>SESF01033168.1_pt1 | contig 54666 bp, 74 predicted proteins | sample 3171521 | NCBI WGS metagenome assembly SESF01 (sample SAMN10866945, study PRJNA518727) | freshwater metagenome | biome: subpolar coniferous forest; feature: holomictic lake; material: water; isolation source: holomictic Lake 227, 6 m and 8 m depth | place: Canada: near Kenora, Ontario | collected...
TTAGCAACGGGCTCGACAACGTGCGTGACAACCTCATCAACAATATGAGTGGCCCCATCAACAACAGCGCCAACAGCGTCTCCCACTGCATGGAAAACACCTTCGACCGCGCTGACAACTGCTGACATGTTATTCCCCCAACTTCAAAGCGATACGAGTCCGTCCATCTTCTGATCGGAAGATTTGATAGCCCATGCCGGGCATTGGAGGATTCATAGAAATCAATTTGAACAGACGCTCCAACGATGGATCATTGAACTCTGTGACCAAGATTTTCAAACCAAGTAGACGGTGGGCCCACACGCAAAACAATTTGCTGTTCTCGTAGAAATTCACGCCAGTATCGGCATTGAAAGCCTTAAAAAAGCCTTGGCCCTTTTCTCCGACATGCACCTCAAACAGCGTATTGCCAATTTGCTTGACCTTAGCCGATGGCTGATTCAATTCATCCAAGATGGCAGGCATCATCACTTCAGCAGGCTGTGGCTGTTTGTGATTGGCCAAGAAAATGCCAACAATTTGGCCGGTATTCAGTTGTCGTTTTTTTGAATCTACTTGCATGTCATAACTCCGTTGTCAGTATTGCGGCTGAGTACACATTGCCCATGCCAGCGGCCAATGACAAAATAGCCCCTTTCGGAGTCTCAATGTCGTGCGATAAGAAAACATCGTCTTCTTCAGTTCTATTGGGGATTCCGGGCACCAGCCCATTGTTCATATTGTCGATCAACATGCATGTTTCAAGCAAGCCGCTCACGCCCATAGTGTGGCCAATCACCTGCTTGTAGGAAGTTGCCACGAAATCTGTGAAAGTGGACTCAATTGCCACCCGCTCGGCCCGATTGTTGGATTTGGTGCCAGTCCCATGGGTTTTGATCACTGAAACGCAAGCCGGGGTCAATTGAGCCATCTTCAGGGCGCCCTTGGCAGCCTTCACAAAGCCTTCTCCGTTGTCAGTCTGGCCGATGGCATTGGCGCAGTCCTCAGAGGCCGTGTAGGCCCCCAGAAGCCGTCCCTTGGGGGTGATCCCACGGCGCTTGACCGTGGCTTCGTCTTCAAACACTGCCAAGCAGGCGCCTTGGCCCACGTGGAAGCCGCCATTCAACTTGTCGAAGGCTGAAGGCATAACATCCTCTTTTTCGTCCTTCCAGCACAGTGAAGCGCCAGTTTCGCCAAAAAAGTTCAACGTCAGATTGCTGACTTGATCCTCGACGGCCAGAACGATAACCCGATTGAAGCCATAAAAGCGCATCAGGGTTTGGACATCCATGAGCACTTTCATGCTGGACGCGCAAGCGGTGGAGTCGGTGACTATGTGGTCTGCCGCACCAAAGGCTTGAGCCGTGCGCCCGGCATAAACCTGAGTCAGCGTCATCGGCAGGAACTTGTATTCGTAGGTCAGGCTGTTGGGCTCGGACTTGATGGCGTTGATCCCGGCAAAGTGGCCATTGCCAGCAGCAAGAATAAAGGCCGTCTTGGCCTCTGTGTCTTCCCGCAAGGTTTTGGCCAAGGCTTGATCGAGTACCTTGTCGGCAATCTTGTGAGGAGGATAGAAAAGACCAGTCTTGACCTTGTCGTAGGATTCTGGGAACCAATTCACCACCTGAGGGAAGCGAATGTCTTCCAAGAGTTTGGTGTTGGTCGAATAAGCAAGTCGGTAGTCGCTGAGATAGATCATTTGACCATCTCCATTGCCGCTTGTATGGATTCTGGATCGCGCTTCTTGTATTGCTCGACGAACTCAAGCAACTTTTGCGGCGTTTCAGGGTGATAACCCTCTGCGACATCGTCGGCAATGTCATAGATGATCGCAAAGTACATCATGATCATCAAGCCATCAAGGGAATCGATCTCAGTCTCCGAAAATGGAGTGTCCATTTCCGTGATTGGAGAAAGATCGCGGAATGATGGCCGCGCCTCGCGTGCCAACAGGTTCAGCAGTTCAAGAAAATTCATTGTGCCCCCACACTCATAATGCCGACCATCTGTTCGGCCCATTCATACCAAAAGTTGTAGCCTCGGTGGTCAGGTACGCCCGATTGAACGAAGTACCCAATACCATTGAGACCATCAACCCAATCTCGCCAGTTTTCTTCTGCTACATACCCCAACTGGTTAGGGGCAAACAACTCGGCCATCAGTTTGCAGTACTGATCCCAAGTCATGCCTCGTGGGTCATAAACAATCATTACGGATTGCCTGTTCCACGTACATCGCCTGTGTCTATGCTCAAAAGCGTACGGCCCATGAAGTAATCCCCATTTTGGCAGTTGCTGGTGAACTTTAAACGCATCTCACGTCTTTGCTCTTTCATGTCGATCTTGAGAGTATCAGGATCAAACGGGTACGGTGTTGATGGATCATCCACATCGTCAGCATAAGACTTGCCGGTGATGATAACTTCCATTCCACCATTTTGGACAAAATCTGGTTCGATCCGTTCAATGCGAGTCCACAAGTTGTCGCCGGGCTGCTCTACGGCACCCACAAGGCCAGCACGAGCACCGATCACGTTGGTCTCAAAGAAGGACTCAATTGCATTGACGTTGTTCGTGTACACCTCATTGGTGCCTGATTCGTGCTGCCACAACGTGTACTTGCCGTTCACGTTCACTTCATTGCCGCCCCAAATAGGCTTGCGGAATACCTCAGAGAACACGCCAGCAGAACGACGAGCGCCCAAGGCCTGACCTGCGTCATACCAGCACTTCTCACGCACATTGAAGATGATGGCGTCATTGCATTCGATTGAATCGCCAGAAGGAAAGAACCACCAAATTTCACCCCAACGTGGGACTTTGCTCACCCATACTTTTTGGCGCTGTTTGTAATTCAGATTGTCGAAGAAATAGTTGAAGTTCTGTTTGTTCTCCAACTCTTGCACCACACCGTTGTAGGTCAAGAATCGGTCAGTACCAACCCAATACATGATGCCGTCATACTCGATGACGCACTGGCTGGACATGATCGAAGACTGTTGAGTGATCAGGTCGTATTTCCAGTAGAAAGTTTGAGTTCCAACCGTGGTGGGTGCGTAAGTAACCCGAACCACTGAATCCAATGTCCAGAACAAACCAGCAGGCGAGGTTGTGCCTCCACGAAGTGGCAAACCCTTAACTACCTTGGTCGAGGATACATTGTTTTTGTTGGAATCGGCCGATGTCCAATTATTGAAGTCGCCAGCGGCGCAGTTCTCAATCAGGCCGTTGTTGCCATAGGCAAACAAATACGGAAACAACATCACGATCCCACCGGACACAGAGATGTTGTTGTCAAAGGTCAGTGTGACAGTCCCAGAGGCCGTTGCATTATTGCTGATGGTGACAGTCCATACACCGGCAACTTCCAATGCGGATACCACCGTGGTGTTCGCTGGAATGCCTGTTCCTGTCACCGTCATGCCTGCGCCAATAGCCGCAATGGTTGTTGTGAAAGTTATTGTCGGCGTAGTTATTGTCGTTGTTCCGACAGCAGTGAACACGCCGACTGGGACGACTGTAGTGCCAGTGAACTCACCGAAGTAAGGCCGAGTATCCACCGATGACGTGATGTCATTTAGGTTTTGTCCGGGGTGAGCGATCAGGTTGTTTTTACCATTGCCCAATGCGTCGTAGCCAATGTCCATTTGCCACAGAGTATTGTCGCTTGCCGTGTAGCCGGTAACGGTGATTGGCACTGGGCCAAAGCCAACAGCATCATCATTGTCAGTCGTCCACTGCTCCAGCCCTGCGTTGTAGCCAGAGATCACGTAGTTGAGTCCGTCTTGCGCACTCATTATCATGCCACGGCTGATCCCAGTGGCGTCCAAAAATGACCCTGTGTATCCAGCGATCTTTCGGGGGCGGGAGTACTGAAACCGTACCCATTTCCCGTCCACATAACTCACAGACGCAAACTGAGTGCTGTCCCTCTGGATGCCGGGCCCGACCTGTAGGGTGACAACTTTGGCCGTCATTAGAACGCTCCACCGGGAATTCCCACAGGTAAGAGAAGACCACCGGCAGTCATAGTACCGGCACTTGCACCGCTCACCGCAAAACCAAGTTGACCGCTTGCCGCCAAATACAAGCCAGTCGTAGCATCTCCAACAAACCTCAATGATGGATTTGCGGCAGACCCGTTACCCAACGTCAAAGCGGCAATTGTTGATGCGCTTGCGGTTTGTGCGTTGTAGACATTCGTCCCATCACAAATTGCAATAACTGTTTGTCCTTGGGCAAGAACAATTGTTGAGGCGCCAATAGCAGTTGTTTTAAACGTCAGCGTAAATGCACCCGTGGTGTTATTGCTGAATGAGTACAACTGCACAGTCGGAGGCAAAATCACAATGCAATTTGACACCAAAGTGCCTTGATATTCTTGGATCGTGTTTTTTGCTTCAGCAGAAGTCAAGGTCACAGTCCCACCGGTCACGTTCTTTACCAATTGGGTAAAGAAAAATGTGGCCGATTGACCATACGCATAACTGTACCAAGATGTCCCACTTGAGACGACGACAAATGAATCTTGAATTTGCAGTTGAGCACTGGACTGACCATCAATGGTGTCCGAGCCAGTCAGGGCAATGTTCAAGATGCCAGAGCCATCATTTTTGATGACCGCATACCAACCGGCACCCACTGCAACAGCAGAAGGCAATGTCACTGTTCCAGCGCCACCAGTCCACACATACAGTGAAGCGCGGTCTTGCGTATTCAGTGTGTAAGTTGAAGAAAAAGTCGTCACAGGGGTCGACGTATTCAGCGTGGTGTTTATCGCCTTGAGACCATAACCAGCCAATGTCGCTGCATTTGCCGAAGAGGTTCCAGCGCCAAATTGAACCACTCCCCAAGTGCCATCAATTGTGGTGTTGTTGGTCACATAGATGTACTGTGCAATCCCGGAAGATATCGGCACAATCGTGTTGCCATCGCTGTCAGTCACAGTGAATGAATTTGAGCCAATGTTCCTGATCAATGCAGATTGGCCAACAGAAACTTCATTTGCTGGCGGCATGAGCAAGTTCAGGCCAGCCACCGTAGCCGTGACTTCAATGATGTTCGCAACGACGCTTGTCGTGTTCCCATTGACCGGCCATTGGAGGAGGGTGCTTGTGCTGATGGTCAGATTTTCATAGCCAACTTGCGATGGGCTGATGGTCTGGCCTGTGTAAGGTGAAACGTAACTGGTCATGATTAGGAGTCCACTGCAATGGCTTGACGATCACCAACACGCGCCACATCTTCAGCCTTCAGGGCTTGGAGCGCCTCGGTGTACTTTTGTTGAAAAATTGTACGTTGGTCATTTTTAAGAAACGGCATTGCCTGCAACAGGGTACCAAACAACATCGCATTGGGAGCGTTCTGCGTCAACCAGTTGGTCTGATTCGTTGAACTCAACGGAGCGATCCGCTCATAGTACAGAACCTCAAAGGTGTAAGCAGCATCTGGCGTTGGAGCCAAGTACCAATGATCCCAATCGGTGTCTGCATAATATTCTGGAGTACTAGTCTGACTAGCATTTGGCCAGTAATTTTTGAGGTATTCGTACTTGCGCAGATAGACCGGGGATGAACTCCCCGCCTTGGTGATCTGCATCGAGACCGTCTTGCGCCAGCGTGCTGGTTTCTGCAAAACTGGGTTTGCAATCGTGGTAGTGGCCTGCACCACCTGCAATTGGCCCAAAGTCTTGATCTCTTGGGCAATTTCAAATTCTGCAAGGGAAATAAAGGTTGGGATGGCTTCGACAACGGCTGCGTCCTTGCGCTCCAAGTACTGAAGCACTGTGGTCGTCAAGTCGTTGTAAGTCATTACCCATGAGGGTGTCGTCGCCATATCAGTCCTTCATTTTTACGTTATTTTCCCATCGACCGAGCAATCAAGCAAGGAGGCTCAGGCAAAAGGACGGGGGCCAGACTTGTCAATGATAAGTGCTTGGCGTCGGGGTGTTGCATTTGGCGTGCTTGGCACGCTGATGTGTGTCCAACTGTCAAACTCTCGAATTACTTGGTCAAAAGGCAATTTTGATGCGACTACCGCACGGACAACTTGGTCTGGGGTCATGCCGGGCACTCGGAAGTCAGCCGCGCAACCTAGCAAATGCTGACTGGTGCTCTTGGAACCAACTGCGTCATTCACCTGCTTTGATCTAAAGGCGCTGTTGACCATAATAGGCTTTCCACCTAGTAGGGCCTTGACCAACTCCAAAAAAGCCGCCAAACGGGCTAGATTCGCTTTCTGGGCATCATTTGGGGTGTTGTCGAACTGCCGATGATCAGTGACAGTCAACTCCTCAAGGGTAAAGTGCTCAGTCAAATTCATTGCCGGGCAACGCCATTGAGTTTTTCAATTGTCCGAAGAGTTCCAATTCCAAGCATGCCCATCAGAACAGGCATCATTTCAGACAAGTCAGCCGAAGCCAGCGTCAGAGGATGCCCAAAGAATGCCGCAACAAACAGGGCGATCTTCAAGCCAATCCAATTCCATGCGCAGGCAGCGCCGCATACCCAGCCAATGAATGGCCGCCAACCTGAGACAAAGACGCTTGCGTTCCCAGCCTCAACTTTGTTGATGTCCAGTTGGCCAGCCATCGCGGCCAGTTCTCCGGATTGCTGGAGTTTGATCAATTCCAGTTTCGCAGTTGCCGCTTGAACGGGATCAGGCCATACACGGTCGATGACCTTGCCGCCAATGTCAAGCAATGCAGAAACTGGATCGAGGCTCATAGTCCAAAAACCTTTTTGACAAATTCAGCAGCGACTCCGGGGCCAAGCAATACGGCGGCAATCACCGCATACAGCAAGTACTCGATCTTTTCCATGCGCTTCGATCCGTTATCAAAAGATGATTGAATCTTTTCATAGCGTTGTGCGCAAATTGCTTCATGCACACTCAAGCGTTTATCCGTTTCTGTTGCGAGTTCTTGAACATGTTCCATCCCCTCACTCGTCTTTCTGAACTTCTGCGTCTTTTGGCTTGGCAGCGTCTTGAATCGCTTGCACAAGTTGATAAACCTCTTGGTAAGGGCGTGTGCCCAAATATCCAAGAATTTGATTTGCTATTTCAATTGGTAGTTGTAGAGTCATGATTTTTAAATTATTTCAGCAGATGGTTGAGTTGGCATTGACTGTGGTGCTTGAATTACAGTCAAATTGAAATGAACAAATTTAATGGGTTTGTCTGATGAATGTCGAGTGAATGAATGCATTAACCATGAATTGGCAAAAATCATCATGCCGGGTTTTGGTGTGAAATTTATCATCTTGCTTGCAGGAGTGGCCATGTTCATGTCTTGCTCAGGCAAGTCAATTTGAACTTTTCCTGAACGTGGATCGTGGAACACAACATGAGAACAATCTTCAGGAGTCTCAAGGAAGTAAAAGCCTACTATCTGGGAACCAAACCCATGAACATGGGCATCCATTGATGAATGTTTGTGATGCTCCTGTGTCCACATTTCAGCAAACGACACTGCTTTATCTTGCATGGCATAACCTTGCTCATTTAAGATGTTCCAAGCCGTAGCACCAACGAATTCAGAAAAGCCAGTTAATCTAGGGTCGGCGTAGTAATTCCCGCTCATGTACACAGGATAGATTTCATTGAGAGATTGTGTTTTGCGAGATTCGATCAATCCCTCTTCAGAAACTTTATTTACCGTTTCCAAAAAATCAGGCCTTTCAATTATGTAAATTGGGCAAGGGAAGTGGTGTGCAACTTGAAGTTGCGTTTGCAAAACAACTTCTGCTACTGAATTAGCGGCTTTACATACTTTTGTTTTTAATTTTTTGGTTGCAGTTTTTAACATAATTTATTCCAAATTAAAATTGGTTTTGTTATATGGCTTGTGGAATTTCTTCAATCCATGATTTTGTTGGCTCATCCCAAGAATAATTTACACTTGGCAAGTTAGAAGATTCAGGCTTTGATATTGGAGGCTTCCATAACCAAGTTGGGCTGGAAATAGTCCAACTTTCACACAATAGACCATTGCGATCTAATGGCCGTGGGCTATAAAAAACGTCATTTACAGAGTCATAGACATACCCAACTCCTGCGTAATTTCCCCTTAACGCAATACCGCCATCTGGATTACCATTTTGGCCATAATGCATTCCCCCTCTTGTATTGTAAGAAGTTTGAATCCATTCATTTGGGTTTCCAACAAATCCATCATTGATAAATGATTGATCTGCAACTATTACTTGCGTAACAATTCCATTTTCTACTTTTGCAAAATGACTCATTTTTTTGTCCTCAATACTTTATTGTTCCAGAACCAGTGAATTTGTAGACTTTATTTCCACTTACACAAGTTGGCCCAGTGTATGTTCCCGTAACAGTTACGGGTGTTCTTGACGCAGAAATAATAACTATTCCTGATCCTCCCGAGCCAGCAACAGCGCCGTAGGTTCCTCCACCTCCACCTCCACCAGTATTAGCCGTTCCTGATGTACCTGCGGTAGTATTTATGCCGCCCGTACCGCCACCGCCTGCACCAGCACTACCGCCGAAACCACCAGTACCGCCGCCAGCACCACCACCGCCACCTGCATAAGTAACTGCCGAACCTGTGATTGAAGATGATTTACCAGCGCCGCCTGCACCACCTCTGGTAGCAAAACAACTAACTGATGTTGCCGCGCAACCAACAGTGCAAGCACCCCCGCCGCCGCCAGCACCATAACCAGTTCCGCACACTGTTTTACCTCTACCGCCATTATTACCTTGTCCAGCAATACCAGAACCTCCAGTAGCACTTTGAGAGCCACCACCAGAACCACCCGTTCCTGCCGACACACCAAATCCTGATCCCACACCACCGCCAGTGGATACTACAATGGTATTTGATATACATGAAGACCCACCATTGGTGCCAAAAGCAGTCGTACTTGTTTGACCAGTACCGCCAGCACCAACAGTAATTACATAAGTTGATCCTAAAGCAATCGAAGTTGTACCAGCCAACAAACCTCCAGCACCGCCACCGCCAGAACCTCCTCTGGACGCATATGCTCCACCGCCTGCACCTCCAGAAACAACCAAATAAGTAATTGATGCACTACAAGCAATAGGTGCCAATAAACCAGACGTAGTAAATTTGTGAATTTTTTTACCAGCAACACAAGTAATGGCACCGCCAACAAAATTTTGAACTCCACAATAGGCAATAACAACTACACCAGAGCCACCTTTCCCACTGGGAAAACCAGAAGTAGTACCGCCACCACCGCCGCCACCTAAATTGGTAGTTCCCGCTGTACCCGCTGTCCATCCAGTTGTGTATATACCTGCTTGGCCGCCGCCTCCTGTGCCGCCACATCCACCGTTACCGCCAGAACTAGCGCCACCACCACCGCCTGCGTAAGTTACGCTAGAACCAGTAATTGATGAAGCCTTGCCGTTACCGCCGTTACCACCTCTGTTATTTCCCCCGCAACAACCTTTTTGTCCAGCACAAGTGGCTCCACCGCCGCCGCTTGATCTTCCTCCGCTACCAGTAGGGCCACCTCCATTGTGGCCTTGCCCAGAAGTTCCTATACCACCAGAAGTATTTGAACCACTAGCACCGCCGCCTCCACCAGAACCACCATTAAGACCTCTTTGGCAACCCGCACCGCAATAAGCGCCGCCGCCACCACCCATAGAAGTTACAGTTGTTAATCCTGTTCCAAGAATAGAAGAATCAGTACCACTATTCCCTTTAAAGCAACCGCTAGCGCAAACACTCGCGCCACCAGCACCTACAGTAATTGTGTAAGTTCTTGTAGATAATAATGAAAAAGTTCCACACAAGAATCCACCTGCGCCACCGCCGCCACCAATATAAGCGCCTCCACTACCACCTCCTGCAATCGAAAGATAAGAAGAAGAAACTACTACACCTCCTCCACCAGCCCCAAAACCATAAGCCTTGGATGAGGCCGCACCTCTGGTAATAATAGTTGGCATATTTTTCCTTTATGCAAACTTAGTTTGTGAGGCCAACACTGTATAAGTTGCACTGGCTGTTTTTGTGATGGAATAAGTGTACACATCAACGGCGCTTGCATTGCCAGAAGTAGGTGCTGTACCACCTTGCCATTTTGGAGTCACCGAAGTCCCATCAATAGTAAATGCAGAAGCATAATAGGCTGTTGTACCTTGGGCCACCAAAAAAGCAATCGTCACAGTTTGACCAGTTGCCAAAGCAGTGTTTAACGATGTGCCAGAACTAAACGCCACATTTAATGTCCAGTTGGCTGATGCGTTAGTTGTGTAGTACAGAACCGATTGGCTGTTGACGTAGTAGTTAATCGTGCCTGTTGCCGCTGTAGCCGAAACTGTTGTTGTTTCAGCGGCATTCAACAAAACAGAAGCAAAAGTGCTTGATGATCCATTGAATGTCTGTGTTCCTGTCCAAGTGTTAGCGGCTGACAAAGACACGCCTGCGGCTGGGGTGGCCCAAGTTGGAGCACTGCCTGTAGTTGCAGTCAAAACTTGACCAGTTGTGCCATTTGCTGTAGCGGAAGGAGCAACGCCAGCACCGCCTCCATAAACAACACCGTATTGAGTCAATGCGGCTGAAGAGGCCAAAGTTCCTGTTGCCGTATAGGCCAAAATACCGCCAGATGTTCCTGCCGTTAACCCAGTACCACCATTGGCAACAGGAAGAGCCGTTCCAGAGTAAGTAATTGCAAGCGTACCGCTAGTCGTAATTGGTGAGCCAGAAATCGATAAAAAAGATGGCACGGTAGCCGCAACACTTGAAACTGTTGCGCTACTTGAAGCGTTCGAGGCAAGTAATGAAACTACACCAGAACTATTCTTGTAATACAACTTGCCATCAGCATAATTCAATGCCAACTCAGCGCCGCTTGCGCTACTAGTCAAATTTGCGGCTAATGGCACATTTGATGCTGTGCCACTTCCGTAAACCAATAACGGTGTATATCCAGTTTGTGCCATTTTTTTTCCTTAGAAAGCACCGCCAAAAATGCCACCAGTTATGGCACCAGTGACTGCGTTTGCGGTTATCGACGAGTTTACCAATTGTGGCAAGTTTCCACTAGTAGCCGTGACGAACGTCAAGTAATTCGTTGCCCCTGTTGAGGCGGCGGTGATCCCAACGTTTGTTGTGGCTCCTGCTGTGGCGGCGTTCAAGTTTGCTACTTGGGTTGTGCTGGCTACTGTAAACGGGGCAGTGCCAGTCGCAAGCGTTGATGTAATGACGCCAGATGCTGAAATGGTCGTGAACGCACCTGTTGATACAGTTGTCGCGCCAATTGAGGTTCCGTTGATCGTTCCACCAGTTATCGTTACACTACTCGCCGCTTGAGTGGACATTGTTCCCAAGCCAGTAATTGCGGAGTTAGGAATTGTTGTGGAGGCTGTAAATGCACTTGTTCCATTACCGATTAGGTAGCCAGTTAATGTGGTGGCTCCAGAGCCGCCATTTGATACTGGCAATGCAGTACCAGACAAAGTCACAGCCAAAGTTCCGCTTGTGGTAATTGGAGAGCCAGTTACAGATAAGAAATTAGGTACTGTCATTGCCACGCTGGTCACAGTACCACCAGCAGACGGTGTCGCAGAGATTGTGATGCCGCCTGATGTGTTGCTAATGCTGACGTTTGTACCGGCCGTCAGTGTGGCCAAGGTATAGCCAGTTCCGTTACCAATTGCCAGTTGGCCATTGGTTGGAGTTGCTGTTAGTCCAGTACCGCCGTAAGCCACACCTACCGCAGTTCCGTTCCATGTTCCTACGGTCAGCGTACCAACACCAGTAATACCAGTATATGAACCGCTCAAACGAGCCGCTGGAAGCGTTCCAGAGGTGATATTGGTAGCGTTGGTAGTGTCAGTCGTTGCCGAGGCCGCAAGGCCCGATACAGCACCTGATGCAATGGCAATCGCAGTGTTTGTTACTGTAGTCAGTTGCCCCTGAGCATTTACCGATAAAACTGGCACTGAAGATGCAGAACCATAGGTGGCGGCAGTCACTCCAGTATTGGTGATGCTGAACTGATTTGAAGACAAAGTTAGGCCAGTGCCTGCGGTGTATGGAGTGACTTGCGAAAACAACGAGAATGCAATGTTGGTCGTGCCGATGATGATCACGCCAGCAGTCGAGAGCACATATGCTTCGCCAGCGTCTGATCCACCAGTCACCAAGAAGTATGATCCAGCATCCAGACCACTGGCGCTGTTGGGAATGTACTTGTTGCCATCAGTCGCACGAGTAGCGATCCAAGGGCTGACACTAGTCACGCCAACTTGGGTGATGGTGTACACGCCATTTTGGAATGCTGATGTTTGGCCGATGAACAACACTCGATCATTCAGGGCAAACGTGTATCCCTCATAGGTCAAGGGCCCGTTGGCTGTCGAGGTCAGTGTGGCGCCAACACCAGAATTACAAAGGCTTCCAATAGTCAAGCCTGTACCGTTTGTCAGGCTGGTAATTTGAACGCCGTTGTAAGACAGCGACAAGGTCACGCTTGTCGTGGTTGGTACAGAATAAACAAAATATGCAGTGCCAGAAGTCAACCCATTGGCTGTACTGCTGAACACGATCATGTCATTGACTGCTAACCCATGAGCCGATCCAGTCGCCACCGTATTGTTTGTGGTGATCGTTGTCCATGTAGGAGTCGTTCCACCTTGAACATAGGTCGCAGAGACGTTGCCATCAATGTCATCGACGACAGCCGGGTGAATGTCAAGACTTGCAGAGGTCGCGTTGTCGACATACGCTTTGTTGACAATGTCGTTACCAGTGGCAGGGGTAGTTGAAATAGTCCCAGTCGTCACAGCAATATTGGTAAATGCCCCAGTAGAAGGTACTGTTGCACCAATTGGTGTATTGTTAATCGACCCGCCGCTAATTGCGACTCCAGAAGTTGAACCCCCAGTAATTGCCACAGCATTTGAATTTTGGGTGGACATCGTCCCCAAACCAGAAACATCCGTATTTGGAATGGTGGAACTGGCCGTCATGGCTGATGTTCCACTACCTTTTACATATCCAGTCAAAGTAGTTGCACCAGTGCCTCCATTGGACACATTGAGAGTACCAGCAAGGGTTACTACACCAGAAGTGTCTGTGCTTGGGGTAAATCCTGTCGATCCTGCGCTGAATGATGTGACCCCGCCGGAAAGGCTGAAAGGTTTCCAAGTTCCGCTTGCATATCCTTCAAATACTTGCGTATCTGTGTTGTATCGCATCTGGCCAGAACTGCCACTGGGTTTTTGACTGTTTGTGCCAAGCGGTAAAGTCACTGCCCCAGTGCCGGGCAAAATTGGATTTGCTGAAATGCCAAAAGTTGGGTTGCCCACACCGTTGCCGTTGGTGACATCGATCTGATTGGTTGTACCGTAAAGATTTACAGAAACTGCTGTAGTCCCATCTTGAATGGCCACCAAGCCAGTTGCTATGCCGATATTAGCAAATGAAGCCACAAGGCCGCTCAATTGCAAAGTTGGGTTACCACCCGTACCGTCAGCATTCGACACACTCAAGCCGCCGCCAGAAGTCGCGATAGAACGCGCCACAATCGTGTTTGCGCCGTTTTTAACGACTATCCCACCTGACAGTCCATTCAATTGGCCAACAGCGCCTGTAAGGCCGATTTTGTAGTACGACTCAGCGCCACCATCGGTCAGGCTTAAACCTGTATTGGTGGACAAGTAACGGCTGTTCTGAAGCGACAACTCTTGGTTGACGGTCAGAAATGTCTGCGTCTGTGTCGGCTGGACGGCAATTGCACCAGTCGTTGTTTGAACTGTGACGCCATTCTGAACGATTGGTACTGGCTCCGATCCCGTGAGAGCGCCAGCCTGTGGTAGTTGGGTAATCGATAATTGTGGCATATCAGGGTTGCAATCCAATTGTGTCTTGGTTACCAGTTTGAGATGGAGTTGTTGTGTTTTGCTCCGTGCTCAAAATATAACCGCCACTAGGTTGAGTAAGAAGGTCATTGGGGTCAAGTGCCACACTGACATCTGGCCTTGGAAACTGTAACGCAATACGCTCAGTTTTACGAGCAGGTAAGCGATACGGGTCTTTCTGATCTGCGCAACCCTGTTGGCATACTTTGAGGCCGGGGAAGTTTGGGTCAGGCATTGCTTCTACAATTGCACGTTTCATACGGCAACGGTCGCAAATGAAGATCGCGATTAGTGCATTGCCTTCGGTGTTTAAAAAACGAGGCATCCGTTACCTCGTATACACAGAAATATTGGGCGCGTAGTAGATCGGCGACTTGTCGCGATTCTCGTTTTCAGCCATGGTGAAGTACTTGTCTGCTTGGCTTTCAAGGTACTGAATCCTTGGCAGATCAACGCCGGGAAGTATCTGGCTCATCTGGTGAGCCAGCATGCACTGGATCGCCTGATAAAAATATTGAGGAATTTCAAGTTCGTCGTACAAGTCACCCACGTCCATTACTTGGCGCGAGTACCAGATCGTCATCTGAACAAATGGATCAGATGGGGCTGGCCACAAGACAATCTTGGATTGAGGAATTGTTCGATTGAACCAAAATTGGTACGGTTGATTGGCCGTAAAATTTTTGTTTGGCAGGTTGGTATAGTCGTCACGATTCAGACGAGCCATCGTCACTTCGGTGGACATATTGCCCACGTAGAACTCAGCCACATTCAGCGTATTACCGCCCGTCTCACGCATACGGTAGTAGGTGACATTTGCACCGGGGTCAATGTCATACCACAGCCATTCACCATTCACCCATGTAGTCACGCCAGTATCTTCCAACAGTTTCCATGTTGCTCCGTCAGTCGAATATTCCAAGAAGATGTGAAAGTCGCCAGAAACAGCAGGCAGGATGCCAATAGAACCAGCGTAGATGGGCGTATTGCCGTAGTTGATGGCAATGTACCCATTGGGGCTTGTTTGTGCGTCTGAGGTCGTTACATCGTTGTCAAAGGCCAATCCTGCATTGCCTGAAGACGAATAACCTTGGCCAGAGGGCCGTTTCATCGTGCGATACAACGCATTCAACACATCGTTGCCACCCAGTGGAAGCAAGTACTCATACTGCTCAGGGCGAAGGCCATAGACCTTCTTGCTGATGCACCAGTAGTTGATGCCCTGATTGATTAGATTGGAAAGGATGAAGAACAAAGCCTGCTTAGAACCTTGAACCTGTTCGACAGTCAACTCCTCGGCCAATTTGCCCGACATACGAGCACCTTGATCGATGAATTTTTGTACCGAAACTACGGTTTGTCCAACGGTTCCACTGTAAGCCATGTCAGTCCTTTACCAGCAATGTTTTTTGTCGACAGAACCACCACGTTTCATGCCGTCATTGTCGTTGTAATTTGCATCATGGTAAGACTTGAGTTTGTCACTCATTTCTTTGCCATGCTTCTTTTCTACAGCACCATAAGCATGTTCCATAGCCTCTTTGCTCTGGTGAATTGTTTTTGCTTTTTTAGCATATTCTTGAGCATACAAACTACGTGCTTTGATTGGTGGCGCTTCAATCAATGCTTGTTTCTCTTTGGGGGACTTATTGATTTTTGCCCAAGGACTATATTCCATGATTTTTCCTTTACCAGCCGGGACAATCCCAGCGTTTCAGTGAAGCCTTAGCGCGAGGCGCATCCCCTTTGGAATGCTCCACAACACCACTCATACGAGCACAGAAAGAGTCCTTACGAGCCCCACCCTTAGGCTGGGGTGCTTTCAGGTGCGATCCTGTTTCGCGATTGTACTTTGCGCGTCCTTTTTCCGTAAGGCCTGCGCCTTCTTTTGTTGGAAGTTTTTCACCACGACCAACAGCAAGTGACACACCGCCCTCTTTTAATTTGGCGGTTTTTGCTGATTGCTTGAAGGCTTGAGCCTTTGGAGCACCTGCTGTACCCGGCTTACGCATCTTTTCACCAGAGCCGTGAGCAATTCTTTGCTGTTTTGCATGAATGTTGGCATACAGGCCTCCCTTTTTAAATGACTTGCCTTCGTCGGCCTCAGAAAATTCTTTGCCGACTTTTTGGGGCACACCACCAAAACCGCCCTTTGTATGGGCGGCGGCTTCCATCAAACGATGTTGGGCAGGTGATTTGCTTGGCATGATTAAGCGTAAGGATTTACGTAATGTTTTTGCATTTCAAGAATAACAGTGTATGCATCGCCTGCGCCTTGATCAAGCGTAGTAAATGAAATCGCACCTGTTTTTCCAGTTCCAGCATTGTTTGTCAAACCACCAAAACTTGAATAATCTTGTGTGTATTGTGAATTTTGAGGAATGGTTTCAATTACTACGGGCGCAGTTGCTACCCAATTCATTTGAACTTCTAAACCATGCGTTAAAGAAGTTATTTTAAGAATGCTTACAGCATCACAAGCATTTCCTGTGGCCGATGCATTCAAAGATGATGGCGTAACTTTGACAGCATTGGTTTCACCATTTGTGTCAGTAGTTGTGAAATAAAACTTCATGATGGCTATTCTTTCGCCATCAAACAATGTTTGGGATGTAGCAGTGATTGCCATATTTTTCTCCAATTAAAAGCAGGGGCCGAAGCCCCCACTTAGGTTTAGCACATCGCCGAACCACCACGCTTACGTGGAGCCACCGTCACTGATTTCTCAGTCTTGGTGACGCTACCTGCTGGAGGCTTAGTTGGAGATGAAAACATACCCTTGACAGCCTCATAGGCACGCTTTGGAGCGCCCAAAATGCTGTCACGCATTTCTTCATTCTCTTTCTTCTCGTTTGCATAGTGAGCGTCATAAGCACCTTTTGACAGGTCTTCTGAACCACCTTCAGCAAACTTCACCTTGCCACCCTTTTTAAAGGTGCCAGATTGCAGGCTGTTGGCTACGGGACGGCTGACGAAGTGACGAGGCATCTTTACTGCCTTACCGTCATCAACGACTTGACCCCCCGTAGCATAGGCTTTTTTTGAGGCACGCCCTCCCATCTTAAAGCCACCGCCATTGCCTTCTTTCACGCCACCAGTGGTGCCGTTCATTTTGCCGGGAGGTGTGCCATCAGCGGGGCGATTTTCCCAGTCACCGCCTTCAATAGCGCGGCCAACACCGGGAACTTTTCCACCTTTAGCAAAGCCGCCTGCGTTCGACTCTTTGATGCCGCCAGTACCATGCGCTTTATCACGCTTGGCTTGGTGCATCTGAGTATTCACGTAGTCCTTCTCATTGCCTTCAATAGTGCCCTTCATCTTGATCTTGCCTTTGTTCACCTTTTCATCAGTGTCGGCAGGAATTGAGCCACCAGTGGCATAACCGCCAGCGTTCTTTTCCTTGATCTGGCCAGTACCATGAGCCTTATCGGCTTTGTCGCCGTCATGCATCTTGGTCTTGGCAAACTTTCCAGCATTGCCTTCGATGGTAGTTTTAGTCTCATCACGGTCAATTGCACCGCCCGATGCTTTTTTCATCGGATGGGCTTTGGCCATGGACAATGCTTCGTGGTGCTTCAACTCTTTTTCAAGAGCGGCGCACTTAGCATTAGTTGAACCACCTTTTTTCATGCCAGACAAGGCTTTTTGAACCATGGCGGCACGCATAGCACGCTTGTTAGGAGCCATGCCCATAAGGGCTTGACGACCCATTGCCTGCATAGGAGCAGGTGCTGGAGACATAGCGCCGGGCACAACGCCGGGGTTGACGGGCATTGCACCACCCATTTGCTTGTGAGCGACTTTGCCGCCCTTAGCATATTGGTTGGGGTTCATTGCACGACGACGTTCAGCCACGGAAGGCTTTTTAGGGGCCACACCGTTTTCAGCGTCCTCAAACACCTTGGCATTGTTGCTTACCATGGACTTGAAGCCTTCAGATTGACTCGCGGCTTTAGAAGCCACTTTGCCACCCTTTTTAAGTTTCAGAATGACTGAAGGTTCATCGGTGAACATCTTCACCATTGGTTTGAATTGACCCATGTCATTCTCCTTTAGGCTTGAGTTACGCCAAGAGCACCAACGCGAGTAGCGTTAGGGCCGACAGCGATACCGGGAAGCAAAATACCCATTACTGTACGAACGATACCGTCCGATGCAGTTGCAGGAACGTATGTACCACGAACGTCACCAGTGGTGGTGGTTGCTGTTGCAGTGTCAGCGGCTACAAAAGTACCAGTGTCTTGCGCCAATGTGTTATTGCTCTTAACGCTTCCTATGTAGGCTACGTTAAACACACGAACAGGCAAACCAAGCACGTCACTTGTACCGATCAGAACAGCAGTTGCAGAGCCAGCAATCGTTGCGCTAGACACTTGGAAAAATGCCTTTTTGCCAGTAACGGCAGTACCAGCAGTAGCCACAGTGATAACTTCACTCATGGGCTGTCCGTAATAGTCGTAACCATTAACAGTAAAAGCACGAGCGGTTGTGGAGCAGTTCACCTTCAAAGCGCGTGGCAAATCCAATTGGATAACCGAAACGCCATCAGGACGAACAATAGACTTGGTAGAAGTTCCAGCAGTCAACGTCACGCCACCTGCACCAGAAGCAGTTTGCGAAAGTGCTACGTTATTGGTAACAGCGGCTTGAGGAACAACGTCCCAAACGTAGATACGCCCGAGGGGGCCGATACCTAAGTCCATGGGAGCAGGATCATCAAAAGCGACGTTGCCGTGTGCTGTCATAGCTGTGCTAGAAGCAGTAACGGATTGGTTGATGGTGTAAGTACCCAAACCACCAGTGCCAGTTCCAAAAGCAGTGATATACGTGCCGTCGGTTACGCTTGAACCGTCAACATACATACCCACAACGATTGGTGCGCCTTGACCCAATGCAGTCACGGTCAAAGTGGTTGTAGCCATTGAACCAGTGAAAGTAGTGGTGTAAGGGCGAATACCCGTACCCATATACGTTTGGGCAGGGCCTAGAAATAGGTCATCAGAAAATTGAGGCATTTGATCTTCTCCTTGAAAAGCATGATCAGTTTTAACAAAAAAAGGGCTGGCTTTTTACACCAGCCCTTGTCACTTTAGACGCCGGGAGTGCCGTATGCGCAACGTGGGTCGGTGAAGCCGAGGTCATAACGCTCTGTCGCTTTGTAACGCATTGTGTCGGTTTCAAAGTCGCCTTCCATGGTCTTCTCCAAACGACGACGCATCAGGAGTTTAAATCCTTCAGGAGCGTCAGTCTGAACCCACCATGCTGTGCTTGATGTCAAGCGGCTGATAACAGCGGCACCTTCGTCCAGCAAGCCGATAGACTTGACAGGGTTGATGTCGTTGTTTGCGTTGCCTGTGCGGAGCACAGACTTCAACAGCACTTCTGCTTGGAAGATGTTGCCGGGAGCCACGATCAATTGACGTGGAACCAAACGAATCTTCTTGCCGTTGTTGTCCACAGCCTGACGGATTTGGATCAACATTTGTTCCAGAGAAGTCTGGGACAGGTTGGCAGCGGTAGACAGTTGGTTGCTGAAAGTACCGTTCACGATTGGGTGAGCAGTATTGATCAGGGAAACACCATCACCACCGGGGTAGGCGCTGTTGAAAGCAGTGTTCAACACGTTGGCTGCCAACAGTTCTTTGGTTTCCACCAGAGACTGTGCCAGATGGCGTGCATACACTTGACCGATACGGATGTGGTCGCCGTCTTCCACCAAGACTTTAGTCAAGGCGAAAGCCAGACCGTACACTTTGTACAGGTAGCGTTTCAAGAACAGGACACCACCTTGTTGGTACGTCACTGGAGTGCCGTCAGGCAACTGAGGTGCTGCACCGAAACCGTACAAGACGGGTTCTTCGTGGTAGTTACGTGGAATGCCGTCTTCTTCACGGAACACACGGCTCCATTCGTCGGCTCGTTGGTCATAGACTCCGTCAAAACATTCGTTGAGAATTGGCTCAACGATTGAGCGGAAGTCCGTACTGCGCATTGGGGCGGCCATAATTTATGCTCCCTTTAAATTAAGCAATTGCGGTGACAGCACCGAAGAATTGCGAGTTTGCATTCACGGCACGTACGATAACGTATGCGTCGCCCCAGTTGTTGTCAGGATACGGTGCAATATCAACAACACGCATTTGACCTTGAGCACCATTACCCACAGCAGTGGAAGCGCCCAAAGTTGCTTGCGACAGACCAGTGGTTGTAGAACCAGCGGCGATGTTGCTGAAGTTGTACTCGTTACCAATCGCAGTCTGTGCCAAAGTGGCGTCAGTCTGAATTTCATAAACGATGTTTTGATCGTTGTAGAAATAAGCCACGCATGTACCTGCGGTGTACGCAGTGCTTGCAGGCCAGTAGTTGGAAATACGTGCACGGCCAGTCGTGTCAGTCCATTGCACACCAGCAAACGCGCCAGACCACGCACCAGTGTTGGCGGCGATGACGATGGTACCAATGGTACCGCTGTTTGCAGTCGTGCCGTACTGTACGGGTTGACCCTTCAAGATGTTCGAGGCATAGCCCGAAGTGATACCGTTAGCCAGCGCCTGAGCGCGATCCAAACCAGAAGGATGGAACGCAGGACGCAAGCCAAACGGAGCATTAGTAGCAGACATAATTACTCCTTAGTTAACCCGAAAATACGGGCGTTCGGTTGGGTTGCTGTTCAATAGAGCCAATACCTTCACCCTCGACGTTCACCAGCGACTTGCCGTTGCTGTCACGCTGACCTTGGAGGTTTGCCACTTGGACACGAATCTTTTCAGCCTCTTCACGAGGTTTCTCGTGATGGTGAAAAGCCATGACCTCTTGGTAAATATCCATCGGCAACTTGAACAACAACATCTCGTTGCAGGAGATGTACCCAACATGTTCACCTGACTTCACACGATAATCTTCATAGCCGGGCAACTCATCCGATTTAACGGGAACGTAGCCCAAGCGAATCCGCTTGTCGATGCTGTCATAACTGTTGGTTGTCGAAAGCCAGCAAAGGTGCCACCCGTCCATGTCGGGCAGTTTTGGCAATGCTGATTGCGTCCATTCCTCACTCCACATCTTGCGACGTTCCTGATTTGAAATGAACTTTTCTTCGGGTGGCTTGCGGCCAGCGTCCTCGCTTGAGCGATCATTGCGACCACCAGCACCCAGAGATTTTTTTAAACGTGATTCCATGATGTATTCCCCTTAGATTAGTTGCGGCGACCGTTTTGGCGGTCGAATTCAATGAACTGCTTGACCATTCGTGCTTTGCGCTCAGGATTGTCCCAAGCACCCACTTCTTTCATCGCCTTGACTCGGTCAGGGGATAAAACAAATTGGGTGCGGTTAGAACCACCATAAGCAGCCGAAGCCTCGCGTCCTGCACTTCCCACAACATTCCTTGGTCGTCTGACATCACGGGATTCGTTGTCATTGGTTTCATTGTAGCGGTGAGGCAACTCTTTGTGCAAGCGGCTATCGAATTCGTCCCAATAGTCGGGATCGGAAGGATTCCAGCCCTGAGTCACCATCAACTCGTCAATTTTCTTGGCCACCCGGCTATCCGGGTCTTTCAGACTGCTGTCGTACCAGTTATTGCGCCGAATCCACTGCTGGGCAAGGCGCTGTACGCTCGGGTCTTGTTCATTGTTGGCTTCCTGTTGAGGTTGGCGCAATTCACGGTCTGCTTGCTGGCGCAGAGTGGTCAAATTGCGTGTTTCCTCTTGGGCAGCCTGCCACATAGTCTGCGCTTCGACCATCGCTTGGCCATCACCGTTTTGAGTGGCCTCTGCCAACTTCATTTTGGCGTATTCCAAGCGCGTTTGAGCGTCTTCAATGCCCCTGTCGATGCGTGTCAGTTGCTCCGACTTGGTATTGCGCTCCAGTTGGCTCAATCGACGCTTCATATCCTCGTTTTCACGGGACATTTGCTGGAGACGGGCGTCCTTTTCCTGATTGGTTTTGCGAATCAGGTCTTTTTTGGCGCGACGACGGCCACGCTTGGCAGCACGCAGGTCGTCATCATCATCTGGGTGGTCAGCATCCTCATCCGATACTCGTCCACCGTCTGCTTTTGCTTCTTGTTGGTCGTCATCTGAGACGCCATCAAGCATGTTCTCGGGCAAATTGACCACAGCAGAGCCGTCTTGCTCTTCCATGATGGCAATATCATCCTGTTTGTCTTTTGGATCAGCCATTTATTCCTCCTGTTATACGTAGGCTTTGAAAGAAAGCGGGTTCGATGTCACTTTTGCGATCAACTCGTGATCGTTCAGCGTCATGAACAGCACTGGGTCTTCGTTCTCTTCATCGCTTGGGTCTTTGATTTCCCAGCGATCACCGCCCCACTTAGGGACTCGAACGAAATCGCCTACCTGAGCCCATGAGCCTTCTGGCCATGAGGTCATGGTGTCGCGATTCTTGTACGCAAGGGGCCCAACAGACACGACTCGGCCGATCATGTTGTTCCACTTTTCATTCTCTTTGGTCTCTTCGACCATGATGATGCGCCCAGTTTTCTTTTTGATCCGTCGCAGTTGCACGATTACTCGGCCACCGAACGGTTCCATTCCCGGATTTAACTGAGGGAACGCCCACGCCAACTCTTCAGGGTCTGGCACGTCGTTTGTGGTCTCGAAAGCCACAATCTTTTTCACTTCACTCATCAACACTCCTTAACACCATATCTCAGGTGCATCGTTATGCGCTTAGTCAGCGCGGTCTCACCCCGGAGTGGGGCTATCAATCTTGGTTTTTCTCTTCTTCAAGCATGTTGTCGATCATGTCCAAGGTTATTTGCAGTCCCTGATACTCGCCGACCATACGCTGGTAGCCATCCCAAGTTGCTGGAATCCCTTGTGCAAGGGACACATGCAACTCGGCTTGGCGTATTTTGATCCGATGGATCAGTGCTTCAAGCATTCGATTTCTTGGCGCCAGACAGGCCGCCTGTTGGCTTTTTACTAGTCTGACTAGTAGTGCCGCTAGTTTTCATAGTCTGGCCAGTGATCTTCTCACCCATGGCCATACGCTTATGCTGGGGCACGTTGATGCCCTTTTGTTCTTGATCAGATGTTGCCATTTGGTTCTCCTTGAGGTGGCGTTGAAGGTGCAGCGAGTGCCGCAGGTTGTTGAGCCTGAGCCATGTTTTGAATGGTCTCGTGCGTCAATTTTGCATTCTCGATGGCAATCTTAGTCTGATTATCCATCTGTTGCTTCTGCATGTCAGCCTGCAATCTCGCTTGGTCGTATTGTGACTTCTGCTGATCTGCTTGCGTCTTGCGTTGTGTCTCAGCCATGCTGGTGTCCTTGACCACTTGAGCGTCAGGCGGCAACTGAGCAGGTGCGCTCTTGCGTTGTTGTGCCATCTGGATCAGTTGTGTCAATGCCTGCTGGAACTGGCCAAACACTTGCTGCGTGTCGAGCATGACGTGGGCGCCAACAGTCGTGTACACCTTGTCGATGGTCGACGTGAGTTTCGGATCGTCGTAATCGTCCACTGGCTTGCCCATGGATTTCTCCACGTAGCCATTCGAGCGGTTCAAGTACCACAGCGTCATGTGCTGCTTCAAGTGCTCGATCAAGTTGTTCAGGTAGTTTGGATCGGCGAATGGCGACTGGCCCAAGAACGGGTTCAAAGCGAATTGCAGGTGATCCTGAATGTGCGCGATGTGATCCTGTTGCAGGTACGCATAGGCTGGCTGGCCAATGAGCAATGCAGCGTTCTCGTCGGCCGATGTGCGCTGCTCTGGTGATGGCACGTCCTTCATCAATTCGTTGATGTTCGGCACTTTCATTTGCTTGAGCATGCGGCTCAGTACGGCACTGATGTTGAACTGGTCAGGGTGCTTCTCGGCCAGCGCCAGAACTGCTTGGTTCTGAGCCATGCGCTGGGTCTCAGAGAAGATGTGCGGGTCAGAAACCGGCACCACGTCAGTGTTCTTCTCGAAGTCGTCACGTGTGATTTCCAGATCGGCAACAACGTCGCCCTTCTTCATCTCATTGAAGTGCCAGCGGTTCAGGCGGCACAGAATCTTCAGCACACGGGCTTGGCTATCGTGCATGCGTGCGTGGATCGATGAGAATACCGCAGCGCCTTGCTCGATCAAAGCCTGTGTCGTGCCCACGGGTGCGTTGGCATTGATGTCTGCGATCTTCTCTTCGCTGGTGGTGACCACGCCTTTGGCAGCCGCATCCAGCCAGCCCAGCAACTCAAACAGCACGGGGCTGGGTGGGTTGAACGGCATTGGCATGGCGATCTGGCGAATGTCCTGCACGCCGGGTGCGCCTTCGATCTCGATGATCTGGGTCACGTCGACCTGTTGGGATTGGCCGCTGATCTTGGCGCCCTTCAACTTCAGCATAGTCGCCGAGTTGTTGATGTGCGCAGTGTCCAGCAAGGCACGCAGAGCGCCCGTCAAGGCCGCACTGAGACCGCCGATGAGGTGTGGCAGCCCAATCGCATACGCGCCGCGCCACGGGATGAATTTGAACTCGACGACCCAGTCCAACTTGGTACGGGTTTCGTCTTGCTCTTCCCAGTTGCGGTACAAGCCGACCACTTGGTTGTCAAGTTCATCGACCATCAGGATGTACGGTGCGTACTCGCCTTTGGTGCTTCTGTCGTCTTCCAGTTCGAGGTAGCAATAGATGTGGTAGACCTTGCGCAGGCCATCCTTGTTGTCCTCGAATTGCTTGCCTTCGATCTTGTTGTTGGCCTGCTCAACTTTGTTCTGATCCAGAGTCTGGCTGGCTTTCACGTAACTGACATCGCGGTACATGCCGGTGCGGATGCGCCGCTCGAACTCGTACTGCGTGATCTCGTGTACTTCGGCCGCACGTTGGGCCGTGTAGAAGTTGGTCGCTGCGAATGGCAGGATCACCCGGTCGATTGGCAGGAACTCAACGCATGGGCGCTTCTTCTGCTCATCGAACCAGAGTTTGAAATACTGTGAGCCGCCCAATGGCAACTGAGTCAGCAACTGCTCTTGCTCGTCCTTGAACTCTTCGATCTGGTCGGTGATCTGCCAGTTCAGGTAGTCGCGTTTGCGCTCCGACTTGGCCGATTTAATGTCATCCATCTTACCCAGAATCTTCGTCTTGACCGGGCCATCAGGTGGGAACATCTCTTTGATCGCACGACTGGCGAAGTCGACACAGCCTTCAGCCATGGCAGGGTGCACCACTTTAGATGCTCCCATAAAGGTTGCACCTCCGGGGGCATCATTGCCCATACCAGTGCGTCGAATGCCCTCTTCATATTGCTTGTCGCGCAGTGACCGCGCCTCTTTATCTGTTTCAAGTAGGTCAAGGTATCGGAATGCCAGTGTGGACAACTCGCTCGATGAAATTGAATCGGCAAGGTTGTCGTAAAACTCTGGGTTGAATTCAGGGCCGTCATCAATCTCGATGATTGCCGATCCGTCATCCTGCTCTTCCATGTTCATCTCAGGCAGGTCGACGACAGCACTGCCGTCTTCTTGCTCTTCGATATTCAGGTTGTCTTGATCTTTGTCTGACATCATTTAGCCTTTTTGTTCTTGAGCATTTCGAGATGCATCGCGCCCAATGATTGGTGGACGACAACCGCTTTCTTGTGCCCTGCATGATAAGGCAAACTCGAAGTTTCAGCCTTCTCATCTTCACCATGGCGCATTGCCAAGTGGCGTTGGGCCATGACGTTCTGTTCAGGGAATGCGTGAAAGTCATCATCGCGCAGGCCGGGGTGACGGCCACTGACCATGCCGCCTTCAGCCAACTTCATGGTGCTTGGCAACTTGATTGCCTGCGGCGCGGTGTACTCTTTGCCAGCAGCCTTCTCTTGCTCTTCTGGCTTGTCGATCTCGTACTCGCCCTTGTTCTCCAGCGCATGCTTGATGTGGCTGGGGCCAACGTGGTGAGTGAACGATGTCTCGTGGCCGACGTTGCTGGTCGACTCGGTAGGTGTGGTCATCAAGATCGCGCCAGCCTTTTTGCCGTTCTTCGACACAAAGCGATTCTTTGGCAGAAACTCTTCATCCTTGAACCGTGAGTCGGTCGGAATCATGTGCGGCGTTCCGTCGTCGTTCTTGCCAACCTGAACCAGCCGTGGGTGCAGGATGTGTTGCTTCTGGTAGTCGTACCGTTTCTTGTTCAGCGTACGGTGGCCATAGTGGGCGTTCTCTTCAGCCGTTGGCTTATGGTTCGAGCCGTAGTGACCTTCTGGGCCCTGTGCCAACTCTTCTGGGGACAACTCGCTCTCGTGGCGGCCGGTCGACCAGTACTTGGCATGGGTGATCGCCTTCTCCATGTTCTGAGCCATGGGTGAGCCACGCTTCACGTCCGTCACCATGTAGGAATTCTTCGGAGGTGTCAGGTTGCCCTGCTCGTTCTTGAAGTCGCCACGGTTGTCAGCAGCAGCCACGGTGTTGCGCACTCGGGCTTTGTCGCGGGAGATATTCTCTTCAATCGACTGGCCCTTCTTGACCTTGGGGCCCACGTTCGAGTGGGTCACGTAGTAGCCGTTCTCTGGGTCGTGCAACTCGTTGGTCTTGCCGTACGAGTTGGCGATGATCGGTGGCTTGTCCTCTGCCTTGCGCTGCTCGTTCAAGTGACGGATAGCATGGCGCGAGGACACGTCAGTCTCGTCCACCACATTGGGACGGAACAGCAAAACCTTGTTCTTCTTGTCGGCCGTGTTGGCAGCCTGACGCAGTGAACCGGTGTGGGCCAGAATCCAGTCGTGGGTCATGGCTGGGTCGTGCTTGGCCTGCTCATGGCTGGCGCGGCGTACCGCAGCATTCACGTACTGGGCTTCGGCATTGGGAGCAAAGCATGTACCCTTGCTGGTATCGATGATGCCGTTCTTGTCGGCGCCACCACCGCATCCCACGGTCTGGCCGGGGCATGTGTTGATGACGTGGTGCTTCATGTTCTCGCCTTGGCCAGACGTGTACAGCGAGTGACCAGCCACGCCCTTGGAAGCAAAGCCCACATAGTTGCGGCCTTGGTCGTCGGTCTCGTGATTGACGGTGTCCAACTTCTCGCTCTTGTCCAGCGTGTTGGCGTTCTTGCCAATGTGCTTTGCCGCACGCAGTTTGTTCAGTGCTTCCTCTTCGGCAGCAGTTTGCTCTTCCATTGGCCGCTTGAAGTGCTCGGCCAGCGTCTTCTTGTGGGCGCTGCCGATCTGGCCAATGGTCAATGGTTCACGGTTCTCTGAGCCATAGACTTCAGCACGGGCGGCGTTGACATGCTTCATGCCTTCGACCTTCTTGCCGCCTTCACCCTTGTAAGTCTTGCCTTCCCACATGTGGCGGGGAACAACGATGCCCTTGACTCCACCGGAGCCCTCGGCTGCGATCTTGACCCGGCTTGATGTGCCGTCGTCGGCCTGCTTTTGAGCCATTTCACGTTTCATGTCCTCAGTGGACATCGAGCCACCTTTGGCCATCTGTGGTGGCTGGGGTGCTCCACCGCCCAGTGCGCCCATTGTCTGGCCCTGTGGGGTCATCGACAGCATGTTGCCCATGGGTGGTGTAGGCCCTTGGGGTGCGGCGCCTTGTGGGCTGCCCTGTGGTGGCTGGCCGGGCGGTGGTGCTTGTGGGGCTGGGGACTGGGGCATCAATTGCTGTCCACTCTGCTGCCGATTCGCATCGATACCACCGATGGGCATGCCACTGGTTGTGGCCACACCACCGGGTGATGGCATGCCAAGGTTGCTCTGGTCAGGCGGGAAAAAATGTTTGGGATTCATACCGGGCGCTTCGTTCACACCGATGTTGGTTGCGTCTGGGTTGTGGCCGTGCTGGGCAAGCGCCATGCGCATTTGAGCCATTGATGGATGCATTGTTGCTCCTTGATTGTGTGATACGTTGCCGCCGCCTGCAAGATGAAGCATCCCGCCTTTGGCTTTGTAATTGACATGCTCTTCGGCCTTCCACTCTTCAGGGGCCACGCAGCCACCAGTAGCAAAGCCGAACTCCTTCTTCTTGAAAGGCTGTTCGCGAGGCAGGTCGGACAGACCGGCGTCCTTGTTGATGCGCGACACCTCAGCGTCGGACAGCACCTTGTTGACCTTCATCGATCCACCGATCAGCCAGTTGCCGGTCATGTTCGGGTTTGTCTTGTAGCGATAGTGGCCGCCGACAGGAATCTGGTCAGTGATGTGGGCCTTGACCGGCACCACTCGACCTTGCGCATTGGTACCACGCTTGGTGGCTTCGGACTGCCAGTCCACATCATTGGGCATCTCGACCTCGGCCCATGCATGGTTGGCTGGACGGCGGTCAGGCGCTGTCAGTGAGGGATGGGACTTCTCACCGATGTGAGTGGCGATGGGCAGGTCGCCTGCATGCCAGCCGGGACGATAGGCAAGGTCGCCGATCTTGGACTTGACCTTGCCGTTCTTCATCTCGCCCTCTTTGGCGTCGACCCATTGATTCATCTCGACCGGCGTGTTGGAGTCAACAAACAGCGGAAACAGTTTGCCGGGGTGCTTGGGGTGCACCCGGAACAATTTGTAGGCTTTGACCGTCTTCTTGGGCTCAACGCTGCCGCCTTTGGCCATTGTGATGTCCGGGTTGGTTGGGTCGTAAGTGCCACGGTTGCCGATGGCGGACTTGATTTGATGGGGATGAAACACGCCAAGATTTTTGACGCCACCTTCATTCACATACACGGCATCATGCCCAAGGTCTTTAATTGCTTTGAGTGTGGTTCGATCTTCGATGCGATTCCAGTCGCCTTTTTTAATCTGATCTATTCCAAGTTTGCCCAACGATGCCTTAGTCGCCAGTGCATTCACATGCTTTTTGTTTTCGTAGTCAAACGGGTTTTTTGCGTGCACATGCACAGGCATGATGTTGGCACCTTTTTCGTGATCGTCTTGACCGCTGTTTGTCAAGAAGTCATCTGCAAATTCATGGCTTGGCGTCACAAAGTGAATGCCTCTATGATTGTTTTGGAATGACTTGAAGTCGCCATGTGTGGCGTGGTACATCCGATCTTTGACCTTGCTCTCTTCCAAGAACTTGGCAAGTCCACCTTTGGCCATGGACAAATCATCCTTAGTGGTGTCGTATGTGCCACGGTTGCCAGTGGCCGACTTGATCATGCGAGGGTTGTAATGGACGACCTCAGTCAGGTTCCCATCTCGGTATTGCATCAAGGCATCATGACCGGCTGCTTGAGCACGCTGCTGCACTTGCTTGCCGATGTAGCCTTTGTCCTCGTAGGCTTTCTCAACCATGCTGGAGGCTTTGTCTGGCGTCATGCCAAGTTTGACCAGTGCATGGATCATCGGGTCTTCACCTTGGTGATTGTTGATAACCAATGGATTGGTGATTCGGGCATGGACAGGCAACACATTGCCACTTGATTTCTTGGCGTATTCCCCAGCGAAGTCTGCATTGGGAGTCAGATACACGCCAGAGCCCAAGGCCCCTTCTTTGCTTGGCTTGAGGTTGCGCAAGGCTTCTTTCCCTTTGCCTTCGATAGCAGTTGTCCCATGGTACAGGCGCATTGGGGTATGGCTGCCTTCAAGGAACTTAGCCTTGTTGGCAACTGCCGATTGCATCTGCTCTATGGTTGGTTGCTTGGTGGTTGCCATTGGGGCCCTCAGTGAATGTATCAATTATGCCTTTGACGGGCAGTCTGAGCAACGGCCATCACCCTGACACAGGCCCAGACATTTGCACGACCTTCGCGTTTCGGTTCCTGATCCACTCGCGCAGTGCTTGCACGGCTTGTTGCTCAGACACCGTTGCAAGGGGGTTGACGAGCAACTCGTATCGGTTCTCGCAGACGGTTGTTCTGACTCCGTCTTGTTGCAGGACTTTCTCATAATCGACTCCCGTTTTGATGTGCACGAAACTTGCTTCTTCCATTTCATTCTCCTGTTGAGTACTAGTCAGACTAGTACGGGTTTGTACTTACTAGTCAGACTAGCATCATGATCCATACGGGTTCTCGCGTCCCCGGCTGTTGTATATCTCAGCGTCGGTGATGTCCTCTTCGTCGATCTCATCCCTACGGGAGAAGTCGATGCTGATCCACCCGGCGTCACGCAGATAGCGCAGGCCTTGGCTGATGCAGTCCACGAACTCGTCATGCACAGCGCCTTCAGGGAACGAGCATATCTGGCTGACCATGCCCTCGGCCCAGTCCTTGACGAACCCCTTGCGCACGGATGACTCAGGCACCCAGACGCGCCCGGCTTTGATGATGTTGGCCACGATGGACAGACGCTGCACCTTGTCTGCTCGGCCGGGGTTGTATGCGATCACCGGCAGGTGGGCCTGCTGCAAGTCTTGGATCAGGCTGATGCCTGCGCTCTTGTCCTCGACAAGGATCACGTCCACCAGTTTGCGTGCCTTGCCCTCACCGTAGACCGTCTCGAACTCCTCGATCACCTTGGGGCGCAGTTGCGGGTACTGAAGGTGGTCTTGCCAGCAGTCCAGCACCATGACGCACATGCCGCCGTCCTCAGGCTTGAACACGCCCAGCGTGATGCTACCGGTCGGGTCGTTGTGGGTCTTGTCGCTGGTGGCGCAGTCGTAGGACTGGAGCACGTACTCCAGCCGTGGGAACGCCTTGTTGGCTGGCCAGAGTCGGAACCACTCGCGCTTGACGATGCCGCCTTCCTCGGGGTCGATGATCTCGGCGTGAATCTCTTGGCGGCCAAGGTCGGTGCCCTCGTACTGGAGAATCTGCTTCTGAAAGGACTTGGCCAAGTTGGCGATGTTGGAGTAGGTGCTGGCGCGGGTGATCACCACGTCGTCGCCCTCACGCTCGATCAACTCCATAACCACCTCTTTGGGCTTTGGCGTCGTCGAGCAGATCAGTTTGGTGCGCTCACCCAATCGGATGCCGAACTGGATCATGTCCCACGACTCGCGCAGGTATTCCCATGCGGCCAACTCGTCCAACCAGCCACCATGGAACTGCGGCCCCCGGAAGCGTTCAGGCTCGGACGCCGGGATGCCCTTGATGAACGATCCATTGATCAGATGGATTTCGTGCAGGCTGGAGTTGTACTTGGCGATCATGCCTTCAGGGATAACCTTGATCAGGCCTGAGTCGCCCTCAAAGCAGGTGCCCTTCAAGTCACCACTGGTAGGCGCGGAGACCAGCCAGCGGGTGTTGGGCTGCTCCCATGCCCACCACGCCAGCGTCTCGGCGGCCGCACGGGTCTTACCGGCGCCACGGCCAGCCAGCATGAGCCAAATGCTCCACCAGTCACCGATGGGCTCGATCTGGTGGGCGTGGGCCTCCTTGTTCCACTTCAACTGCCAGTTGACCACCGCCTGAGCGATGGGGGACAGTTTGGTGAACTCCTCGTCTAAGTACTCTGTGTCTTCAAGGATGGCTTGGACAGCACTCATGTCTCAGATTGGCGCTGTAGTTTGATGGCTTTGAGCAGGTCGCCGAACACGTTCAGGTTGTGCTCGACCACCAGTGGGCTCTCATCGTCGCCGCCGTGGGTGACTCGGTCGCCGTACTTCTTGGGGCGTTGCTTGGATGCATTCCACTTGCGTGAGTCGATCCGCTGCTTCTGCCATGCAATGTAGGCGCTGTCCAACTTGATGTCGATCTGGTTGCCTTCCTTGTCGAACACCGGAACAGTGGCCGGGGTTTCGTCGGCAATGTCCACGATTTCGTCAGCGTGAGTCTCAGCCTGCTCTTCCCGCGCACGTGTGTATTGCTCTTGAAAACTGGGGTGGCGGTTCAACCAAGCGTATATCTGCGCCTGTGCTGGCATCTCGTCATCCTTACAGATCGATCTGATGCTCTCCCCTAGTGCGAGTCTCACACATATGCGTTCAGCAAGGTCTTGGCTGTAGATGGTTGGTCGTCCTGCCTTTTTCTTTGGCGCGGCGGGTAGGTTCTTGCTCTCACTCTCCGGGGCGGTGACGAACATGCTCGGCATTTCTGCTGGCACTTCGTACACTCCGGGTTTGGTGATCTTCTCTTCCCGTGTTGCGGGTCTTGTTTTCTTGTCGGTCATATTCCAGTCCTTTGTCGCGCAGTCGTTTCAGCGCATAACTGGAAGTTTAACTCTTGTCGGGGATACTTGTGAAGGACAACCCGTCGTTGAAGCCACGTTCATACTCTTCGGTCAGGCGTTGCTTGAAGGCTTCGCTCACCCAATTGATGAATGTGATGGCGCTCAGGTCTGCGATGCCGTCGAACGTGAGTCCGGGGCCGTCGAAGTTCAGTGTGCCGATCTCCTCGTCCTCTGCGTTGTGGAAGACGATGTTGTATTTGGCCGTGGCCTTGTGCTGGCCGGTGTTCTGCTCACTGTTGGCCATGTGGCATTCTGGGCCCTCACTCATGGCTGACATTCAGAATGCGGCTTTCCGCGAATTTGCGGTAGGCCCTCAGTTGCGCGTTCTCTTCCTTCAGCGTCGCCACTTGGTTCTGGAGATGCTTCATGGTGCTGCTGGCACGCTCAATCCACTCCGAAACCTCTTTGGGCATGGAGAACGTACGCTCTTCAGGTTTGGACGGCGCGGCGGGGCGTCTGACGGCCTTCGCTGGGGCTTTCTTCACGGGAGCCTTGACGGCTACCTTCTTTGCCACTGTTTTCTTGGCTGGTGTCTTTTTGGCAGTTGCCATTGATATTCTCCTCAGTTGGTTGGTAACGGATGTCAGGTGCAAACACGCACAGAATTATGAACATAACGAATGCGGAGCCAACTGCCCACCTTCCACTGGCAGTTTCCTGTGGCTGTTGGCTGGGCAGATCGCGCATCATTTCGTTGATTTCGTCTTTGGTCATTCTGGTCTCCTCAGTGGCCACGACTTCTGTGAATCTTGTGATCATCAGCGCCAAGCCTAAAATTTGTGCTCGGCTTGGGATCGTACATTGGTCTCTCCCATACATTCATGCTGGGTGAAGGAACCAAATCAGGGTTCTTCGGGGTGATCACCACCTTGCCCTTGACATACTGTGCCGGGTTCTTGTCGCCCAATTTGTATGGGATGGTGCCCAGTTTGACCAGTGGGTTGACTCGCATCTTGGTCATTTCTGCCTCCAGAATGATCCATGGACGAACCCACCCAGCCAGCCGATCAGCAGGCCGACCACGAAGCCGCCCACTGTCAGGAATGAAAATAAGATGACTTCGCAGATCATGCTGGCACCTCTGTTGAATTTTCTCTGCTCAAATGACGATCAAACCAAAGCGCCTGATACGTGAGCATGGCTTCATTCAAGTCCTGAAAATACATTGCGGCAGGCATGCTCAAAAAGTTGGCCTGAGCCGTGCGCACTGCATCGAATGCCTCTTTGATTGCCTTCTCTTCGGATTTGTTCTCTATGATCATGCTGCCACCTTGCTAAGTTTCATTTGACGCTCACGCAGGGCATCGATCTCTGCCCACAACTTGATGTAGTAGGGGTTGTCGGTGGCCATGTCCTTGTTGACGGCTAATGCCTCGTGGCAATCGGCCAGAGCATAGGCGCATGTGGAGCCATCGTAGTTCTTGACTTTGGTTTCGAAGACCTTGTGCCATTCGCCGTAGTTCATTCTGTCACCCCGTCTTGCTCTTCAGCGGCCACTTGGGCCTCGTACTCTGCTTGGGCCTTGGCCACCAGACGTTGGATGTCGGCGTTGACCAGTTGGTTGAATTCTTGCTGTGTCATGGTGCGCCTTTCAGTTGAAATATTCTGCAATTTCATTTTCGATGTCAGACTCAATCGTGCTGGTCAGTTTCTTTGCCAACCATGGGGCTGGGCGGCCACGACGGTCGCACACTTCCCAATCGCTTTCGGTGTAACCGTAGAAGTCCCAGTCACTGTCAGCGCGGCTGTTGCCCTTGACGCTGGTGAAGTCGATCACACCAATGATGCATGGGATACCTGCGATGCGTGTTTCAATTTCTGCGATGTATGACATTTTGATCTCCTGATAAACCTGCTCTGTTGCAGTGATTAGATTCTAACACGGAATTAGATTGTGCCGTCAACAATTATTTTTAGGGGCCGAAGCCCCATGGTTCAGAAACTTGGATCGACGTAGTGATCGCGACGGCCGAGGATCAAGCCGCCTTGGCCCTTCTTGAACTTGCCAGTGTCTTGATTGATGTAGCCATGTGTCCATGCGCCAGTCTTGCGATCCATGCGGTAGATGTCGGCGTATCCCATTGGGTTTGGCACGAAGGCGAAGGTGGCGCTGCCGTCGTGGGTGCTGCCTGCGATCACCAACACTTTGTCTTCGACGACGCGAATCTCGTATGCCCACACCTTGCTTTTCAACTCTGTGACTTCGGTCACTGTGGCTGCGTGGCGGTCAGTCCATGACAGCGTAGTGGCGGCCATGCCGACTTCTGGGGCTGGGGCGCCAACAGTCATGCGGCTGTAGAGGTTGTTGATGAGGCTGTTTGTTTGTGTGCCGACGTTCATGGTGATCTCCTAAATAAACCTGCGATTTTGCAGTGAATGAATTCTAACACGAAGTTAGATTGTGCTGTCAACAATTATTTTTGGGCGCTGAATAACGGTCTGTTTTACGCCGTTGTAGACGGTGTGCTCTTTGATGCTGGCCTTGATGGTGACCGTATCGCCCTTGCCGCCGATGTCAGAACGACCCTTGTAAGTGATGGCGTTGCCCTGCTCATCGCTGGCGATGGTGATGTAGTTGTCGCCATAGAACTCCGACTTCAGCACAATGATGCGCTCGACGGTGATGGTCAGGGTGACCTTGTCGCCCACAGCGCCAATGTGCTGGCTATTAACACGAGCGGCCTCAAGGCGGTCGATCACCGCGAAGCAGGACTCAGTTGCCTCGACTTGGCGAGAGGACAGGTTGCCCCACTGGGTCAGGTTGTAGGCCATGCTGTTCAGGAACTCATTGGTGCCTGCATAAGCGGCCAAACGGGCCACCAAGGCGCTGTTGGCATCACGCCATGCTTGGGTAGCCTCTTGACGGTCGGCGGCTCTCTGAGCACGTTCTGCGGCCACCTGCGCTTGGCGAGCGGCGCGGCGGGACTGTACGCCAGCCTGACGGCGTGCGCGGGTGTGAGCGGCGCGCACTTCCAAAAAGCGGTCGATGCCCCAACCAGTCTTGGCAACGCAATCGCAACCCACCTTGAATTGCTTGGCACCAGCAACAGAGCCTTTGATCCAGAACTCCCAGCGAATGCCAGTGCCACAGTAGTCACAGCAACCGCCAGCCTTGCTTGTGCCGTCGGGCAATGCAAACACATTCTCGCTCACGCCTGTGCATGAGAAGGGTGCCTTGCCGAGTCCTGCTTTTTCAAATGGGTGTGTCATGTTGCTCTCCAAATAAACCTGCGTCATTGCAGTGAGAGAATTCTAACATGAAGTTAGATTCTTGTGTCAACGATTATTTTACTAGGGCAAACCCTAATGTTTTTTAGGTATCTGTTGCCGACAGGTATAGGCCCTGCCTTGGGCTGTCATGGCCTTGCTGATGGCCATTAAGGACTCGACAGCCGCATGCCCTTCTTTCACCTTCACTGCTGTGAACCTCTCAGCGATGTGGGCAAGGTGCACACGCTGCTCTGGGTCGCACATGATCAAAGCCTTTGCCAGCATGCTGGTGGCGACATTGATCAGCACATTGACGGCCACATCGGGATCGTACTGTTCGAGCACGTCCTTCATGGTGTCATTGACGCGCAACTCCAATGAGTCGGTGGTCGTATGAATTGCTTCGAGTTTTTCTTTGTCCATTATGGTCTCCAAAAAAATAAGTCCATCAGCGCGGTGATGATGATGGCCAAAAGAAAGAGCGCACGCCATATGCGCTCCCATGGTTTCATGTCATGACCAGAAAGGTCAAATGCGTCGTGTTTCATTGCCGTTGGCTGGGTATGCGGTTAAGAATCTTTTCGGCCAGCATCTCAAGGACGCCACGAACCGCTGTGTCCTGCTCTGGCATCTCGTCCAGAACAATCTGTGCGCATGCCTCACGCTCGATCAGCAGGGCCGTCTTGGTGGTCTGGATGGCCACCGTCATGATCTCTGCTTTGGCGATGGCCAGCGAAGCATCAAACTCCTGCTGGGTGTAAAACTTTACGGCGCCACTGCCGCCCAACAGTTGACGGGCTAAGGGGCTAAGTTCTTTGTTCTCTGACATGTTCAATCCTTTGCAAGGTAATAGGCGAGGCAGATGATAAAAATCACTGCAATGGTTTTGATGGCTTCCGGGACTCTCATGGTGTGTACTCCAATGCTTGAAGATTGCTGATGCGATTATTGATTTCGGTGACCATGTCTTGGTACTTGGCCATCACTTCTTGCTTTTGCTTTTCCAGTGCCGCGATCTTTTGAGCGCGTGGGTCATACTTTTCTGGCACTTCGACTTCAACTTCCTGTTCGCACACAAAGGTGCGGTGGTCGTCATCATCCAGTTTGCAACTGAACAATTGATAAGAACTTGTCTCTTCCCATGACCATTGAAGGTAATGGACATATGCTGTGATTTTGACTTTCATGGTGTTCTCCTTTGAGGGGCCGAAGCCCCGTTTGAATTAGGCTGTAGCAGCGACTTTGATGATGGCTGATGCTTCGCCACGGAAGGCATCGAGTTGGGCTGGTGTGATGTTGAATGCGGCGCACAGTTTGGCCATGTCAACAGTGCCTTGGCGCTGCTCGATGGTGATGCGAACACCGTACTTCTCGCCACGGTACTTGCCTTCGCCGTATTCGTTGGCGAGGCCGTCCTTGAGAATCTTGCACTTGGCGGTCAGGTCTTTCACTTGGCGGTCGAGCACTGCCAGTGTGTCGATGTCGTTGGTCAAGGACTCGATGGTTGCGAGGGCTTGGATAGTTGCTTGGACTTCAGTCATTTGGAATCTCCGTTTAAACCGCCTTATTGGCGTGAATGAATTCTAACACGAAGTTAGATTCTCCTTGCAAGACTTTTTTGCAAATAAATTGAAAATAGTTGAAAAAAAGTTTTTTGGGCCGTTGTTTTTAAACAAATCAGCCTATTTTGAAAACCAACTACCTACTAGTCAGACTAGCAAATACGTTGGCGACCGTGACGTTCAGGGCATCGATCTCTTCCATCTTGGCAATTGCCCATGCTCTTTTTTGGCCATGCCATCCCATCATGGCGCCTTGATGGCAGGACTTGCACAGGGCCACCACAGTGTAGTGGCGCCCTTGCTTGATGTGGTGGGCATCACTGGGCCCTTCTTGGCCGCAGACAGAGCAGGGCTGCTCCTTGACGATGCCAACCCACTCACGTTCTCTTTTGTTGTAGCTGCCGTTCATGTGACCGCCCGGTCAAACGTCCTGTTGCTGGCTTCCTGAGAGCGCCACACGTCGATTCTGGCCTGCGCAGAGATCAACCCCCACCGCAGGGCTTCCTCGGCCTCTACGGCCGCCTGTAGGCCTTTGATGTGGATGTTGTAGGACTCGTCTGCGTGAGCCATGGATTCAGCCTGCGTCATTGACTTGGCTTTCTGCTCTGAGATGAACTTGATGGCCAACTGAGCGATCAATGATTTGGTGTAGTCCTCAAGATATCCCTTGTATGCTTTTGCTTCTGCGTACTTGGCGCCGTGGGTGTACAAATACTCCACTGCGTTGTTGATGTCCTTCTGGCTCATTTGTTTATCTCCTCAATCAATGCACCGCACAGTTCTCTGGCCGCATCATTTCCGTTCTTGACTTTGATGATTACGAAGTCGCCTTCAACACGGACGCCTTGTATCAATTTTGCCCATGCGCGTGGCATTGCTTCAAAGTCGTATTCGGCTTTGACGTAGACCATCTTGTCAGGGTCTGTTGGGTGTGGTTTAAGCGGCATTATTTTTTTCCTTTAATTTCAACTCGATGGCGTCCAATAAAATTAGCCAGTCTTCGCTGAGACAACCGCAGTCCACGCAGATTTGCATGGCTTCTTTGTCTGTTAGTCCTACCCATGTGCGCTGTGCTGCGGGTAAAGTGGTGTAGAGGGGCTCAAACCAACTTGCATACTTCTCGCCATTGCGCTCAATGTATTTGTCGCGCAAGTCTTCGTTGTGTTCGTAAGTGTAGTAGTCGTAGCCACCCTCGCCGTCGAACTCACGCCACGCCACAGGCTCCCGCACAGGCTGTGCGCGAAAGCACTTGTCAAATTGATCGTCCCGAAAACATTTGTCAAAGTGGTCTTCCCACATTTTTCGCATTTCTGGGTGCATGGGTTTCTGCTCTGGCTGTGCCAAGGCTTCTTTATTCATTTGCTTCTCCTGAATTTGTTTTTTGCGCCAGCCGCTCATGATTCTTTTTTCAACTGAATTTTTGACCAATCGAATCTTGCAGACATCATTTCGTCGTAGTCAAATGCTTCTTTGAAGCACCCTTGAAACGATACCTGTTCGTCTGACTCACCCCATGCTTTGTTGCCGTAAATAAAGATCGACGACGGTGCAGTGATAAGGTTGTCCATAAAGTCTTTGCCCTTCTGTGTGACACGCCAGATACCTGACCTATGCCCGGCAGATTCCAGCATTCCCCAATGGGTCAGCATGCCGTAATTCTTGCTCTTGAGGATGAAGCGGGGGCCTTTGTTCTGCACATCGACCCAGCCATCTTTCTCGCCATTCAAGAACGTCCAGCGCAATGCATAGGCATAGGTTCTGTTGAGCCTGATCTGGTAGACCTTACCTTTGCGATCACAGCATGGGCAAATCGCGCCCTGTCCTTCGGCAGCCTTCCACCAACTCACCCGCATGCGGTCAAGCAATGGTTGGTCGCCCTCGAACATATCGAATTGAAGTGGTGTGTTCATGATCCGTATTTAGCAATCAATGCGGCGTCAGCCAAGGCCTGACCCTTACCTTTTTTGTCCAACTCACGCCACTTTGGCCACAGTTGAATTGCTCGTGCGCGTGCGGCGTCTTTGTCTGTACCAATGAGCCCTGCGGCCTTTTTCCATGCTTGTGGTGTCACCATAGTGAATGGCAGGCCCATGGCGCCCAGCACGCCCATTACAGTTCCGCATGAGTGGCCAAAATTGAACATCGATGTCACGCCTTGGCCCGGCATTGCATGCACCTGCTCAACGTACACATGTTCACAACAGCACGATGCAATGAAGTCGGTGAGAGCCGCCGCATTCACACGAGTGGCCGTGCCAATCTTGGTGGTGGGCATCGCAGTCCATTCAATGGGCTGGCCATCCTCCAACAACACGATTGCGCCTGTAGCGCCGGGGTCTATTCCTAGTGTTCTCATTGCCGTGGTACTTTCTTCGTCATTGCTTCGACAAACCGTTCTTCTTCTTCGGGATCAAGAGGGATTGCGTTGTCCATGATGGTTCCGTCTGCAATCATTTGATGGATATCAGCCAGCATCTCTGCCAACTCTTCTTCTGTGCCATTAAAGTCGTCGAAGCATCCTTCAGCAAAAACAAGTTTAAGTTTCTCAGTCATTTTTTACCTTTCAATTTGAAGTAGTCACAGCGTTGCAAAATGAATCTCAACTGCATTGTTGGACGACCAAATTTGTCGGTAATCTTGGTGCAGTGTCTGGCCACGTAGTGCTTGCATTCAAAGCACACTCGACGATCATCAAAACCATCCTTGTCACGCTCGAACATTTTTTCGGCTAAGTCCCATGCCTGTTCTTCGCAGAGTCCTTCAGCGATAAATGTCTTACGACGGCTGGTATGCCTGATGATGGCCCTCTCAAGTTCTTCTTCAGTCATATCGATGCCCTCACGTCTTCTGCTTTGCATCGACCTGCCAGAATGTCTTGAACTCTTTTTTCTGTTTTTCGGTGAATGGCCAACATGGTTCTTTCCGAAAGATTTTCGATGACCATTTCGTAGTCTTCGATCACGCCACGCAACATTGAAATGTCAGCCCCATTAAAACGTATAGGCAAGTTCTTTTCTATGTGTCGTGTGCCAGCCTTTGCCAATGCACTGATGGCATCACCTATGGCGTCTTCGGGGTCTGCAATCAGTCCTGCTTCTAGCAAGGTTTGCATCATGTTGACAATGTCTGAAAGGACTTCCCATTGATCAAGTGTTGGCTCTGGCGATTGCTCAATGCTGGCCATGCACAATCTAATCTTTGTGAGTTGGTAGTCGCGTTTCTTTTTGGGAATTGGCTCAGTAGGGCTGGCCATTAAAACATCCCATTGACTGTAAGTGTTTCGGTATTTGTTCATACCAAGACTCTATTTAATTTCATGTTGACTCTCCTGTTATCCCACTTCATTGTGGTGAGGAGAGTCTAACACATAATTAGATTATTCTGCAACAACTGAGATTGTTGAGGTTTCTTTGTTAATTTTAATTTGGCCATCAGCAACAATGTTCCAGTCATCCGAACAGCATTCCTTCTCACTGCGGCTTGGCACTTCAAATGCCACGTGCTTGGCCAAATATTCTTTTTTCCCAACGAACACGCGCCAGACGTGATCAACTGTGCCACGGCCATCTTGGCCACGGGACTTGTTGAAGCGAATTCTGATTTTCATATGACCTCCACGGCTTTCTCTTCTGCAACAGCCTCTTCATTCACAGCCACTGACAAGTTCATGTGCACAAAGCGCATTGGCTTGTCGCTGAAGTTCTTGGTGAACGAGTGAGGTAGCCATGCATTGGCAAAGATCAAGGCGCCCGGCTGGGGATTAAACACAACTTGACCCGATCCCAGTGTAATTGCGCTTCCGTCCTTTTCGGGCAGGCTAATGATCACCTTGGCTTGCCGGGGATCATGGATCACGAGTTTGCAGGCATCCTCTGGCACGTCGAGGAAATAAAACGCGCTGATCTGGGAGCCATGACCATGCATGTGCGTTTCCATCGATGACAAATGATTGTGCTCTTGCGTCCACATTTCGGTGAAGTAGGTCACCAAGTTGTCCATGTTGAACCCTTGCGATGCCAAGATGTTCCATGCGGTCTGTGAAACGTACTGAGAAAAGTCCTGCAACTCAGGCTCATGCGAATAACTGGCCGTCATCAGGTTGACGTAGTTCTCTTTGTTTTTGCGCTCTCGCGAGGCCTCTTCGTAGCGTGTAGACACTGTGCGAACAGCATCCAAAAATTCTGGTTTACTCACCACATAAACTGGCGTGGCGAAGTAATGCATCTCTTCCAATGTATCCATTTTTCTCTCCATTAAATGGCATAAGTCTAACATGGAGTTTGATTCGATGGCTGGGATTTCTTGCCTCCCTTTGATCTCCCTCAATACCTTTCACCCAAAGACCCCCCTACCCCACAGGGTGGGATAGAAAGGAGAAGGTGCTTCACCCCCGCGAACGGGATCATCATGTGACGGATTGGATACCGTCTACCCCTCGGCTTGATGATTCGACCAGCCGCACGGATTGTTCGGGAACTGCCCCCTAGCCTATGTGATTGATGATGGTGGTTGGTGCTGAACTCCAACTTACCGTTTAACTGCTGGTGGGCCGGGTTGCGATCTCCCACAAACCCCCTTCTGCAAGCAGGGGGAGTGTCCCGTCAGGCAAATCAGCCTTTGCTAACACCATCATCAATCACACAGTTGCATACCGTGTCGCGGTTTCCTTCCGAGCGGCCCCACTTGCGGCCCACTACTATCGTGCGGAGTACGGCACGATGTGGAAAACAAAAAAGCCGTTAAGTCTGACCCCGGTGGAAGAACCATACCTTTTGAGTATGGCTACCCCATTCGGGGTCGGGATCAGACTTAACGGCTTTCGCTTGCTTGGCTTCCACACCTTGCAATTGAATTGTATCAACACTTCGAGAAGTGCGTCAACAACCAACATAACTGCGTCCTGTCCGGCCCTCCGGGAACCCCCAAAGGCAGGGCGCAGATATGTAAGTTGTCGGTGTCCTGCCTTGAACTTTAACGCAGGTTACCAGTCTCAGGCTTTCGCCACACCAACAAGAGTAGAGACTGACTATTTGCCATGGATCATGCGGAATTTTACGTGATTACCGCAATTATTTCCATGGTTACTCAGGGCTGACGTTTGCCCCATGGCTTCAATCTCTACACTTGTTGGCGCTGATGTTTTCAGTCCATCAGCACGACTTTCTAGACGGTTAAAAGTATACCATTTCCCTCTGTCGAACCTCCATCATTTTACCCACCACAGCAAAGAGACTGTCCCTTGTATGCAGGTCGTTGGCATCCCAGCCAACAGTGTCTGCCATCGTCCACGGCAACCCAGTAGCAATGGCTGATTTCTCACCCGTCTTGCTTTCGTCATTGTCTGCAAAGATGAACCGTTTGCCCTTGATCTGGTCGGCCACTTGAATCATGTTGCTGGCGCTGAAACAGATCACCACGGCCGCAGGAATGCCCACATTGCGCAAGGCATGACGCACTGACAGTCCTGTCGCAAAACCTTCGACCAGCCAACACTCTTCGGATTCCCGGTCTCCAAGGTACAGAACAGCATTCTTGGCACGCATGCCGTGAAGCATTTTCTTCTCGTACTTGCGTTGCTCCATATCCCAGCAGATCGATTGATATCCCTGCAATTTGTTGGTGGACACATTCCTCATAGGGATCAGCAATTTGTCTTCCAGCACCAGTCCACGGGTCTCCTTGAATCCCTTGATCTCAAGGTACCCATGGTTGTCGTACTTGGCACTGCGCAAGGTCACGTCGGCTTGGAAAGCGGCACTCTGGTATCGCCTTTCCTGCTGAGTGGCCGACGAGGCCCTTTTTGCGGCCCATACGCGCTTTTCGTCGTCAGTCCAAGGTTTGGCATGCGGGTCTTCGTACCAGATCACCTTGGCCTCTCCTGACCAATCCATGACCCATCCGCGCTGGCCATCCCAAAAGTAAGCACCGTTGCCTGAGTTCGGACGCTCTACCGTGCCGCACCGTTTGATCTTGTCGGACGCATACAGGCGGTTGGGATCGATGGCCACGCCGTGGGCTCTTGCAAAGTCAATGAATGTCATGCTTGTCCCCTTGCTCGGATGGCGTCAGCAAGCATTGCACCGTTTGCCAATGTTGGGCCAAAGTCATCACACACCTTTGCACACGCTTCACGCTCATGCTGTGCGACCAACTGGGCAAAGGCCACAACAACTGGGTCATGCCAATTGGTATCGTGGTTTGGGTCGTTGCTGGCCACTTTCCACATATGCTCAATTTCATTTCGTGTCATGCTTGTCCCTTAATCGGATTGAATTCTCACAACTGATGCAGGCAGAATCCCAGTCTCCCTCGGAGTGATCATCTGCATTTTCTTCACACACCTTTGCACACGCCTCACGCTCGTCAGCACGGACAAGGGCGGCAAAGCGTTCAAGTTCTTCAGTGCAAATCACAGATTCCCATGTAAGTTCTGCGCCTGAGTAATCAAACCCCGCCTTTCGTGCCATGCGAATAATGTCTTCTCTGTTCATTTGCGTGCTCCCATGCCGCGCTTGTACGCGATGTTCATTTGTTGGATTTTGTTGTGCACATTCTTGCTGATCTCCACCATCGGCGCCTTGGAGAATGCCCACTGCGTCTCTTGGCCGGTGATCTGCTTGAACAGGTGCCATGCACGCGCTGATTGCTTGTCAGGTGTGCTGTGGTGCTTTGCATAGGCCACAACTTGGTTCCACAGGTGCTCGGCGTTGTCGGCCAATTTCTTTTTGCTCTTACCTTCGCCAATGAAGATTTCTTTCATGTGGCCGGGCAATGCATCACTGATCTGATTGCTGACTTTCTCGTGGCCACAAGCCATGCACCGCTTATGGAATGGTGTGAACCCGCACTTGGGGCAACCCTTGGCTTCAAACTCTTCTTTGTCGCGAATCTTCTTATCCAATTTGTCGCCATCATCCAGCGCATCAAGGCCGTTGAAGTAGATGTCGTTGAAGTCTTCAAAGAACCGCACGATGTTGCCGCTGAAGTCCAGCAGGTGGCAATCGACTTTGCCTGTCTCAGGAGACGAGCGCAGGCCACGGCCCCACATCTGGATTGCAGTCGACAGCGACTTGCGCAATGGCCGGGCATCGCAAATGCAGCCAACGTCAGGCACGTCAAAGCCCTTGGCCAAAGCCTCCACGCTGATCAGGACGCGCAGGTGGCTGTTGGGCTTGCGGTACTCCTTCAGCAGGTCTTCGCGCTCCTTCTTCGTTGTGTCCGAAGTGAACACAGCAGCCATCACGCCAGAGTTGATGAACTGCCTGCACAACTCTTCGCAATGCTTGATCGTGGCGCCAAACACGATGGTCTTGCGGCCGTCACCGAACCGGTGCCAGTCAGACACGACGTCGCCCACAATCTTGAGTTCCCGCTCCTCTGCGGCCTTGTCTGTCCACTCACCGCCGGCAGTCTCTGCGCCTGTCATGTCTGGCTTAGAGCACGAGAAAATCCGCATGGGCACCAACACACCATTTTGAGTGAGGTCATACATCGTGGTGGCGTTGATCAGGTTCGAGAAAATCTTGCCCAGCCCCACGGTAAATGGGGTGGCAGACAATCCAATCACCGCCGCGCCCGTGTTCATTGCAAACTCAGTCCACGCCTTGTAGGTGGTGTGGGCTTCGTCAACAACTAGCACATCCATCTTTGGCCAAAAGGCACGTTTGCCAATGGTCTGAACAGATGCGATCTGGAGCAGTTCATCAGGCCGACGACGCCAGTGTTTGGCTTGGATGATGCCGTGCTGAAATAGGCCGTACTTGTCGGCCACATCAGAGGTCTGATCGATCAGCGTGGTGCGATCACACAGGAACACTGCACGCTTGCCCTTTTGCATTGCCTCATTGCAGATGCGCAGGCCAAGGTAAGTTTTCCCGGCACCAGTCGGAGCCATGATCAATTGGTTTTTGTGACCCTCACGAAACCCTTGGCGAAGGGCATTGTGGGCAGATAGTTGAAACTCTCGTGGTGTGGGGAATCTTGATCCATCATCACGCTCACGTGGCGCTAGGGTAGTAGTCATTTTTTGGCTTTATTGGTTTTATCGATTTGTGATTGAAGTTTTTTGACCATTTTCACGGCCTCGTTGCGTTCGTTCATCAGGCCGTGCAAGCGCACTTCCAGTTGACCGTTCAGGTGGTTCAGGCGCTTGATCTCTTCGTGCGCAGTGGCCAAAGCATCATCTGACTCCAGCAGTTTGTACATCGCCTCTTGATCAGCCTGCATGGCCAATTCGGTTGCTCTCAACTCTGCCTCGTCTGGGGCTGCGCCATCATTTATGTTAGGACTTACCCCTAGTGTTGCTTTTACACTACTAGTCTGACTAGCATCGTCTTGACTACTAGTCTGACTAGTAATTTCGGCGGCTTTCTTTTGGATGTGCTTTTCTTTGGCTTCCTTCTGCTTCTTCTTCTTTGCAGGGTCACGCACACCGGCCACAAAGGATTGGGACACCACACAAATCTTGGCGATCTCGTAGTTGGTCTTATCCTTCATCAATGGGTTGGCCAAGGCGCTCTCAACGATCTTCTGACGGTCATCAAAGGAGCGTGGCTTGCCATGGCGGGAATTGACCCCGTATGAGCGAATGATGGCCTCATCAAGTGTGCCCGGCACGTACTTAACTTCGATCTCCTTAATGCCAAGCAACGTGTATGCGTGGTAACGGTGAAAGCCATCAACCAGCCAATACGTGACGCCATCAAAGTTGGTGTCGATGGGATCGAATTCGTACCCCTCCTTCATCATCTCCACCATTTGGTAGGCATGCTGTTGGTCGATTTCTACACGGCCTTGTGTGCCGCCATCGATCCGAATATTGCTCAGTTTCACTTTTCTCATTTACATCTCCAGTTAAAAACCCAAAATCGGGTCAATCGAACAAATCAGGCCGCAGTTCCCTTGCTGTCACGAGGCCTGTGGTGGCCTTCTGTATTTTTTTCGCCAGTTCAGGCGAAGGTCGCCGTGCTTTGCGAATCAAGAGGCCGAGCCATGTTTGGGTGATCCCAAGATGCTCTGCCATTTCTTTCTTCGCGCCGTATGGCTCATCCTTGAAATATTGTTTTAGGTTCATAAAACCTCCTTTCTTTTGCGAGAGTCTAACACAGAATCAAATTCCGTGTTATAGTCTTTCCACGGTCAGATTGACCGGGCAATTGTCCTACGGGACGTTCATCAAGGATCAAAATTATGAGTTTTTATGTTGAAGACAAAGGCGGCAACTTCGAGCGTTGTCCCTCTGGTATGCATCTCGCACGATGCTACCGAATCGTTGATCTTGGCACCCAGAAGTCTGAGTACATGGGTCAGGTCAAGTATCTCCACAAGTTGATGCTGGGCTGGGAAATCCATGGCATGGCAGACGATGGTACAGCCATCAAGATGTCCGATGGCCGACCATTTGGAATCTTCAAAAACTACACGTTGTCTTGGTCTGAGAAAGCCAACCTTCGCCTTGATCTCCAGTCATGGCGCGGCAAGCCCTTCACACAAGAAGAGATGCGCAAGTTTGACTTGAAGAACGTCCTCGGTGCATGGTGCATGCTGAACGTGATTGAGCGCCCCGGTCAAGATGGCAAGACGTACACCAACGTCGCTGGCGTCACCCCTGTGCCTGCAATGATCAAGCAAAACGGTTTGCCTGCCGTGGTGAACAAGAACGAGTTGTTCAAGATCGATGAGCCAGACATGGAAATGTTCAACGCATTCAGTGACAACTTGAAGGCCAAGATTTCAGCCTCTCCCGAGTGGCAGAAAAAGCAAGGCAAGCAAGACCAAGGTGCCCAGTATCAACGTGAAGCCATCGCCTCTGCAAAATCGCCACAGCCTGCGATTGAAGAAGACGACGATATCCCTTTCTAAGGAGCACATCATGGATGATTTACTTCCCGTTATTTTGGCAATTTGGATTTTTGCCGCTTGGGTCACGCACATTGTTGTGTGCCTCAAAACTGCCGCATGGGGCTTTCTGATTGCTGGTGCGATTGTGTTTCCGATTGCTTGGATTCATGGTACAGGCGTTTGGCTTGGTTTGTTTTAAGGAGCCATTATGTTCATTTCAAAAACAGAAAAATCCGACTTGTTCTATCGCATCGGCGTATTGGAACAAACCATTCTTTCTCTCCGGGCTTCGATGAAAAAAGAAGCGCCAGTCAAAGGTGAGAAAAAAAGCATGAGCCCAGAGAACCGCGCCAAACAGTCTGAACGCATGAAGCAAATGTGGGTAGAAAAGAAGCAGCGGTGGGCAGATAAAAAACTTCAAAGGGAAAACACATGAGCACAATCATTGCCCGGTCGGCCGAGTCCGTCCATTGGTACAAGCAGGATGGCGGCCCACAGTACACCGTGAAGGCAAAGGATGGTTCTGACCGTCCTACGACCCTCAGGGACGCACGAAAGATGGACTTGGTGCCTTCGGTCACCACTGTCATGAAAATCGCCGCCAAGCCCGGTTTAGAGCAGTGGAAGTTGGAGCAAATGCTTCTGGCCGCCATGACCTTACCGAAGATGCCTGATGAGTCGGAGAAGTCCTACATCGCACGTATCGTTGCTGACTCGAAAGAGACTGGCAAGCAGGCCGCTGAGTTGGGCACCCGCATTCACGAGTCCATTGAGGCGTGGATTGATGGTGTGCGTCCCGTTGAGCACGAGGATATTGCTAAAGCGTTTGAGGAATCTATCTTCACTCACTTTAAGACCCATCCGATGCAACCATGGCTCACTGAGCGTTCATTCTCCAGCCCATTGGGGTTTGGCGGCAAAGTGGACTTGTATTGCGTGGCTGATGAGCATGCGCCAGTCGGCATTGTTCTGGACGCGAAGTCGAAGGACTTTGGCCCTGACGACAAGATCGACGCATACGACGAGCACCTCATGCAATTGGCGGCTTACCGTCATGGCCTTGGTGTGCCTTTCGCACGCTGTGCAAACGTGTTTTGCTCACGTACCCACCCCGGCCTTGTGAAGGTCGTCGAGTGGCCTGAAGAAGAGTTGATCAAAGGCTGGGAAATGTTCCAAGCATTGCTTCGCTTTTGGAAATTAAAAAATAACTTTGGAGTTTAAAAATGGCAGAACGTATTTATGTAGTTGGCGGCCCTCAGGGCATTCGTTTAATCAATGCAACCACAAAGCAACAAGCCATTGCGCATGTTGCCAACAGTACCATCCATGCTCATGTGGCATCACAAAACGACTTGGTTGAACTCTTGACCAAGGGCGTGACTGTGGAACAGTACAAGGTCATTAACATGGAACTTGATTTGGAGCCCAAGGAATGAACCTCAAAAAAGAAGATGTCTTTCAGGCCTTCTTTGCAGCAGGTCTTGAGGGCGACTACAACATGCTCGAAGACGATCTGTTGAAGTTAGCCAAAGTGTTCGCAGAGTTGCGCGATAACGAAATCAATGAGCGGGTCTACAAAGCCACTCAGAATGAACGCAACCGTTGCATCGCGTTCGTGCGCAGCCTCAACCCATTGGTTGCGCAGGCCCTTGAAGAGAAAAAAGGCCCACTGTGAAATACGTCAAAGCATTCATGATCATGTACATGATTTGCTTTGCTTTGATCGCATTGGTTGAATTCAAAAAAGGGCCTCCCATGGGGGGTACTCATGAGAGGCCAAAGAAGGGCAACTGCAATGCCCTCACATTGGTGAGACAACCAACGTGATCAGGGGATCGGATTGCCTTGAATGTCAACATTCGTAAGCATCCGATCCGTATCTTCTTTCGTCGCGTGCTTGCGACGCTCGTTCATGTTCGCCAAGGCATCGTAGCCTTGGTAAGCCAGTTCGGGCACCTGCAAGGCACCACCGATGATCTGTGTGGCACCAAACGGCAACATACCAACAGCGCCGCCAAGACCACTTGAAAACTGCGCGGCATTGCGAAGGCTTGGCATGTGCAGGCCTTCACCTTCTTTTTTGTATTGATCGAAAGCGTCATACAACTGCTTGCCAGCCAGTGCGCCACCCAAGGCGCCAATGCCAACTCGGCCAACAGAAGGCAGCGCACCTTTGACCACATCAGCGGCATGCGTGGCTTGATCAACAGCGCGGTTCACCATGGTTGGGTTGTACTTGTACGCAGACAGGTCAATCGCAGGCCTGCCGGGGATCGTGGCTGGCGTCACTTTCCCGGTGTTGACCAAAGTCGGTGAGCCATATGCCTGAGGCTTGTACACGGGCTTGGTGATCTTTTGCTCGGGCACCTCTTTGATGTTGGCCAAGGCGTCTTGAATCTCAGACATTGTCCGAACTTGCTTGCCACCACCTGCAACTTTTTCAAATTCAGACAGCGGAATACGCAAACCCTCTTCGAGTTGGCTGTTCAGATATCGCTGAAGACTTGCACGGCTTTGTGGGCGCGTCATGTACGCATCACTACCAGTGGCTTTGTTCAGCAAGTTGTGAAGCACAGGAAGGGCTTGCTTGCCCGTTTCAATGCCACTGGCTACCTTGGCCCCAGTTACCGCTCCAATCGCTCCCATAATCGTGTTATCGGGCGATCCTGCGGCTGTTGAGGCGGCTGGTACTGGAGCATCGGCGGGGAAAACAGCAGAAGCAGCAGGCGTTGTTTCAGCAGGCTTTGCCCCTTCACCCTTGTTCTCTTCTTGCCATGTGCCGCCCTCAAATTTGGTGATGGCTTGCGCTAACTTCTCAATTGAATTTTCGGGGAATGGCTCGTTGGTACTCTTCAGCCCAGTTTTCTGAGCCAAATAGATTTTGTAATTGTCGCGTGCGTCTTCGTCGTTCTCATCACTTTTTGGGGAATAGACATCCACAAAATCGGATGGCGTCTTGATGCCACGCTTTTCGATCTTGTGTGTGATGTCATTGATCAACGCTTGCTGGCCATACTTGGGTGCTTCAAAAATCGCAAAGCCCTTATCGTCAACACCGATCATGCCTTCATACTTCACGCCCTTGGCAGGACGGATGTTGCCGGGGTTGTTATTGTATTCGGCAAGTGTTGTCATTGCTGCTCTCTCAGTTTCCAATGACCATCGGGTTGACGGTCATACATCTGGCCGTTAATCTTCCGCTCGTTTGAACGAGTCTGAGCGCCGCCAGAAGGTGCGCCGCCTTGTGGCTTGGCCTCTGGCTTGGCACTTACCTTGCCTACTGATGGGTCGTACCACACTGGCGCGTTCATCATTGGGTTGCCTGTGGCAATCTCGGCGTGCTTCTTTGCATAATCCGACCGCAAATCGTTGTAGCCAACATCGCGCTCCAACTGGCCATAAGGCAATTTCTTTTCCTTGGCGTAGTTGTATTTCTCTTGCGCGTTCTTCTCTGCATGGCCCATCAAGTCCACCAAAGTCACCAAAGCCGTTTGGCCATTTCCGATGTTCGGCGATGCGGTCTGCTGCAACTCGCCAAATGCGTTCGTGGGGTTGAGCGCAGAGTTGCGCAAAGACACTTGGTTCTCTGCCAGCAACTTGACCAGCACTTGGAATTTGTTCTTGGCCTCTTCTGACATGCCGATCTGACGAGCATAGGTATCGATGCCAGACAATGTATCGCCCAACTTGCCGTCGGCCGCCGCACGTGCAAACACTTCCATCGGATTGTTGCCGCCAAACTTGTTGAGCAAAGCACCAATCTGTTCTTGGCCAGAAATCTTTTTGCCTTCTGGAGTAATAGAGTCTGACAATCCTTTGCCCAAAGCCAAGTCGCGAATTGAACGCAACAAACCCAAACGCTCTGGAGCGGTATTGGCTTGCTGGCGCATGACTTCTTCGGTATCCATGCCCTTTGTACGCTGTTCTTTTGCGTAGTTCGCAGATGCTTCCATCTTGTCGTAACGAGACATCGAGTCCCACTGCGCCTGATCGACTTGAGGTGGCTTACCATTCTCAACTGCTTTGAGAAAAGCGGTCTGCTTGGCTTGGCCTTGCTTTGGATCGGCATTTGGAGACAACTGGAACTTGGCGAAATCTTCCGCTTGAACCATTGGGTCATTGCCCATGGCTTTTGTGGCAGCCACGTTGATGCCCAAGCCTTTTTCTGCACCGGTGTAATACTCGCCTGCGGCCTTGGCCACGTCAGTATCTTTGCCCAATGACGTGATTCGACTGAATGTCGTTGCATCCATCGGGGTGACAGTCCCGTCAGGATTTTTGTTCTTCGCCAGCCAATCTTGGTAGATTGAATTTTGCTTTTGTTTTTGAGAGAGCAACATGTTGGCTTGCTCCATCTGCACTTTCATTTGTGCGATGGGCAGTTGCTGCTCACGTTGCTGCTCGACATTCTCACCCATGGCTTCTGATGCGCTACCAAGTGACGCAATGAAACCACCGAGTTGCGGCTTTGCAAACCCAGCAGCAACCTTGAACCAGTTTGGCTCGTCGTAACGCTTTTGCAGCGCCTTGACTTGCTCATCAAGAGTGTCGCGATATTTTTGAATCGCTTCAGGCTCCATCTCAGCGGGATTGATATTGCCTAGACCACCAGCAAAACTGTAGTCTTGTGTGCGGCGTTCTGGAGTAGCCATTGATTAACCTTTCTTAGATGGCAAAGCGCCACGTGAAGAAGTAGATGCGCAACCTTTGTAGCCACGTGCTTTTGCATTGACTGAGCCACCTGATGCGCAGCAGCATACGCAGCAGCAGCAGCAGCAGCAAGTGCAGCAAGTTTGGCATCCTGTTTTGCAAGTGCAACGTGAGGAACTGCCCAAACCTTTGCCAAAAATGTCTTTTAGACCCGATTTGATGCCGGGGATGTTCTTCAGCAAGCCAGCGCCAGCAGAACCGATAGCAGCCGCACCAGACAATGGAGACATGCACAAGGTAGTCTTTGTTCCCATTGGCACGCTGTAGCCTTGCAGCAGGCTTCCAAGTGATGCCAATTTGGTCATCGGGTAGTTCTGCTCGTTTTGTGCAATGGTTTGCTGTTGGCCGCCAAGGGTTGCCAAAGCATTGATACATGCCAAGTTCATGTTGGCGCCAGTCTGCGCCAGAGAACCCATGTTCAGGCCTGATTGGTTGAGCAACTGGCCTTGTGCATTGGTTGCGTTTGCAGCAGTCTGAGCCGCAGTGAGGTTGGCTTGGTTCTGTTGATTTTGAGCATTTGATGCAGTCGCACCCAAATTTGCCGCAATAGAATTTGCGCCTTGTTGCAAGTTGCCAAGGTTGGTACCTGCATTGACCTGATTTTGAGCCTGTTGATTGGTCAATGTACCAGCAGTCGAACCCAAGTTTCCAAGTAAGTTCGCTTGCTGTTGAGTCAGCGTACCCTGCACATTGCCTGCATTGATCAGGTTTTGTTCTTGTTGACCAGTCAGTGAGCCAGCGGTTTGGCCAACCTGAGCCAGCAAACCGGCTTGTTGTTGACCCAGCGTTCCTGCGGTGTTGCCTGCATTGGCCACCAAAGCGTTTTGCTTTCCAGCAGCGCACAGTGCTTGGCCATAGCCTTGCGACATCATCTGTGCGATCTGGTTGTTCAGGTCTTGCTCGGCTTGAGCCTGAGTCTGCCCCAGAACCTGAGCACCACGTTGTGAACCAAACTGGCCAGAGCCAACGGCAGCCGCAGTTGCCTGAGGAGACAAGTTGTTGCGAATGTTGCGCTGTGCAATGTCCGACATCGACTGCACGGCAGTCTTGAGGTACGGGTTCATGTACTGCGCAGCCAAGTCAGCCGGGCTGGTGCTGGTCGCTTGTTGCAAGTAAGGCTGGGCAGCACTCAGACCACCACTTGTTGCTGCTTGTTGGAGGTAAGGAGCCGCAGCACCCGTCATATCCAACTTAGTGGCTTGGTTGACGTACTGACCAGAGACGCATGCACCGCAGATGCCTGCTGCACGGCCCAAATATGGGCTTGCTGCCGCCAGACCAGAAAGGCTTGCGCCTTGGTTGATCAATGGGCTTCCAGCCTCGGCGCCAGTGGTGCACATGGCGTTCTGAGCATAGGGCTCCAAAACCGACAATGGGCTATTGCTGGTCGCCGCCTGCAAGTATGGTGTGGTTGCCCCAACGATGTCTTGTTTGGCCGCCTGACCCACCAAGCCTTTGCCAGCAGCGATGTCTGGCTGGCCAGCACCAAAGTTGGTGGCTACCTTGCAAAACGCTTCTGTTTGCAGTGGCTGGGCCCCAACAAATTGAGCGGCACAAGCGGCGGCTTTACCAGCAGTCGCAAGATTGCTCAGGTAGTCTGTGTAATAACCCGGTGCAGTAGTGCATTTATTCTGCGAGGATTGCAATAAATTTGCCATTTTTAACCTTTCGCCGCTTTGATGTAATCAAGTGGGGACTTTGCCTTAGGGGGTATTTTACTGGTGGGAGCCGATCTTTTGTGAGCGCGTAGTTTTTCACGCAGTCCATCCAGAACTTTGGCACCCGCTTTGTTGTCACCACCGCCAAGGGCATTGACAAAACCGGCTGGGAATACATATTCACCATCAGCGATCTTGGCGGGAACTGGTTGTCCTTTCGCTGTGTCGTGATGAGGAACCTTTTCACGGAAACCATCAAGGATTTCACGGCCTGCTTTGCTGGAGCCGTCACCCAGCGCAGCCACCACGTCAGCGTCCATCACATAGTCACCATCATGAAGCATGGCCGGGATGTCGTCTGACTGGCCCGTACCGCCACCGCAAGCATAGTAGCCGGTCAACCCAGTCACGAATTCAGGGTTGTGGCCTTCTGGCATAGCATCGTGGTACTTCTTCGGCAAGCCACCGCTGGCCAAACCACCCATGTTGCCCATGTTGGAAATGTGACCAGCCAATTGAGAAAGTTGCTTTGGGCTCAATGCTTGGTTTTGGCGTTTGCTTGATCCAACAGACTGCAAAGTATCTGGCCCACAGTTAATAAACTTGGGCATGTATTTGGCATCTTGGTTGAAACAGTAAGCCTGTCCACATGCAGTATTTGCAGTGCCGCCACCTGCAAAACTACTGCCAACAAGGCCGCCTTTCATCGCAGTAAATGGGTCAAGATTGACTTGTGGCACACCGCCTTGGGATTCATTTGCCGAGCAAGAAATAGTTTTTCCGTACATATCTTTGAGCGCCTTTTCTCCAGCCTTTGTTTCCGAAATTTTGGAAAGTGGGATTATATTTTTCAGGACTGCATCCGAGGTGTCGAGCCAAGGAATGTTCGAGCAACCAGAAGTACCTTTTGAAGCCGTAACAGTCTTTGGCTTAACTACTTTTGGATCAACAATTTTTGGGACTGTAATTTTTGGCAATGTAACTTTTGTATCGCAACAATCGCAACAACAGCAGCAAGTTGGTTTTTTCCCTACAACAGTGACTGTAGGGAGGCTTGTGCAATCAGTGGTACAAGTCAGGTCAGTACAAGTATCTTTTTTACCTACAACCGTAACTGTCGGCAAGCCACCTTTGGTTGTACAAGTATCTGTACAAGTCAGGTCAGTGCAAGTATCTTTTTTGCCTGTCACGTTTACCGTAGGCAATGCACCTGTGGTTGTTGTGTTTGTGCATGCATTTGTGCATGTCAGATCGGTGCAAGTATCTTTCTTTCCAACAACGGTAACCGCTGGAAGCGTCGTTCCATCCAGACCACGAGTAGAGCCAGACTGTGTACAAGTCAGATCAGTACATCCAGTTTTAGAACCTGTTACTGTGACTGTGTCTAAATTATCGGTGCCAGAAGGTAGGCCGCCAAGATTTGTTGTGGAGGCGCATCCTTTGACGCAATCATTTGTACCGCTAGATACTGTGGCAGGTAAACAATTTTTGCTGCTATTGCAACCACAGCCGCTTGTAAGGCCTCGATATACGGAAGTTGCGCCAGCATTTAATCCGCTGTTCACCAAAGAACCAACGGCGCCACAAAGTGGATTCTGGCCCTTGATGACTGCGGCGGTTGCGCCCTTCAGTCCGGTATTGACTGCATTGCCGACCGTGCAACTCAAGCACAATTGATTTGAAATCGTGTCGCCGACTGAATTTCCAATATCGCCTGCAACATAGTTGACGCCAGCATTGACAAGCGCCTTTCCAAGGTCTTGGCCATGTGCCACGTTATCAGCAATGTTCACCAGAGGTAGGAATTCAGG
>SESF01007065.1_pt1 | contig 54628 bp, 86 predicted proteins | sample 3171521 | NCBI WGS metagenome assembly SESF01 (sample SAMN10866945, study PRJNA518727) | freshwater metagenome | biome: subpolar coniferous forest; feature: holomictic lake; material: water; isolation source: holomictic Lake 227, 6 m and 8 m depth | place: Canada: near Kenora, Ontario | collected...
CAATTATGCGCTTTAATCCAGAAACTAAAACTTACAAACTCTTCACCGCTCTCAATGCAGGCGAGAAAGTATCCGCCAGCGTCGCTTCCAAGCGTTTTGGCATCAAGAACATTTCCGCTGATGTATCACGTATTCGTCAAGCAGGTTTTGCAGTGTATGCCAACTCCCGTATTGCCGGCAACGGCGTCAAGGTAACCGAATATCGTATCGGCAAACCAAGCCGTAAACTTGTGGCATTAGGCTACAAAGCCCAGGCGATGGGAATCACTCTCTAAGAGATTCTACGCTGTCCGATTCAGACCGGACACTAGGTAAACAAAACCGGTGCAATGCCGGTTTTCTCTTGACTGATATTCACTTTTGTAGTATAATATACACATGCTAAAAAACTTATTCAAACGCCTGGGTCGATACCGTGTGATCATGGATCGAGTGGATGGGGAACCTTACTTAGAACGCTACTATGTGTTTCTTCGGGACCGAACATGGTTCCCGTTCAACATCTTTGTTCACAAGTTTCTCAAGAGTGATCCTGATGATGTGCATGACCATCCGTGGCCGTTTGCCACACTGATTCTTCGAGGTGGATACTGGGAATGGCGTCCCTTGTTTGACGCCCAAGGCAATAGGCAAGGTGAAACAGCCCGTTGGTGTGGTGCAGGAAGTTTTCGCACAGCACGAGCCAACACCTATCATCGCATTGAACTGGATCCTGATGTCACTTGCTGGACCTTGTTCATGCCCGGTGCCAAACAACGTGACTGGGGATTCCTTGTAAAAAACAAGTGGGTACAGTGGGAACAATATTTACTTCAAAGGAAAACAACATGAACTGGTTCAAACGCATGATCGTTCGTTGGGTGCGAGAAGATTGGGACAAAGCAGGTACTTCTGAGGACTCTGCGGTGGCGTATCCAATGCCCACAGGAAAACGTCGAAACAATGGGATTGGTCTAGTCAGCGATGACGTGGAAAGTGATGCCGGGCTCAATATCACCGTGCGCAAGGCCATTGGCGGTAAAATTATAACGTTCAGACACTACGATGTCAAAACAGATCGTAGCAGCAACAAATTATACATTGTGCCCGATGAACTGGATTTTGAACGTGAACTGGGCAAGATGATCACGCTGGAAAGCATGCGAGGCTGAAAGTAAATACATTATGGAAACTATTGTTGATTTTGCCTACTGGGTGCTCTGTATTGCAGGTGCCGTTCTCTTGGTCGGCTGGCTTGTGGAACTGGTGCTGAAAACATATCTCTTGGTAAAAATAAAACAGTATCAGTCCGAACTGCAACCGGTCATGGACTATGCTGAGCAGGCCGCTGCTGGCAATCTAATCCTGCTCACAGTGGAAGTTGACCAGAATCAATATTTGTGCTATAATGCAGTAACCCAGGAATTTGTGTGTCAAGGTGTTGACGTAACCGAAATAGCCCAACGCTTTCGCGCTAGATTCCCGGACAAGACAGTGGCAATATTTAATGGTGACACTGATGCAGTGGCAACACTCCGACAACAGTTTAGAACAAAACATGAAAATCTCAATTTGCAGTGATCTCCATCTGGAGTTTGGTGATCTTGACTTTGACAACACAGAGTCAGCACAAGTTCTGATTCTGTCTGGCGATATCTGTGTGGCCAAAGACCTTGTGCCACATGACGCGGTTGAAGTGCTGGGCATAGATGGGCGAAGCGGCCGCTATCACAAATTCTTCCAACGCTGTTCAGAGCGTTTTGAGCATGTGGTGTATATTGCTGGCAATCATGAGCACTACAATCATGACTTTGCAAAAACTATTCCACGTTTGAAGGATGTGTTGAGCCACTTGCCCAATCTGCATATCATGGAAAAAGAATCACTTGATGTTGATGATGTTACATTTCTAGCTGGCACATTATGGACAGACATGAATCGCGAAGATCCGCATACCCTGTACAGTATTCGCAACTACATGAACGACTTTCGTTGCATCACCAACAGTGCCAAAGAAACCCACTTTCGTGATACGGATGGCAACTTTCAGACTCGTGTGTCTAGGTTTAATCCTGAAGACACTGTGGAAGAACACAAAGCCATGTTGGAGTTTGTGAATAGTTCTATTGCAGCTCGACCTAATCGGCAATATGTTGTTGTAGGGCATCACAGTCCCAGCAAGCTCAGTACCAAGCCACAGTATGAACATGACCAAATGGTCAATGGTGCATACAGTAGTGACCTGAGTGAGTTTATTCTTGATCATCCGCAGATTCGTTTGTGGACACATGGACACACTCATCATGAGTTTGACTACTTGGTCGGGACCACAAGGATTGTTTGTAACCCGCGTGGTTATGTTGGCCATGAGCAACAGGCCGCTGACTGGAAATTACTGACTGTTGAAGTATGACGGTAATGATGTTGACTCGGGAACAAGTGCAACAGCTGGCAACATTTTTTGCCCTAGACTCGAACATTTACAGCGTGACCATAGTTAGGAGCTACGACACCGGCATTGGACCTAGTCATCGCGCCACGTTTCACAAGACTCAACCGGAACGTGATTTTGAAGCAGACATTACAGATGTCTCTAACTGGTAAGGAACTTATGACTGAACTTGAAACTTTGTTGAAAACGCATGACTGGAGACATGCGGGATATATTGCTCGCCCTGCGCTAGATCAAGCCATGAGAGCCAATGCAGGTGCAGAAGCCGCTGCACTATGGGAAAAATACTGTCCTTGGAGCGTGACCAATGGTGGATACATTGCCTGGAGCAACACATGAAAGTTTATATTAGCAAGTATCGAAATCACTGGATCTCGCCATACACAATCTTGGACTATGCATTTTTCTGGACTGACTGGTCAAAGTGTAGTCGTGACAAAAGCATTCGTGGACTTGACACAAAATATATCGAGCATCCTGACTGGGTGGAGCGGTGGAGTGACCGACTAGAACCTGTTAGTAACGGTATCATGTGGGTGTTGGATCGTGTGCATCCTCCCGTCAACTACATCAAGATTGATCCCTACGACACCTGGAGCATGGACTATACCCTGAGCCCCATTATCCTGCCCATGCTGAAACAACTCAAACAAGTCAAGCATGGTAGTCCACATGTGGACGATGAGGATGTGCCCGAGCATCTTCGTAGCACATCAGCACCGGCCAAAGAAAACGACTGGGACACAGATGACAACCATTTCAAACGCTGGGACTGGGCCATGGACGAAATGATCTTTGCATTTGAATGCAAGGCAGATGACTCCTGGGAAGATGCTTTCCGTTCAGGTGATCATGACATCAAGTGGATTCCTGTGGACAAAGACGGCAATCAAGTGCCCAAGGGCGAACACAAATACTACCAGATGGGACACGGACCCAAGGACACTTATAAGTGTGACTATGATGGTATGCTAGTGGTAGAAAAGCGTATTCAAAATGGGCTTCGATTGTTTGGAAAATATTTTTCGTCGTTATGGGATTAACCCAGACACTGCCCGCTGTTCAACAACTCAAAGGACTCAATGTTCACTCAAATGGCTCAGCAACTGTTACAACGTCACGAACCTGGCACAGAACCCAACTCAATCGACCTAGACAGTTATCTAGAATGGCAACGTAACCATACATTTGAGGCCTTACAAAACATACGTTATGGACAGAGTTTTTGCAACCACTTTGACGTTACTGATAATCGCATTTTCTATGAACGCGATTGGGTACGCTGTGACACACTGATTCGAAAAGAATGGCTGAGCCGTCCCTAACCAGGATCACTATAAAAAATGCCACAGCCGATGACGCAATCAGGCTCAAGTATCTGCTGGCGCAAGACGGACTGATTCAAGGGCAAGATTTTTCGTGGGCTTGGGAAAGACTGCAGGATCCCAACGACTGGTATCCTGTGGTGCGAGTAGCACATTTTGATTTTGTGAATCCTGCCTTGGCCACATTTTATCAGCTCAAGTGGGCATGAACATAATTAATTGTAATGCAAGTTGAACTAACAGGACCGGTGACAGAAAGTCGTGAGCGCAAGAGTTTTGTGTATTCCTGTGAGATCAACAAAAAGCTGGGCACTCTGGATCGCATGCTGAACTGGTGCAGGACTGAACTGCTGAGTGACTGGCGATGGGAACTGGTGGGCTCAGGTGATGATCAATGGCACTATATTTTCTATTTTGACACAGAACGTGATCTGTTTGCATTTACTCTACAATGGCAATAACAATGAGCACAGAACAAGACAAATTCAACCACAGCAAGCGATTGCTCCGGGATGACAATGCTGTAAAAAAGCAGACCCGGATTGCAAAAACATACGGTGTGCCGGTTGACGAGCCGCACAAGTTTGTGAAACACCATGCCATGAACTGTGGTAATCCAAAGTGTGTGATGTGTGGCAATCCCCGTCGAACCTTCAAAGAGTTAACACCACAAGAAAATCGACTGTTCCAGGATCTGGATCAAGTTCGCGGAACACCTCCCGCAGAAATCGATTGACCTTTATTTGCCCATGTGCTATAATCAAGCATATGGTAAAAAAGGAGCAGTTGTATGAGCGACGAACGTGATGGCATCTTTGCTGTGATGTGGGACTGTCATGGTCTTGAAGCAGTGCAGAAGGTTCCTAATCCTGCAGACATTACCTTTGCCTTGCTCAAAGGTGCTGAGCCTCCGGTCTTGCCCAAACTCATGCACTGGACATTGCGGGCTCGTTTCAACAGCCACCGCCACTACGAAATCTACATAATCACAGCCACACCCGGTATCACGGAGGATGACATCCGCAGCATGTTTGAAGCTAGTCCACAAACCGCAGCGGACACTATTCGACGCATAGGTCAAAAATACTACAGTGATCGCCAGGAATCAAATCACATAGCAATCACCTAGCGGTTGACCAATATTGTCCAAAGTGCTATAATACCTGTATAGTAATTAAAAAGGTGTCCCAAAATGAATCAACAAGAATTTGAAAGCGACGTTAGCTATTTGGTTCGTCCGTTGTTGAACGACAACGAACACGCAGGATTTTTTGGTGATACTGGCACGGTATTTGCCGCCTGCTCAGAAGAAACTGCTCGCAGTATTTTCCACACATTGAGCCGTAAATTTGGAGTGGGAAAAGTCCAAATCAACGGTCCTATCAATGGTGAATATGCTTATGATTTTGTTTGACTTTTAATTTCCAATTTGTTATAATACTTGTATAGAAACTAAAAAGGTATCCGCAATGAGCGAACTTGTTCCTACTCGTGTGTTAGAAATCTGCCCCGGTGAGTGGGTAGTGCAATTTGCTGGCAGCCTCAGCGGTTGGACAACTTTTAGTGATGTGTTTGCTACCGAATCAGAGGCTGAAGCCTTTGAGCAAGAGCAAATTGATTCTGCAGACCTTGGAGATCAAGAATAATGGACAAGATGTATTGTTACCTTTGGTACGAAAAGGACAAACTCGACGAAGCCAAGTTTGGTGAGCGGTGGGTGTTCGACGGGCAAGATCCTGAGTCAGAAGTTTGGAAACGTATCAAGAATTCAGTCGGTGTGCGCAAGGACTTGGTACGCGACGGCACTATCCAACTTGAAACTATCTGGGACGTAACAGACTACGCTATTAAAATTGGGCGTAATTATATTCACGGCAAAGTAGACGACAAGATCCGTCCTGTGATCGGTTTCCGAAAAGGCAGCACTGGCGAAGTTCACGAGTTGCCCGCAAGTGAAATCCGTGTCAAGGTCAATAAGTTCCTGGCCAAACTTGGTAATCCACTGGATGTTGCTGGTCTCACACAAAATCAATACAGTGCTGCGGAAAATGTAATTGCTGCAATTGCTGCGGGAAAAAGAACTATTGTTGCAGAACTTTGTGCTCGCTTTGGCAAGACAATCTGGAGTGGCAGCCTTGTTTGCGAAACCAATGCTCAATTGACAGTTGTGGCTAGTTATGTGTTAACCAGCTTTGCCAGCTTTGAAAAAGATCTGACCAGCTTTGAACAGTTCAAGGATTTGGTATTGATTGATACAGCCAGCGATGACTATCAAGAAGTTGTTGATGCTGCTATCAACCGGGGCAAGCAAGTGGTGGCATTTTTGTCCATGTGTTCGGGCAGCAACCGTCAGAAGAAAATTGACTATTTGTTTGGTGTTGCTGCAAGTCGATTGGTTATTATTGATGAAGCAGATTTTGGAGTACATCGTGCCAATCAAAGCACCCCCTTGATCGAAGCACGTAAAGACAATGATGTGGTGGTGCTGATGACCGGCACCAACGGCGATAAGGCTGCTAGTATTTGGCCAGTGGACCACTACCTAAGCGTAACATATCCTGAACTACTGATTGAAAAGCGTCTTGGTAGCAATGGCACATCTAAGACATTGCAGTACTTTGATGTAGATCCCAAGCGACACGATCTTGTGGTAGACGTGGAGTTTTATCAGATGAATCTTGCAAGTGTGGTAGAGATTGCTCGCACAGCAGAACCAGATGCGTTTGTGCAAGACGGCATTTTCCTTCCTGGATGGAGCAAGTTTGCAGCACAACCGGTCAAGGCCAAGGGCTTTTTTACCAACATGTTGCAAGCGGTGTTTGAAGGCAAAGGCGGTGATGACAGTCTTAATGTAGACTACCAAACTGGTCGCAAAGCCCGAGAAGGTGTCAAGGTTGCCATGATGTTCCTGCCAGGCAGCACTACTAATGCCAATCTGCAAGAGATCAAACCCATTGCCGAACAAGCTCTGCGTGGATTTAACATTGTGCTGGTCAGTGGCGCCGAGGACATGAGTAATGCCACTGCTGAACGTGATGTTAAGGAAGCAATTGAACGGGCAGAAAAAAACAATCAACACGTACTAATCCTGAGTGCAGGAATGGCACAACGTAGTTTCAGCATTCCTGAGATTACAGAACTATATCTAGCCTACGACACAGGCGACAATGGTGCCACTATCCAAAAGATGAGTCGCACACTTACTCCGCACACTTCGGGCAAGATTGGACGTATTGTTAGCCTGAGTTTTGATCCCAACCGCGACGACAAGTTTGATGCTATGATGATCGAAACAGCACAGAACTACAAACGGAATCACGGTATTAAAGATTTAAAACAAGCCCTACGTGATGTGTTGCACACAGTAGATATTTTCAAGTGCCAGGCCAATGGATCGGTTAAAATTGAAGTTGATGAATATCTAGATCAAGCTCTTGCTCGCAAAAGCATTGACCGAGTGATTGGCAAAATTGCTCCGTGGAACGAAGCGTCACCTGACATGATTTCTGCATTAGCTGACGGCAATGTTGATGTGTTTCGAGCTGCACGTAAGGAAGCAGCCGCACGTGGCAAGACACACCTGAACGTGGTCAAGAAAAAATCTGGTGCCAACAAAACTGATGCAAGTGAGAAAGAGCTAAAGTTAGCACGTGAGATGATTGTTACCATTAGCCAGAACATCGACATTATCCGTTACTATGGTGGCAACACCATCGAAGAAGCCTTTGCGCTCATGGATGCAGAGGGTTCCTCTATTCAGGACGATGTTACTGACCAATTTGGGGTTGACTACAATATTATCAAAGAGTTGGTACTCACTAATTTTATCAACCGCGATTTGCTTGACTTAAAATTTGTTTGAGTGTATAATGTATAAACTTATTGTTATTATGGAGCCAACATGCTAAGTCGCATGAAGTTTGAGATAGAGCCCTTGGTAGCAGAAATGCTCGATCGATTGCCCAATAGTGTTTGGACCAGCAACTATACTACATTCTTTGACCCTGCTATCGGTGGCGGACAGTTTGTTCGTGCTATTGAACAGCGGCTTCGTGAGCACGGTCACAGCGATGCCAACATTTGTAGTAGGGTGTTTGGATTTGAAGAGAGTAATCTCCACATTCGCTTTGCAGTAAATAAGTATAACCTTGTAGGACAGTATGTTCGTAAACCCTATGAGAAGTTTTTTGAATTGGATAATACTATGAAATTTGATGTTGTGGTGGGTAATCCACCTTATCAAGACGGCACTAAGGAAGGTGGTCAAAACAAGATATATAATATGTTTTGTAAAAAATCATTAGACCTTGTCAAAGATAACGGGTTGGTTGCTTGTGTTACTCCTACCTCTGCTTTGAAAGAATCTAAGAGATTCTCTCTAGTAAACATGAAAGGATTAAAATTAGTTGATTTTAGAGCAAACACATATTTTGATGTAGGAATTAATATTTGTTGGTGGCTAATTGATAAAACATATACATCATCAGACGTCACAGTTATTGATATAACAGGATCTTCTGTGATACAGTCAAGTAATACCCCAATTTACGACTTTTCGATAGTAGACCCAAACTTTGCTTCATTATATAAATCTTTGAAAGAAACAACAGATACACCCGAAAAGAGAATGTTCCGAGAAAATAATTTCGGAGACGCAGTCGAAAAAACCAAATCATCTGTCTATCACTATCCAATCTATTCAATTACCAAGGATGGTAGTAAAGCTATTTTTGGGTATAGCAAGCGTATTCCGTTCTTCTATAAAAAGAAGAAGATAGTTATACCAATGACAAAAACTTTAACAGATAAATCCATCTTGGTAGACACCAACGACTTCTATGTCGCTTACTTGTGTACAGAAGTAAGTAGTAAAAAAGAAATTAGTAACATCAAGTCATTTATTATGTCGGATTATTTTAAGGAACATTCGACAAAATGGAAAAATTTAGATGGATATGGTTTTAACTATGCTTTAAAATATCTTCCGCCCTTTGATACAACTAGAGAGTGGACAAATGACGAGGTGAAAGAATTCTTAGAGTCTTATGTTAAGTGAAGTTGTAGATCATATTCGCAACCGCACTTACATGGGTGGGGTGGAGCGCAATCGACTACGAGTGAAGGCTACTGGCGAGGTGTTCACCCCTACAGAACTGGTGCGTGAGATGTTGGAGCAAATACCTAACAATCAGTTTACAGATCCTGCCAAAACGTTTCTAGACAACTCCTGCGGTGACGGGCAGTTTCTCGGCGAAGTGCTAATCCGCAAGATGGAGAATGGAAGCACCTTTGAACAGGCATTGTCTACCATTTATGGTGTTGACTTGATGCAGGACAATGTGGATCTATGCCGTGAACGATTGCTCTGCGGGCGCACAGATCTAGCACACATCGTAGAGCGTAATATCGTATGCCACGATGCACTAACCTATGACTACAGTTTCAACGGAACCAACATGAATCAAACAGAGCTGACCTGGAGCAATCTGTTTACATTCGAAGAAGCTTGACTCTTAATCCCAATACTGTTATAATACAATTTTCTCTACCTTGGGGAATTACTTCTATGGAAGAATTGCAATGAAAAAATACAATGTACTGCAAACATTGCCGTATCCTGTTTATGAAATTACTTTGACAAATCTCAATAATGCAGCCGACATTTCTGCCGTCATGAAAGAGCTCGGGGTTGTAAATTATGTATATACGTTTGTGTATCAAGGGACAGTGATCAAGCACGGCATTAGTGTAGACAAAAAGTCAAACTATGGCGATCGTATCTACCGCCAAGCTGGACATTTAGAAGGATGGCGGTATCGGTTGCAAGGACCCAACGGTGACGACATGCGTCAGATTGATAATGATTATTTTCAGAAGACCGGAGAACATCTAAATCGAATGGGCATGACAATTGTTGTTTGTGACTTGACCAATACTGATAGCCCAAGTATTACTGATCCTGTCATGCATGTTAAACAGCTAGAACGCCAATTGATCCGAGAATATCAAGATACGTATGGCCATGCCCCTATTGGTAATATCAAAGATGAAGCTTACATTGATAGTAAAACCTATGTGACACCACAGGTATGGGCTAACTTGTTTGAATAATTATGCGTAAAGAAACACATTTCCAGGATCTACAACATTTGATTATTAATATAGAGAAAAAATTATGAGTACACTATTATTCAACGGTCGTCCCTGGACAGTGTTTGACGCCCACAATCGGCTACACCGACAATGGTTTGCAGAATTTCAGCGAGATCGTACCTGGGGGCGTTGCCCAGTAAGATTTATTTCTGATGATGCTGCTGGTGACCTGCTGACCATGATCCAACGCAGACTGATTGACTACTACACTGCCAAGGAATTTGGCTCGATTAAGAAATTGAAATCATGAACAATTCTCAACTGTATTTTTCGTATGGCATGAATACCAATCAGGATGAAATGGCCTATCGGTGCCCCGGTGCTCACAGCCTGGGTCATGCTCGACTAATTGATCATGCTTTTAGATTTGCAACCCATGCAGATGTAGTGCCATGTTCTGGCAGTTTTGTGGATGGAGTGTTATGGAGCATTACAGATCAAGACCTAGACCATCTGGATCAACTGGAAGGTTATCCCACTTACTATGGTCGGGATCGTGTGAGAGTAAGTCAAGGATCAAGAGTTTTCCTGGCTATTTGCTACAGTATGCAACCCGGGCGATCTGACTCTGCACCCAGCGATAGTTACATGAACATGGTGCTAGAAGGATATGCTCAGCACCGTGTGCCAACTGAGCAGCTATGGAATTTTGTTGATCTGGTTGACCAATAATGCCCGAAATGCTATAATACACACATAGCAACAAAGGACACAGAATGGAACATGCTTTCGAAGGCCCTGCAAAAGCTCGTGAGTTTTTGCACAGCCTTATGCCTTCCATGATTGGCCAACTGGGACTGAGTCGCAGCCGTAGGGCTGTGCTGGTAAAAATCACTCCCGATGTTCCAGAAGGCATGGAAGGTGCAACCATGCACATAGATGTCGCGGACTGTTACCTGGTCTTGATCAAACAACCCCGGCGACTGAGCAAACTTGCATTGTTGAACATGGCCACAACCCTGGCTCACGAGATGGTGCATGTGCGTCAGTTGGCCAAGGGTCAGTTGAAGTATTTGCCCAATCAAGCCAAGCTCTGGATGGGGCGGCGCTACACCAAAAAGACACGCTACTTAGACCAGCCCTGGGAACAAGATGCCTTTGCCCGCCAAGAAATAATCATGCGACGGGCCATTGAATAATTCGGTTGACCAATATTGCCCGAAATGCTATAATACACACATACACAGCAAAAAGGAGTTTGAAATGAGTTACTACATTATTGCCAAAGCTACTGGACTTATTGTGTCAGATGGCCCAAATCGTACCCGTGCATATAAAACTTTTGCTTCGGCTCAAGCCACCCGCACTCGTGTTTGCCGCAAAGCAGGCTATTCAGTTGATGAGTTGGACGTGGTGAACACTCAGACCTACAAGCCACGCCAGGTCACTCGCAAGAACTTGATGAGTGGTCAAGAGTTCCAAGAGGACGTAAACACACCTTACTTCTGCTCGCCTGCTTCTGAATCATACTGGAGCATGTAATATGAAAAAAGTTTTAATTGGTATAGCACTAATAACAGTTTTATATTCTTGTGGCAAATCAGACAAGGTAGTAGTAAATGATGAAAAAGGGTCGTGCGAAAAGGGTGGAGTGTATTCAACACAATTCAATTGTGACTATGCTTATAACAAGGCTACCTACGATGTGTATTATTGGCGATACCTTAACAGTGATAAGTCTGAAAGACTAGTAGGAACTACTGTTGGTTTATCTACTTGCCGAGATACTGCAATATACGCTCATAGAAATGCTAATGAGCAAATGAATCAAGACTTAGAATGGAGCGAACGCATGTATATTTGTATGTTAACCAAAGACGGTCACAATCTTGAGAAACATAGATACTAAAAACGGTTGACCAATATTCGCCGAAGTGCTATAATACACACATAGACAGCAACAAACCGGAGCAAGATATGAAGACTATTCAAGACATCAACTCAGCTATCATCAGCGGTACCTGGACCAACACAGAACTCAGTTCAATGATTGACGCTGTGAAATTTGTCCGTGCGCAACTGGGCCAGTCAACCAAACGAAGTCTCCGGGTTGGCGATCTTGTGGAGTTTACTAGCTCGAAGACCAACCAGCGAGTGCAAGGTGACGTGACCAAGATTGCTATCAAGTATGTCACAGTCCGTGCCGCTGGATATGGCTTGTGGAAAGTGCCTGCCAACATGTTGACCAAAGTTGGGGAGCATGCATAACATGACCAAAATCATAATTGGATTCGTATTAGGCGTTGTGGTCAGCACAATTGGCTTCGGTGGACTGGCCCGTTTGGCAGACCAGGGTGTGAGCACCATCAAACAAACTTCGCAGGAAATGGCAAAATGAACAACCGGTTTACCAATTCGGTAAACCTAACCCAATCTATTGCAACAAAACGATTGACACATATCACTCTTTTTGTTACAATTAGGTCAGCTGTGCAGAACAGCATTTTTAAACTTTGAAAGGCAACTTTAATATGACAAACGAAAAACTCTTTACCGTAGCAGGCACCGCAACCAACGCAGATGGCACCGTCAAGGTCCGTTTTGCAAACGACTTGGTAGCACGTATCAAGATTCTTAACAAAAACAACTGTACCAATATCAACTTGATGGAATTGCCCAAGGCAATGACCAAGTTGGAAGCTCTGCAACACTTGCAGACTCTGGGTATCACTATCGGTGATGCTGGCTTTGCAGTAGCAAACAAACTGGCTGAGAAATCCAAGGTCGCCAAGAAGGGCGAGATCAAGGTCAAGGCAACTCGTGTTGTCAGTGCCAAAGCACCAGCCACAGCAGACATTCCTGCGTAATAGCAGCAGATTCTGCAAGACAGAGGCTCTTCGGAGCCTTTTCTTTTGGCTAAATATTTTGTGGATACTGTTCCACATCAACCTTGTGCAATACATTATCTTATATCGCGGCGAACTTCCGGATGCCAAATTCAAGTCTTGGATAAAAAACAATCCAACCGCCCGAGCCCGTATCGTCGACAATCGATTGACTCTGCCCGACTACCAAGCTCTGGGCCTGTTTCAACTGAGTTGGGCAGGAGAATGGAATCTTACTGTTATATGGGATTCTTGGGAACGTCGCCATATTGTCATCGAATAATATTGACAAGCCACCTCGCACAGTGTATAATTACACTATGATACAGAACTTTATAGCCCCGGGTCGAATACTAACACAGTATACTTGGCACGAGGCTCTTGTGGCAGCAGGTAGTTCAGACCATGATCCAGTATTCCGACAGGATCAATGCATGGAAGACTGGCTGTCAGGACAAAAGTATCAGATCATAGAATTCGACGCTGAGAGCTACAGTGCCAAAATGGAACAGGCTGTGGCTCAGGGCATGAATATCGTCATCATCAAGGAGAAATCAAAATGACACAACACGAATCAATCGTAGCAGCCTACGAATCTTACATTGCAGAAAATGAAAAGTTCACAGCCAAGGGTGTGAAAGCAGCCGCAGCCCGTGCTAGAAAAGCTCTGCAAGAAATGAGCAAGGGCATCAAAGAACGCCGCAAAGAAATTACTGCGGAAAAAGAAGCCCTGGCTACCGCAGCAAAATGATCCGACGGGATCTTCAATTACCTGCCAAGACATCTACTGAATGGCCCACGACGCTGACACCGCGCCAACGTGATCAATTCCTTCAAGAGAAACTGGCTCGACTAGCAGTGTGGTATCGACACTCAAAAAGTTATGACAACACCAAACACACTGATCCGACAACTAATTGAAGATCCCGAAGATCCGGAACAATTAATTCTGGATCTTGGACAAGAATTATGTGATCAAATGGGCTGGGTCGAGGGCGACACTTTGACCTGGACCGATCTCAAAGACGGCTCATGGCAGCTGAAAAAAGAACCACAATGAAAAGCACCACGAGATCCTACCCTATTGATCCCGACGCTTTAAAAAACGTTTGGAACATCAATGGCAGTAACGCTATCACAAAACATGGCAACACCGTGAGCATGCCTCTTGGTCCGATCACATCAATTGGCAGCGGCGGAACCTATCTTGGTAGCAACGGCACCTATGGTGCGTCGCCTAACTGGACAACAGCCCCTACAATGGGCGTAGCCCCAATGACTGTCAACGCCAGTGGCAAAATTGAACTCAAAGGCGAGTCAGCAGATATCACAATCAACGGCATGAGCCTCAAGACCACTCTAGAAGCATTACAAGAACGACTGAACTGGATGCAGCCCAACACTGAACTTGAAGCAGAATGGGATCAATTGCGTGAGTTAGGCGACCGTTATCGTGAGTTAGAGCAACAATGCCGAGAAAAATCCCAGATGTGGGCAAAACTCAAAACATTACCTAAGTTGAATCAACTATGAAACCAAAAAAACGAATTAGTCATATTACGAAGTGGATCAGACAATATGCTGCAAAGGCCAAAATATCAACCCTGGTGGTTGGTGTGTCAGGCGGCATTGACAGTTCTGTTGTGAGCACACTATGCGCCATGACCGGACTCCCAACAATTGTGGTCAGCATGCCTATCTATCAAGTGTCAGCACAAAAACAACTCAGCGAAGACCATGCTGCTTGGCTCACACAAAACTATTCCACTGTGACTCACATTAATCTGGATCTTACTCCAGTGTTTGCTGCCTTTGAACAAAAGGTCGGTCCTGTGTGTTCAACCGATCAAGCACCAGGTCCCCAGGAACAATTGGCCTTTGCCAACAGCCGTGCAAGATTGCGAATGATGAGCCTGTATCAAATTGCACAGTGCAACCATGGTATTGTGGTGGGCACAGGCAACCGAGTAGAAGACTTTGGTGTGGGATTCTATACCAAGTACGGCGACGGTGGTGTGGACATCAGCCCCATTGGAGATTGCCTCAAAACTGATGTCTGGGACATGGGACGTGAGATGGGCTTGCTGCAAGAAATCATTGATGCTGCACCAACTGACGGACTCTGGAATGATCGCAGAACTGACGAAGATCAGTTGGGCATGACCTACCCAGAACTGGAACTGGCCATGGCTCTGGATACCGCTGTTTGGACAGAGAAACTCAGCAAAGAACATGCTCGTAATCTTCGACGCTATCGTGAAATCCGAGCTGCCAACTTGCACAAGATGTTGCCTATTCCTGTGTGCATGATTGACAACAATTGAACTTGATGTTATAATTGTTGATAGGGTTAAAGCCCTAGTTAATGGCAAAACGCTACCATTTTGGCCCGGTCTACTCCGGATTTTAACCCAACTGAGTAAGTAAAACTACCATGAAAACAAAAGTTTATCAAAACCCAAAAGTGGCCAAGTGGAGCTCCAGAGCTCTCAACGCCATCGGACTTGTTCTGGTAATTGTTGCTGTGATCACAGTGTGCAATTCCAAGCTGAGTCAACTACGCCAAGACAATCGCAACCTACCCACTGGGTACATGAGTGCTGCTGAAAGCACCAAACAATTAGATTGTCTTACAAGAAACATCTACTGGGAAGCTGCCAGTGAGCCCTTTGAGGGAAAAGTAGGTGTTGCTCAAGTCACTCTGAACCGAGTAGAATCGGGCAAGTTTGCTCCTACTGTGTGCGGAGTGGTATATCAAAAGAACACATTTTACCAAAAGGTAATATGTCAGTTCAGTTGGTACTGCGAAAACAATTACAAAATTCGAGCAGTGCATCCTGCACTTTGGAAAGAAAGTGAAGAAGTGGCCAAGAAAGTGCTGTTGGAAAAATTCCGATTGCCCAGTCTTGAAAACGCCATGTTCTATCATGCGGACTATGTAAGCCCAGGATGGAAACTGCCTAAAATTGAACAAATTGGTCATCACATTTTTTACGGAGATAAAGCATGAAATTCGATATTGACATTGCACGTGATTTTGTAACAAATACCCTGGCCAAAATTTCAGCAGATACTCTGGGCTGGTTGGCAGCTATCCTGTTGCATGCTGCTACCATTCCCACAATGCTGGCCCTGATGACAGGCCTGAGCGATCGACCACCCAGTCTTGATCTGGTGCTGTTTATGTGGAGTGCCTTGGTCTTGATGTTTTTGCGGGCTATTGTGCTCAAGGACAATCTAAACATCATCACAATTGGTATGGGCTTTATTGTGCAGGCCGTAATGATGGCTCTAGTGCTGTTCAAATAACCCTCAACTGATTGCTGTTTAATTCATTCTGTGTTATAATAAGCACATGATTGGACCACAAAGGATATTTCGATGACCATGCATTTGTGCGGACCGGCCCTGAGTCTTAACGGCAAGAAAAAGGGCAAGTTCAAATATCGCAATGCTGAAGAAGCTCGGCTAGCTCGTGAGCTAGATTCCAGTTGGAAAGAACTGTTGAAACGTCAAGGTGTGGCTGCAGAAGAAAAGAAGCGTCGACGTGCTCTGGACGCAGAGCCCTTGGTGTACAACCTGACCGGTGCTACAGATCGTGCGGGCACTGCACACATTCCCAGTCGTGACACTGGCGGAGGCGTGGCGGCATTGGCACCTGCCAAAGTGTACACAGGCACTGAATTAATTGGCATTGGCCAACTTCATAAGTCAAACGGAATTCCTATTTTTAGAAAGCAAGATGCAGAGGATCTTGCTAAAATGCGCCGCGGATAAGCAGCATGACAGTTACTTTGCCCTATGATCCTGTCTAGAAGGCCTTGGCCTGGGCCAAACAGCATTGTCCAAGTTATATTACCAATGTTCTACATCAAGACGGATACAACACCTATGATAAAAGAAAAATTGATTACTTTTTCGGCAATGAAAAAGAAGCCTTGATGTTTTTACTCAAGTGGTCATGATAAAGAAACGTGCTATGGCAGAAGATCGATGGGCTTTGTTGGCCAAAAGAATTGACACTGGCTATTCTGAAAATCAACCCAACTGGCCCTACTGGGTACAACCTCAATACCATAGTGTAACAGAAATGTACAACATGGATTTGTGGGTGCGAGAGACCTTTGGAGATATCTTATGGGCAGACAAGGGACGCTGGGTAGGCAGTGATAGAAAATACTGGTTTCGTAACGAAGGGGATAGAACCTTGTTCTTGTTGAAATGGGCATGAACTTTTTATATAAATCAACCACATATAGTCCAATGGATCAGGTAGTACCCTGGTGTGAACAAACTCTTGGTGAGTTCGATGTGGCGTGGTACCGACTGGGTCGAGATCCAGCAGCGGATTTGATGCAGCCTTATGGTCCGGACATTTATTATTTTGACAATAAAAAATATTACATGTGGTTTACGCTGAGGTGGTCATGAACTCTAAACAAAGACGACAAGATCGAAAAAAGTGGAAATATCGAATTAGATTAACTTACGATCAAGCAGATCGAAATGGATATATCAACATGTTTGACTGGTGCTGCAATACGTTTGGCAATAGCATACACACTAATCTCTGGCGTGAAGAACACCAGGCAGACGGTGGCACTTGTTGGCAGTTCACTGATAGCAAGACTGCTGCACTGTTTGCACTGAAATGGTCATGAACCTGGAACAAACGCTATTAAAAAAAGCAGCTCAAGCCATGAGCGATGATATCGATAAACAAGTTTTGAAGAGTATGAGCATGATGTTTGATTTTTATCTAGAGCACAGCACGGGCACAGTGTATGGTGAACCGTACTTGACAGTGACTCCCAGGAACGCAGACGAAAAAAAGTGTAACGACATGAAAACCTGGACAATCAAAAATTTTGGGCACCCAGGCCTAAATGCTGGTTGGTATCTGACCAATAGCATGTTCTGGTTCCGTGATCAAAAGGATCGTGATTGGTTTGCGTTGAAGTGGTCATGAAAGTAGAAAAAACATCATATCCGGGCTGGGACAAACATCCAGTGTATCTCTGTGCAAAAACAGATGACTGGCGAGAAGTTAACAATTGGATGTATAGCAATGATTGCGACCCATTTTTGTTAAGCTCGGGCAGCACAGGCTATGTGTTTCAAGTAAGAAATAACTACGATTGGTTTGTGTTGAAATGGTCATGACATGGTCCTTGCCCGCAAACTCTGTAGACATAAAACAGCTGATATGGATCATAGACACGTTTGGACCCGGTGGCGATCGTGATCAAACTCGTTGGTATCATCGAGATGATGTTATCTACTTTCGCAAGGGCACTGACTATGCATGGTATAGATTGAGATGGGGATTATGACAACAACAGTTATTAAACATTTAGGAGAACATATGACAACAACAGTAGATTGGGAAAAAGCAGAAGTGTTTCGCTTGCTGAAAAACGCACCCGGAACACAGTATCAAGAAGCAGACGAAGCAGGTCAAGCTGAAATACGAGCCTGGGTCCGGGGTCTTTTGATCACCAGCGAAATAACAGTGGATTTTATCAAGGCAGATGGCACAGAACGCAGCATGCGATGCACCCTGGACAGCAACAGAATTCCTCCAAGACCCGTGGGCACAATCTTTAAATCCTCCACCGCCAACCCAGATGGCCTAACTGAAAACAAAAAGCCCCGCAAAGAACCTGATCCGCACAGTGTTAGAGTGTATGACACAGAAAAAGGCGAATGGCGCAGTTTCCGTTTTGATCGCTTGCAAAAGATCACAGCTGAGTTGGATTTCGCTGCTAAGTAATAGCCTATGACAAACGAAAGATTAACTTGAAAGAAGACACCATAAACATGGAAGGCTACGTGGAGGAAGTGTTGCCCTCCGCCATGTTCCGCATAAAAATAGACAATCTAAACACTATAGTTCTAGCACACTTGTCGGGGCGTATGAGAAAAAACAACATCAAGGTCCTGCTAGGTGATCGGGTAGAAATGGAATTCACACCCTATGACCTTACCCGTGGGCGAATTACCCGAAGAAAATAAATATCAGTATGGACATTAGAAACACAATTGATCTTGTGGAAGCCAGCACACGAGAAGCCAAGCTGGAAACCACCCCGTTACCTTATGGTGAAAAAGAACTGGCACCTGTGCTGAGTGCAGACAGCCTCAACTATCACTACGAGCACCTGGCCAAGGGCTATGCAAAACGCTACAATGCAGGAGAAGGCAATGCAGATTTTAATCGCGCTGGTAGTTTTTTACACAATAAGTTTTTCCCCCAACTTCGCCCCCCAAAGGGCGCCAACCGCCCGCGTGGCGCAGTATTGGCCCTGATAGAAGAACACTTCAAAACCTACGAAGATTTTCGCGAGCAGTTTAAACAAACTGCCATGAAGATACAAGGCAGTGGCTGGGTTTATCTAAGCACAACGGGTGTTATTAAAACCATCCCAAATCATTCTGTGCGCACAGATATCTGTGTGCTAGTGGACTGGTGGGAACATGCCTGGAGCCTGGATTATCAGTGGGACAAAGAACGTTATCTTGACAATATCTGGAAGATTATTGACTGGGACGTTTGCAACGAAAGACTGTAATGAATATCAAACCTGGTGCAGTGACCAAACTGCGAGAACTATTTGCTGAAGAAAACAAACCTGGCATCATGCTGCGAGTGTTTGTGCAAGGTGGCGGGTGTTCAGGATTCAGCTACGGCTTTACCTTTGAAGAAACACAAGGCGAAGATGATTTTGACTTTGCCTACGAAGAAGTAAAAATTGTAGTAGATGCCATGAGCATGCAGTATCTCAATGGATCAGACATTGACTATCGCGAAGACAACATGGGATCCAGCTTTGTGATTTCAAATCCACAAGCTTCTAGCACCTGTGGTTGCGGGTCCAGTTTCTCAGTTTAATACACTCAGTTAACTGGGACTAGCATGGGCATTAATGCCCATGTTTCATGATTTGCGCTTTCCAATTTAGGCCATAAATACCTTAGAGGATGTGTATCTATGACTCAATTAATAATAAACGTCGGTTCAAGCGCAAACGATGGTCAGGGCGACCCGATTCGCACGGCATTTATAAAAACAAACGAGAATTTTAGCGAACTGTTTGCCACTGGTGGTATCACAGGTATTGCCAATGGTTCTTCAAATATCAGTATTCCGTTGGCCAACGGCAATGTTGTAATCAGTTCGGGCAATGTGGCAAATGTGCTCAATATCACTCAAACTGGTGCTATAGTTACTGGACTAGCCACCATAACTGGTTCTGTGCAAGGCGGCAACATTCGCACAGCAGGTACAGTTTCTTCCACAGGCAACGTAATTGGTGGCAACATAACTACCACAGGAGCAGTGTCTGCGGTGGGCACAGTGCAAGGTGGTAACATAAGCACAGCCGGATCAGTAACTGGTTCAAGCATTATAGGTGCAATAGTTTCGGCCAGCGGCAATATTGTTGCAAACAATTTAAACGCTGTGGGCATGAGCCTGAGCGGCAATGTTTTGAGTGCAATAAATTCTGTTGCTAATATCACAACCAGTGCGTATGTTGCTGCCAGTTTCTTTTCGGGCAATGGCTCAGGACTTACTGGTATTGTTGCAACTGGTAACGTGGGCGCAGCAACACAACTGACCAACGGATCAACAGTGTTGAATATTCCCGCAGCAGGTGGCAACATAATTGGTAATATTGGTGGCGTGACCGATTTGTTTGAATTCTCTCAAGTAGGACTTAGAGCCACAGGCAATATCACAGGTGGCAATGTACTCACCGGTGGGCTAATAAGTTCAACTGGTACTATTACAGGTTCAAGTTATTTAGGTACAGTTGTGAGTGCAAGTGGTAACGTTACAGGTGGCAATGTACTCACCGGTGGGCTAATAAGTTCAACTGGTACTATTACAGGTTCAAGTTTACTGGGCTCAGTTGTAAGTGCAAGTGGTAACGTTACAGGTGGCAATGTACTCACAGGTGGACTAATAAGTGCAACCGGAACAATAACTGGTTCAAGTCACCTGGGCACCGTTGTCAGCGTGTTAGGCAACGTCACGGGTGGCAATGTACTCACAGGTGGCCTGATTAGTTCAACTGGAACAATAACTGGTGGCAATTTGATCACTGGCGGTACAGCAAGTATAACTGGTGACATTACAGGTGGCAATGTTTTGCTCGGCGGCTCTGCATCAGCAACTGGTAATATACAAGGTGGCAATTTTACCACAAGTGGTAAAATTATTGCAAGCAGCAACATCACAGGTGGCAATATACTCACCGGTGGATTAATAAGTGCAACTGGAACTGCGACTGCTGGTAATCTCAATACTGGCGGAAATGTAAGTGTTTCTGGATTTTTGTCAGTGGCTGGCAACATTTATGCCAACACAATAGTATCGCCGCAGACCTTGACTATAATAGATCCCCTAGTGTACTTCAACGCAGATGCTCCATATCCTTACTCTTACGATATTGGCTTCTATAGTGCGTTTGTTGGCGGCGCAGGTAATACATATCAACATACTGGGTTAACTAGAAGTTATGTTACTAACAGTTGGAATTTGTTCAGTAACGTTCCTGAACCGGCTGGTAGTTCAATAGATTTAACCAATGCAATATATGACGCAATACGCATAGGTAATTTAACGTCATTAAATATCAACGCAACTGGTACAATATCGGCTACAGGCAATGTCACGGGGGCTAACGTCACAACAGCAGGTTCACTTACAGTGAACTCAATTGCTGGTGTCACTGCTATCGTTAATGGTGCAGGCAATGCAGTGGGCAACATTGGTAGTGCAAGCACCTACTTCAAACAAGTATTTGCTCAAGCAACTACTGCACTCTATGCTGACTTGGCCGAAGTTTATGAGGGCGATGATGATTATACAACCGGCACTGTGGTAAGTTTCGGGGGCTCAAAAGAAGTTACCCAAAGTCAGACTGTGAATGACGCTCGTGTTGCTGGAGTGATTTCTGAAAAACCCAGTTACTTGATGAACAACGGGCTCACTGCCAAGCATCGTGCTGTGGTAGCACTAACTGGACGAGTACCTACTCTAGTGGTTGGCACCGTGGCCAAGGGTGACATGATGGTAAGTGCAGGCAACGGCCATGCACAAGCCTGTGCCACACCTGCCATGGGAACAGTAATTGGCAAGGCGCTGCAGGACTTCAACGGCTCTAGTGGAATTATAGAAATTGTTGTAGGAAGAATGTAAAAATGGCGCAACCAGTTTGGGTCACTCAGGCAGGAAACCTTGGCACAATACCCGAGGGTATATTTTATCAAGTTTCCATACAAGCCTACGATCCTTCAGATCCCGACAATCCCGATCTTGTGTACTATGTCATGATTGCCGGGGAACTTCCTGCAGGAATCCAATGCACCAAAACAGGACTAATCATTGGCATACCACAGGCCATTGCTAGTTTGCAAGGCGTACCCACTGAAGTAGCAAGAAATGTAACCAGCAAATTTGCTGTGAGAGCATATACTGAAAAAGTAGTCAACGGTGTGACTTTAGTTGATCGGATATCAGATCGTACATTTACTCTTACTGTTACCGGGCAAGACGCACCTAAATTTGTTACACCAGCTGGTAACATAGGTACCTTCTATGATGGCTCTCCAATTGATCCTATACAAATTCTGATCAGTAATAAGGATCCCGGCGAAACTACTGTGATTTCTGTGGCCACCGGTGAACTTCCACCGGGCCTGACAATTTCGGCTGCGGGACTTATTTCAGGATACATTATTCCATTGGTGCCAGTGACCAAGGAGGCTGGATTCAGTCGGGACGGTCAAGGATTTGATCAATACCCGTTTGACTTTGCCAGCAACAGCGTTAGTACCAACTATCAGTTTACTCTAGAAGTCACTGATGGCAAAGAAAGTGACATAAGAACCTACGAAATTTATGTGTACGGCAAGAGTTCAATGACCGCTGACACTACATATCTTACTGCTGACAACACTTTTGTCACTGCTGACGTTAGTCCCAATAGAGTGCCATTCTTGATCAATGCAGTACCTAGTGACCTTGGTACAGTTAGATCAGACAACTTCTGGGCTTATCAATTTGTTGGACAAGATTTTGATGGAGACATAATAGAGTATGTGGACTATCGTGATGGTTCACTGTATGCGTTGCCTCCGGGAACCACACTAGATACATTCTCTGGTTGGTTGTATGGATACCTGCCAGACATGGGAGCCACAGAGCAAACCTATACTTTTGCTCTAATATTAAGAAAAACAAACAACCCCGATTTGCGCAGTGATCCGTATGTGTTTACTCTGACTGTTGTGGGACAAGTGGACACTGACGTTGTTTGGCTCACGCCTTCTGACTTGGGCACTATCAACAACGGTGCTACCAGCCTGCTAAAGGTAGAAGCAGTAAACACTGGTGGAAGAAGTCTGCAATACAAACTTGAACCAGGCAGTTATCCGTCTCCTAATATTGGCGTTTACAATCGCTTACCGCAAGGAACACAACTGCTGCCATCGGGTGACATTGCAGGGCGTGTGAGTTTTAATACGTTTGCTCTGGATCTTGGAACTACTACATTTGATAAAAATCTCAGAACAAGATTAAGCGCAGACGAAACCACGTTTGATATGAGCTGCACATTTACTGTGAATGCTTTCAGTGTAGACGGGCTAGTATCAGTGTATAAAACTTTTACAATCACAGTGGTGCGAGTCTACAACGAGCCTTATGAAAATCTTTATATCAAGGCCATGCCACCGTTTGCTGATCGAGCCTTGGTCAACCAGTTGATACAGAACACAGATATTTTTCCACCAGACTTGATATTTAGACCAGCAGATCCTAATTTTGGAATATCAACGTCGGTGATTTACGATCACTGCTTTGGCTTAACCAGTAGCACCTATGAATTGTATGTGAGCAGTCTTTATGAAAATCATTACTGGAAGAATCTGGTGCTAGGTGAAATTAAAACAGCACAAGCCCTGGACGCAGACGGCAATGTAATATACGAAGTGGTATATAGTGCTGTACAAGATGATCTAGTAAACAGTCAAGGAATTAGTGTAAGCAAGCAAGTGACAATACCGTATCCAATTAGTCCCGGCGACTCTTTAGAAATCACCACAGTGTATCCCAACAGTTTGCCCAACATGCGAAATCAAGTGATTGATGTGGTTGGACAGATTTCAAACATATTGCCATTGTGGATGTTGAGTAAACAAACCAACGGGCAAGTGCTGGGATTTACTCCTGCCTGGGTGATAACTTATTGCAAGCCTGGAACTTCGGGGCAAATTGCCTACAACATAAAATCAAAATACGGAACACAACTCAACCGAGTAGATTTTGAAGTTGACCGTTACGAACTGGATCGACTGCTAAGTCATAACTGGGATCCTGTTGCTGACAGTTCAAACGGAGCCTGGGTTCCGCCGCCGGCTGAAACCACATTCGATCTGGTATTGCACTACGAGATTACTGCTTTTGCCAATGCAGGAACAGGATACAAAATTGGAGACAGAATTTTGATTTTAGGAAGCCAAATAGGCGGCCAAGATATTATCAACAATCTAGTGGTAGTGGTACAAGACATCAACACCACAACTGGCGCTATCACCATAGTGAATTTACGCGGGCAAGCACCGTTGTTTAGTTCGGGTGATACGTTTACCAATATTACTGGAACCAATCTAGCAGGCACAGGTTCCAGTGCTGCATTTGACTTTGTGGTTGCATCCGGCGAAACCACAACATTTGATGCTACCAGCACGAGATTCGAAGCACCGGTGGATATCTACACAAGTACCGACGCATACGATAAATATCTTGTGTTTCCCCGACGGAATATTTTAGTGTAACAAGGACAAAAAATGACTAGTTCAATCAACCCAAACGATATTGACGGCACCTACCCAATTGCCGGGCAAGACAACGACAGCCAAGGCTTTCGTGACAATTTTACCAATACCAAAACCAATTTTCAGTATGCAGCATCTGAAATAACCGATTTACAAACCAAAGTAGTGCTCAAGGCTGCGCTTACAGGCACCACTCTGGACAATGACATGGCTGGCAGTCCACTAACCAGTGCCGATATTGCAAACTTCAGTGCCAACAGGGTCGCATTAGGAACCACATCGGGTACAGTAACTATTAATTATGTTTCAGGACATTATCAAACAGTAACCACTTCTGGTGCAATTAGCCTGGCCTTTACTAACTTTCCTGCTGCTGGTGCAGCCGGATTGGTACGTGTTCAAATCACAGTATCAGATGTATCTCATACCGTTACCCTTCCTGTTACTGTTAGTGTAGGAACTACAGGCATTCAAGGTTACAGCAGCAATGTAATCACCTTCATAGCAACTGGTACTTACGAATTTGAATTTGTTACCAACGATGGTGGTGCAAGCATTACTATTTTTGATCTTAACAGACCATTACTGGGCAGCAACCAAGCACAAATAGGATACTCTACAGGAGCCGGGGGAACAGTTACACAATCTACTAACAAATCAACTGGAGTTACTCTCAACACACTTTGCGGCCGAATCACCATGAACGCCGCAGCATTGGCAGCGGCAGCAGAAGTTAGTTTTACACTAACTGATAGTTTTATTGCTGCCACTGATGTGTTGATTGTCAACGTGGCATCGGGCGCAACTGCTGCCACATACACTGTGACCATTGACGCTGTGGCAGCAGGTTCTGCTAGAATCACAGTGGGCAACCATTCCTCAAGCAGCCAAAGTGAAGCCATTGTGCTGAACTTTGTAGTAGTCAAAGCCGTAACAAGTTAACCAAACCGGTTGACATCTATCGGCATTTGCTGTAAACTAGTTTCAGCAAGGAGTCGAATGGAACATCCCTTTATTAACAACCTAGATAGCTTGACCCCGGAACAACTGGGGTCAAAAATATCCGAACTACACAAAAAATTAGGCATTGCATATAGAACTGGCAATGGCTATCTGTGTGATCAATTGCGCATGGCTATCGAAAGCTATACAACCAAACACCAACAAAAAATAGCCGAACTCAGTAAACCCCGAGATGGCGATGATGATGCTTTTAAATCCAAGATTGATATATCATGAATGTGAGACTTGAATACGACCTAACCTGGCGTTCGGCCATCTGGTTTGAAAATTGTTTGCAACTCAACAACTATACCGCCACTGTATCTATAATTACCAATACCGCAGTGCCCGAGGATCATGTGACATGTCTGGACAGAATTAATCATTTTGTCTACGACGAACTGGGTAACACAGTGTTTATAAATCAGACAGATCGAGAGCAGATGCAATTGCTGGGTGCAGCAGGGATCAATTTTACTCCGTTGCCCGAACAACCGGTTGACCAGATAGTAGGTCTTGCGTTATACTGCAAGCTGAATGCTATTTTAGAAGATCGAATGCATGTGACTGCGGTGGCCATACAAAGCGAGTTAGGAGATAACATTAGATATCTGCACAGCGAATATGAAAGCTCAGCACCCGTGGATGAACCCGGTTGGTGGCATGATGCGGGACCAGCACATAACAATTTTAAACAAACCGGTAACAGTAAAAAACAAGTGGTCAAACTCAATCGAACACCCAGTTGGCGAGAGCTAGAGCTCGAATGGAGTGATGTACAAAAACCCACAACCGAATCAAACACTGTGGTGTTTGCCAAGTTTCCCATTGATGAAAACTGATCACCTGGGTCAAATTATCTATTCTGAAGATGATGGCGTGAACTTGCTCATGCAGGGGCAACCTGCGACAATAATAAACAATCTGCTGATGGATGCTGATGTAGATTTAAACAGTGTTGCCGCAGTATTAGAGCATATTCCAAGCATCATCCGGTATGATGAATTGGCTGCACAGGCCCTGACGCAAGAACAATTTGATTCAGCAAATCAACTCAATTGGTTCATGCCCGAAGAATACAAAAATCTTGACATTGCAGAACATGTGCTGGGATTGTGCTCCAGTGATGCCGCCCTGCAACGAGTAGGAGAAGAACTCTTGCTTTATCAGGCACGTGGCTTGTTTGATCTGTTGCGCTATCTTAAATTTTTAGTGGACACCATGCACCAGAATCGTGTGATTTGGGGCGTGGGTCGAGGAAGTTCGGTTGCCAGTTATGTATTGTATCTATTGAAGGTGCACCGTATAGACAGCCTGTATTACAATTTAGATATCGCAGAATTCCTGCGTTAAATATCAATTCAAGGAGAAACTATGTCAAAGAAGATTTATAAAACTGCACAAGGAAAAACCGTGGACCTTGGCTCATTGCAAGTGCAAAACGAAACTGTGCGAGCTGTTGGCAACATGAATGTGAATGCTCGCGGCGACAGGCTAGATGCTGATGGCAACATTATTGCCACTAGGTCGCAACAGGTAAACCGTGCGCTTAACCGCCAAACCAATACTTCGGCTGGCCCAATATCTGCCAGTTCTAGAGCGCAAAAAGAACCCGAAGCGGCTATTGATCAAACAACAGCAAAAGAAAAATTAGAACAAGCCCGGATACAACGTCAAGCACGTCGCGAAGCAGGCATTGTCCCACCCGAGGCAACACCGCCTGCAGCAGGACTAGCAGCAGCCATGGCAAGAGCAGCACAACAAAAGGACCAGGAATAATGATCAAAGCAGCATACTCCGCACACCGAATCAACCGCAAACAACTACTCCCGTTGGGGGAGTCTGTGATTGTGAGTGACATGAACTTTGAAGAACGCCTAAGCACAGGCGGCATCATTATCATGACCGACAATGGCAAAAGCACAGGCATTAGACCTAGATGGGGTCGAGTGTATGCAGTGGGCCCGGATCAGCAGGATATTCGAGTTGGTGACTGGATCTGTGTAGAGCACGGACGTTGGACTCGTGGCCTGGATATTGAAGATGAAACAGGAAAAATTACTCTACGTCGGGTTGATCCCAAAGATGTCATGATGACGGCTGATGAAAAACCCGACGATCTCACATTCTCTGGAGCAATCCACATAGAAGCCAAACCCAGCTGGATGCAACACAATTGATCTTCAATCATATCAAATGTTGAGAATGTAATAAATAAGTGCATGAGCATCATTTACAAAACAACCAACACTTATAACGGCAAAATTTATGTAGGTAAAGATAAACACAACGATCCGACTTATTTTGGGTCGGGTGTAATACTTTCCCGGGCAATAAAAAAATATGGCAAGGAACATTTTCAAAAAGAAGTTCTCGAAGAATGTGATGATAGTATTGTTGATAGCAGAGAAATTTACTGGATCTCTTTGCTAAATTCATTTGATAGAAAAATTGGATATAACTTAACAAAAGGTGGCACAGGGGGAGATACAACTACTATGCACCCTAATAAAGACTCAATTCTGAAGGGCCGCGGAAATAAAATTAAAGAGTGGCATCAATCTCTGAGCGATAATGAAAAGAAAGCCAGAGGAAAAAAGATAAGTCAGAGTAAAAAGGGAAAGCCCAATGGGCATCAGGGGTTTTGTCACAATGAACAAACTAAGAAACTGATAAAACAAAATCAACCTAAAAAAACAGATGAATGGAAAACATCTCATGCAAGTGCTATGTCAAAACGACAAGGAAAACCGCTTGTGCAAAAATACAAACCAGTTGTAATTAATGGAATTGACTATCCATCAATAAAACATGCAATGATAGCATTAGACATAACGCATCGAGCAACATTTTATAATAGAGTAAAAAGAGGGCTATTAATAGTAGAATACAAATGAATATTTTTAATCACATCAAGCAACTCAAGACAGATGGCAAGAAAATTGGGATCGTTTTTTCAGCATTCGATATGTTTCACGCAGGCCATATTGCCATGCTATCGGAAGCCAAGAACCATTGTGACTATCTCATATGCGGACTGCAAACTGATCCCACAATTGACAGACCTGACACAAAAAATCATCCTATCCAGAGTATTGTGGAACGACAGATTCAGTTGGCAGCTTGTCGCTATGTGGACGAAGTTGTGGTGTATCAAACTGAACAGGATCTTGAAGATCTGTTGTTGATCCTGCCCGTGGATGTGCGTATTCTGGGTGTGGAATATCAAGGTCTAGATTTCACTGGGAAAGAGGAAGGTGCCCTGCGAGGAATTGAACTGGTATTCAACGGACGCGATCACAGCTTCTCCAGCAGCAGCCTGCGAAGACGTGTGGTCGCTGCCGAAAGCCATAGAGCACTGGCACAAAAATAAAACGGTTTGGCAAGTTGACCTGTTGACAATTCCCTAGTGTTGCATTATAATACGCTATATCAACGGAGAATACAGATGGAAATACAACCAAAAGATACAAGCAAGGGACATTTTTTTGTGAGTCTTGCTAAAAGTGTTTTACGCATACTAGCCGGCACTGCATTTTGCTATGGATTTATCTACGCTGGTGGCATGCTGCTTATCCTAGCAGAAGGCCTGGGTATTGTAGAGGAACTGGTATGAGCAAAGGGTCAAGACCACGACCATACAGTGTGGCTCAGCAAGAATACGATAACAGATGGGATGCCATCTTTGGCAGAGATCTAGAAAACAAACAACCGCCTCCTAAACCAGAACAGAAAGCACAAGATGAAACAACTTTGGGTAGAACAATACCGCCCCAACACAATTGATGGCTATGTATTCGTTGACAATGCTCAACGAGAACAAGTGGAGACCTGGATCCGAGAAGGATCAATTCCACACCTATTACTGAGTGGCTCAGCAGGCACAGGCAAAACAACCTTGGCCAAGCTCTTGATCAACGAACTAGGCATTGACGAATATGATGTGTTGTTTGCAAACGGATCCAAGGAAGCACGTAAGGTTGAATGGGTGGACAAACTGATTAGTTTTTGTCAAACCATGCCTTTTGGCAAATTCAAGGTAGTGTTGATTGACGAAGCCGACTACATGAATCCTAATTCAGTGCAGCCTGCACTTCGCAACTTGATGGAAGACTATTCAGGCAGTGTGCGATTCATTCTTACTTGCAACTTTCCCAACAAGATCATTGCGCCCTTGCACAGTCGTTGTCAAGGATTCCATATTGTCAAAACGGATCATACAGAATTCACAGCCCGTGTGGCCACAGTGTTGGTCACAGAGAACGTGGCTTTTGATCTGGATGTGCTGGATAGTTATGTCAAGGCCACATATCCAGATCTACGCAAGTGTTTGAATCTAGTGCAGTTGAACTCACAATCAGGTGCTCTTAATCCACCTGGCGCCAGCGATCGAAGCGCACGGGACTGGAAACTGGACTGTGTGGACATGTTCAAGCGTGGCAAGGTGCGTGAAGCAAGAACTCTGCTGTGTCAAAGCTCAGGACCCGAAGAAGCAGAAGAAATATTCCGCTGGATGTATGATAATCTTGAACTATGGGGCGATACTCCTGAACGTCAAGACCAGGCTATTGTGATTATCCGCAATGGCTTAGTCAGTCACAATGCTGTAGCAGACGTTGAAATCAATTTGAGTGCTACCTTGATCGAACTTGCAGGAATACAATGAGATATCTTACCTTAACCTATATAACCCGCCCCGATGGCAAAATTGACGAGAGCATGAGTGTTACTCGTAATCTCAAAAATCGAGATCTGCAAACTGCCAGTGTGATCCTGGACTTTAAAAAACTGCAAGTGGTCAAGTGCAGCATGAACGGTGTGGTTGTTCCAAGAGACTGGGACCGTATTGTGACCTACTATCATCAACACTATGCCTCGACCATTGAGCGACTGTTCAATGAAAACGGCTACGATATTGTCAAACCAGAAACTACTGCGTCACCAGATGCTGATACAAGCACTGCACATTGAACCCACAAATATCTGCACATTGAAATGTGCAGGATGTTCTAGAACTAGATTTATACAGCAGTGGCCGCAGCACTGGCACAATCATAGCCTGGACGTAGAGGCCTTGATGCAGTTTTTGGATATTGATTTGTTCAATATGCCCGTGACATTTTGCGGCAACTACGGCGACCCAATTTATCATCCTGATTTTGTGCGCATGGTTCAAGAGTTCAAACAACGCGGGGCAGCAGTCACAATAATCACTAATGGTAGTCATAAAAAACCCGAGTGGTGGCAAGAATTAACCTCGTGCCTGGATAGAAATGACTCAGTTGTATTCTCCGTTGACGGCATACCAGAAAATTTTACTCAGTATAGAGTAAATGCAGATTGGCCATCAATACAAGCAGCAATGACAATTTGTGCTCAATCGCAATGCAGCACTGCTTGGAAATTCATACCATTTGCATTTAATCAGACCAGTATTGATCAAGCCCGGGCCCTGAGCCAACAACTAGGAATCGATCACTTTGAAATTTTGCCAAGTGACAGATTTGACAAAGAAACAGAATATCTAAAACCTGCAACTGAGTTAATGGGCACTAGATATAGTGATCAACAGGTTTGGAAAAATCACAATAGATCAGGCGGGGTTGATGCTAAATGTTCCCCTGGCAACCATCACTTTGTCACTGCCGACGGCTATTACAGTCCGTGTTGTTATGTTGCTGATCATAGATTCTATTACAAAACAGAATTTGGCAAAAATAAAAAAGCATACAACATCAATGATACCTCCTTGACCAGTATACTAGAGCAACCCGCTGTGGTTGATTTTTATCAAACGCTGGATTCTATTCCAGCATGTCAATTTAACTGTCCCAAAGGAATCCAATGAAGAATCGAATAATACTAACTGATATTGACGGTGTTGCCCTTGACTGGGAGTATGCATTTGGCGTGTACATGCAGCAGCATGGATTCAACAAACAAGAAGGCAGCCAATTCAAATACGATATTGGTAAACGCTACGGAATAGATCATGAGCAAGGCAAAAAACTAATCAAGATCTTCAACGAGTCAGCACACATGGGCTTTTTGCCTCCTTTGCGTGATGCCATGTATTACATCAAAAGATTGCACGAAGAACACGGTTATGTGTTTCATGCAATTACCAGCCTGAGCACAGATCTAAATGCATGCGAACTTCGCAAAATGAACCTTAAAAAACTTTTTGGAGAAACTGCGTTTGAAAAATTTGTATTTCTGGATACTGGTGCAGACAAAGATGAAGCCCTTGAGCCCTACCGCGGATCAGGCCTCTGGTGGATTGAAGATAAAATTGTCAATTGTGAAGTGGGTGCAAGTTTAGGCCTGCACCCACTCTTGATGGAACATGGGCATAATCTGGATTACAATAATCCTGTTATACCCAGGGTTAAGAATTGGAAAGAGATTTATTCAATAATTGCTCCTAGCGAGAATACAGTTTCAACACGTCACCAATAATTTTATGGCGCTGCACGTCTCTAGCTTCTAGAGCACATACCTCCATGCCTGTTACTGGATGAGCACGTAATCGTTGACACAGGTCCATCAAGCCATTGTCGCCGTTGGAACGGTCTGCTTGCTCAACATCCCCTGTTATAACGATTTTACTATTTTGTCCGATACGGGTCATTAACATCTTGGCCTGGGCAGGAGTTGCGTTTTGCATTTCGTCTGCTATTATCCAACTGTTTTTAAAAGTACGGCCGCGCATGAATGCCAGAGGCGCTATCTCCACTACTTGATCTTCGATCATGGTTACGATGTCCTGGGGGCGATAAAATTCTCGCATGACATCCAGTAACGGACGGGTCCATGGTTCCATTTTGGCAACAAGATTGCCCGGCAAAAAACCATGTTGTTCTCCTTCAACCCCCACTGCTGGGCGAGTCATTACAATACGATCACATTCTCCTTGTTTGAGTGCTCGGACAGCGGCTACCATGGCTAGGTATGTTTTACCTGTGCCGGCTGGTCCCACTGTGACCACAATATGCGTGGCAGGATCTTGCAGAGCCATTACCAGGGTTTCTTGATTTCGTGTTCGAGGGATCAAGTCTATACGGCGTTGTCTCTGCTTGGATTCTGAATTAAACGGAATTGTGTTTTCTACCATTTGTGCTGCTACTCTTTTTTGTGTTTGGGCTTTGGCCCCTCTTTGTCTACTCAAGTGCGGTTCTCCTGTATTGTGCTGGTTGCATCCAGCACAATATTTAGGTGTTTGTAACTGAAGATCTATGCACCGAGATTTCAGAGAATATTGGACTAAGTATTTGGCTGTGCGGAGAGAAACCAAAGCGTACAGGTTCTATTCACTTGCCATAAATATCTACATGGACGAAAATATCTTTAAAGATCACACAGACTACTGGAATGTTGCGGACAATATTCGCGACATTTACTTGAGTGAGGGCAGTTTGTTGACCTTGCTGGACTTTGAACGTGTACTGGACGAAATGGATGTGTATGCATTTCGCAACTGGGATCGCGGTGAATTGGTGCAAGGTCCAGATATCGGCAAATACAAAGTAACTTGTATCTTTATGTGGCCCGAAAATCTCATGCCCGACCCACGTGGCGGACGCCGTTTGTTGCCATTTGACTGTGAAGTAAACTTCAAAAAAGTCAACATGAAAATCCCTATCAAGGTCACTGAACCCAGCGACTACATGGGCGGAACACACATTGCCCGATTAATAACCAAAAAGGTCTGGCTTGTGGAAATTGTTATACCCAAAAACTTGATTTCTGACATACGTACCGGATCAATTGATCTTGAAGATGAAGAAATTGATCTGCAGGATCTGGATGATGCTTATGCAGACGATCTGAACCAGGATCAATACAAAGATGATGAGAAAGCAAATGCAGCACAACAACAACTTCAGCAACCCACAGCAGTCCCCCCAGCAGCTTAATGAAGGGCTGGCCTACAAAGACCTAGAGGGCATAATGAAGCCCACAATTCATATTGACGAATTTAGTTCCAAAATGGGCGAAGATTCAGATGTGATTGTTGTGAGCTTTTTTGTGCGTGATCGCCAAGCAGCCAAAGACCTAACCAGCTGGTTTGAAAAGGGCTATGATTTTGTGCTGGATGCTGATACAAGCCCTGGTGAAATCAAACCCAATCGTTATCTAGTGTATCTTGAAATGCGCAGACGCAATGCTGCACCCAAGCAGATTGAAGAAATCCTGGACGATTTAGGTACGCTCACAGAGTACGAGCCTGAAGACTGGACCATGGTCTACAAAAAGCGCAAGCACGAATGGAGCCCAGAAAAGTTTGCTGAACTAGTGCCCCTGACTCCAAATGAATATCGTGAACGCACAGAAGGTGAACTAAACGAAATGCGTGTGGCAGCAGGAATCACCACAAAAAATGTCTACAAACGCGATGCCAACATGCGGGCCATACAAGCCGCAGCCGGCATCCTGTAAAATCACAGTTTGGTATAAACAAAGTACAGTCTATTAAAGCCATCCTTTTTAAAGGTGTCAATGCTGAGATTGTACTTTTCTGCAAATTCATTTACTATTTCAAAACTCCAGGGAAAGATGTCCACATAAGGACCTGCCTTATGTGGAATTCCTGGATTAGCTCGCAAAAAGAATTTACCCCCAACACTCAACAGATCAATACAGTGTGCAAACCGTGCTTCAAGTTCATCACGTGAATTGAAGTTGATTGCGCCTAAAGAAATAATCACATCATGTGACCCAGGGGCGACCTTGTAGTCTAGGATATCCACTTCATAATCAGCGCAGGTATTGTAAGGATCAATGCCCACAAGATTCTGGATGCGCCCTTTAAAAGGATGATATCCACAGCCCACGTCCAGCACATTCTTTGGGTCAAGATTGTTGATTTTATCAACCAGGTCCCAGCCCGAGTGACTGAATTCATTTGTACGGGGGCGCCAGATTTCTCCAAAGAATTTGCTGAGATACTTTACATCTAGCTCTGATACAATATCGCGCACAGTGCCCACAAATTCGCATTGTAGGTACAGTTCAGTTTCTACAGAATCTTTGAACTTGCGATAGCGTGCAGGCGTCCAGGGCAGCGCATCTACCACAGTATCGGGCCTAATGCTGTCTCTTATCTGACTGTGCCTGTCTAAAGGAAAAGCCAGTTTTAAATTTGTTTCAAGAAGGTTGAAAATTTTAGTGTTCATAGAAATTTTTATAAATAAAGTAGAATTTTACAACAAGTCGTAAAATTTTTACAACAGAGTTAAATTTGTTGTGTTGATACTTTACTTATGGAGAATACAAGTGATCAAGAAATTATTATTGGCCCTGTTACTGGTGCCCGCTCTGGCCATGGCCTGGGAACCACCCAAACAAGTCACAGCCACAGTTGGTTATGCACCTGGATCTGGAAACGAATTGAGTTTTCGTGGAGTTGCAGCTATTGTTGAAAAAAACAATCCAGGCATTAGTTTTATCGTAGACAACAAGCCAGGTGCAGGTGAAGTTATTGGCCTGAACTGGTTTGCAAAATTACCCGCTGACGGTGCAAATCTTTTTATTGCAAGTCAACAAGGTGTATACACAGCCACAGAGATTTGGTATCCTGAACTGGCCAAGTTCCGACCCATGGATCTAGAAATTGTCACAACCATTGCCAAGAGCCCACTAGCAGTTGTGGCCAGTATCAATAGTCCCACCAACACTCCCAAGGAGCTAGTTGAGCGTTTGAAAAACACCAAAGAACCTATTACATTTGGTCTGGGTGCAACAGCACACAAGATTGTGTTTGAATACTTGATGGACAAGGGCCGCGGCAATCAAGATCAAGTAAAAACTGTGATGTACAAAGGACCTGCACAAGTAATGCAAGACATTGGCGGCAATCACATTGAGTTTGGTATCCTGCCCACAGCAGTTGCTTATCCACTAGTCAAGGCAGGCAAAGCCAAGTACATTGCACTAGCAGGTGAACAAAAGCTCACACAGATTCCTGACGTTCCGCTCTGGAAAGACACTGTTCCTGGACTCAATGTCTACGCTGCTTGGATGATCACAATGCCTCCTGGTACACCACGAGCACAAGTTGACTACTACAACAAGTTGTTTGTGCCTGCTATTCGTTCCCGAGAAGCTCGAGAATTCTTTGATGCCAACCTAATGTTTACAGCACCCGAAGAGCAAACTCCCGAAGGGGCAAGAGCCTATATCACTGGCCTGCGTCAACAGTGGATGCCTTATATCCGCAAAATTCCATTAGAATAATGAAATATATCTTTGTAACAGGCGCTCCAGGATCAAAATGGAGCAGCGTAGTAAAGAATATCTATTACAGTGCCAGCATTGATCGTAGTGATTACAGCGAAGCACGTACATACTCTCATGATGCACCCGGCGAAATGACCTTGATGCATCTGGGGGCATACTTTGATCCCGGAATGGAATTTGGGGATTTCTTTGACAATCTAAATCAATATACCAAGGAACAATGTGAAGCAGAATTTGATCGACCATTTTCAGGCACCGGCGTTCGTATTATCAAAAGTCATGTATTTGCGCACCACCTGGAATTCATTAAACGAACGTGGCCTGACTGTGCCATTGTGCTGGTTCATCATGGCAGTGTTTCTTGCCTGGGTTGGTGGGTAAAGTGCGGTCATTTTGACATCACCTATCCTGACTACAGTAAATACTATCAGAATCTAAGACAAATGAGTCGTATCATTGAAGATCAAAATAGAGACATTGAGTCAGGAATGTATCAGTGGCCTGGACGCGATGCTCGAGACAATCTAGAACTGGCACGGGTACTAGCAATAGAGACGCCGCCTGAAGAGTACTCACAAAACTACGCACAAGCAGACATAAAGGTAAAAGTAATATGAAAAGCAGTTATGACGAAACAAAAGCAAATAGCAAATATCATTTTGATACCACAATCAAAGATGCACGATGGGACACCGCAGTAGGCCTGGGACATATTGTCCCGTGCTGGACAGAAGAACTCAAAGAAATCATTGCCACTGCCAAGCCAGCAACCTGGGCCACTCGTGGCTACAAGGGCGAAGGCACAGCGCCGCCAACAGAATCACTGGCTGCAGAAGAATACGATATCGAGCGTGTGGGTGCTGATCCCAAGGCAGTTATCACACACTTGAACTGGAGTATTCCTCCTGTGCTGGAACGAATCAGCCGGTTGTTTGCCCTAGATGATGTGATGAATCGTATTCACGTGCAGATGCCCGGGGAGCTTTGGCACCTGCACATAGACAAACTGCAAAAATGGTGTCCAGAAGATCCCAGCAAAGTCATGCGTGTATTTGTGCAGTTGACAGACTGGCAACCGGGACAGTTCTGGGAATACGGAAACTTCCATCATAATCAATGGCGTGCAGGAGATGTGGTCACGTTTGATTGGCAAAATATTCCGCACTCAACTGCTAATGCAGGACATCATCCCAGAGTAACATTCCAAATTACAGGTGTGATTACTCCTGAGACCACTGAATTCTTAAATGTTCTCAAGTCTGCAACCAGCTATCAATTATGAAAACGGTATTAATACTAACAGGCCCGCAAGGGTCTGGAAATCATTTGTGGTCAAAGATATTTGCTCTACACCCACAGGTGCTGGGATGGCGTGCCCTGCTAGATACTCACTGGATCGGGCACGATCAAGAGCCATTTGCACAGGCCTGGGCAGATCCGTCTAGACTAAATGAAATGAGCTGGCGGCAAGCAGATTGGTTTGTAACGTCAATGAGTGTGCCCTACATGCTGGATGGCACAGCCACAGTGCCTGACTTTAAAGGCTTTGTACACGGCATCCAGGACCTGGGCCACAGAGTGATTTTTGGTCAGCTGGGTCGCGATCAAAACATCGTGCGCATGCAGCAGACTCGAGTGCGTGGCGCAGTCACCCTGGATCAAGCTCTTGAAGAATTTGCCAGCCTGGCTGCTCCTGTGTTCCTGAGCTATGAACTACTGCATCTTTATGGTGTCAAGTATCTGGAGTCTATTGGACGGCAGCTGAATTTTCCCATTGCCACAACAGATCCCAGGCTAGCTGCTATTCTAGCAGATGATACCAATGCCAAATACTTTGGCGCTGTTGGTGCTCAACCAACAGATTTACTAGCACAACGTGCTTCTCTGAAGCACACACAAATTAAACAACTTAACAAGGAAAAACATGTTTAAAAAAATATTTGCAATTATTGCATCAATCTTGCTGGTACCGGCCCTGGCATTTGCCTGGCAACCCACCAAACCAATTGAAGCTGTGGTGGGCTTTACCCCGGGCAGTGCCAACGAAATATTGTTCAGAGCCGCAGCAGCAGAAGTAACCAAGAACACCGGAGTAACTTTTGTGGTCACAAACAAAGGCGGCGCAGGCGGAGTTGTTGGTACTGAATACTTTAATAAACTGCCAGCAGATGGACACAGCGTGTTGGCCATGAGCCTGACAGGTGCATATGCCATGGACAAAGTGGCTGTGCCCACGGGCCGTAATTACACTGTGGATAGTTTTGTTTATCCCACATATCTGGCAAGCAATCCGTTTTCGATCATTGCCAACATAAATGATCCGGTATCCACTCCCAGGCAGTTGATTGATTCGTTAAAGAACGAAAAAAGTACATTTGGTGCCGGCGGGGGCGCCCGGCTGGTGTTTGAAAGCATTAGGTCTCAAACTAATTTCCCATTGGGCGAAAAAGGTGTTGTGAGAGTTGATCACAAAGGCCCCAGGGATGCCTTGATGGATGTCCTGGGCGGGCATGTGCGCTACGCTGTTATTCCATTGAGTATCAGTGTTGAAATGTACCGTGCTGGCAAAGTCAAGATTGTGGCACTAAGTTCCAGATCTGCACAACTGCCAGAACTTCGTACACTGGGAGAAGTGTTGCCAGGAATAAATATAGCTGCACACTGGGGCCTGGCCCTGCAGAAGGATGTGCCAGCAGATGTACTTGAGTGGTACAACCTAGAGTTTACTAAGGCACTAAAGAGCAATTCAGTCATGGAACTATACAAGTCCCAGCTGTTTGCACTGGACCCAACCTTGGAAACACCCTCAGCCATGCTCAAGTGGATGAAAACCAACAACACACAGTATCAGCCATTGGTTGACACTATTTTAAAGAGTTCTCAATAAAGGAAATACCAAATGAACTACAAAGACGCAACCAGTGCATGGGAGTACGGTAAAAGCCGAAGCTCTTATCATTTTAGAACAGATATCATTGACCCTCGATGGGATTGTGTTCAGGGCCTTGGACGATTTGACGGCGACTGGAGTGAAGAAATCAAACAGGCTGAAGAACTGGCCAAGACAGTTACTATACACACACGTAGAGATACCTGGGACAATCGTGCTGGACATAATTTTGTCAAACTGAATCAAGCAGAGACCAATGACCTTCAGGCAGTGGGCGGAGATGATCAGCAGGTGTTGTTTAGAGCCCATCATGACCTGAGCCCAACTTTTAAGAAAATGGTTGACATGATTGGCCTGGGCGATCACGAATCCAGACTGCATGTTCAGTTTCCCACAGAAAGTTTTATCGGCCACGTTGATAGATTTGATCTAAACTGGCCAGATGTACCTGCAGAAAATCTAATGAGAATCGGCATTATGTTAAAAGACTGGGAGCAAGGTCAATTCTTCCAGTTTGGAAATTTTCCATATCAACAATGGCGTGCAGGCGATATTCATACCTTTGAATACCTGCATGTTCCACATTACACTGCCAACAGCGGATTATCGCCCCGAGTGACACTGTTTACCACTGGAATTATAACTGACAAGACTCGAAAGTTTCTTGCTGCTGCAAAAAAATCAGTGGGTATACAAATATGAAACCGCAACGCATATTGATCATGGGCCTGCCTGGTGCAGGTAAAACATTTCTAGCCACTGCACTAAAAAAGTTTCTGGAAACCAATAGCAGCATTCGCCACATGCCCATGAGCAGAGCTGTTAATATGGAAATGGCACCGATTACATATTCATGCTCAGTGGACTGGTTTAATGCTGATGAAATTCGTAAAAGATACAATGACTGGGATTTTAGCAACGAAGGACGCATTCGCCAAAGTATCAGAATGGCTGATTTTGCACTCAGTTGCACCAGTGACTATGTGATCTGTGACTTTGTTGCACCGCTAGTGGAACAACGCAACAACTTCAAAGCAGACTGGACCATTTGGGTAGATACCATTGCATCTGGACGATTTGAAGATACCAACAAGGCTTTTGTTGAGCCCGAAGTTTATGATTTCCGTGTGACTGAACAAGACGCAGAGAAATGGGCCGAATTCATCGGGAACCATATTCTCGAAAATCGTCGTAGACCTGTGTTTGACTGGAAAAAAGAAACTGTGCAGATGCTGGGCCGCTGGCAGCCCTGGCATGCAGGACATCGTGCTTTATTTGAAAGACTGATCTCAAGAACAGGGCAAGTTGTTATTCAGGTGCGTGATGTGCAGGGCTGGCAAGGATCGAATCCTTTTGCTATTGATCAAGTCAAACATGCTATCAAACGTGATCTAGATCCTGTGTATCAGGGACAGTACGAAATACAGATTGTGCCCAACATAGTGCATATTGGGTGGGGTCGCGGCGTGGGTTACACACATGCAGAAGAAACTTTTGATGACGCTATCACCAGCATATCCGGTACAGCCATTAGAAAAAGCCTGGGTCTGACATGATTTTACCTAGCTTTGTGCTGCCGACCTGTCGGAATCTCACTGTTACACAGACTGGAATAGATAGTCCTGAGCAGTGCTTTGACATTGATCATTACAAATCCTATTCCTGGCCCATTGTTTACAAATACAATTCTAGAGGATATCGAGACGCGGAATGGCCCGATGATCTTAGCAATGCTATCTGGTGCTTTGGTGATAGTTTTACAGTAGGGCTCGGAAGCTCACATCCTCACACCTGGGCCCAGCAATTGCAAAAACAATCAGAAATACGTACTATAAACATTGGAATGAATGGTGCCAGTAACGATTGGATTTCGCGCAAGATATACGAGTTCTCAAAGGTCAACATTCGCCCAAGAGCAATTGCTATACACTGGTCTTATCTGCATCGTCGAGAAACAAAATCCTGGGTGTTAGGGCCTTTGGTCGACCGGTGTTGGCAGAAATTCTATAATAACATACGTGATCAATCCTGGCCCAAATGCGAACATTTTCATGACTTTGAGTTATTACCCAATGCCATTAAACAAGAAATAACAACTCAGCACCTAGATCCTGAGCGCGAATATTGGTTCAGATATGATTATGAAAAGACTCTAGATGAAGACCGCATGATGGAGTTTGATGTGGATGCTACGCCTGATCAGGATGTTGACAATCTATTACATGCTATACGCAGTGTAGAACAACTGGGACTGCCGGTGATACATAGTTTTATACCCGATTATGCACCCGATTACGCTACACAAACGCGAATAGAACAATATTGTTTGCAACAGGGATATAGAGTGGTTACCGATTTGCGAATCCTAGATCGGGCCCGCGACGGACATCATTATGACATACTTACTGCTCAATGGCTAGCGAATGAGATGGTGCAGCAATTATAGAATTGGCATGCCAATTCATTAGTTCTTTTTGCATAGATACACTAAGATGCTCCTGGGTGTAGGTTTCGCCCAGGTTGTTATGTAACACCCACTCATTGTACCAATTAACGCACTCTGAAAAATTCTTTATTATCAATCGTTTTTCTGTCATGGTTTGCAGTTTAATAGGCACCGAACTAACAAGAATTTTATCGTTGACCAATTGTTCAAGGGATTTATATGTAGCGGTGTATTTCTCACCGTGATCTAATAGATATTTTTGATCCAGTGAATTTAGACTACTGGTCACTTGATTTTTTTCAACTGGTTGCAGTTGATATTTTGACATGCTTTTGGCAGCATTATAGTGCAGACTCAATGGCGCAGAATAATCAAGTTGTTGGCTAATTCCGCTAAGGTCACTCAGCAGGTAATGGCATCGATTCCAAGTTGCAAAATCCTGGCCAAACGTGTCCTTCCATCCCAGTCGCGGAGAATTATTAAATATAGGCAAATCCAAAATATACTTTTCAATCTGAGGCAAGTCTTTTTCATAATTGAAATAGCTGCTCACTGAAAAATGTCTATCTACCCAGTTGAGATATTCTCGATAGGCATTCAAATATTTAATCAGTCCTTCAGCTTGTACTGTAATGGGATTTTTATACAAGTCGTAAAATATGTCTACTTTTTCTGCATGAGAATACACATTGAGTTTTTTGCTATGCACCTGAATACACCAGCTCAGTGCATGTTCTAATAGATTCTGTCTACGTGCTGAAATAATAAAAAAATTGTCGTTTAGATATTGATAAAAAGGCACCTGTTGGGCCATGCTGTCTTGACGACCGTTTATGTGATAATGGGCCAGGCGCGATGTTTTGTAATGCTTAACTGATGACAATAATTCAGTGATCTGGTCCAGGGATTGATGATATCCCCAATTATTGGGTTTGCCCAAGACTTCGCACTTGAATAAAGGACTGTAATAGCGCATGATCCCATTGGTAAGCTCGTGTAAATTGATCACGGGCTGATCAAAATTGTTGCCCAGCATATATACTGTGATTAATCTTTGCAGCAGAGTACTACCCACTCTATCGGGGGTAAGGATTAGAACATTCATGAAGTACTTATATGCGATAAATATCATATATGTTTATCTTACACTTTCTCCCGGACTCTGTGATCTTATGGTTCTGCAATGGCCTGCTGCTGGCGGGCGTTGCACTAACCGTCATTGCCTTTTTCATACGATCAATTCCCTTGATCAATCAATATCGAATACCCGCACAAGTCCTGGGTATCGCACTGTTAGTTGTGGGCGTGTATTTCCGTGGTGGATATGCAGTAGAACAAGCCTGGCGTGAACGAGTGGCAGAACTTGAAGCACAGATCACTGTGGCTCAAGCTGCCTCCAAAGACGCCAATACCAAGATTGAAACTAGAGTGCTAAAGAAAACTGAGTATATTACTCGCCGTGGTCAAGACATTGTAGAATATGTGGATCGCGAAGTTGTCAAATACGACAACACCTGTGTGATTCCTGAACCATTCATTCAAGCACACAATCGTGCAGCAGAGGCAGTCAAATGAGAGCAAATGAATTTATAACAGAAGAAATTAAACAACGTCTAGACCCCAAGTGCTGGACAGGCAAGCACAAAGAAGGCACCAAGATCAAAGGTGGCGTGCGTGTGAACAATTGTGTGCCTAATGAAAGTGTGGCAGAAGATTCATTTAATGGCGTAGACATTACCGTGGAAAAAGAAGATGATGAAATCATGGTGCGAGCCCGTGCAAATGGTCGAGAACTAGGACATGTGTTGTTTATAGAAGATGGTGAATATCTGCTACCGCAAGACCTAGAAGTAGACCAACGATTTCGTGGACAGGGCATTGCTCAAACCATGTATGACTATGTGAAAAGTCTGGGCTATAAAATACGCCGTAGTGGGCAGCAAACAGATGCAGGTGCTGGCTTTTGGGACAAACACCGCACTGCACAAAATGTCTGGGAACAAGATGTGGCAGAAACAGCAGCATGGAGACGCAAAGAAGGCAAGAGCGCCAAGGGCGGACTAAACGCCAAAGGCGTGGCCAGTTATCGTAGAGAGAATCCTGGATCAAAACTGCAAACAGCAGTGACTACTAAACCAAGCAAACTCAAGCCAGGTTCAAAAGCAGCCAAGCGTAGAAAGAGTTTCTGTGCTAGAATGTCGGGTGTAAAAGGGCCAATGAAAAAGCCCAATGGCAAGCCCACACGCAAGGCCCTGGCACTACGTAAATGGAACTGCGAAAGTGTAGAACACATGGTGGACATGATAATAGAAAACATGGATCACGATCGTGACAACTCAGCAGTTCCGGAATTAAAATCAGCACTGCTGGCAAAAAAACAACAACTACAAAGATCCACAGACGATCAAGTGTATGATATCATTGATTCAATAATGACACGTATTGCTCGCAGTCACGGCATCAGTGGGCAAAAGCTGCATGATATGTGGACTGCTCAATATGATCAAATCCCCGATACCTGGATAATGAAATGAGAGCAACTGAATTTGTTACTGAAATTGAGAAGATGGATCAATCTCAGTATCGTGGTGGCAAAGATACACTAGACAGTTACAGCACTCCGGGAAAAAAACACCTTCGTGCCTTGCCCGGCGGCAGTGATTTAATGTATTCGATCACGTCTGACGCTTACGGTTCTTATGTGCATATTGTTGATCCAGGAATTCCTGGAATAACAAAACCGTCTATTGTGGCAAGTCTGTCCTTGGTAAAAGGTGTTATTCCTGACAGTGTTCAAGTTGGTGCTATCACTGTTGACGAAGACTATCGCGGTCGCGGCTTGGCCAAAGCCTTGTATGGCATTGTGTTGACCATAATGAAAAAAACCTTGATTTCTGGCAGTAGTCAGACGCCCGGCGGTCGTAGAAACTGGCTGAGCTTGGCCTCTATTCCCGGAGTTGAGATCAAAGGTCTGTTGGATCTAGCCAACTTCCAGCTTGAAAAGTCCAAACAAGTTGACAACACTATAGATCAATTGATGCAATTGGGCGGACAGTTTGTGGCTCGAGACAACAACGATACCTATTGGGCATTTGATGTTGTGCCCGGAAACGGCCAACTCGCCCCTGCTGTTAAAAATAAATTGAGCAAGTTATACGGATACGATTCAACCAATTTGCTCATGGCAACATGGACCGGAGGTCAGCAAGCTGTGGCGGAAGGTGCAACAGTAACACGAATTGATTCTAAACCTGTCACAGATTTTGTGTCTGGCCTCAAAGCATACAAGCATACAGATGATTGGAGTCAGAGTGGTTTAGATACAGGTGACGATAGTTATTGGAAAAACAAAAATCTTAAAACTAACACTACTAAAGGATTGTTTGCCGGTGATCCGCGTAGAACAGCACTGTACGCTACAGGCAATGCACATGAAACACGCTATGTAGAGTTTACACAAAACGGCCAACCTATTGTTTATTTTGACCAAAAAGATTTGCCAGCAATGCGTAGTCGTAAAACTTACTTGACTGTGTTTGATGCTAGCGATTTCAGACAATTACCAACAGGTGAATGGTTTAGTGAAAATCCTGGCAAACCTATCAAGCAGGTGCCCATCGGTGATCCATTCAAATATATCGCTAGTCAAGGATGGATAGTTCGTGTTACTGATGATTTAGACAAAGTATTCAAACAAGTAAAAAACATGCACAAAGCAGGTAAAATTGTTCAATATGGTGCAGAGGGTATGAATGAAAGTCAGCAAGGTGTGGCGGAAAACTTTGCTGATGGTAAAAATCCGCAAGACAAAGGTGACAGCCAACGTCATGGCATACCCAAGAATGCCACCATGGCCGAACTTGAAAAAGCCAGTCATGCTGCGGGTCGCAAGGGACAACTGGCCCGCTGGCAATTGAACATGCGTAGAGGACACAAAAAATGAAAATCGTTGTATTAGCAATCTCACTTGCACTGTCAGCATGCAGCACCTTGGTGCCTGTGGCAATGACATTCCCTGAAGCTCCGGGCAAACAGGCCCAGGTCGCCTGCCCCAACCTGCAGAAATTAAAAGACGATGCCAAGCTCAGTGACGTCAGTAAAACAGTTACTATCAACTACAGCACCTATTATGAGTGTGCTGTGAAAACAGATGCCTGGATTGAATGGTATCAAATACAACGCCATATCTTTGAAAGCGTGGGCAAATGAACAATCATGCACAAGAGCAATACAATGCTCAACATCCTGCTGCTAACGCGGTAGAACTCAAACAATACACAGCACAAGAACTGCCGCCAGCGGAATGGACCACAACAGACATTGCTGTGACTGTGATATTTGCTGTGCTGGCTGCTTGGGCAGTGTGGCGAGCATTTGACTTGATAAGAAAGAAAACAAAATGAGCACAATACTAACAAAAGAACAACTAAAACAAATGGTCAAGAATCCCCACATTGACCACTGGTATGAGGCCCTGGAACAGTTGCTGGATGATTATGAAATCAACACTCCGCAACGGGTGGCAGCATTTGTGGCACAGTGCGCACATGAGTCGGGTAACTTTGTGTTTATCAAGGAAAATCTCAACTACAAGGCAGCCAGTTTAATGAAAACTTTTGCCAAGTATTTCCCCAATGCTGATATTGCAGCACAGTATGCCAACAAGCCTGAAATGATTGCCAATCGTGTGTATGCCAATCGTATGGGCAACGGTGACGAAGCGTCTGGCGATGGCTATCGTTATTGTGGTCGCGGACTTATACAACTTACTGGCAAAGACAACTACACATTCTTTGCAGGCAGTCTTGACATCCCTGTGGAAGATGCCGCAGAATATCTGGCCACATTCGAAGGTGCTGCACAAAGCGCATGCTGGTTCTGGGAAACCAACAACCTGAATCGTTACGCAGACTCCGGCGATATCAAAGGACTCACCAAGGCCATTAATGGTGGCTACATTGGACTGGAAGATCGCATCAGTCATTATGAACATGCTCTGCATGTGATGGGCGTATAACATCTCTACCAAGTTAATGATTCATTAATCTAGATTAAATATAATAACTTGCACATGATACGATGCAAGATTATTATAATAATAAGGATCAATAATGAATTTAAAACAATTAGTGGCGGCACTGGGCTTGGGCATCTGTGTGCTAGCCCAGGCACAAACAGACCCAATTGTCACTCAATCAACCAGTGACAGCAAAACCTCCAGCACCAGTGACAGCAAGACCACAGTGGTCAGCCCTCCTCCCAGTGCTATTGCACCCAGCGTTACCAGTATCAATTCAGACATCTGCGTGACAGGCTTTAGCGGAGCAGCACAAACACAAATCTTTGGCATCAGCTTTGGTGGCACACGAGTTGACTACAACTGCGAACGTCTAAAGTTAAGCAAGACCTTGTATGATATGGGCATGAAAGTGGCTGCTGTTGCTACCATGTGTCAGGATCGTAGAGTGTTTGATGCCATGATGAATGCAGGAACACCCTGCCCTATTGATGGTAAAATTGGTGCTGACGCCAAAGCAATCTGGGACGCTGAACCTGCTCGTATTCCTGCCAGTGTAGTTGAAAAATGAAACTCAGGATAGCAATACTATTGCTAGGTCTAGTCGCAGGATCGGCTACGGCACAAAGCGTAACAGGCAATCTAGTGACTGACCCCAATTTTGCCACAATGTCAGGGTGGACTACTACAGGTCACGGATCCAATGCCAGTCATCCTGTTGTGGGTCCAGGCCAATATTCGTTCGGGACACAAGGTTCTGTTGCACAGTCTATTGCTATCAATGCTGCACTGTCGGGCACAGGAATTAGTGTAACAGGTATTCAATATGGGTGGAGATTTGCATTGTATTGCAACAACCCTGCGGGAGGCAACTTTGCTACCTGCCAGACTGGCACAGGAGCAACGGACACGCTAACAGCCAATGTCAATGTTACCAACAGCAGTGGCGGCACTGTATTTGATAGAACACATACCTATAACACCAGTCGATGGTCATGGGTCAACGAAGCACAGGATGTGAACTTTACATCAACACCCCTGGCCAGCATGGGCCGCATCAACATGACATTTAGCGGCACTGATGGCGGCGAATCAACGGCTGCACCATATCTGGGCCCTTCAATCAGCACAGTGTATGCTAGACTAAAATACGGCGTAGAAACTGTTGACACTTGCACAACTGATCCGTTGAGTTCTCCATCATGCCCAGGATATCAACAGGCCTATACCACACAGCAATGCAGTGCCAATCCGCTGTATTCAACTGCTTGCTCAGGATACGCAGCAGCCTACAAAATTCAACAGTGTAGTGCTAGTCCCTTGTATGCAACTGATTGCCCTGGCTACGCAGAAGCATATTTGAATCAGCAGTGTTTGTTGGACAGCTTGTTCAGCAACAGATGCGAAGGATACAAGACTGCTTATGCTATCAAGTATCTTGTGAACCTAGACCCTGCTGTGACCACTGCTGTTAATTCAGCCCTGACCACCACGGTAGAAGTTCAGCGCAATGATCCTGCCAATGCAGTATCTGCAACAGGTAACTCCACAGTAGATTCAGTTGTGGCCGCACCATCCACTACATCAGCAACGTCAGTTACTTCGCCTATATCAGTGATAAACTCAGCACCAAGTGCTAGCACAATGAACTCAGCATCCGCGCCTCCTCCACCGCCCCCGGCAGCGTCTGGAGAACAAAAAGCTGATGCCAAGAAAACAGACAGTGCTGTGGCCAGTGTGGAAAAGAAAGCAGGCGGCAATGCGGCAGCAGCCCGATCAGCAGCAACAGAAAAGGCCAAAGAACTAGCCAAAGATATCAGTCGAGCAGCAACCATGGAAGCACAAACAGCCACACAAGGATTACTGGTGGGCTTGATAGGGTATGTGCCGGGCTTTAGTGCATATCAAAACAGTCTAGTGCCAGATGCCCTGGGCGCTAGTGTAGCAAAACAATACTACAAGGCCACGGTAGACAATAGATCCGCACAACGTCAACTCAGCGGAGCCAATGAAATTCGTTGGAAACAAATAGTTGACAGTCAATATAATAAGGAAGAATAAAATGACAGAAGAAATCAAAAGCGTTGACGCCAAAGTTGACGAACTAGAAGCAGCAGCAAAGAAGTATGCCAGCAAAGACACAGTTATCAGCATAGGTGGCTATGAATTTACTCCCGCCAAACTAATGGTGGCATTTACTATTGTTAGTAGTGTATTGGGCGGACTGTATGGAACATTTGAAGTCTACAAAGACTATCAGAGCATGAAGAAAAAGATATCTGAATATTCTGCTCCTGACTTGAGTGCCTTTGATAAACGACTAGCAGTGATTGAAGAAAATTCGGGCAAGACCAGCGACTATACTCGTGACATCAAGAACGACCTCAAGAGCGACATTCGCCGCAATGAGTCAGTAACCGAACAAGTTGAGCGCAGTGTCAAAACTGCCCAAAGAGAGACCGAGGCAGAAATGCGAGCAGCTCGTAAAGGCGTTCAAGAAGATCTAGAAAAAGCTCGCAGCGAAGTAAATGCTATCCGCAAGGAAATGGCAGATGCTCGCCGTGAAATTGGTCGCGAAGTGGATGCACTCAAGCGCGAAGTTGACAACAAAATTCAGAAGGCCATTGACAATCCCCTGGCTGGTAAATAATTCAAAGGAATCAAAATGGCCGACCAAAAACCAACGCAGTCAAGATCAGAACGTGAAGCACATATCAAGGACCGGGCCGGCTGGGTAATCACTGTGGTGGCAGCCCTGTTGGCAGTGAACACCTACATCAGCAACGGTATTAGTGGTAGTGTACTAACTGATACTATCCGTGCAAATGATACCTGGAACTTTTATCAAGCCAAGAGTATCAAACAAACCATTGCTGAAAATGCCCGTGATGACGCTGTGGCTCGTCAAGATATAAAAAAGGCCAATGCATTGACTGCCAAAATTGATCGCTACGAAAGCGACCCCAAGTCTGGCGAAGGCAAACGAGAACTCATGGCTCGTGCCCGCGGACTAGAAGCTGATAGAGATCAGGCAAAACAGCACAGCCCATGGCTGACATTTTCTGGTAGTGCATTCCAGTTGAGTATTGTGCTATTAAGTGCGTCTATATTGGCCGTGAGCATGGGTATGTTCTGGGCCAGTATTGGTGTAGGCATACTTGGTGCAGTGCTGATGAGCCAGGGCATTTGGCTCTGGGCTGCCTGGATGATCTAACCACCCAATCGGCTCAAACGCAAAGAATCTGTAAATACACTGGGCAACTTTTGCCCGGAGTATCGCAGTGCATGCACGATGGTCAATAATTATTCTAACAACAGTACTATCAGCATCCGCTGACCAGTATGTGTTGCCGCCTCAAAATTATCGTCACTGGCAACGCCTAGACAAAGTGTGTGATGTAGGTAGAAAAACCTATGGCACAAATGAATTCCTGGAAAATGGGCAGGTTTGCCGTTGGGTCTTGGTTCCATATTGGCCTGCAGACCGTGCAGCCTGGGACGCTGCTAGAGCAGCCGAACGGCGAGCCGAAAAATGATAGATCCATTCACAGCCTTTGCCATGGCTCAGGGCGCAGTCAAGGGCATCAAAGCAGCGGTACAACTGGGCAAAGATGTGTCGGGCCTGTACAAAGAATTCAGCCAGTTCTATCACGCAGCAGATCAGGTGCATGTGGCCAGCACCCGGATGCGTATTGCTGCCATCAACAAAACTGACGCTCAAATCAGTTCGGATGCACTTGAAATTGCCATGGCTAGCAAGGCTCTCAGAGACAACGAAAAAGAACTCAAAGACATACTGTTTTGGTCGGGCAACGCTGACGTATGGAATGAGATGATGGCAGAACGCACACGAATGGCCAAAGAACGGCGTGCTGCGGAACAAGCCGTTATAGATCAACAACAGCGTGACCGTGAAAACATGTACAATGCTATAATGAATACTTTAATAGTAATAGGGGCTGCGTCAGTAATTGTGCCGATTCTAGCAATAGTCTGGACCATAGTCACACGATAACAGCATAAATATCTCACAACATATTCAAAAGGAAAATTATGGCATTACCAGGAATAGCAATAGGCAGTGGAATCGACATTGGTGGCGGTATTTTTATGGGCACAGGCACCCCATTGACTACCGTTAATGGGCAAAATGTTACAGGCGGCCCATCCAGTACAGGATTTTTCTTTGCTGTGCTAAACAGAGGTAACCCAGGGTGGGAAACTTTTGCTGCCAATGGCAACAATGGTTCCTGGACTGCCAGTGGTGACTTTGGGGCAGGCGCACAAACAGTCTCAGTTGTTAGCATAACAAATGATGCAGACAGTGTGTTTCCAGTGGTCAGCGGAGTTCAATTCCAGTCTGGCATTGGTTATACTTTTAGCGGATATTAAAAATGGCATTACCAGGAATAGCAGTGGGACCCGGCATCACAATAGGTGGCGGAATCTCAATTGGTGCCACATCGGCCCCACCGGCACTTAGTCCAGCACTCAGTCTCGACGCAGGAAACCCTGCAAGTTATCCAGGCACTGGTAGTACATGGACAGACACAGTTGGATCAATACCGTTTACTCTTGTGAACAGTCCAACATACAGCAGTTCAAACGGTGGGTACTTACAGTTCGACCCCGGTTCAGGGCAGTACGGATTTAGTCCTACAAACTTGGGCACATTGGCCAACTGGTCAATCGAAGCCTGGCATTACTATGATGGAACCAATACTTCTTCAGGACCCAACATATTCACAGAATACCAGTATGCGGGCGGTACCATAAATCTTGGCCTAGGCTCCGGTGGTGGTGCCGACACTGATTTACAGGCCTGGTATTATGCTCCTGGATTCCGAGCCACTCCGCCATATATATTGACACCCGGGAACTGGTATCAGATTGTGGGCACATTTGATGGTACCACTCTCAAACTGTATGTAAACAACGCCCTGGAGATGGTGGCCACGGAACCACCCGGAGCCGCTGCCAACTCCGGGATTGGATATGGGCTGATGACTCGCTGGGATCCGGGTGGTTTATGGGGCGGACGCCTGGCCATTCTCAATTTATACAACACAGACATTGGTGCTGGCGGTGTTACTACCAGTTGGAACACAAACAAAACAAGATTTGGATTATAATAAATATTAAAAAGGGAATAGTATGGCAGAAGAACAAAAACAAAAAGCCGAGCCAGAAAAGAAAAAAGACGAAGACTGGATGCAAAAGAAATGGCGTCCGGCCATGGGTTGGATGTACATGTTGATCTGTACTTTGGACATGGGTATCTTCCCAATTCTCTGGGCAGTGATCCAAACACTCAACCATCAACCCTTGATTCAATGGAATCCGTTGACCTTGCAAGGTGCAGGCTTATTCCACATTGCCATGGGCGCGGTTCTAGGTATCAGTGCTTTTGGTCGCACACAAGAAAAATTGGCAGGCACCGCAGCCAACCCAACAGCCACAACACAAACTGTAACAAATAATCAGGCCCAGCCAGGCAACGTTGCTGGTGGATACAGTAGTGGACAACCGGGCAACATGGGCAGCAGCTTTGGTTCACCAAGCACCGCGTACACGCCAGCACCCAGTTGGGGAACCAGTCCGATTGCAGCAAATCCGTCACAAGTAATCTCAGGATTCGGCGGCAAGGCCGCTCCTGTGATTCCACCCTTCCCAGAACTATAAGGAGATATTATGTTAGAAACATTATTTTGGATAGCACTAGGAGCATTTGTTGGCTGGAACTTCCCACAACCCGAGTTTGCCAAAAACATTCAAACCAAGTATTTGCAAAAGTCGATTGACCGACTCAAAGCAATTTTGTTCTTCTGGAGATAACATATGAAATACGCAATCGTTTTAGCCACAGCATTATTTGCACTCACAGCCACAGCCGCAGAGACTCAAAAGGTCTGTGTTGATATCAAAGACAAGGCTGGCAAAGCGGTTGTTGATCCCAAAACAGGCAAGGCCAAACAAAACTGCAAACAGGTCAAGCAGCACAAGAAGCTAGATGGCACTGTGGTTCCGGGCAAGAAGTAATCGACTTTACACCTCAAGTCCTGTATAATTACTGTACAGGACTTTTTCATGACCGATCATTATGCTGCTCTAGGCGTGGTTCGAACAGCCACCGCAGACCAAATCAAACAGGCTTTTAGAAAATTGGCCAGTGTCAATCATCCAGACAAGGGTGGTGATACTAAAAAATTTCAAGAGATTCAGGCTGCGTATGCTGTGCTGGGCGATGCACAAAAGCGGGCTGACTACGACAATCCGCGACCACAGTTTGGCGGGCATCCTGGACAGGGCCCTGGTGGGCAGTTTGATTTCAATGAAATATTCAACATGTTTGGAGCCAAGTTCCAGCAACCGCAACGCAGTTCTCATTCCAGAATGACACTGTGGATACGCATCCAGGATGTGGCCACACCCGGACCCAGAGTGGTCAGCATTGGCACACAAACTGGCACACACAATGTTGAGATCAACATACCCACAGGCATCGAAGATGGCGACAATGTGCAGTTCAGTGGCATTGGTCCTGATGGCTTGGATCTAGTGGTGACCTTTCGTGTGCATCCGGACCGAAACTGGCAGCGAAATGGCAGTAGTGTTGTGACTGAAGCTACCACAGTGGTCTGGAAACTGATTGCGGGTGGCACCATTACCATGCTGGACATACGTGGCAACAAGATTGAAATCACTGTGCCGCCTGGCACACAGCCTGGTAGCATGCTGCGAGCAAAAGGTCGCGGATTGCTGGATCGTTCTGGACAGCCCGGAGACATGTTGATTCGTGTGGCCGCTAGAATCCCAGGTAAAATTTCCCCAGAATTAATGGCTGCTATTCAACAAGAATCTGCCGAATAAGTATCTAATAGGTTGATCTAATCCTTAATTTATTGTATACTAAACTATGAGCACACCACACGGACAAAACGCTATGCAAGACAACCCCGAAATTGAAGCCATCATTGATGGTTCTATAAAAATTGCGCAGACCTGGAAACACGAATACGTGATGACAGAACACCTGTTGCTGAGCCTGATCAGGCATGTGCCTTTTAGAAACACCCTGACCAAATACGGTTGCGATGTGGCCATGTTGGAAAACGAACTCTGCGGCTACCTGGACAGCCTGGTGGGCATAATCAGCGACATTCCAGATTTTACTCCTAGAAAAACGTCCGGCCTGGAACGAGTATTCAATCGTGCAATAACACAGGTGTTGTTTAGTGGACGCAGACAAATTGTGACCATTGATCTGTATCTGGCCATCATGGGCGAAACCAACAGTCATGCACACTACTTCTTGCTGAAGTTTGGCGTGCAAAAAGCCGAGTTTGTGGACTTCTGGAGAAAGAACTACAAGATGGATCCTGTGGCTGGTCTCAATGATCAGCAGGCCACTGAGATCCTGGAAGAATACTGCACCAGTTTGTCAGCCCTGGCCAAGTCAGATACCCTAGAACCCTTGATTGGGCGCACCACAGAACTGGAAGAAATGATTGCTGTGCTGGCACGCCGCTTCAAGGCCAATGTGCTCATGGTAGGCGATCCTGGTGTTGGCAAGACTGCCATCATTGAAGGGCTGGCACAGGAGATTGTGGCTGGGCGTGTGCCGGCGTTCTTGAAGGACTACGAAGTCTGGAGCCTGGAAATTGGTGCTCTGGTAGCAGGAAGCAAGTATCGCGGAGACTTTGAAGAAAAGTTCAAGGCTGTGATTGCTGCCTTGGAATCCAAGAAAAAATGTATCTTGTTTGTGGATGAAGCACATACCATGAAAGGTGCGGGTGCTGGCAGTTCAGGCAGCCTGGACTTTGCCAACATGCTGAAACCTGCAATTACCAAGGGCAACCTAAAGGTTATTGCAAGCACTACCTGGGAAGAATACTACGAAAGCTTTGAAAAGGATCGTGCTCTCATGCGTCGTTTCTACAGACTCACAATTGACGAACCAGATACTGAAACCACAGAAAAGATTCTGATTGGACTCAGCCCTAGACTGGAAGCATTCCACAATGTCATGATTGACACAGAAGCCATGACAGCAGCGGTTGAACTTGCGGTCCGATACATTCATGACAAAAAGAATCCAGACAAATCAATTGACTTGTTGGATGCCGCCTGTGCTAGAGAGCGTGTGAAGGATGCAGGATTGTCCACAGTGAACAAGAGCATGATCGAAGAGCAGGTGGCACGAGTTACTGGTGTGCCCACAGATAGATTGCAAAACGAGCGTTCATTGAAGATTGTGGATCTCGAAAGCAACATCAAACAAAAACTCTACGGCCAAGAAGGCGCAGTTGATAGTGTGCTGGAGCGAGTGTATATCAACTTCTCGGGTATTGGCAGCACACACAAGCCCATGGCTAGCTTTTTGTTCCTGGGCCCAACTGGCACAGGTAAAACTGAATTGGCCAAGCTCTTGAGCGAGAACCTGGACATGCACCTGT
>SESF01016457.1_pt1 | contig 54292 bp, 39 predicted proteins | sample 3171521 | NCBI WGS metagenome assembly SESF01 (sample SAMN10866945, study PRJNA518727) | freshwater metagenome | biome: subpolar coniferous forest; feature: holomictic lake; material: water; isolation source: holomictic Lake 227, 6 m and 8 m depth | place: Canada: near Kenora, Ontario | collected...
CTCTGAAGCGAAAGCGATTCCTGATTCACTCAAAATTATTGCGAATGGTATGGGACATCATAATAATCATGCTGGCAGTATTATTCGCATCGATACCAACATCGCCGAGAATGGTACGAATGCCGTAACGCGCATCACGCCGGAAATCCTGTATGGAGAGTCGAATGAGACGGGCTATAAGACGTATGGGCAATATAACACACCCCTCCCCATTACGGAGAATCTCATTATTGCTACCTATTCGCCTGTTCAGGTGCATCACCAGGGGCAGACTCCGCCGTCGTCGCCGTATGTAATTTCGCTGGTGGATGACATGGGTGGACGTGAAATTATTTACATGGATCTTTCCTCAGGTGCTTATTCGCCGCATCCGCTTGTGCCGCGTAAGCTCCCCGCTGTTTTGCCAGACCAAATACCTGATTCATACAAGCTGGACGGAAAAGTAAAAGACCCTGGGATTTATATGATTCAGAATGTCAATCTGACTCGTAACGATCCTGAAAATAAGTTGGCAGATGGGCAGATCAAGTATCTTCGTTTTAATCAGATCTATGTAAAACCCATTACCCAGCGAGCTGCCATCAGTCGCGATGTGCCCAATGGCGCGCCCAAGCGCATTCTCGGCACTGTACCAGTCGAGCCGGATGGTTCGGTGTCTGTTCGCGTGCCCTCAGGAGTGCCGCTGCAAATTCAGGCGCTGGACGAAAACTTCATGGCCGTTATGACGGAGCGTTCCTTCCACTATTTGCACCCAGGCGAACGTCGTGGATGTGTCGGTTGCCATGAACCGCCCGGTACGTCGCTGACGCCCTCACAAAATCTGCTGACCCGTGCTCCTCGCGAGTTAACATCCGTACCTGACCAAGCGGATGGCGAAGGCATCAGCTTTCCGAAACATGTCCAACCTGTGATTGACAAGCACTGCATCAGGTGCCATGGGCTCGATGGTGGCAAGGCGACCGCAAAATTGAACCTCATACCTGATCCGACTGTGAGAAGCACCTTTTCAAAACCGTATGAGGCCTTGCTTGCTTATACCAAGACCATCGGCTTGAAATCCAAGTCTGGGGGAGAGAAGAACAGCATCAGTCGTCCCATGGATTATTATGCTCTCGGAGGCAGTTTTATTGATGCATACACGAAGGCTCATGTGGACAAAAAGACACCTGGACTCGATATTAAACGTGACGAATTTCAGCACTTTATTAACTGGCTTGACATGAATGCACAATATGGAGGGACGTTTTATCAAAACCGCACGGAGTCATTCTCCTTCCTTCGCGAGAACGAGAAAAAATTCAGGGAAGCGGTGTCGGTGCGCTTTGGAGAAAAGCTTGGTAAGGAACCACTCGGCGCATTGGTCAATGCGCCTGCCCCAGCGAAGAGTCGCATTTTGATGGCACCCCTGCCTGTTGCTCAAGGTGGCTGGGGTCAGATGCCGAATGGTTATAAGGGCAAGGAGGATCCAGCGTTCAAGGAGATGGATATATTGGTACGTGCCATGTTCAGCTATCCTGAGCCTCACATCAATGGGACCTGCGGATACGCCAAAGGATGCGCATGCGGTCAGTGCTGGGTCAGATTGTCGGGCGTTAATAAACCCGGAGGAGCCTGGCTGTTGAAGGCTGATCCAGCTAGTGTCACGAATGAGGTCGAGAAAGTTGTCGTGAAAAACAAACAAGAAGCTAAAAAAGAAAAAAGAGAGCTGAAAAAAGGTAAGAAATAATGATCTTGAAACATTCAACAATCATTAGTTTTTTGTTGGTAACTGCGATCTTTGCATATTCTCAGACAGTTGAGAATGTCATTCTGATGATTCCAGATGGCTGTTCGGGCAATCTAGTCGAGTTGTACAAGATGGTCTCTAAGGTAGATCCGAAGAAGTATCCGCCACTTGCCTTTGAAGACATCCAGACCGGCATGATCTGCACGCTAAACTGTGATGGTCGAACCACGGATTCGGCAGCAGCAGGTACCGCTTTCGCCACAGGGGTGAAAACGAAGAATGCTTATTTGTCAATGACCCCGGACGGCAAGGTCTTGCCGACGGTTGCGGAAATGGCAAAGCAGAAGGGGCTGGGTGTGGGGATTTTGACCAGTGACAGCATCAACGGTGCTACACCTTCAGCATTTTGCGCACATGTGAGTAATCGCGGTAAGCTTGAGGACATTAAAAAGATGCGCGAGGCGCAAGGGTTTGACGTGACCGAAGGCAGCGAGAAGAAAAATCTTCTTGTGGAGAAGACCAAGGAGACACTCCAGTTGCTTTCGCAGAATAAGAAGGGTTTCTTCCTGATGGTGGAAGGTGGCACGATCGACCACTCTCAGCATGCGAATAATCCAGTAGGGGCGTTAGATGATCTAGAGGACTTCAACCGGGCAGTTGCCGTGGTACGCACATTCATGAGGTCCAATGACAAGACACTTCTGATCATTGCTCCTGATCATGACACAGGCGGTATGATCATTACAGGCACAAACTTAGTCAGTAACTTGGTCAAGAAGACTATTTCAGGAAAGGATTTAAAGCAGAAGCTTAAGAACGCGACTGTCTTTGGCGTAACTTATACAACGGGCGGGCATACGGATATTGATGTACCGCTGTGGTCAGTGGGTCCCAAGCCGATGAGCGGTAAAGTAGACAATACGGATGTGAACAAACATATCGTGAACGTGTTGGGTCTTTAAACACATACAGTATTGGGAACGCGAGCAGATCGACTTAAAGGAGGTAATTCGCAAATGAAAAACAGAGAAAACGTGAACTGTGGTATTTTAGCTCTTGTTGTAGCAGGAGCTGTGACAGTTATGGCAGAGAATGTTCCGGGTTGGCGTGGTGCGCGAGGGGATGGCAGCACATTAGAAAAGAATCTCCCTGCAAAATGGAGTGCCACTGAAAATGTAGCTTGGAAAACAGAGATCCCTGGTTTAGGACACTCGACCCCGATTGTGTGGGACGACAAAATATTTTTGACAACCGCGCTAGAGGAGTCCCGAGAGCGTGCCGTAGTCTGCTTGAATCGAAAGGACGGAAAAATTCTGTGGCAGAAGACCGTCGTGACCTCGCCCCTTGAAAAGAAGCACAAGGAGAACAGCTATGCGTCTACGACACCGGCAACGGATGGACAGATGGTCTATGTCTCCTTTTTGGAAGGCACGGATACCGTCGTTGTTGCGGCGTATGATTTTGCAGGTAACTTGAAGTGGAAGAAAACGCCGACGACCTTCAAGAGTGATTGGGGGTTTGCTACGACGCATGTCATCTGGCAGGATCGCATCTTGATCTCGTGCTGTAGTAAGATTAATGGTGAAATTCTTGCCCTCGACAAAAAAACCGGCGAGACGTTGTGGATGGTGAAGTCAGTAAAACCAGGTCAGGCTTTCAGCCCGCCTTATATACGTGAGATGGCTGGCAAAGAACAGATGGTGATACAGGGAAATGAAAGCATCAGTAGCTATGACCCGCAGACAGGAAAGGAGCTGTGGACAACGGCAGGTCCGTCCAAGGAGTTTATTGCCACACCGGTCTATAATGAGGCTAGGGGCATTCTGTTGGGCTCCAGTAGTTGGGATAAGAAAATCGCCGTAGGCATTAAGCCAGATGGTGCAGGGAATGTTACGGAGTCGAAAATTGCGTGGAAAAGCAAAGATGGACCGTGGATTTCATCGGCTGTTAGTTCAGGCGATTATTTCTTCTTTTTCTCTCCAACGCCAAAGTCATTGAACTGCTGGAAGGCGGCAACAGGCGAGATGGTCTGGCAGATGAAGGATGTAGCGATTCATCACGCATCACCCTTATTGACGGCGGACGGATTGATCTACTTTGCGGCTGATGACGGCGTGGTTCGTATTGTGAAGGCTAGTCCCCAGATGGAGCTCGTTGCAACGAATGTCATGGGTGAAAATATATACGCTTCACCTGTGGCTCATGATGGGCAGATTCTGTTGCGCACGTTCAAGACGCTTTATTGTATCGGGAAAAAATAAGGGAGGAAGTTTCCCTATCATTTCCACATTCCATTGAAGCTACGCGCCAGTTGAACCGAAACCACCTGTGCCTCGGGTAGTATCGGACACATCCACGACCTCTTCGACAGCAACGCGCAGTACAGGTGCGATGACCATCTGGGCGATGCGCATGCCTGGGCGGATGTCAAAAGGTTCATGCCCGAGGTTGATCAGGATAATGCCGATTTCGCCGCGATACCCTTCATCAATCGTCCCAGGCGTGTTCAGGAGTGTGATGCCGTTTTTGATGGCAAGGCCACTACGTGGTCGCATCTGTGCTTCGGTTCCGCGAGGTAGTTCCATAACAAGGCCTGTCGGCACCAACGCACGCGCACCAGGCTGGATCGTCAACGAGGTACAAGAGCAAACATCCATTCCTGCATCGCCGGGATGGGCATACGTAGGAAGGGTTGCGTCTGGATGCGTCTTCTTGAATTTGACAGTCATTTGAGTTAAACGATGGTTACTGGGTCAATATGCCAGATATCTTTAGCATATTCTTGGATGGTGCGATCGGACGAGAACTTGCCCGAACGTGCCACGTTCATGAGTGCTTTAGCGTCCCATTTATAGGGCTGACGGTAAAGCTTGTCGATCTTCTCTTGTGACTCCATATAGCTGCGCAGATCTGCAAGTAACATATAGTGGTCGTTAAAGTCCAGCAGGTTGCGAATGATCGGTTCGAAGATGCCGGGATTCATCAACGAGAAGACGTTACGACGAATCATGTTGATGGCGCGCTTGATTTCCGGATCATTTTCGTAGAGTTCGCGAGAGTTGTAGGTCGGACGCAATTGGGCGACCTCGTCTGCACGTAGTCCGAAAATAAAGATGTTGTCTTCGCCGACTTCTTCAAAGATTTCAACGTTTGCGCCATCCATGGTTCCGAGGGTCAACGCGCCATTGAGCATCAGTTTCATATTGCCGGTGCCGGATGCCTCGGTGCCCGCGAGCGATATCTGCTCACTGATGTTTGCTGCCGGGATAATCTTTTCGGCAAGCGATACGCGGTAGTCAGGCAGAAAGACCACATTCAAGCGTTCCTTGACGCGGGGACTGGTGTTGACGACTTCTGCGACGCCATGGATGAGGCGAATAATGAGCTTTGCCATCCAATAACCCGGCGCAGCCTTGGCTGAGAAGATAAAGGTTCGTGGATAGATATCTAAGTTTGGATTGGTGATCAAACGGTTGTAGAGAATGATGATGTACAAGACGAGTAGCAGTTGGCGCTTGTACTCATGCAGGCGTTTGACCTGAACATCGAAAATGGAATCTGGCGAGACAAGGACGCCCAATTGGCTGAAGATATGATTGGAGAGCGCGGTCTTGTTTGCTTGTTTAATTTTACGGAATTGTCCAAGAAAGCTCCGGTCATTAACATATTTTTCAAGCCCCCGTAAAGTATCCAAATCCGTGATCCATTGGGGGCCGACGGCTTCGGTACATAGTGCGGCGAGCTTGGGATTGGCCTTGAGCAACCACCGACGTTGCGTGATGCCGTTGGTCTTGTTCGAAAAGTGCGTCGGATACATTTCGTAGAAGTCCTTGAAAAGCGTATTCTTCAGGATTTCCGTGTGGAGTGCAGCTACACCGTTGACCGCGCTGGAGCCGATGATGGCGAGATTGGCCATGCGCACGGAGCGGTCGCCACGTTCATCGATAATGCTCATGCGGGAAAGACGATCCATATCATCTGGATAGAGTGAGGCGACCTGTCTGAGGAATCGCGCGTTGATTTCATAAATGATCTGCATGTGGCGCGGGAGCAACCGCTCCATCAACGAGACTCTCCACGTTTCAAGTGCTTCAGGCAGAATGGTGTGGTTGGTGTAACCTGTGCATTTGCGTGTGATCTCCCACGCGGTGTCCCAGGCAATATTTTCGTGGTCGACGAGTAGGCGCATCAGCTCAGGAATGATGAGCGCCGGATGCGTCTCGTTCAAATGAATGAAGGCTTTGTCAGGGAGTTTAGTCCAGTCTTTGTTGGTTAAATAGAAGCGGCGCAAGATGTCTTGTAGTGAGCAGGAGACAAAGAAGTACTGTTGACGCAGACGAAGTTCTTTGCCTGCTAGCACATTGTCGTTCGGGTAGAGTACCTTGGTCAGGTTTTCAGCCAGCACTTTTTCTTGCACGGCCTCGACATACGAGCCCTTATTGAATTCGTCTAGCTGAAAATCATCGTCCGCCTTTGCAGACCACAAGCGCAACGTGTTGACGGAATTTTTGAAGCCGACAACAGGCAGGTCGTAAGGCACACCGAGGACGCGTTCTGTTTCAACCCAATTCCATTCGCTACGATTGGCGACCGAAACGCATTCCACACGTCCTCCAAACTGGACGGTTTGTGTATGTTCAGGACGTGCGATTTCCCAGGGGTATCCATCCTTCAACCAATGATCAGGTTCTTCAACCTGCTGACCATCGACAATCCGCTGACGGAAAATGCCATAGTCATAACGCAGTCCATAACCGGTGGCTGGAAGTTCGAGCGTGGAGAGAGAGTCCATGAAGCATGCAGCCAGACGACCGAGGCCACCATTCCCAAGACCAGCATCAACTTCAAACTCGCGGAGTGAGTTCCAGTCGATACCATCCTCCTCAAGTGCCTCGCGGCAAATCGGGTCCATCTTTAAATTGATGACATTATTGCCGAGGAGCCGGCCAATCAAAAACTCGAGAGAAAGGTAATAAACGCGTTTTACATTGTCATTCCGGTATTTAGCCTGCGTTTCGATCCAGCGTTCAACGATACGGTCACGGACACAAAGAGCAAAGGCTGTATATTGGTCGCGCTCTGTTGCGGTGTCTTCTGCTTTAGCGAGTGTGTAGCGAAGATGGCGTTCAAAATCTTGTTTAACGGACTCAACGCTTAATTCAACGCGGCGTCCGCGTGAGCGTCGCTTAGGTTCTTGCTTTTCCATAAATACCTTTCAAACTTTATTCAAGCCTCGTATAAGGCGAAATTAATGTGTGTAAGTATACTAAAAGTGTGAGGCGCGCGTCACGCGTAAACATACGGCCGATCTAAAAAATTAGATTCCCGTTCCAAGTCCAAAGTCCGCGTTGAAATGAATAAGGCAATCACGCAATAAGGCAATAAGGCAATATCTTACCTTTGAAACCCAGCCGGGTTTTGTGATTGCCAGCGCCAGGTGTCTTCGCACATGGTCTTGAGGTCGCGCGTAGCGATCCAGCCCAATTCAGCTTTCGCTTTTGCAGGGTCCGCCCAACATTCGGCAATGTCGCCTGGACGGCGCGGCTGGAGCGTGTAGGGGATCTTGCGACCAGAGGCCGCTTCAAAAGCCTTGACGATATCTAATACGCTGGAGCCCTTGCCTGTCCCCAGATTATAGATGGCCAGTCCCGGGTTGGAGGCGAGTTTGTCGAGTGCCTTGATATGTCCCAAGGATAAGTCCACGACATGAATGTAATCGCGTATCCCCGTGCCATCAGGTGTCGGGTAGTCACTGCCATAAACGCTGAGACTCGGAAGGCGTCCGACGGCCACTTGCGAGACGAAGGGGAGCAGATTGTTCGGGATGCCTGCTGGATCTTCGCCGATCAGTCCACTGGGGTGGGCACCAATCGGATTGAAGTAGCGAAGCAGGATGATGTTCCAAGCAGGATTGGCTTTTTGAACGTCACGGAAAATCTGTTCCATCATGAGCTTAGACCACCCATAAGGATTGGTTGCGCCAGGGGTTGGAAAATCTTCCCGGATCGGCACAGAGATCGGATCGCCATACACTGTTGCGGATGAGCTAAAAACGATATTACGGCAGTTATTAGCTTCCATAACGTCGCACAGATTGATGGTACCGGTAATATTGTTCTCGTAATATTTGAGGGGGAGACGTGTCGACTCGCCAACCGCTTTCAGGGCTGCAAAATGAATAACGGCATCAATTGGACCTTCAGTCTTGAAAATCGAATCCATTGAAACGCGGTCACGAATGTCAACTTTATGGAAGGATACGGCTTTCCCTGTGATGCGTTTGACACGCTTTAGACTTTCCTCTGAACTATTGATTAAATTATCAACGACAACGACTTGATGTCCTGCAGCCAATAGATCAACACACGTATGACTTCCGATAAACCCCGCTCCGCCCGTCACTAATACTTTCATAGTAGAATCTCCTAAAAAAATTTGGTTAATTATAAAGTCTTTGATTTCAGAAAGCAAGAGGTGCTTCGGCATTTTGTGGCAGTCGTTTTTTTCTGTTACAGTGGTTTATTTGTTAATAAGGTAATAATACAATCCATAAGGCCATTTTTCTAAACCGTATGTTTGAGATATTCTTCTTCCAGTGTGCTGCCTTGGGTGATGGTCACGAGTCCGCATTGGGAGAGGATGCCGGGGATCATGCGTTGGTTGAGTTCTGCTGCAGGGATAGCCTGTTCAGCATAGTGGCAGGTGAGCGTGTGGGTCTCAGGATTAAATTTCAAAGTGCCGTTGTCTCCGAGCACGTGCTCAAGGGCGGACATGTCGGAGGGTGCGCCCGTGAGTGTATAGACCAGGATGCTTGCCTTGTTCGTAATCTTATCAACCGGGGCAAAGCGTACGGTCTTACCGTGCTCAACAAAGGCGACATGGTCACAGAGCTGTTCAATATCGTTCAGGTTATGCGAGCTGATGACAATCGTCTGCTCGCATCTCCGCTTGGCGATGAAAGCGCGCATGCGCGCCGCTTCGCGCGGATCAAGGCCGTTGAGCGGTTCATCGAGGAGAATGAGCTCCGGATTTCCAATGAAGCATTGCGCCGCCATGATGCGTTTGCGCATCCCATGCGAGAGTGAGCGGATCGGGGAGTTTGCACGGTCGCCCAGATTAACGGCTTCCAGCATGTCCATTGCAGATTTTTTTGCGGCCTGTAGGGAAAGTCCCTGTAAGCGTCCGTAATGCGTCAGCAGCTCCAGCGGACAACTTGTGAGGGGCAGTTCAGAATCTTGCGGCAGGATTGCAAAGCGGCCGCCATGGACATCCGCGTCAAAGGGTCCGTTACCCAGCAGGTTGATTTGGCCGGAGTTGGGGTTGAGGAATCCTGCGATCGTCATCATGAGCGTTGTTTTGCCAGCACCGTTTGAGCCTACGAGTCCTGTTACGCTATAACGCGGGATGCGCAGCGTCAAGCCGTCCAAAGCGCGTCGCTTGCCGTAACATTTAACAAGATTAATAACTTCGAGTGCGGTGATCATGATCAGAGGTCGCGTTTCTTAAAGAAAAAGTAGCCGATGCCAAGATAAGTAAAGCCCAGTGTGATCAAAAAGATTGATCCGGTAATCAACGGCTGCGCACTGCTTCTCCACAAGAGCATTTCATAGTCAGAGGGGAAGAGTGCCGCGATGTACGGTAGGATGACTTGCCAGCCTTTGCCTGATTTGAAGAGGGTGGTGATGCCGGTAATGATAGCGAGGCCGACGAGGGCGAGGATACCCAAGATGGTTGATTTGCTCACTGACTTTGTGAAGAGGGATAAGCCCATGATGAGACCGACAAAGGGGAAGGAATAGACCCAGGCTCGAACAGCCCAGAAGGCCATGTTCCAGACAATTTTAATGGGCGCATAACTTCCGAGACGCCAGCGCGCCACAATATAGGCGCAGATGCCACTGATGAGGACAGCCAAAGCAATAAGCGAAACTTGTCCGAAAAACTTTCCGAGTACCCACGCCCCACGCGATGTCCGAAAGGCAATATAACGTATGGCCCCTGAACTCATCTCTTCCGGGATACGATTGGCCGCAATGAGGACGACCAGGAGGGGCATGCAAAAGAAGGAAAGCCAGGCGTAGATGAGTTCAACGGGGTTTTTGCCTTGAATATCGTTGAAGACCTGATTGCTCTTGGAGACTTGCCGCATGATACCCTGAAAGGGTTTTGACTTCCAGAGTGTCGTGGCAATGGCCCCCGGATTTTCGGCGGCGGGCAAGAGCAAAACAGAGGTGAGCTCCTTTTCAACTTTCTGGAGCAGGCTGATAGACCAGTACATGGTGCCGACGGAGGTGGCCATGTAGAGCAATAAGGCAACGAGTGCACGACGGCTGCGCAGTGCGTCAAACCACTCATAGCAGGTCATTCGCCAAACGTGTATGAATTGTGTCATGGAATCTATCGTGCCTTAATGTGAAAAGGGCGGCCGCATGTTTTGAAATTTGTCCTGCACTTCGGTCAAAGGCTCAATCACGTTCGGATCGATAAAATCGGTCATCTGCATCTTGCCAACTTCTGATTGCTTGTCTTGCGGAACAGCCTGAAAAAGTGAGTCGTATGCCGTGGTCATGGCGGCGGTCATTTGGGCGACAACGCGGATACCCTGTTCGGTTGTCATCTCAGGCGCATTCTTCACTTCGGTTGCGAGTCCCTGCATGGTGGTAAACAGAGTCTGATTCATCGTGTTGATGGCATTATCAAAGTGCGTTTGCTGTTCAACGGTTTTTAATCCGAGCTTGTCAAGCATCTGCACTCGCGCGAGTTCAGCGCGCGTTCTCCACAGGTCTTTGGCTTCATCGATGCGTGCGCGCAGGTCTTCAGGCGAAAGGCGTTCGTGGTGTTGTTTGTGCACGGCAGGTGCGTTCGTGTTCGTCTGGCCAGAACTGATGGCGTTTGTGGCAATCTCAGGCGGTTGGTTGGTTACGGCAGGTGCGCGTCGGCGAGGCTTGGCGGCTTTATCTGGGATTTGAACAATGCGCGTGATATTGTTCAAGGCATCCGTATTTTTCTGAGTCGAGATGTCCATTCGCACGGCTGATTCAATCCGTGTTTCCTCGTTGGGTAACCAGCGACCGATTAAAAGGCCTGCCAATAATGTAAAGGGAAGCAGATGCCAAAGCTTCATAAAAATGGCCTCTAGTATGTGATGTTGAAGTCAATGACCGTTGAAGGCAATCTGAGTTTGCGCGTCACGAGGTTGGCTAATGCACGGACACCTGGGAGTTCGGTCGCATAGTGGCCTGCAAAGACAACATTGATCTTCAGATTCTCAGCGAGATTGTAACCTTGCAAGCTAGGCTCGCCAGTTAGAAACACATCTACACCAAGCGTCTTGGCCTCTGCAATCATGTCCGCACCTCCGCCAGAGACGATCCCGATTCGCTTGACCATGTTGGAGCCGAAATCGAGCGTCTGATACGTAGAGGAGATGTGGTGCCCAACGAGTTTACAAAAGTCCGTGAACGCAAGTGCCTTCGGCAACGTGCCGATAACACCAATCGTATTCCCGTGATAGGAGAAGGCAGGCTTGACATTTTTCAGTTTCAACATCTTTGCAAGCTGCGCATTGTTGCCACAGAGCGGATGCGCATCCAGGGGCAGATGGGAGGCATAGACAGCGATGTTGTGTGTAATCGCGAAGGAGACAAGATCGTAATTCAATTCGGTGATGCGCTTCAAAGAGTCGGTCCAGCTTAGTCCATGATGACAGATGACAAAGTCAGCACCTTGTTCGTGCGCGGCTTGTAGAAAGCGTAGACTCACATCAACACCGACAGCGATGGAGGAGACACTGCCTTTATTTGCGATTTGGAGTCCATTGTTGGAGGAATCGGTGAAGGCCTTATTCTGGAGCACATGCTCCAGAAACTGTGTGACTCGTTGAAGCGATAAATTCATAACGTAGGCATCACTGGGGTGGAGGAGGGGGCGACTTTGCTGAAGATATCTTTCCGTTTTTAGGTACACTTGGAGCAGGTGTTCCAGCGAAGGCCTTGTTCAGGAGTTCCTTTGCTTTAGCATCTCGCGTCAGGCGTCCTTCACTGCCCATGACTGCAAGTATAACACGTCGGTTGTCACGCTTGCACGTGACGATGATCGACCAACCAGCGATGCCGGTATAGCCAGTCTTGAAACCATCGCAGCCATCGACTTTGTCCTTCAAAAATGGATTATGAGTTGTCATGACCACTTCGTGCTCGGAGCCTTCTCTAAACTTGCGTTCAATGGTCGATGTATAGGCGAAGATATCCGGATGCTTGCAGAGTGCACGTCCAATCGTGGCCATGTCCCGTGCTGTTGACCTGTCATGTTCTTTATCTGCGCTGGTGGTTAAGCCGTTGGGCGTAATGAAATGGGAATTTGTCATACCCAGTGTCTTGGCTCGCGCATTCATAAGTTCGCAGAAGGCCTCAGTTGTTCCAGAGACGTGTTCTGCTAATGCAACCGCCGCGTCATTAGCGGATCGAATCATTAAAGCATAGAGCAAATCTTGGACGCTGAAGGTCTCTTTCGGATCAAGCCAGACTTGCGTGCCGCCAGTTTTACAGGCCTTTAAAGATACCTTGACAGGGTCGGAAAGCTTAATGCTTCCATCAGCAATCTTTTCCTCGATGACCAGAAGGGTCATCATCTTGAGTGTGCTGGCAGGATAGCATATTGCATCAGCGTTCTGTTCGAATATAACGGCTCCTGTATCTGCGTCAATAACGATTGCACCAATATAGGGATCTTTGGAGATACACCCTTTTGCTTTTTTGGGGGCGTCAGAAGTTGCCTCCTTTGCAGATGAACTCTTTTTAGAAGTTGTCTTCTTTGATGATGTGGCTGAAAAACCTGTGGTAGCAGCCAAGACGCAGACGAGTATAGATGTGAGAAGCTGTTTCATGCTGTAAAACGTTATCCTTTCAGAATATTTTTTTGAAGTTATTATTTAATCATTTATTTTTGCATTTGGAAAGCCGTTATTCTACAAAAAGGAAAATCCTTGTTTTGCAGACTTGTATAAACCCTTTAAATTAGGTATTTTATATACTCCATTTTCGGCAAAGGAGGCATAAAAGAGATGAAACAAATAGGTGTCGGGTTATTGGGCTTTGGAACCGTCGGAGCTGGCGTTGCGGATGGGTTGATCCGAAACCAGAAAACGATGGCGGAACGCTTGGGTGTTGAAGTTGTCCTGAAGCGCATCGCAGATATTGATATTACAACGAATCGTGGCCTTTCTGTGGATCAATCCCTGTTGACGACGGATGCGATGTCTGTCATCCAAGACAAGGATATTGACGTGATCGTGGAGCTGATTGGCGGTACGGGGATTGCAAAAACCCTTGTGTTGGCTGCATTGAATGCTGGAAAATCCGTTGTGACGGCGAATAAGAAGCTTTTGGCGGAATATGGGGATGAAATTTTTGGTGTCGCTGCAAAGAATGGCGTGGATATCTATTTTGGTGCAAGCGTGGGCGGTGGTATTCCGATCGTTCGTGTCTTGCGTGAAGGATTGGCGGGTAATGAGATTCAGAGTATCCATGGCATTCTGAATGGGACCTGCAATTACATCCTGACGCGCATGGAGAATGAAGGACTTCCTTTTGATGATGTGCTTGCTGATGCGCAACGTGCTGGATATGCGGAGGCGAATCCGGGCTTGGATATTGACGGCTATGATACGGCGCACAAGGCGATCATCCTTGCGTCGCTCGCTTATGGGTTTCATGTGTCCATGGATTCAGTATTGGTTGAGGGTATCCGAAATCTCTCCAGCATGGATGTAAAATTTGCCGCTGAATTTGGGTATCGTATTAAGTTGCTGGCGGTGATTAAACGGGATGGAAATCAGGTTGAAGTGCGTGTGAGCCCCACGCTTGTTCCGTTGACACACATGCTGGCATCGGTCAGCCAGGTGTTTAACGCGGCGATGGTGCGCGGCGATTTGAGTGGTGACACGTTGTACTATGGGCGTGGTGCTGGACGCGAGCCGACAGCCAGTACGGTCATTGGTGATATTGGCGATGTAGCGCGTAATATTTTGTCGGGTCATCCGCGTTATGTACGTGGCGTGAGCGTTGCCAATGAAGGAAAGTTCGCCATGCGTGCGGCATCGGACATTACCAGCAAGTACTATATTCGCTTGATGGCGCTGGATAAAGCAGGTTCGCTGGGCTTGATGACGACGACGTTGGGACGGCATGGTGTGAGCATTCTTGCCGCAACACAGCAGGAACACCCAGCAAACAGCAATGTGGGTCATGTTCCAGTCGTGATGCTGACGCATGATGCGAAGGCTTCCGAGATTGACTGTGCGCTCAAGGAGATTTTTGACGCAGGTGTCGTCAGTGAGATGCCGGTTCGTTTTCGTATGATTTAACTAAATGTCGGGTATGCACCTAAGGGCAACCCCAGAGGAAAAAAGAAGAAGATGAAAGTATGTAAGTTTGGTGGCTCATCCGTTGCAGATGCAAAGCAGGTTAATAAGATCGTGGATATTGTTCTTTCGAATCCAGACCGAAAGATTGTAGTCGTTTCTGCCCCAGGTAAACGAAACAAAACCGACACGAAAGTCACGGATATGCTGATTCAGTGTGCGGATGAAGTTCTCGCGGGTAAGTGTTATGAGAAGACGCTAAAAGCAATTGTGGAACGCTATGCGGAAATTCAATGTGAACTGAATCTGCCGATAGACATTGTGGCTGAAATTGAGAGCGATTTGCGGGCACGTGTCAAAGGCGACATGGCGCATCGTGGTATGTTTATGGACTGCATGAAGGCTGCTGGTGAAGACAATGCAGCAAAGATTGTTGCGCAGGCCTTCCAGGTGCTCGGCGCAAAGGCAGTCTATGTCAATCCGCGTGAAGCAGGCATGTTTTTAACGGCGGATTTTGGCAATGCGCAACTTCTGGATGAATCCTATCCGCTGTTGAAGCGTACACTTTCAAATCGCGACGATCTGGTGATCTTTCCTGGCTTCTTTGGCTATACGAAGATGGGGCAGGTTGCGACATTCCCGCGTGGCGGTTCAGATATTACGGGTTCGATTCTTGCCGCGGCGGTGCATGCAGATGTGTATGAAAACTTCACGGATGTGGACTCGGTTTATCCAGTAGATCCGCGTTTGGTTCCTGAGGTGAAAGAAGGCATCAAGGAGATGACCTATCGCGAAATGCGCGAACTTGCGTATGCGGGCTTTGGGGTCTTCCATGATGAGGCCGTCATTCCTGCTGTTAAGACTGGGATTCCCATCAATGTGCGAAATACGAACCGTCCATCAGAACCGGGTACGATGATTGTGAAGACACGTGAGGCACAGACGGCGGGGGTTGTTGGGATTGCCAGCGATGACGGCTTCTGCAATATTTTCATTGATAAGTATATGATGAATCGCGAAGTCGGTTTTGGACGTAAGTTGCTTCAGATTCTTGAAGAGGAGGGCGTTTCTTACGAGCACATGCCGTCAGGTATTGACAATGTGTCCGTCGTTTTCCGCGACCGTAATTTTACATCAGAGTGCGAAGCACGTGTCAGGGCGCGCATCTTCAAGGATCTGTCGCCGGATAATGTTCAGATTGAGCGCGGTTACGCGCTGGTCATGGTTGTGGGAGAAGGCCTTTACTACACTGTTGGTATGGCCTCCAAGGCGACCAAGGCACTTGCGGAAGCAAATGTGAATATCGAAATGATGAACCAAGGGTCTTCGGAAATTAGCATGATGTTCGGCGTGAAGTCTGCTGACCGTGCCAGTGCCGTTCAAGCTCTGTATCAGGCGTTCTTTGGAAAATGATCATGAATAAAAAAGTCTACATCTATGATACGACCTTGCGCGACGGCGCGCAGGGAGAGGGGGTCTCTTTTTCGGACTCCGGCAAGGTTCGCTTTGCTAAAATGGTGGATGAGTTGGGTGTGGACTATATCGAAGGTGGCTATGCAGGTTCCAATCCGCGTGACCAGAAATTTTTCAAGGACATCAAAAAGGAAAAACTTTCGCATGCGCACATTACGGCCTTTGGCAGTACGCGTCGCACAGACTTAAATGCCAAGGATGATCCTCAGCTTCAAGGATTGCTCGCCGCTGATACAGAATGGGTCACCATTTATGGGAAATCCTGGTTGTTACACGTGACGGATGTGCTTAAAACGACAGGCAAAAACAATCTTCAAATGATTGCGGATACGGTAGGTTTCCTAAAAAGCGCTGGCCGTAACGTTTTTTTTGATGCCGAGCATTTCTTTGATGGTTATAAAGCTGACGCGGAGTATGCAATAAAGGCACTCGGCGCTGCGTTGCGTGAAGGCGCATCGGGTGTTGTCCTCTGCGATACAAATGGGGGCTGTCTGCCTCATGAAGTTTTTGCGATCACAAAGGCGGTTCGCAAGGCGTTCCCCAAAACGGAAGTGGGCATCCACGTGCATAACGATGGCGGCTTAGCTGTCGCCAATTCTCTTGAGGCTGTTCGGGCGGGCGCACGCCACGTACAAGGAACCATGAATGGATATGGTGAACGTACGGGCAATGCAAATCTGGTGAGTATCCTTCCTTCTTTGGAATTGAAGATGGGGTATGCTTGCGTCGGAGAAAAGAATTTACGTCGTTTGCGTGAGATTTCGTTGATTACGGATGATCTTGCCAATCAGCGTGTTGATGCGCGTCAACCGTATGTAGGGAGCACGGCATTCAGCCATAAGGCAGGAATGCATGTGAATGCTGTTTTGAAAAATACGAAGACGTTTGAACACATTTCCCCGGAGCAAGTGGGTAACAAACGGCATGTGCTGATTTCGGAGTTGTCAGGCGCTTCTAACGTGATGATGAAAGCGCAAGAATTGGGCATTGATGTGACGGGCATTTCCAAGCAAGATTCGCGTGCCATTTTGGAAGAACTCAAAATGCGCGAGAACAAAGGGTTTTCGTACGAATCTGCAGATGGCTCATTCAAAATCATGCTACAAAAGGTGCTGAACAAGCATAAACCATTTTTTGAACTTGAAGGTTTCCGCGTGATTGTAGAAAAGCGTGGACGCGAAGAACCTTGCATTTCCGAAGCCACGATCAAGGTAAAGGTCGGAAACGAAACCGAGTTGACCGCTGGGGAAGGTCATGGACCTGTTGATGCGCTCAACGCCGCGTTACGCGCTGCGTTGACGCGCTTCTACCCGGAAATCGAGGATATCACGTTGACGGACTATCGGGTGCGTATTCTCGACCCCAAGCTGGCGACACGTGCGATGACACGTGTTGTGATCGAGTCGGGAGATGGCAAAACACAGTGGGGCACAGTCGGTGTTTCCGAAAACATCATCGAAGCCTCATGGCAGGCGCTTTTGGACAGTGTTGAGCACAAGCTGTTTGAAATCGCACTCGAAAAGCAATAATAAATATGGAATACGGTAAAACAAGTATGAAGATGTTTGGCTGGGCGCTTGCTGCGCTGATCATCTTGCAGGTGACCGGTACGTTGGGTGGTTGAGGGAATCCCTTTGCGATGCCGTGCGCACTCGCCATGTTCTTCTTAATCCCGGCTGGCCTGATTATCGCGATAATAGGTCTCATTAAAAAAGAGACCCCGCGTAAATATTGCATCATCGGCCTCTGCCTGAATCTGCTCTGGCTGCTGGTCGTAGGTGCGATGATCATAGCCTAGAGCTTTTTCAGAAACAGTGTAGCCATTTTTTGACAGAATCAACAGGAGTGATTGTAATAGCCTCTGCGTCCCTGCGGCTCTGCGAGAGATAAGTTACCCATCCGTTTGTTCGCGGCGCGGCCGGGCGGTGGGCTTGCCTATAAGTTGTTGCCAGGAGTTCGGTTTACTCAGCGCTGGGGTTCAAAATCGGACTCATTGACCCAGAAGAGTTTCACCTTTTCACCGCGCATGATTTTGTCGTAGACATTCCTGACCTCCGGACTGGCACAGGGATAGGTGTCGAACACGGACGCATTGCCCGTGAGACGCGGGTCGCCCTGTTTTTTGAGTTCCTCAAAAAGCTGACGCTGCAAGGCGTCGAAGGAGACCGTTGCGGCCAGATTCGATACACAGTCAGGATCCTTGCGAAGGTCAAACAACTGGTCGGCGGGCAGTTTTCCGAAACAGAGCTCCCAGTACTGTTTTTGGTCGGGTATACGCCGGGCCTTGAGCACCTCGGTCTTGGTCGGGCTGCCGTCGGTGTCCAGGTAGCCCGTCTCCGGGTTCCCCCCCGGCCAGCGGTCGGTTTCAAAATTATGCACATATAACATCCCGCCCTTGATGATTCCCCGGATCGGATACCCCGCGTCATTCGGACGGCCAATATCGTTGCGCTCCTTTCCGATGAGGACATGATCCCGTTGAGGCGTGATCTGGCCGGCTGTCTCCGAATCCAAAATATCCATTAAGCTTTGTCCCGTGAGCGGGGACATGCCGGTCTGCTTCCACGGCACCCCGGCCACCTGAAGAAAGGTGGGCGCAAAATCGATGAAGCTGACATAATCCTCCACAACCCGGCCGGGTTTGCGTATATGGTCCTTCCACATGATGGCCAGCGGCTCATGCACGGACGTGTGATAGGCGTACCCCTTGGCGTGCGGGAATGGCATGCCGTTGTCCGCCGTGACGACGATCAGCGTGTTGCTCAGCATGCCGCGCTTCTCCAGTTCCGCCAGCATACGGCCCAGGTGCTGGTCGAAGTGCTGGGTCTCGAAGGCATAATCCAGCATGTCCATGCGGACCGCCTCGTTGTCCGGCCAGTATCCCGGCACGCGGTCGATATCGGACGTCTTCATTCCGCCCTTGGCCGCCCCAGACCCGTATTCATAAGCACGATGGGGTTCCCAGCAGCCAAACCAGAAGAACCAGGGATTGTCCTTCGGCGCGGCATCCAGGAAATCTGTGAAGTTCGCCGCATAATCGTTGCTCGAAATGCCCGACGTCACTGGCATCGCGGTGCGTTTATTAAACGGCCGGCCCGTCATCTTACGTTGTTGCCCCGCGTCTGTGACGGCGACCCCCGGCGACCAGCCTTTGCCTGTCATGCCGGTGAAATAGCCGTGCTCACCCAGCGCCTCGGGCAGCGACTTGAACTCCGGCGGGAAGTAGCACCAATGGTTGGCAGCCGCCTTGAGCTGCCAGGGGTTACGCCCGGTCAGGATGGCGGCCCGCGAAGGTGCGCATTTGCCGCAGGGCGTGTAGGCCGAATTGAAAAGCAGGCCCTCCCTGGCTACGCGATCCATGGTCGGAGTCTTAACCCATTTGCAGCCATATACGCCCGCGTGTCCGTATGCCCAGTCATCCGCTAGGACAAAGAGGATGTTGGGCTTGCTCGCTGAGCGCGGGGCATCGGAGGCCTGGAGTAGAGCCAGCGGTGCCAGCGCCAGTGTAAGGAGTAATAATTTATTCTTCATGTTGTCAGTTCTTCTCCTTTATTTCGATTTGTCCTTGGACTTCGCAAGGACACTCAAGCACATTCCGGTTTCACGAAACACCATCTGCCCGTCTTTGTGAGATTCCAGGATTACATACATATCGCGCTTATCCATGCCGGGATTGGGTATGGTGAAGGTGAGTTTTTGCGTGGCATGGAAGCCCGGCTCGATGACACAGGGGATTTCGCCCCCCGCAACGGCGAGCGGACCGTCCGGCTTGTCCCAGTGCGCGCTCCAGACGAGCGCGAGTTTGTTGCCAGACAATCCGCCGTTGAAGACCTCGATGTCGCGCGCGACGGTCTTGCCGGCAGCGACGGAGGCGGGGCGCTTGTACGGCCAATTCATTTCACCGACGGGTTGACTCAGAGCGCTGGGATTGTCCGCAAGCATTGCCAAGTCCTGAATGAGATATGGATGCTGGCTGCGTTTGACGAATTCGATGATCGGGGAATTCCAGCCGTCCACACCGTCCACACGGTCGGGGTCGTTGTTGTACTTCCATCCATGCTTGGCGTGACTGCCGCCTTCCAGCAGGTTCGGCCAATAGTTTAGCCAGCTCCACGGGGCGAAATAGGCAACGTCGTTCAGGCGCCAGAATCGGATCTGAACGGCGTATTTCGGCAACACACCATTTCCCCAGGCCATCTCGCCAAGGCCGAAGATTCCTCCGCGGCACGGTTTGGGATAGTCGATGTAATGCGCCATCGCCCAGGCGTGGCCATGGGTGCCCTCAAACCGGGTGGGCTGGATGGGGAAGACGCGACCGAGCTTTGTGCGCCCGACGTTGTTGTCTTCGCTGACCAACAATCGCATCGGGTCGGTTTCCGTGGCGGCGTCAATCAGCGCGCGCCATTGCGTCCCGTCGAATGCGTTTTCATTCTGCAGGCTGCACCGCACAACGGACGGATGATTGCGCGCGTGGAGGATCATCTCGCGCACCGCCTGCGGCAAATAGACCGGATCCCAGCCCTGGTTGTGCATCCCGCGCAGGCCTGTTTCGGGAATGAGCATGAAGCCGACTTCGTCGGCGGTATCCAGCATCAGGTCCGTCGGCGTGGACTGGTGGAGGCGGTTGGCGTTGACGCCCAGCCGCATGAAACGCCGCCAAGTTTCCCGGCAGGCGTCGGCGGCCTTGTATGCCGCCAATTCGGCGTAGGCGTCGAACTCGCTCAGTTGCGGCTCGGCGGTTCCGTCTCCGAATCCGTTCACCCGCACGCCATTGACCGTGTAGTAGTATGGCCCCTCGGCGTGCTCGACAAACCCGAAGCGCTGTGTCTGATCGTCAATGGTTTTCCCGTCCTTCTCCAAAGTCAGACGCAGCAGGTGCAACTGCGCCAGGTAATCTTCCCGGAACGGAATGTTCGGCCACCACCAGCTTTGCGAACCGAGTCCCCACCGGATGCCCTCAACGGATACTTTCGTTTCGCCGTGCGCCGGGATGGTCACAGCGCGTGAAGGGATCTCAGGATATTTATACTGCGACTTATTCCAGGACAATAACTCCGCCGCCAGTTTTAATTCCACCGGCTTGTCCCCGGCATTGGCGACGGTTGCCTCGAATCCAAGGGTGTCGTTCGTCACCGACGTTCTTACGACGACATCCCGGACATGCACGATGGGCAGACTCGTCAGCCTGATGGATTTCACGATGCCGTAAGCCGTCTTCGATGTCCAGTCAGGGGTGCGCTTTCCCCGCTGGTATTCATAGTCAAAGCCGATGGGCACCCGGCACAGACCTTTGTCGTCGTTGTAATGCCGACTGTGATAGGCCGTGACCTCCAGACGATGCGTCCGACCCGGCTGGGCCACGCCGGTCAAGTCGACGATAAACGGCATATTCGGGCCGACGTGTTCGCCCACCTTCTTGCTGTCGATAAAGACCTCCGCGCCGAAGTTGACCCCTCCGAACTCCAGCTGGATCACGCGCCCTGTCCACTCGGAGGGCACGCTCACGTCCCGGCGATACGCCACATGATCCTTAACCACGACCGACCGGTCGGGATCATTTATCAAGGGTTTGCCTGACTCCTCCTTCTTCGTCAGCGGCCGCAGTCGGGGCGCTAGTTGCTTGTCGGAATTCCAGCCACCACCAGGAACGATGATGGGCCGGAACACGCCGTCGTCCGCACTCGCCTGCCACGCCGTTTCCGAGGCCAGGTCGATGGCAGACCGAGAACGCGGCTGTTCGACGGGAGTAGGTTCGGCGGCAAGGTGCGCGGCCGGCAGGGCCAGCAGCAGCGCGGTGAGGAGAGTTAGCGTGAGTGTATGTTTCATAACTGTTCATCCAATTAATTCGTTTTCACAGTAATTTCTCTGGCTTGGAAGCCTTTTGAACTTACTTTTATTTTGATATCTCCTTTGCCATTGGCCTTTACAATAGCCAACAATAAGCCGGAGAATAAGTTTCGTTCTTTGGAACTGAAAGATGTCAAATCAGTTGGGTTTCCATTATCCATCGCCACCAATTGACCCGCACCCGACACATCAACAGTCATCAAGTTGCCCGTGGTTGGGACAAAATTTCCTTTGTCGTCAACTAGCTTGATGGTGATAAATGACAAATCTTTCCCGTCGCCTTTGATGGTGGTTCTATCCGCTTTAAGATCAATTTTAGCAGGCGCTCCTGTCGTTTTCATCTCATCTGTTGCCCATGCTTTTCCGTTCTTATAAGCAACGACTTTTAAGACCCCGGGCTGATACACGACATCGTCCCAACGCAACCGGTATTCATACTGCCCTTTTTTCTTTTTCCCCAGAGATTTGCCATTCAAGAACAATTCCGCCTCATCGCCCGAGGTGAAGACATGGACAGGAGTGACTTGCCCCGCTCTATCCGGCCAGTTCCAGTGCGGCAAAATATGCGCCATGGGCAGCTCCGGCCGCCATCGGGCTTGATAGAGATAAAAACGCTCCTTGGGGAAGCCCGCCAAATCAATGATTCCAAAATAGGAACTGCGGGCGGCACCTCCACACGGCATGGGCTCGCCAATATAATCAAAGCCGGACCAGACGAACTCCCCGGCGACAAACGGATGCTTGTCTTGCATGGCAAAGCAGAAATCCGCTGATTTTGAAAATGTCGGCTGAAGCTCGTATGCGCTGATTGTTTTTGTCTTCTCATCAATACCCTGAGGCTCTCCTGGGCCCGCATTATTTTTCCGCGTCACCGGAAACATGAAAGTGCCCCGGGTGCTGACCATCGCGGATGACTCGGAAGTGAAAATCATCTTGTCGGGAAAAGCGGCATGATGTTCGGGATACATAGGTTTGGATTTGTTTCCCTTGAAATCCGCGTAGGCGGGCTCGTCCCTCAAGCCCTCTCCGATGTAATTCAGGGCGAGGTAACCGGCGTCTTTTGTGGCCACATCGTCGAGGTTTGGATAGTGTTTCGAAAATCCCGCCAATCTTGTAGGATCCTCCTCACGGACGATGGCATGCAACGCCGGGCCGATTCGTCCGGAGGCCGCCGCGTTGTCACGGTGCTCGTTGCCGTAACTCCACGCGATAATCGATGGATGATTGCGGTCCCGCCGGATGAAATTCCGCAGATCGGCCTCATGCCAGTCCTTGAAGATCAAACTGAAATCGTAGGGCTTTTTCCGCCGCTCCCAACAATCGAATATCTCATTGACCACCAGAAAACCCATCCTGTCGGTCAAATCCAACAACTCCGGTGCCGGCGGATTATGCGCCATCCTGATGGCCTTGCAGCCCATTTCGCGCAGAATCTCCAACTGGCGTTCCGCCGCACGGACATTGAATGCCATTCCCAAAGCCCCCAGATCCGAATGCTGGTTGACGCCTTGAATCATCAATTTCCTGCCATTCACAAACAAACCCTTCTTGGGATTGAATTCGATGGTCCGGATCCCGAACACCGTTTCGTATTGGTCCACGACGGTCCCATCAACGCCCACGGAAGTGCGCGCAACGTACAAATTCTGTTTCCGCTGTGGAAGCACCTCCCATAGTTTTGGGTTTTCCAATTCCGTCGAGATTTTGTTCACCTGGCTACCCGATGGTTTCAATGGAACAGCTTGCGCGGGGAACGAGGCAACAGCCTCTCCCTGCGGACTTCCATTCTCATCGGCCAGATAAATCGCCGTTTGCAATTCCGCTGTCAGGGTTTGTCGGGAGTTATTCAGAATCGTGACGGCGATTTCAATTTCCGCCTTGTTGGCATCCACCTTTGGAGTCGAGACAACCGTCCCGTTGTAGCCGACATGCACCTGGGCGGTTTTGGTCAGCCAGACGTTCCGATAGATCCCTCCTCCGGCGTAGAACCGCGAGGAATGATTCGGATTATCAACGCGGATGGCGAGTTGGTTGTTCTCGCCGAACTTCACATGAGGCGTCAGGTCGAGACGGTATGAGTTGTAGCCATATGGCCAGCCGCCGACCAGATGCCCGTTAAGCCACACGGCGGAATACGACATGGCTCCGTCGATATCCAGATAAATGGTTTTGCCTTTGTCCGCCTCAGGGACGGCCATTTGCTTGCGATACCAGCCAACTCCAAAAATCGGCAAGCGCCCCATGCTTCCATCCACCATCATGGTCTCTCGATCCTTGTAGAAAGGAAGGACAATCGCCCAGTCATGGGGTAAGTCGATCTGTTGCCACGCGGCATCATCAAAATCCTGTCGCACAAAAGGCACATCGGAGCCGGGGTTTCCCGCGGGACGCACATGCCGCTTTCCCGGGTTTTTGATAAAATCATTCCCGCCGGGACGGATCCAATCCTTCAAAACCGTCAGCTTCGGCCCGACATCCCCTGCCTCCGCTTTCTTGTCTTTCTCAAGTTCAGGAAGGATGTCATAGACAAGACGGTCGGGATTTTGTTCAAAGCGCTTGAATCTCCAATCATCATTGAGGCTCAAATGCTCTCTTTGACTGGATTGAGCAAATGAACATCCGCTCGAGGAAAGTAATAATGCTATAAGAAGTTTTGCATTCATGTTGTCTTTTTTTCTCTTTTCATTTCAATTTGCAGATGACTTTGCAAGGACCCTCAGACCCAGTCTGGTGTCACGGAACACCAACTGTCCGTCTTTGCGGGATTCAAGGACGAAATAGATTGGGCGCTCATCCTGGCCGGGATCCGGAACGGTAAACGAGACCGGCACCGTGGCGTGAAACCCGGCCCGGATGCGTGTCTTCTCGGTCTCGCCGTTGGCGGCAACCTTGCCGTCCGGACGATCCCACCGAAGTTCCCAGTGCAGGGCAAACTCGCCGTCATCAAGGCCGTCGTTGAACACCTCGATCTGGCGGGTTTCCGCCAAGCCTTTGCCGAGAGCCGGTTGGGCCGCAGTTGCGCCGGGCCGGTAAGCGCCTTTTTCCTCGGCCGCGATGTCGAAGACCAGATAGGGATTCAGCACCATTTGCGCAAGATTGATGATGGGCGATCCCCAGCCGTCCACGCCGTCGCGGCGGTCTTTATTCGTGGAGGTCTTCCACGCGTGTCGCTCGTAGTAACAGCCTTCCAGGAAGTTCGGCCAGTAATTCATCCATGACCAACCGGCGAAGTAACAGATATCATTGCGCCGCATGTCTGGCGCGCCTTGGATGAAACCGTCCAATCCGCCGCCCTCACCGCCCCACGCAAACTCGCCGATGCCGAATATCTCTTTCGCCGGGCGAGGTATGCGCGCGGTATAATGCTGCATGAGATAGGCATGGCCGCGCTTGACACCTTCGATCCGCTGGTCGCTGGATTTTTCGTCGCGCAGCAGGGGAAGGCGGCTGGGAGGCGTGATAAAACGCATTCCCTTGACGGTTTGGACGCTGAACTTCTTGTCATAGACCTCGTAAACCAGCGGACGCGTGTCATCCACTTCAAGAGCCGCGTCAATCAGCGACCGCCATTCCTTCGTGAACTCGGTGTCATGCCACTGGATCTCGTTCGACAAGGAATAGCGGGCCGTGCTGGGGTGTTGCCGGCAGGCTCGGGCGAGATCTCTGACCGTCTCGGGTGAGTAAATGTCATGCCATCCCTGATTCGAAGAACCGCGCAAGGCGGTCTCCGGAATGAGAAGAAACCCGGTCTCATCGGCGGCTTGCATCATGTACTCCGTCGGTGTTCCCTGATGGACGCGGTTCATATTCATACCCGCCCGCATATAGCGCCGCCAGGTTTCCTGGCAACCGGTCCCCGGCCGGGTCGGCGCCGTGAACGCAGCCCCGGAATAGGCGTCGTAGTCTAGTTGCGCTTCCGTGGTGGCATCACTGCGGCCATTCACCCTGACCCCGTTGATGGTGTAATAAAACGGTCCTTCGGCGTGGGTGCAGAAACCGAAACGCGTGCTGACGGCCTGCCGGATCTCGTTGCCCTCGCACAGGTTCACATCGAGAAAATGCAATTGCGGCTGATAGTCCTCGCGGAAAGGAATGTTTGGCCACCAGTAACTCTTTGGTCCCAAGGTCCAGGAAACCGGACCGAGCGTGACAACCGTCTTACTGTTGGCAGGCACCCGCACTTCCTTCTCTGGAACGACAGGATACTTCCAATCCGCGCCTTTATTCCACGGGTGGAATGTCCCTGATAACCGGACCACCTTCTCCGTGCTGGTGTGGTTCTGGAGCGTGACATCCGCCGTGAGATTGGAGACGGGCACTGATGGCTTGACAAAGACATCCGCAACCCGGACCATCGGCGCAATCACGAGCTTGATGCCGCGCGTAATGCCGTAGGCGAATTTTGACCGTGGTCTATTGCCAATGTAATCGCCGTAATCGAAGCCGACAGCAATGATGCTAGGGATCCTGTTTTTTGATTTGGGGATCTGGTCTCCTGGTTTGACGATCTTGTAGTGCTGGCGGGCGAACGCCTTGATCTGCAGAACGTGTGTCTGGCCGGGATGCACCAGCGGAGTCAGATCCACTTCAAACGGCATCAACGGGCCGTGATGTTCGCCGGCCGGTTTGCCATCGAGCAGGATTTCCGCGCCATAATTGACCGCGTCGCATTTCAGCAGGACGGCCTGTCCGGTCGCGCTGGCGGGGATTTCCACCTTGCGCTCGTAGAGCACGAAGTCCTGCACCGAATTGATTGGGATTTGCGGAGCCTGCCGGTCTGAGTTCCACCCGCCACCGGGCACGATGATGGGCTGCGGCGCCCCGCCATCGACCGACAGCGTCCAGGCCGTTTCCGAGGCCAGGTTAGTTTCCGAAAGAGCGTCTCCGGCAACCGCCGATGAACGAAAACATACGACCGCCAAAATCACAACGATTAGAAATCGGCGTACCACAATCTCTTTCTTCATTTCATCAATTCCTTTCTTTCAAAACCTCATCTCACCTGCGTCTCACCATTCCCGCCCTGCCGCGCCTCAGCCTTTCATCGCATGATGTACCACGCGATGGCCGTGCCGACCGAGACGATGGTAAGCCAGAGGCGATAGTCCCGATACCAGCACGTTTCGGGGGCCATCAATTCGTCATCTGCCATCGCCTTCGCCTCGGTTCCCCAGAGGCTGGACACGGTTGTGTTCTTCAACTTCTCGGCGGGCGGCGGTGTTGTCAGCAGCGAAACGACAACCAATACGAACATGCAGACCAGGCCCACAAGCATCGCCCCGTGCAGCCAGGGTTTCAGCAGCGGGTGGTTCATGAACGGCAGGAAGTGCTTCTCATTATTGAGCATCATCGTCGGACACAACACCAGCGCCATGAACATGCATGCGAGAACGCCCTGAGCATTGACGCGCTTCCAAAAGACAGCGAAGATGAAGATGCCGGCAAAGGGGATCATGAGATAAGCCTGCACGTTCTGTAGATAGATGAACATGGACTTGCTCTTGCCGATCACCGGCGCCCAAAATGCGCCGAGGACAAATACGGACAGCACGACGATCCGGCCCACGAGAATCTGGCGGTCTTGGTCAGCGTCCGGTTTGAACTTGAGATAGAAGTCGCGTGTCACCAGCGTGGCGACTGAGTTGTACGTGGCGCTGAGATGCCCCATCAGCGCGGCGGTAATGCCGGCGATGGTCAGACCGAGTAAACCCGTCGGCATCAGATTCTTCAGCAGTGTCGGATAAGCCAGGTCGCCTTTGGCCAGGCCGGGATAGAGTGCGGCGGCAATAATTCCAGGGCCGACAAGGATGATCGGGTTCATGGTTTTGAGGAATGCGCAGAACGTCGCGCCGAGCCGCCCTTCATTCAGGTTCTTCGCGGCAAAGACGCGCTGCACCAGCACCTGATCCATGGAAAAATAGAAGGTGCCGAGCAGAAACACGCCGATGAAGACACCGGGCCACGGCAGGTCAGGATCGGTCGCCGGTTTCACCATCGAGAACATGGACGGATCAAGCTTGGCCCGCAGCGCGGCGATTCCGCCGACCTCGTGCAGTCCGATGCCGGTCAGGATGATGGCGGCGGCGATGAGGATCGCGGCCTGAATCGCGTCAGTAAACACCACCGCGCTGAGGCCGCCTTTCATCGTGTAGAGCGCCGTGATCAGCCCCACCACCCAGATCACGGTCATCTGGTTCCATCCCAGCACCTCATGGAACACGAGCGAGGCCGCCCATAATGAAATCGAAATCTTGGCCAGCACCGACAACAGCACCATGAACGCCGAGAAACACAACCGTACGCCCGGCCCGAACCGTCGTTCCAGAAACTCCGGCACCGTGTAGATACGATTGCGAATGTAGAACGGCAGAAACAGTACGATGAGCGGAATCAGGCAGAATACCGCGATCCATTCGTAAGCTCCAAAGGCCAACCCCGTAACGTAACCGCAGCCGGCCAGCCCCACGAAATGCTCCGCCGAAATGTTCGCCGCATAAATGGACGCGCCGATGAACGGCCATTTCAACCGCCGCCCGGCCAGGAAGTAGCCCTCGCTTGTGTGTTGCTTGCGTCCCGCGCGCAACCCGATTGTAATCACCACCACCGCGTACACCGCGATCACTGCCCAATCCCAAAAGTTCAGTTGCATAAAGGTGTTCTTCCTTACTTTGAAACAATCCTATTGGTGGAATTCTCGCACGGCGGCGACAGACACTGTCGGCTTCCCGACGGGAGCAGGTTCAGCGGCGACGAGTGCGGCCGGCAGGGCCAACAGCAGCGCGGTGAATAACAATTTATTCTTCATGTTGTTTGTTCCACTCATTCTTGTTTCTCGTGTAGTGACTTTGTTACTCCTCGGTTTCTTTCTTAGAGCGGCCTTTCGTAGGTCTCTGCGCAGCTTTCTTGGCAGTTATTCATCCATGTCCACAGCTTTGGCTTTCCCTTTTCTTAGGGAATTTGGGTGGATGAATTTTGCATTTTTGTCAAAAACCCGGTCAGGAATATGTCCGTCGACCTCGAGTTTGATCACGGTCACGACGTTGTCCGGGGCTTCGGCCGGCAAACTGATTTTCAGTCCATTTTCAGAAAGCCTGTTTTTGACCTCTTTTCCATTCGCTAAAAATGTGGCGCGAGTCACTTTTTGTTTTAAACCAGGAAGTACAATTTCGTTGTTTTCAGGCCAGGTAAAGATCGATGCATAAAGGGTTGTGTTTCCATTTTTATCGTCTTTTTTGGAAATGGCACCCCATGTTACAGGCGTCAACGGATTGGCCTTCACGCCATAGATGGATTCGCTATTGACCTTCATCCAGACGCCTATCTGCTTTAACCTGTCGATGCTTTCCTGCGGGAAAGCGCCATCTGGTTTAGGCCCGACGTTGAGCAAAAAGTTCCCACCTTTCCCTGTTATTTCAGCAAGGGCTGACACGAAGTATTTGACATCTTTCCAGTTGTGATCCCAACTTTTCCAACCCCATGCGGTATTCATGGTTTGACAGCTTTCCCAATCACCCCCGTTTAATTGATCAAAAGGAGGCACAACACGCTCTGGAGTCGAGACATCTCCCCCGTGTCTTCCGATGCCCAAGCGGTCATTAATCAATATATGGGGTTGTAAACGTTTTAATAACTGTTCTGTTTTTAGGGTAAGCTCGGGAGTAATGGAGCGAGGTGTGTCAAACCAGAAGTAATCAATTTTCCCATAGTTCGTTAACAACTCTTCCATTTGAACCAAAGCAACCGTGTTGTAGTAATCTTCAAAGGATTTTGAGGTCTGTTCCGGATCCCAGTGGTTGTTGTTTGCACGAATGAAGATGTCTATTTTTGCAGCTTGGGCACGTTCTTCTGGAGTCGCATTTTTTTCCAGTATATGACTTGCATATCGATCTGCCGCAGCCCCTCCGGGATTTATCCAGTCTTGACAATGTGAATAATAGATGCCTAGTTTGAGGCCGTGCTTTTTACAAGCTTTGGACAAGTCTTCCAAGGGGTCTTTTTTGTACGGTGTTGCGTCCACAATATTCCATTTGCTGGCTTTGGTTTTAAAAAGTGCAAAGCCATCGTGGTGTTTGGCGTCAAACACAATGTATTTCATCCCGGCTTCTTTGGCGAGTTCGCACCAAGCATCAGCGTTGTAGTTCACAATATTGAAATCACTGGCGACTTTACGGTATTCCGCGACAGGGATTTTCATGATGTTCATGATCCACTCCGAGGAGCCTCCCGGTTGTTTTTTACCTTGATAGACACCTCCGAACTGGGAGTATACGCCCAGATTGATAAACAGGCCGAATTTGGCCTCTCTAAACCAAGCCATTTTCTCGTCTTGTGTAGGTTGATTTTGTGCGTGTTCATCCTGCGCTGCAGACTTCAGGGGCTGTAAAGAGCAAGACACCATCATGCCAACGATTAGAAATCGGCGGATGGCAGATGTTGTTTTCATTTTATTCTTCATGTTGTTTGTTTCTTTCATTTCGATTGTCCTACTTCCTCGGTGCGAATAACTGAAACTCCAGGATGGAGGGCGCCTTGGCGGCATCGATGATGCTCAGGCGCACGTGCTGCGCGGTGACCGGCGCGAAGCGGATGTCAAACGCGGGTCCAATCGTCTTGCCGCTGTGGAACGTCTTCCAGACATCGCCCTCCTGGGCTTGCAGTTCAAATCTCTTCACGCTAGTCCCTGATTCGAGGATGACCGCACGGTCGAATGTCTCAGGCTTGCCCAGGTCCACTTCGAGCCAGGACGCCTTGGCCTCTTTCGCAGTGCACCAGCGGGTGTGGTTGTCGCCGTCCACGGCCCTGTCCGCCGCGTATCGCCTCACATTGCCCAGCACGTTTAGCACACTCGACGCCTTGGCCTTTTTGCCCACGGTCAGCGGCTGGTGCAGGCTGGCCACCGGGATGGGCGCGATCTCCAAGGCCGGCTTGTCGAGTTCCAGCGCCACGATGGTATCGCTCTCCTGGCGGGCGGACGCGGGCACGCGGATCTCGATGCCTGCGGCGGTCTGTTCGACGCTCGCCTTGCCGCCGGTCAGGAGGCTGCTGGAAACGATCCTGGCAGGTAATGCTGGGAGGCGGAGCACCTCTTCCGGCCAGGCGATGATATGCACGTAAACCGTGTTGCCGTTGCGCGTGGAGGCTACGTGCCGGGCCGGCATGTAGGGTCCGCCGCGCGTGGCATAGATGCTCTGGCCATACTTCGCGAGCCAGTCGCCCATCTCCTTGAGCCGCTCGGCCTGGCGCGGCTCGATCCGTCCGTCCGGCATGGGTCCCACATTCAACAGGAGGTTGCCGTCGCCGCCGGCGGTGTTCACCAGCAACTGGATGCACTCGGCGAAAGGCTTGATGGCGTCGTTTTCCTTCCACGACCAACTGTTGCCGAGCGTGATGCAGGATTCCCACGGACGCTCCATGTTGAAGGCACCGATTTGGCGTTCGGGCGTGGAGAAGTCGCCGAGGCCCTGGCCCTTGGTGCCACCGGCGCGGTCATTGACGAGGATGTCCGGCTGGAGCGTGCGGCAGAGGCGCACGTTCTCCCAGCCCTGCTCCTGATCGAACTCCATCGGCACGTCGAACCACATCACCTGCAGCGGGCCGTAGTTCTTGATCAGTTCTGTCACCTGTGCCCGCAGATAACGGCGGTAGGCCACGATGTCTGACTTCTCGCGCCTTACCGAGCCGCCGGGGCCGGTGCGGGGGAAGTCGGGGTGATGCCAGTCGCAGACCGAGTGGTAGAACCCGACCCCCAGACCCTGCTTGCGGAAGGCCTCGGCCACTTCCTTCGCCACGTCACGCTTCAGCGGCGCGTTCATCACGTTGTAGTCGGTCTGCTTGGTGTCCCAGAGGCAGAAGCCGTCGTGGTGCTTGGTGTCGAAGACGACATACTTCATGCCGGCCGCCTTGCCGATCGACGCCCATTCGTCGGGATTGAACTTGGGCGCGTCGAATTTTTTGTAGAGATTGTCATACTCCTCGATGGGCGTGGGCGAGCCCCGCGACCAGCCGATCCGCTGGCCGCTGATGCTCACGGGACCCCAGTTGATGAACAGTCCGAAGCGCATCTCCTGCCAACGCTTCAGGGCGGTCGGGTCTGGCTTGCTCCACGGCTCCGACGGCACGTCGACAGCAGGACATTTAGACGCCGGCTTCGCAATGGGAGCAGGTTCGTCCGCAAAGAGCGCGGCTGGCAGGGCCAGTAGCAGGGTGTTGATTGTGAGTGTGTGTTTCATATTAATCCTTCTTCCTGAGATGGATCGTGCCGCTGGAGTTCGTGGAGCCGTCGGTTTTGGCGGTGACGCGCAGGGCGTAGCGGATGCCGAAGGCGTGCTCGTCGAGTTTCATTGTGTAGATGTTGTCTGTGCACGTGCTGCCCGCGTAGCCTTGATGGGCGTCGGCCGAGATGGTTTTCTTGTTCTCCAGGAGTTCGACTTTGGTGATGTTCAGGCGGGATTTGCTTTTTGTAAATTGCAAGGTGACGGCGTAGGTGCCTTCACCTTGAATGGCATGGGTGATGTCGTAATCGACGGTTTTGTATTCTTTGTTGTCGAAGATGCCGGGCTTCCATTGGCCGACTGCGTTGCCAGGATGGGTGGCGAGGTCTTTCTTGGAAGTGGCTTCCTTGCGGATCATGGTCAGGTATTTTTCATGGAACTGTTTTGCGAGCGTGACTTCATCACCTGCGGTGACGGGTGAGGCCACGGCACTGGGGGTATTGACCCAGTTTAGCTCATAATCGGCAAGTTTGTTAAAAAATGGACTCACGCGGAAACCCGCGCGGCTGTATGGCATTTGCTTTTTGGTGAAATTTTCATCGTAGTTCGTTTTCTCGACGAGATGCTGGCGTAACATGGAGAGATGCATCTCCCAGCGTGGCACGTAGTAGTCTTTGATGAGGCCTGACCATTCGCGCCATGCATAGTCTTGAATCCGGGGCTCTCCGTCTGCGATGGGACCCCAGAGGGTGAGAAGGCAGCGGGCGTTTTTCTCATAGAGGTTTTTCTCTTCCACGGTATTGCCGTGAGCGCGGGCATCGGTGATCCATTTGGCGAAAGAATATTCAGGGCGAGGATGAATCAAGGTGTCCACATCGAGCAAAAGTTGAATGAAATTGGCGCGAGATTGGTCAAAGGCCTTGAGGTCTTTGGCCATCCATGCGGCCATAACAGTCGGTTGGACACGCTGAGCGTAGTCACTGAGCACTTGCCTGCCGATATCGACGAGGTCAAAGCGATAGGCGTCTGAGTTTTTGAGCGTGTCTGCATCCGCGAGAAGCAGCGTCCAGGCCTCCAGCAGTTGCTTCGGATCGTAGGGAATGTGTAAGCCGCCATTAGGGCCGGATTTCGGATTGAGTATGGCAGGACGCGCCGCGATCATGGAAGAGCTTTCCTTTGTATCTGTGCCTGGCTTATACGCCGTTTGCAGAAGAATGTCCCAAGCTTTGTTCGCATGGGCAGACTCGGAACCGTAGCGGCGGCGCGCGTAGGAGTGGAGCCATTCGTTTGGATTCACGGCTTTTGGATTCCAGAAATGATCGAAGGCAAGTTCAAAAAATACGGGGTTGTGTATGATGCCTTCCATGAAAAGCCCAGCTCCGACGCAGTTCGGGAGTTTTTTTTGCAATTCCGCAAAAGGATTGGTGGCGAGGAGTGTGAGGTCACCGTGGAGCTTGATGCGTCCGCCGAAGTTGTGAAGTCTTCCTGTGGCGAATTTGTAGCCCCAGAAGTTTTCGTGCTTGTCGTGTCTCAAGCCACCCAGATCAACAATGAATAAGCGATCTTTTGCGATTGCAGTGGCGAGCGGTTTCCGGAGCGACCAGGACTGCATGACGATGGTGCCTTTGGGGTCATGTGCGCTAATGAGCTTGTCGATGGCTTGCCCCACTTTGACGAGGTATTCGTCGCCTGAGACCGGCGGGGCGCCTTCGTGGAATGGATCGCAGCCGTAGAGGTGGGAAGTTCCGAAAAGGCTCTGCTGTTCCTGGAGGAAGGTTTTGCCGAACTTCTCGAAGAGGGGGTCGAGGGGGTCGAGTTGGGCGGCTCCGGGGAAACCGCACCAACTATTTTTGAAGGAGATGTTGGCGGCGGGGAATTTTTCTTTGGCGAGGCGCGGAACGTGGCCGGTGAATCCCTGCTGGATCGGTGTCATGCCGAGGGCAAGCTGGCGCTCGATGATCTTTTTGCCCAGCACGGCGCTTTGGTCGATCCAGGATTTGGGGAGCGGGCCGCAGTGACCTTCTATATTGGTCATCCACTGCCAGGCGAAGAAGGCCGGGCCGCAGAGGAACGTGCGGGCTTCGAGGTCGGTGAAGCCGAGCTTGAGCAGGGTGTTATACCAAACCGCTTCGAGGCCGACCACGGAGAGCGGGGTATTAATACCCTGCATGGCCATGAAGTCGATCTCCCGCTGCCAGCGTTCCCAATTCCACCAGGAGGCGGAATAGGAGAGCGTGCAGTAGTTGAAGTAAATGCGGCGCTCCATCGGGCAGGTGACCGTGACGGGCTGGCCGACTTTGGGGAGCGGACTGGGGACGTTGAGTTGGTCGCCGCACCAGGAGACGTGGCAGTAGGCGCGGTTCTTGAGATACCAGTTGAAGCCGGAGGCGACGGAGACGCCGTTGTTGCCTTTGATCAGGATTTTTCCGTCTGCGGTGTCAGAGACTGAAAAGGTGTCCTTGTTGTCCTGCCGGGGCAGTGAGGTGTCGACAACGAATTTGCCGGCGTCCGCAGGGAGGACCCGCTGGATGAGCGCCTGGGCTTCGGTGTCCGCCGGGCTGGCCGCGCGCGCCGGGAAAGTCAGGGCGCAGGCTATGAGGGTGAGCATGGATGCGATACGTTTCATGTGTATTTTAGTTTTCCTTTTTTAATATCGCTCCAGAAACAGAGCGTCCATCGACTGGACAGCCACGGCTTCGGGTTTGTCAATGGGGGCGCCGGTGTTCGGTGCCTGCAGCCCTTTGATGTAACGATACTTCCCTTTGAAGTTCGGGAACACCTTCCTCAAATCGAAGGTCTTGGTGTCGAAAGAGGGGTTGACCAGGACCACGCCATGTTCGAACTCCCGCGCCATCACCTGCGAACCGCCGAATAGCTTCAGGGACTTCAGCTCCACTCCGCCCTGACCCTCGAAGGTGAGATGAAGCGTGATGGTCGAGCCCTTGCCTTTGCCGAGATCCCTGAAATAGAAACGCTGATTGACAAAGCCTGGCGAGCCGAAGGCACCGCCGAGATCATTAAAAAACGAATTGTTCCTGACGGGGTCTGGATAATTCGGCAGTCCATCAACCGTCACCGTCAACATGCGCGGATAGGCGGTGCCGTTCAACTCGGGTGCGAGGGGACCCTCAGATTTCACGTAGAAACTCACCACGATGTCCCCTGCCGGGCGCGGGATATCTTTGATGATGAGTTCGATCGGCTGCTCTTCGCTGTCCGTCGTGCCTTGCAGGTGGAGCGTGCTGCCAGCCTCGACCTTCGAATGCCCCCCCTTTACAGTGACCTTGGAGAGGAAGTCCGGGGCAAAGGTCGTCCCCGCGCCTTTGAAGAGGTCAGGGGCGGAGTCCTCGAAGCGGATCAATGCGCCGGTGGCTTTTCCCAGCCAACGGGGCTGGTTGCGAACGCCGGCCGTGAGTTCATCAATGGGCCGGGCCTCCCGTTTATCTTCGATCATATAGCGTGTGGCACAAACACCACTGCAGGTGGCAGCCCCAGTGGCGAAACGGGCATACTGGGGAGCTTTTGCAGAGTCCTCCTTCAGCATGTATTTGATCGCCGTGTAATTAAACGGAAACTCTTTCACCCCATACTCCTTCCAATAAGCAAAGTGGTTGAGGGGCCTTGAAAAACCGCGGAAGGCATCGTGATGGAAGGGGAAACCCTCGGCTTCCATGCCGTTGAGCAAGCCGACGCCACGCTGGAGATGGCTGAAGCCGGAGTCGGACGTGAGGAGAAACGCGGATCCCACTTTTTTGCGTAGACGCGTCAGCCAGTCAATCATGCCGTCGCGCCAGACATGCTTGCCCTCGACGATGCCCACGCCGTCGGCCACTCCGTCGTCGTTCACATCCATGCCTTCGATGCGTGCCTGCCAATACATGACATCAAAGGCGATGCCGCTTAAGCCTTTTAAATCGCCTGCTTGCGGATCGATCTTCGCGAGGATTTCCCCTAAGAAGAGATCGGCGGCATTCTGTCCTTGGGCATTCCGGGGGCAGGTCGTCGCAAAATTGTAGAACCATAGGCGGTTTCCTCCCCAGACGCCGCCGATGATCGGAGCGATATAGACTCCGCCTTCACCGTAATTCAGCGCACGGGATAAATACTGACCCCGTTTAACGGTTATCTTTTTGTTCTTTTTATCAACCGTGACGATGCTGGCGTATTCGCAGGTCGCCCAGTTGAGGGTCCCGTCTGCCTTGCGTCCGACGATGACAAGATCCTGGGGAGCGCTGGTATTATTTTTATAGACAAAGCCTTGATCTGAAAAGGTCGAGATGTTGGAAACAGAGAATTCCGTCATGCCGGCAGGCACGGCTTGTTTGATAAATGCCCCGGTCAGGAGTGCCCAATGTCCCGGGAAATATTTTTTCAATACCTCCGGCTTGTCATGGGCGACACGCGATTCGGCATTCAGGTGCCAGAGGAAACAAACGTCCGGATGCTCCTTCATGTAGCGTTGCGCATAGACAACCGTCTGCGGATTCAGATCGACCTCTTCAGTCCAGAGTTTGCGGATGACCGCGGAGTGCCCTTCGATATCCTTGCTCCACAATTCATAGCTGCGGTTCGCCTTCCCGTTCGCTTCCCCGCGAAAGGCGATCAGTTGGGGGAACTCCCCGGAAAAGAGCGTCTTCTGCTCCAACTGTGCGAATCCCTGTGCGCAGGGAAGCAAGGTGAGCACGCTTGCGAGCATCCAACGGATCGGAAATGGTTTCATGGAGATCATTGATTTAAACTTGTTTTACTGCTGCTTTTTAGCAGTCGTGTTGAAATAGATGTCCTTGGCTTTGTCATTCATCTCGAACGTCCAGTCGTTGAAGGAGTGGATCTCCTTCCCAAGGAAGCGAAGCCCGTTCAGATCGATATCGTGAATGCCGCCTTTGCTTCCAAAACCGGTGAAGATCACCGGCTGGGGGTTGCCCTCCAGATAGGTGATGGCGTTGAAATGGATATCCTTGATCTCGCCGAGATCCGGATTGACTGTCCATTCGGTGATTTTTTGATCGAGCTTGATCAGAGGCTTGAGCGATCGTTCGATGGTGATGTTGTTGAACCGTACATTGGAGACGACATCCGCGTCAGCGACGAGAATGCCGAGGACGCCTTGTCCCTTTGTGGCGTGTGTCGCGTGGATGATGTCGCAGTTTCGGAACTCGATGTCATTGACGGGCATGCGGGTCTCATACGTCACGCCAAGGGCGTAGCCCCAGTCACTCCAAAGGACGCAGTTTTCGACCAGCACCTTTGAGGTGGAGGTTCTCGGTTGTGGAATTTCCTTGATGAAGGCATCCTTGTTGCCGGTGTCCATGGACTTCATGATGATGCCATCGTCACGCTGCCTCATGAAGCAGTCGTGGATATGGACGTCCTGGCTCAGGACGATGTTGATCCCGTCCGTGTTATAGCCGGCGGCGAGCTCCTTCAGATTGTTAATCTCGACATCTTTTGAGCGATAGATCGTTGCATGCCAGCAGTTGGCGCCGCGTAGGATCACCCCTTCGATTTCGACATGCGTGCACCCGTTGATGTGAATCGGATTTTTGCGTCCCATTTTCGTAAGCACGCGGTTGAAGTCCAGAATACCGCGCCCCTTGATTTTGATGTTCGTGGCGTTCAAGGCTTCGATGCCGTGATCGTATCGCTTCAAGGTGACGGTCTTCTTGTTCCGGTACTCCTCCCGATAAACCGGGTCATCTTTGAAGACGTCGAAGTAAACAACGGCTCCGCCGTCCACGTAGAGGGTCTGATCGCTTTTCAGCCGTATCGTGTTCACGACGTGTTCGCCCGGGCCGAAGTAGATGACCTTCGGGTCTTTCGGATCGGGTTTGCTCTCCTCCTTCGGATTGACGAAGAGATGCAGCACACGTTTCTCGGACCCGTCCGGCTCAATCGTCAGCGCGCCGGGCTTGTCGACAAAGAACTCGATCATGTTGTCCTTCACCGTGGGCTTGATGCCCCTGGAGAGCGGCCTGATCACGGCGGAGGTGATGGCGCGGTTGACCTTCACACTGACTTTGACCTTGCCATCAATGTCAAAATAACCGAACCCGACAGTGGAATATGTGATCTCGGAGCTTCCCATCAGGGTGCCCTCAGTAAAACGCGAGTCGTAGACCTGTGCGGAATGGCAGAACACCTCCTGATCGTTTACCCGAATCTGGTAGTCCGGGAAGGGAACTTCATTTTTCGGCGTGCTGTAGATGACGGGGGCCGATGGGGTGTAAGCCTGCCCAGCCGTCGTAAACGACGGAAGGAGGGTCATAAGCGCCGGCAGCAGGACGGCGAGCATCGACCATACCCTTGGGTTCATTCGGACGTCCCCTTCTTTTCCAATGCTTGGGGAAGTGCGGCGACGAACTTGATCGGCACCACCGAGCGCCATGTCGCGCCGATGCGGATCTCATCCACCATGCGCGGGGCATTGCCCATGCTCGAAAGGACCAGGAGGTCGAGCGAGGCGTCCATGTGTACGCCACGGGCGTTCACATGCCAGGTCTTCGGCTCTGCATAGTCGAGTTCATCTTTTTGGCCGTAGATGCGGAAGGAGATTTCATCGTCGCCCTCGGCACGGCAGATGATCTTGCCAATCCACAGCAGGCTTTGCCCGGAGGGGATGGATTTAAGGCTCTGCATATTCCCGAACGACGCGCCGCTGATGTAGGGTTTCTGATCTGGTCCATAGCCGAAACTCAGGAAGTCCCCCGAGAAGTCGGTGCTGGAACGAAAGGCAAACCGGAGGCTCTCCGTCTTCGTCCGGTTGCCGGGCTCCGGGCGCACCGGCTCCTGCGTGATCAGGCTGAAGTACGTGATGCCGTCACACCCCATCTCCAGCGGCAGTACCATCGGGCGGATACGGACGCAGACACCTGCCGGCATCTCCAGCATGCCGATGCCCCCGCGATTCATGCGCCACGGCAGGCTCTGCTCTCCGTGCACGATGCGCATGTCTGTCGTCGTGTCGGGCAAGCCCTTTCCGATGAACTCCTCTTCGCGGCGCAAGCGCCAGGGTCCGGCCCATCCCTTTCCGAAGGACATGCTGCTGGGCGGGTAACTGCCTTCTTTGCCGTTGAACCCGTCATAGACGATCATCATTTCCGGACGCTCGCGCGGGTTCGCCTCGCGAACGAGCTGCGCGAAGCGCGGCGCCTCGCCGGTGATGGCCTGCGGCGGCTTGGCGTGCTCCAGCCGCACGGCCTTTCCGGCCTGCAAGGTCTCGGTCACACCACCCTGCTCAAACGACACGGCCCCTTCGGTGATGTGAAGTTCAGTGACTTCGCAGCCCGTCACCTTGACGGCGAACTCCGTGCCCAGATCCAGCAACGAAGCCGAAGGCGTATCCAGCTTGAACCCCGCAGCCTCCTCGCCCTCCGCCCGCAACACCACATCCCCGCGCACCAGCTTCGCATGCGTCGCAGAGTGCAACACCAACTCCGTTTCTCCCCGCAGCACCATCTCCGCGCCGCCATCGAACCGCAGGATCGCCAAGCCTTTCATCAAATGCAGCTTGTCTGCTGACAGCCGTTCGCCTTCACTGACGGCACGGACGGGACTCCATTCGCAATCTTCCGAAAAAAGGACTGTGGCGACCCGCGCCTCGCGCCTTGCTGATGGGGCGGCTGTTTTTGGGGTGCGCTCCGCATCGCGCCCATCCAGCGCGAACCAGGTCGCGCAGACGGCGAGGGCCACTGCCGCTGCGGTGCGCAGCCAGAGCGGCACGCTCACCACCTTGCTACGTGCTGGCATGCGGCTTGTTGACAGCGAAAAGCCCGGCAGCAGTTCCGCCGGCGCATTGCCAAACTCGCGGTGCAACTGCGCCTCCAGTGCGGCGTGGTTGAGATAATGCTCGCACGCCTCCGGATCGCCCCGCAGCAATTCGTTCAAGCGGTGCGTGTGCGTCTCCGTCTGTGTGCCATCGCTCAACTGCGTGAGCAGTTCGCGAAGCTCGTCGTATTTTAAGTTCGTAGGCTTCATGACATTGTCCCTCCGGCCATCGTGCGCTCCACGCAGTTCAAGAGCGCCTCGCGGATGCGGTAGAGCGACTGGGAAATCGCCCCGACCTTTTTCCCCGCAGCCGAGGCGATCTCCTGTACCGATCCGCCCGGCGCATACCGCTTCGCGACTAATTCGCGCTGATGGCCCGGCAGCTTTTCCAGGCACCTCTTCAGGGCCGCTGCGCGATGGTTCACTTCCGCAACCCTTTCCACCTGCTGTTCCGCGAGGTAATCGAGCACATCGTCATCGAACACCAGCTTCTCGCGTCCCATCTTCCGGCGATGGCTCAGCACATGGAAGTAGGCGATCTTCGACGCCCAGGCGAAGAAACTCGTTCCCTCCGAAAAATCCTCACGCTTCTTCCAAGCCGTGAGATTCACCTCCTGCAGCACATCCTGCGCCGCAGTCCGGTCCCACAGCAGCGACAGAATGTAACTATACAACGGGTTCTGGTTCGCCGTCAGGGCTTGGATGAAAGAGTCTGCTTGGTTTGGCATGCTCATAAATGACCTCCGCCTTCAAAATCTCACGCAGGAATTGATAAAGATATCGAAGAATATTTTAATTATAGGATAGCATTAAAAACAGGGGAGTACAACGTTGGGAGACGTTTCTTTGACCGCGTTTCTTTGACCGGGTGACCGGGTGACCGGGTGACTGGGTGACTGATTGACCTGGTGAGCTAATGACTGCTTGACCCATTTACCGAATAGGATTGTGAGAGAACAGTCACACCGTCACTCAGTCAGTTGCTCACCCTGTCATCCCGTCACCCAGTCAACCTGTCAAAAACCTGAACCCTGAACCCCGAACCCTGACGCCAACTTCCCGGCAGGCTCGCCGCTTACATAAACCTGACCATGGTGCCGGGGGGGCCAATCTTCACATACACCGAATTGGCCGTGTAACCGAGCCGGTAATAGCTTGCCGGAGAAGGCCCGGTCACGGTCCAGGAGGCGAGGTTTTCCGTGCCTGTAAGTGTGGCGCAGGTGAAGAGGGGCACCTGGGCCGGCGACTTGGCGCCGTCGATCGCGTTCAGGGTCACCGCGCAGGACGCGCCCAGCGTCAACTGCCCGCTGACCGCGACCGCGTCGGAGGTCGTGGCGTCGTAGTCAACGGTGAGTTTGGCTCCGGCGCTGAGCACCAGGTTGGAGTGGATCTGCAGGACCCCGGGAACCGAGTCAGAATCGCCCGGCGCGAGCGTGCCATTCACTGTCACGATAGAGTTTGTGATCAGGCCGCTGCCGCTCAGGGTCCCGTCCGCTGCGACCGTCACGTTGGTGCTGCCGATGGAACCGCTCACCTTCAGCGTGCCGTTGCTGATCGTGGTTGATCCAGTGTAGGTGTTCGTGCCGGAGAGGATCAGCGTGCCGGAACCGGACTTTGTGATCGAGCCTGTATCGAAAATACTCCCCGAGACAGCTAACGCATCCGTCACTAAGGGGGTGGTAAGAGCCAATGCTACACCGGCAATCCTGCACATGTTGGCGGTGCCGCTAAAGGTGTTGCTGGCCCCATTGGCTGTAATCGTGCTGGGGGTGGTTGTAAAATAGAATGAACCATAGGCATCGCCAGCTCCCGTGCCGGCCAACGTGCCGTTGTTGAGCGTAATGTTGACACCCCTGAAGAGCTGATGGTTGGCGGACGTCTCGGCAAGTGTACCGGCAATCACAACGGTTGCGTTGTCAATTTTGAGTTGGTTATTGCCATTGGCCAAGGTCAATTTAGCCCCTGTAGCAACCGTGATTGACGTAGAGTTGTCAATGTCGCCACCGTTAATCGCCAAGATTCCGCCATCGACAGTAGTTGTTCCGGTATAGCTGTTCGCGCCGGTGAGCGTCAGCGTGTTCGCGCCGAGTTTCAAGACTCCTACCGCCCCGGCACCCGTGCCGGTTGAATTCGCAATTACAGTTCCATAGGTTGCCCCGCCGGCAGCATTGGCTGTATTGAAACCAAAGCTTGAGCCGGCCTTCAAACCGTTGTTATTGATTGAAGTGGAAAGATTCGCGAGTACGGTGTCAACATTCGCCTGGGTCAGATCGGTCCCTCCGCCCCCGTAGTTAACGGCAAGTGTTCCGCCGCTGTTGACAATGATTGACGTCTTGATCCAGGTCGACATATCGCCAGTGCCATTATAAAGGGCAGCAGGCTTGGTGGCCTGCAGTGTGCCGCCATTGATCGTGGTCGTGCCGGTGTAGGTGTTGGTCCCGGAGAGGGTCTGCGTGCCAGTGCCGCTCTTGGTGAGGCCGGCAACGCCGGAACCGTTGATGACGCCGGCGAACGTCGCGTTGTTGGCGCTGGAAACCGTCAACGTCCTGTCGCCAGAGGCGCTGAGTTCGACGGTGTTCCCGCTGGCACCCGTCAGATCGCCGATGCTAAGGTCGGCGCGTAACCCGAGAATGCTGGTGCCAGACATCACCACTGGATTCGTGCTGTTGCCCAAGGCAGAAACGGACATCGTCTCCACCCTGCCCTGCGGCAGATTCACGGTGCCGGTAAAGTCGTTCCCTGCACCTCTGCCTATATACAGCTTCCCGACGCCGGTGGCTTGCAGCGTCAAGGTTCCGACATTGCCGGTGACTTTCCCGCCAGTGGCGTAGATAATATACGCTCCCTGAGCGGCATTGTTATGGTCCGTAGTGATCGTCGTCGGACGATTCAACGTAAGGATGGTATTAAAACTCATGTTGCCAGTGGTGAGTTTAATGGTGACCGTGCCGGTTCCCTGATTGGCGACAGTAATGTTCGGGGTGTAGGGGGCAGCCCCACCCGGCCAGTTGGCAATCAGGGTGGTGGCGTTCGTGCCGGTATTGGGATCACCGAGGGTGATGGTGCCGGCGGTAGCTAACGTGCCTGCCGAACTAGGATTATTGAGCTGCAAGGTGCCTTGGGAAATGGTCGTGCCACCGGTGTAGTTGTTGGAGACGGAGTGTGTGAGCGTGCCAGTGCCCGACTTGATGAGCGGGCCGCTGCCGCTGACCATGCCCCCAACCGTGAGGGTGCTTGCCGAGTTGTTCAGCCAGGTCTGGCTTGCGGCGAGGTTAAACTTTGCACTGCCCGTGTTCACCGCACCTGAACCGCTGTCGATCTGAATGCCGGTGCCGCTGACACCGGAAAGGGTCAGCGTGTTGGCGCCTGTGCCGAAGGTGATGCCCCCGGTATTGGCGGCGGTGAAGTGCAGTCCGCCAATGGAGAGGTCGGCGGAAACCGTAGGGGAGTTGGCGTAGGAACTGTTGCTAAACTGGAAAAGATCCGCAGAGGTAAATGTGGCCGATGGAGTCCAGTTGACATCGGTACCAAAATCGGTTCCGGCGCTATTCCAGACATAAGTCCCCGCCTGCGCGGACAGCGAGCCCAGCAGGAACATCCCCGCGAGCATGAGTCCGAGGGGGTGGATACGGGTTGACAGACGAAGAAACGGATGGCTACTGTTCTTTTTCATGGTCGTTCTCCTTGATGCTTTTGTTCATTAAAGTAATCATATTGCTATATAAATGACCGCCGCAACCGAAATCTCACGCAGGAAGTGAAAGAAATGTTAAAAAATTATTCCACCATTCCAATGAATCTTTCGACAATCCGCGCACTACTCCTGCAGAAAGAGCCAGACGTTCCCGCTGCCCTTCCGCTTCACGACACTGAGGTCGCCGATCAGCAGGTCTGGCTTCAGACGTCCTTAGGTTCCGCTGCTTCTTGTTGAGCACTGCGGGTTGACAGTTGCGCTAACCACCCTGTGAGCTTTTGCAGGTCGGAGGCGGCCGCGGAGCGTTCGCGTAATCCCATTACAGGATAGAGGCAACCACGGATAAGCCAGAAGAGAAAGCCAAGCATCATCAGCGGATAAAAGACGCCGCTGATTACTTTGACTGCCACGAGTTGGCAGATGGCCAGAATGACTGTTGAGAGCTCGTCCTTGGCAAACCGTGAAATCTCGGTTAGTTTATATTTTAAGAAGCTGGCCTTTTCGGACATTTCGTTGGCAGTGGTAAAGCCATCCATGTTGAACACCTCATGAATGTGCTTAAACGTCGTGTCAATATCTGCTTGCATGTGCGCGGTTGTCCGTTCGGCTAGGTACGCGGTTCCTGCAAGCGTCAGAGGCAATATGGCAACGATCAGTATCCAGCAGAGGAAGAGGACACCTCCGATGCGCCGTAGTACATAGCGAAGGAGGTGGTTTGGGTTGAGCAGAAATGCGAGCAGACCTTCAACTAAATAACAGGCAAGGAAAGCGACACAAAAGGGTTGCATCAACTCGGGGAATCCACTCACGACACATTTCACGGAAATCAAAAACACAGCACTCGCCAGAAGGATTTTCCAAGCAATGTTGATGCAATCCAGCATGGGTTGCATGAGGTCGCCTGCCTGGACGGTCATGCCCCCTTTCGTGACAACAATGCCAGCTTCAAACTGGATGGTAGATCCCTCGATCATGTCCGCTGCAGCTTTTGCAACACCCACAGGAATCATGAGCTGCGTCGTATCTCGGATTGAGGCATCAAGGTACGTACGGTTTTTTTCGGCGAGAGGACTTGTTGCCCAATTGAGCAGATGAACACCGCCGAAGCATGTGATGATCAGTAAGGCCGATAAGATGATCACTGAGCGGAAAGCAACGAAACGTGTTTTCCAAGTCGTGTTCATAGCATTAAGCATTTACATGGCGTTGAACGAATTCCTTTGCAAATGTGCGATAGGCTTCCGCGCCTTTGCTGGTAGGATCAAAAAAGATAACGGGCTTTCCAAAGCTTGGCGCTTCGCTGATACGTACGCTGCGGGGGATAATGGTCTTGTAGACCGTGTCGCTGAAATGGGTGCGGACTTCATTCACGACATCCGCAGCCAAGCGCGTACGTGCATCGAACATGGTCATGAGGATACCTTCGAGTTTCAACGTCGGATTTACACCGTTATCACGTAACTGATTGATGATGGAGGTAATAACACTCAGACCTTCCATGGCGTAATATTCGCATTGCATGGTGACGATGATGCTGTCTGCCGCCGCGAGCGAGGAAGTCATGAGGATACCGAGCGAGGGCGGGCAGTCCATCAGGATATAATCAAATACGTTAGAGGTAAGAACACGATCCAGTAGATTGCGAACGACGACGAGATGATTCTCCTGTCGTGCGATTTCAAGCTCAGCGCCTGCCAAATCGAGTTCTGATGGAATAATGTTGATGCCTTCAAACGGAGTTGCCTGAATAATGTCTGCAATATCCTTCGTGCCCGAGAGCACCGCATAGAGACTACTGCCGGATTGGCGCGGCAAGCCGAGGCCACTTGTCGCATTGGCCTGCGGGTCGAGATCAATGACCAGCACCGTCTTTTTCATCTCTGAAAGCGCGGCGGCCAAATTGACCACGGTCGTGGTCTTTCCGACCCCGCCCTTCTGATTTGCGATTGCGATGACTTTTGTAGTTCTCATATATTACTTCTTAATCATACCGATTTTACGGGCGTAAGCGAACATGCCACCGGCATCAATGACGGGAGCGACTGCACCAATAGGCTTGAGCGAGAAGACCTTGCCATCTGCGAGGCGTGTAATAGAGTTGGTCTCGATATTCACTTCTGCTTCGTCGCCAGTTTTGAATTCCGTGCAGAGGCGCGACTCGGATTCCAGTGGAAACACTTCACCTGTCGCAACACAGTTGCGAAAGAAGATGCGGGCATAGCTTTGTGCGACCACGGCGCTTGCGCCTGCCGCCCCAAGTGCGATCGGGGCATGCTCGCGTGATGAACCGCACCCGAAGTTACGCCCGCCAATCACAATCGGATAGGGTGTGCTTCCATCGGGGTTGGAGGCGAACTTCGGAAAGGAATTCGGAAGTCCAGCTAGCGCATACGAACCCAGCTTCTTGTATTCCTCGGGAATGGTCGGAACTAAGTTGAGGTAACAGGCAGGGATGAGCAAGTCAGTATCGATATTGTCCTCGAGCACATAGACCGGACCGCGGATGAGTTTTGATTTTGACATGTTAAAAATACTCCTTAAGTGGATGACCATCCTGTCATCTTTAGAGATCTCGGGGATCGGTGATAAAGCCCTTGATAGCTGTTGCTGCGGCTGTGTAGGGCGATACCAGATAAATCTGTGAGTCCTTTGAGCCCATACGGCCAATGAAGTTGCGGTTTGTTGTACTCACCACGACTTCGTTTCCATGTGTACGGCCAAAGGTGTCAATCGGTCCGCCAAGGCAAGCTGCGCAAGAGGGCGGTGCAATCGGCTCAACGCCTGCTGACTCGAAGATCTCACGTAAGCTTTGGCCGTCGATCCGAGTGTCAATCAAGCCTTGCTCAACATGACGTGTGGCAGGCACAATTAACGTTTTGATCGCGACTTTGCGGCCCTTCAGAATCTGAGCGGCCATGATGAAGTCTTCAATTTTTCCACCTGTGCAGGAGCCGATATAGACCTGTGTCACCTTGACATCGCGACAGGCGCGTGCCAAGGCCTTGTTGTCCGGCAGATGGGGTTTTGCGACCACAGGTTCAAGTTTGGAAACATCATAGCGATATTCAGCTTGCACCTTTTCGCCAGCATCGCTGTAGAGCGCTTCATAAGGTTTTTTCGTACGTGCATTTACGAAATCAAAGGTCTTTTGGTCAGGGGCGATGATGCCATTCTTTGCGCCGGCTTCGACAGCCATGTTGCAGATAGTGCAGCGTTCTTCAATGCTCAGCGACTCGATTGCTGAACCTGTGAATTCCATTGCACAATAGGTTGCGCCGTCTACGCTGATATCACCAATGATGTGGAGAATGAGATCCTTGGCTGAAAGATAAGCGGGCATCTTGCCTTCGAGCACGAAGCGGATGGTCGGTGGAACTTTGATCAGGAGTTTGCCGGCACCCATGATGAACCCCGCATCTGTATTGCCAATGCCACTTGAAAAGGCACCCAGCGCACCATGCGTACAGGTGTGTGAGTCTGTTCCAAAGATCGTCTCGCCTGGACGGACATGCCCGAGTTCAGGTAGGGCTACGTGGCAAACGCCGCAGTAGCTTGGGGTTCCCGGGTCATAGAAATACGGGAGATGCTGTTCTTTTACAAACGCGCGAAGCGTATCGATGTTGCGATGCGCCTTGACGTCTGCTGTAAATATATAATGATCCGGAAGGATGACAATCTTCTCACGGTCGAAGACCTTTGCGTCCTTGCCGAACTCTTGCTGGAAGATACCGATAGTCCCCGGCCCACAAACATCATGTGTGAGGAGCATACCCGCATTGACCCAGATATTGTCGCCAGGTTGCACGATCGAGGCGCCGGATTCCCGAGCCAGAATTTTTTCAGTGATGGTCATTGTTATATTCTCCAAAGATTATTTTAAAAGTATTACCCTGTCTATCCTCGTTTGACGAGGCTAAAGAAACGGTCTTGGTATTGTTCAAACACACCGTGGTCTTGTAAAAACTTGCCGAGTGCTTTTACAAGGCCTGCATCGCGTGTTGCGGCATGAAATCCTTTTTCGATTTCATCTCGTATGCCCAAGGGGATACCGTCCTTCATTTCAAACATGTGACGTTCTTCTAATTCCCGGATATTCAAAGGGGCTGAAGCGTGCATCACCAGCCAGAACAGTCGGATCAGGCAGACATCCCAGGGCGAATCCACGCCTTTGATAACAGCAGAGAAGGGATCATTTTTTGAGGCAACATCAAACTTGACGCGTTCCAAGACGGCAGCGAGGCTGTCGGTTACGATCTGTTCATTAAAGGTGTCCTGCTTCAGCGCATAGCCATATTGTAGGATGCGGATAGAATCCTCGTTCTCGCGGAGCCAATCGATATATTTTGCAGCCTCTTCGCCAAATCCTTTGAGCTCTGTTTCCGCGTAAGCAGACGGCGTAATGATTTGGGGGCGGGATGCTTGCATCCGTCCTTCTCTGATGCGAACCTTGGTCGGGTCATCCATCAACTCCGAGACGAGGGTGTAGTTAATCATCGTATGGCCGAACGTTTCCAGATGACGTTTGGGAGGAACGATAATTTCCGTGTTGTGCACGGCATACCAAAAATCAAATTGTGTAGGCTTTTTGCTCATGTGAATGTGATATATTATCATAAAGAGGGGTAGGTTGTCACGTGGGTGATTTTTTATTTTTTCAAAATATAGGGGTTTGCGTCTTGGGCCAAGGGATGATAAACTATCAATTCATATTTCAATTGAAAAATGCTTTTATGGGTTGATGTACACGTAAAGACAAAACATGACATTCGAAAAGACAGTTGGAGTTGTTCATCCGCAATCGGTAACGTTGACGTTGCCTCCGGAGGGCTTTAGGCTTGAAAAGGGCGGCGTTTTAAAGTCGATTACGGTGGCGTATGAGCGTTGCGGGCTGCTGACCGCTGACAACAGTAACGTAATTTTTGCCTGCCATGCCCTGACAGGGGATGCGCATGTGGCGGGGATACGTCCAGGTGAAACCGAACCTGATGGCTGGTGGGAGGGGATGATCGGATCAGGTAAGGGTATTGATACTGACCGATATCAAGTTATTTGTGCCAACATTCTGGGCGGCTGCAAAGGCACGACGGGGCCGTCCTCGATTTCTCCAGTCACCGGCAAACCTTATGGATCAGATTTTCCCAAAATGACGGTCGGCGATATCATTGAAGTACATCGTCTTCTGTTGAGGCAGTTAGGTATTACACGCCTAGCAGGCGTTATTGGGGGGAGCTTTGGCGGTATGCAGGTCATGGAATGGGTCGCTCGCTATTCCGATGAAGTTGATCGCGCGATGATTGTTGCCTCTGCTGCAAGTCTTAATTCTCAGGCGCTGGCGTTTGATATTGTCGGACGTCATGCGATCACGGATGACCCAAACTGGAACAAAGGCGACTATTACGAGAACGAACAGCAACCTCACAGCGGATTATCCAGCGCTCGCAAATTGGCGCATATCACTTATTTATCCCAAGGCTTGATGGACGAAAAGTTCGGTCGTGAAAAACGGTCGGACTGGTTAGTGGCTGGAGAGGAGTTTAAGCAGAAGCGGGATGAAATATTCAGGACCTTTTTTCAGGTCGAGAGTTATCTCCAGCATCAGGGCGACAAGTTCATCCGCAGGTTTGATGCGAACTCCTACTTGCATATCACGTTGGCGATGGACGAATATGATATGGTGGAGCGCTATGGTTCGCTGGAGAAGGCGTTTGAAGCAATCTCCTCGCGTATCTTGGTCGTTTCGTTAAGTGGGGACTGGCTCTTTATGCCGTGCCAGTCTGAAGAGCTTGTGACCGCCTTGGTGAAGCAACACAAGCGCGTCTCATACTGTCACTTGAATACGGATGCGGGGCATGATGCTTTTTTGACGCATATCTCTGATTTGAAACGGATTATTCATGCGTTTCTTGCTTCTCCAGAGGAGAAGGAGCAACGCTCAATCCCGCAGCAAAAACAGATGGAGCATTACCAGCAGGTGTTAGAATTAATTCCTAAAGAAGGTCGCGTCTTGGACTTAGGCTGTGGCGATGGTTCATTGTTGTCACTTCTGAAAATAAGAAACCAGGTGAGTGGAAATGGAGTCGAGATTAATGTCGACGACGTGATTCATGCTATTGGGACAGGGTGTGATGTGATTCTTGAAGACGTGGATGATGGGCTTGCTATGATTCCGGATGATAGTTATGACCGTGTGATATTGAGTGAAACGTTGCAAACGATTAAGCGGCCCAAGGAATTGCTTCAGCAGATTTTACGGGTCGCGCGCGAAGCGGTCATTACCTTCCCTAATTTTGCCTGCCTCGATGTACGTCTTCAATTACTAGTGGGTGGACGCATGCCCAAGGGTAAGCAGATTCCGTATGAATGGTATAACACGCCGAACATTCACTTGTTCACGCTAAAAGACTTTATTTCGTTGTGTGAACAAGAGGGAATCGTGGTTCAAAACTTGATTTGTCAAAGCAACTCTTGGTTTGGAAGGATTTTGATTGGGATGGGTTTGAAGAATTTGGGGGCTTCCACGGTCATTGCCTGTGTGAAGCGAAAACAAGTTGCTACGGGAAGGTAGAGGTGTCGATATGGAAAGCTGGTTGACTTCTAATTTGGAAAACGTGGCGGTCGCATTGTCGCCGTGTTGTGGTTGTACAGTCGCGAATACAAAACGCGATGTTAACTTGCCGGGCACAGCAGCAGTTATTGATGTATTGGAAAAGCTTTTGGCTGTGTTATACCCAGGGTGCCATGGTAACGGCCCCGTCGAGCATGATAGTTGTCACCATCACTTGAAGGAAACGCTTCAGGACATTGCGGAAAAGTTGTATGACCAGACTCACCGATCGTTTGAGTATGCCTGCAATAAAGTGAAATGCATGCAGTGTGGGGACTGCAAGGAGAAGGCCCGACAGTCCGTAATAGCACTTATGGATGGCCTGCCCGGGATCCGCAATATGTTGCAAGAGGATATCCAGGCCGCGTATGAGGGTGATCCCGCGGCACGTTCCACCATGGAAATCGTGATGAGCTATCCAGGTCTCTATGCCATTACGGTGCATCGTATCGCGCATGCCCTCTATCAACAGAGCGTTCATTTAATCCCACGGGTTATGAGTGAGCATGCTCACTCAAAGACGGGCATTGACATTCATCCTGGGGCAACGATCGGTTCTGGCTTTTTCATCGACCATGGCACGGGAGTAGTGATTGGGGAAACGTGCACGATTGGTCGTCGTGTCAAGCTCTACCAGGGTGTGACACTCGGAGCATTAAGCTTTGCAAAAGATGACACCGGTGCACTGGTCAAAGGGGTCAAACGGCATCCTGATGTGGAAGATCACGTGGTGATCTATGCAGGAGCGACGATTCTTGGTGGGGATACTGTGATTGGACGTGATTCCGTTATTGGCGGTAACGTCTGGCTTATTCACTCGGTGCCGCCGGGTTCGAAAGTCTATAATCAGACTCCGAGTCCAGTCATTAAGAGCGTGTAGGGGGCAAAGAATTGCGTTATTGCCTTATTGCGTTATTGCCTTATTCAACGAAGGCAGAGGGGCGTGTTTGAACATAAGCCCACGCCTAAGCCCTGAATCCCGACCCTTTTCATAAGGGCAATTCATTGACACGGGCAGGGGATGTGAGCCCGAGGCGTGTGTAACAGGCCTGAGTGGCGACTCGCCCTTTTGACGTACGCTCAAGATAACCTTCTTGAATCAAAAAAGGCTCGTATACTTCCTCGATTGTGTCTGGCTCTTCTCCAACAGAAACAGCAATAGTACCGAGACCAACAGGACCGCCGTTGAATTTGTGAACCAGCGTCTCCAAAATGCGGATGTCCATCTCATCGAGACCGCGTGGGTCGATTTCAAGAAGGGAGAGCGCTTCGGCCGCTACGTCGCGCGTGATATGATTGTTAGCACGGACCTGTGCGAAATCACGTACACGACGCAGAAGATTGTTTGCAATGCGCGGCGTACCGCGTGCGCGGGAGGCAATCTCATAAGCGCCTGCTGCTTCAATGCTGACCTCCAGTTTGCCCGCAGAACGCTCGACAATCTTGCTGAGGTCATCCGCATGATAATAATCCAGGCGGTTTGTAATACCGAACCGCGAACGCAACGGAGCGGATATTAGACCACTTCGGGTCGTCGCCCCGATCAGTGTAAAGCGCGGCAGTTCGAGACGCACCGAACGCGCATTCGGCCCTTGGTCAATCATGATATCAATGACGAAATCTTCCATGGCGGAATAGAGATATTCCTCGACGTTGCGCTGCATGCGGTGGATTTCATCGATGAAGACAATGTCCCCAGGAGAAAGACTGGTCAATAGGCCCGCCAAGTCGCCGGGTTTGTCAATAATGGGACCCGACGTTGTCTTGACCTGCACACCCATGGCTTCGCCAATAATAAAGGCAAGTGTCGTCTTGCCCAGACCTGGAGGCCCGGAAAGCAGAACATGGTCGAGGGCTTCCTGCCGTTGACGGGCGGCTTCAACAGCTAGCAGTAAACGATCACGAACTTTTTGCTGACCGACAAAATCATCAAAACGGGTTGGCCTTAATCGATTGTCAAAGGATGGGTTGCGTTGATTAAATGCCTCTGTGGTGTGCGTTTGCATGTTGTCAGAATCGATTTGACAGGCCTAGTGTTGTATAATTTTAGAAACAATGGGGTTCAATAACTGAATGGTTGTCGAATCCTTCAAGTAAGTGTGTGATTCTCCTTTTTTGGCATCGAACATGCCACACACGCACAAGAAAGCAATGAACAGAATAGCTTTAATGGCACCAAAAAAACTCCCCAATATTTCATCGAAGGGTGTTGGAATAGTCAGCCCGATGGCATCCGTGAGCATTTTCCGCAAGAAAAACCAGATTGCAATGGAAACGAACAAGGTGATGATAAACGCGACGAAGTGGGCGGCATTGGGATTGTTATGCAGAAAACTGAATGACAGGACTTCCTTCATAACTAAGGCAAAGCCAAAGAAAAAAAATGCACCCGTGAGGAGCCATGCCAACATGGAACCCATTTCACCAGATGCTCCACGCCTAAAGCCGCGCACGAGAAAGTAAACAATAACGACAAGTGAAACACTGTCGATAACCCCAATATTTTTAATGATGCTAAAGATGCTACTCATACGTAAACAACTCCCAGTACGATGGCTGATCCCAATCTATTTTTTAGGAAGTATTTTGACCCATTTTTCGTATTCTGCTCGTCCAGGTTCCTTTGCGGAAACCAGGGACAAATAGAATTCGCCATAAAGACGGGTTTCCGGATAATGGCCTTCCGCATAACGAAGTTTTGCCATGAGCTTTGCGGATACGGGATTGAATGGGCTACGGGCAATGGCCTTATCAAGCGTTTTAAGTGCTTCACCGTATTGTCTCCACTGAATGGACAAATCGGCTGATTGACAATAGCAGTCCTGATTATTCGGATTAATTGCTGCTGCGCGATTAAATGCGCTACGCGCTTCTTTCCATGCGCCTTGCTGCTGATAGACCTTGCCTAGACCATACGCCGCACTAAAGATGGTTGGATCAGCGTCCAGAGCATCCTTGTAACATTTGATAGATTTAGAGTACTGCTTCATTGAATAGGCGGTTACGCCCTCTTGGAGGAGTTTTGCGGCCTTGGGGGAATCCCGACGTATGACATCCGGCTCGTTGGCACGTGTCCGTTCAAGATTGGTTTTTAAACGTTTGATATTGCTCGTCGCCTTTTCGTAGTAACGATTTTTAGGGGTGGTGATGCGTACAAAAAGCTCGAAGGTGTCTAAGGCTTCTTCATATAATTTATAGTCATCGCGATAGAGAGTTGCTAAATTATAGTAGGCAGGTTCATGTTTTCTGTTCTCCTTGATCGCGCGCAAATAATACAAGCGTGAAAGATCAAAACGCTTACGCCGGGCCTCGACAAGCCCCATCGACGTTAACACTCTTGCCTTGACGTCCGCAGTGGGTGCACAAGCAAGCGCCTTTTCAAGTAATTCAGATGCCGGTAAAAGGTTGTCTTGTTGAAGAGCAAGTTGTCCCATGCAGGCGAGAGCATCGCTGTACTCCGGATTCAATTTAAGCGCTTCGGTCAATGAGGCTTGTGCTTGTGCACAATTGCCAAGTTCCATGTGAGCTACACCAAGATTATAGTAGAGCTCTGGAGAATTAGAAATACGGCTTGTTGCATACGTTAAGCGTTCGATAGCCTTTTCATAACGACCTTCCTTGAACGCCTCCATGCCACTTTTTGCGGAACTCAAGCCCGAACGGGATCCGCATCCGCATACGCCTAATGCAATGACGCATAAAACTAAATAAAATCCATGTATCATAAAAGGTCCTCTTGACGTTTTTATCGTTGTATGAAAATAATTTGAAAATCTTACGAAATTACCCTTAATATTACCGAAGAAAGGGGGACTGCGCAAGCGTAATGGTTCGGGTGTGGTTCATTTTAGTTGAAATGAATCACCCCAGGTAGGAGCTAGTAGGGAGGAGGGAGGAGAGAAGCACCAATAGAGATAGGCATTTTCAGAAAGGATAAACGTTTACACCAGCCCAGAAAATGTGTCTTCATCCAGGAGACAACAGCGAATAACGGAGAACAATTATCTAACACATTTTAAATAAAGATTTTACAACTCCTCCCTCCTACTTCCTCTCTCCTCCCTCGGGTGTTGATTCAACAAAGTTGAATCGCACCCTAATGGTTCGTGTGCTTGGGAAATATGCAGGGTTTTAGTGTGGTTTGAATGTAAAGTAAACAGCCCCAAGCAGGCAGAACGCAGCAAAGAGATGATTCCAATGCAAGGATGTCTTCATGTAGAGCAAGGCAAAGGGGACAAATACGACGAGCGTAATAATTTCCTGCATAATTTTGAGTTGAGGCAGGGTCAATGACGTATACCCGATTCGATTGGCGGGAACCTGGATCATATATTCGAAAAAAGCAATCCCCCAACTGACGAGAATAGCCGTTATAAGCGGAGCAGTACGCAAATTCTTCAGATGCGCATACCACGCAAACGTCATAAATACATTGGACAAAATTAATAGAAGGACAGTCTTTGTAATATTCATGATATATCCCTATAAACAAAAAACCCCTTTAAAATAAGGGGTTGTATGGTGCCAGAGGAGGGGGTCGAACCCTCACGACGGTATAACCCGTCAACGGATTTTAAGTCCGGTGTGTCTGCCATTCCACCACTCTGGCATA
>SESF01013910.1_pt1 | contig 53865 bp, 37 predicted proteins | sample 3171521 | NCBI WGS metagenome assembly SESF01 (sample SAMN10866945, study PRJNA518727) | freshwater metagenome | biome: subpolar coniferous forest; feature: holomictic lake; material: water; isolation source: holomictic Lake 227, 6 m and 8 m depth | place: Canada: near Kenora, Ontario | collected...
CTCTCTAATGCATTTCAAATCAAGATGTTACAACTCCTCCATCCTCCCTCCTACCTCCTCCCTCGGGTGCTGATTCAACAAAGTTGAATCGCACCCAGCATGCATGGCTATGAATGATGCTTAGGGATACAGAAGAAAATCTGGAGTAATTTTATGGATAATAGTAATTCGTTTTTGGTCTTGTTTCTGGAACCGATCCGTGTCTATCTGGAAGATGATGAGGTTTCGGAAATCATGATTAATGGGCCATCGAATGTCTACATTGAAAAAAAAGGTAAGCTCCAAAAAACGGATGCGAAGTTTATTAGCGAGCCCGCGTTGAAAGCTGCCGCTGCGAATATCGCGAAGTCTGTCGGTCGCTTTTTGAACGAAGATAATCCGCGCCTGGATGCGCGTCTGCCCGATGGCTCGCGTGTCCATGCCGTAATCCCGCCGTTGTCGCGCTGCGGAACGGTCATTGCTATTCGTAAGTTCAAGAAGGACACCATCACGATTGACAAGATGCTCTCGTATGGCAGCCTTTCGGAAGATGCCATGAAGCTGATCCGTGCGCTGGTCGTACTCCATAAGAATGTCATTGTTTCAGGCGGCACTTCCTCGGGTAAGACCTCGGTGCTGAACGCTCTGAGTAGCTTCATCCCGAACTCTGAGCGCGTGTTGGTGATCGAAGATGCAACCGAATTGCAATTACAGCAGGAACATGTTGTCCCGTTTGAAACGCGTAAGGCGGACAAGAATGGCAATGGCGAGGTGACGATTCGCGACCTGATCCATTCGTCGCTGCGCTTGCGTCCGGATCGCTTGGTCATCGGTGAAATCCGTGGCGGTGAAGCACTGGATCTGCTCCAGGCACTGAATACGGGTCACGCAGGTTCTATGTCCACTATTCACGCGAACACCGGACTTGATTGCATGTTCCGTCTTGAAACGTGCGCACTGCTCAGTGGGATTGAGATTCCCTTGGTGGCGTTGCGCGCTCAGGTTGCATCGGCAATCAATGCCGTCGTGCATACGGCTCGTTTGTCGGATGGAACACGTAAGATCATTTCCATTTCGGAAGTGCTCCCTCTAAAGAACGGCGAGTATCAGATGAGCGACTTGCTGGTGTGGCATACAGACGCAATCACAGCCGAAGGAAAGGTCGAGGGACGTTTTCTCCTGAAAAATACACCTACCTTTGTTGAGCAGGCCGCCATCGCCAAACTCGAATTGCCTGGAATCCCAAGTTAAGATGCGAATAATGATAGCGTCTATCTTAATGGGGTTAACGCAACTGTGCTTTGCGGAGGGACCGGTTGTTATTCCCGATCCTCGGGTGCAAGTTGCGGCTGCTGCGCAGAAACAGCTCCTTCCGGGGTTGAAACGTGCCGGAAATTCCATCATTGAAATTCCGCGACAATTAGGTCAATGCTTTCGTCTTCCCTTGGGGCTGCTTGAAGTACTCTTATCCCCTCTTCCAGATATTGAATTCAAGGAAGGGGTCGGTGATCTGGGCTCAGGCATCTTAGCACCCTTTAAATTTTGCATCGCCGTGTGTGAAATGCCATACGAAGTTTATCGTGGGCTCGGTGATGTCGTCAAACTTAAGTAGCCAGCAGCAGATCCATCAGGCCAGTGCCTTGTAAGTAGCCCAGCGAGCCGTTAGGAGCGGCCAGTTCATCAAAGGTCTGTATACCGTCAGGCGTGTTGCCGGGCTGCCAGACAGCCACAGGAACAGGGGTACGCGTGTGCTTGCCGGTGGCAAGCGGTACGGGATGGTCTGGCAGTACCGCATAAGCAACCTGCTGATCGACCCCCTTCATGACGCGCCCAATCAGGCGAGCATCAAAGTCTTCAATCGTCTTCAGCTTCAAAGCCAAGTCTTGTGCATGTGAGACTTCATCCATGGCTTCTACATGAACATAGACAAAGTCGTAGCCGTCTTTAATGGCCTGAATCGCTGCATCGGCCTTGCCTTCGTAGTTCGTGTCAATGTATCCAGTGGCGCCCTTTACCTTGATGACATCCATGCCCATGCAGGCACCCAGTCCGTTAATGACGTCCACGGCTGAGATGACGGCTGCGCGGATTTCATACTTCTTACAGATGTTATGAATGGCTCCCGCTTTGCCGCCACTCCAGGGCCAGATGCCGTTGGCTTCGCGATCTTTTAAGAGTTCAGAGGCGCGTGCGATCAGGTCGCGTAACGTGGCCACGGTAAAGGTGCCCGCAGCCGTCTTGGCGGTGGGCAAGTGTTCCGCCATGGGGTTGCCGTGATTGTCATCCGGTTTGTCACAGGAGACATCTGCGCTGTAGGGGTCGCCCGAAAGAATGAGCAGATTCCGATAGCTGACGCCCGGATAAAAATGAATGTTCGGGGTCCCCAGCTTCTCATTCAACAGGGCAATCGACTCAATGGCCTCTTGCTGCGCAATGTGCCCGCCTGAAAAGTCGCGTAGGATGCCTTGGTTGTCAACGGTGATGAGATTGAGACGGAAGGCAACATCCGTGGCACTCAGATGAATACCTTGGCTGGCGGCCTCAAGCGGACCGCGTCCGCAGATCTCTTTTGCAAGGTCACAGCCCAAGACAGACATGTTGGCCACATCGCTTGATGTTGAAAAGCCTTCGGGCAATGTGAGCAGGGTTCCGCTACGTCCATTGCGGGCAATGAGATCCATGTTCGGGGTCATCGCGGCCTGAAGCGGCGTCTTGTGGCCGAGTGCCGCCACAGGTTCATCCGCCATGCCGTCGCCTAAAAAAAGTACAGTTGGAATTTTCTTTGCGTTCATGAGCGATATATTATAGCGAAAAAAGTTCTTTGAGGAAATATCGAATGTATCGCACGCTCGATAATACAAGCGCCAAACCGATGCAGATGTAGAGCACCGCCAAATACTGCTTCGGCATCGACGAATGACGCAGGATGATGCCGAGGGTAATCATGACGGGAATAATCAGATAACTTTTCCACGGCATGAATGAAAAGATGCACTTTTTCTCGGTCGCAGGAAGGATCCGCTCGAGATTTTTATCCGCGATCTTTAAGAAGCCAAAATGATGGACGAACAACGCGAAGACAACTCCAGAACTTCCCAAAACAACGCGGCTAATCGGGGCAGTATCCCGTAACCAGGCTATTGCTAAAACCAGGAGCATGCTGCCGACACCTAGCCAAAGCCCTCCCGCAAGAAGGAGCAGAACAGCTTTGTGTACAGCAGGTTTATACGCTTTTATGTGCATCTGTTTCTGGCTTATAGGCGAACGAAGTAGGGGATACAGTCATTGTAGTGATTCGCCAATCTTACGCCTCGGATCGGCTCAAAACAAGCCGTTTTTTAAGATTGAAATTGTAAGACTTGGGACATTGGACATGGGGCTTACAGCATCTTACTACCCCAAGTCCCTCCGTCCCGTGTCCCAAGTCTCGTGATTCCCCTACTTCGCTTCCTTGATGGCTTTACAGGTGGGATACTCCGTGCAACCCCAGAATGTTTTGCCCGCATTGGGACCAGTCTTTGCTTTACGGAGCCGCATGGGCTTACCACAGGCTGGGCACTCCGGGGGTGGCGGCTCGTTCGCCTTTTCTGTTGCTTTCGCTTGCATTCGAAAGGTATGAAGACGTTCTTTGAATCCGCCCGTTTCTCCGAAGGACTCGACCACCCTGCCGATTTGTCCACCCAGCAATCGCTCGGCCCGACGTAGAATGATGAGAATCGCATTTGCGGCAATGAGGGGATTGTCATGACGGAGCCATTTGGCGAAGCGTGCGTTCATCGCCAGCATGTATCTGCTGTGGCGATGGGCTACATCTTCGCCTTCGTCAAAAATATCCAGATCCATTGCGGCAATTTCTTGATGGCGAGGGTCGTGTTCAGACCAGACTTCCTCGTTTTTATCGACCAGATAGGTTTCGTAATCGCCAGCCAACTCCTCAAGGCTTGCCTTGGCGACATCTAGGAGTTTCAATTCGGTCTCTGTGGATGTCCCCGCGCGTGATGAGGCCTCCACAATATTTTGGCGCGCAGATCGTGCTGCGCCAATCATCTGGCCGCTCGTCTTGCCGAGCGGGTCTTCTTTCCACGGATAAACCTTCTTGCAAAATCCTGCAGTGGCATGATACGTGAGACAGGTGAACCCAAATGAGAACATTTTTCGGTAACCACCGAATTTTCCGACAGGGGATGTCATGACAAAAGCCTTCCTTTTTTGGACTTGGGACATCGGACATGGGACTTGCAGCATCTGGTTACCCCAAGTCCCTCTGTCCCAAGTCCCGCGTCTTGTGATTTATCTATTTTTGCTGGTGACCCCACCAACAAGGATGGCATTTTTGCTCTTTATTGTGGCGAAAGCAAGCTGAAAAACCTTGGGTGATCAAATTTTTTGGACTTGGGACATTGGACATGGGACTTGCAGCATCATACTACCCCACGTCCCTTCGTCCCACGTCCCAAGTCTCGTGATTTTTATCCTTTCCGGAAGCGGGCACGATAGCGGGAGGGGGGCACACCATTGAGCTTCTGAAAGAAGCGGCTGAAGTAGAACTCGTCGGTGAAGCGTAGACGATCCGCGATCTCTTTGATCTTCAGATCTGTGCTGATCACCAGTTGCAGCGCCTCTTGATTGAGGCGCCGGTTCAGATACTCCTTGGGTGTGATCTGGGTACACGCCGTGAAGGTTTTCGAAAAAACGCGTAAAGCCGTACCGTATCGCTTGGCTAATTCGGAAATCCTGAGGTCCGCACCAAGGTTTTTTTCCACCAGATTGAAAACTTCGTTGAAACGGGCGTGCGTCTCGCGATGCCGTTCGAGCACGGTGCTGAGCGCGGGTATCGCGGTGGACAGCCAGCATTCTACTTGCGAATGAAGCCACAACAATCGGCTGGCGTCCGACCAAGTCTCGGCTTTCTGCAGGGCTTTCCACACTTGCGGATCGAATGGCTCTATACGTATCGGTGCCCGCTCTGGCCAGTCCAGCAGGGGATCCACGCCCGGCAGCCATTCACACCGGAGCTTGAGATAAAGCACATCACCTTTGGCGGTACAGCGGCGTTCTACAGGGGTGTTCCCTGGAAGAAAATAAGCCATGCCCGGCTCAAGATCCAAAGTGTTCTGACCATGAATGACTTGCCGCCGACCTGAAAAGGCAAGCTCGATGTGGTGCATATAATCACATTCGCTTTTGCCTTTGGAACTCCATTCAAGTCCAAATTTTGTGTAGTAGATGCCCACAAGATGGATTCGGAAAGGGGCGGCGAGCTCAAAGGCTTTGCACGACTTTGATGTCGTCAGGAGCGTATGAGCATGCGCATGCGCTTGAGGATTTGTGGTATCGATCAGTCTCATAAAGTACAGTTTTCCGACAATCAGTCACAGGTGATACGTGGCGGTTACTTATGTGATCAAGAGAAAAAGTACATGAAAAAAATCCTTTTGTCCATGGAAACTTTAGGTCAGCTATGATAAATTTTAAACATGAAGATTGTGGAGTCAGACCTGTTATCCCTGTTCCGATCGCCGCCGGTCGTATTCGGCCCCGTACCTTTTTATTGGTGGGCGGGTGAGAAGCTGGATCAGGAACGCATGGTATGGCAACTCGATCAGTTGTGCGCGAAGGGGGTAAAGCAGACTGTCGTCAGCTATCCGCACCGCGCGGATGGGCCTACGGATGTCGGCGAGCCCGCACTCTTTTCGCCCGCATGGTGGCATTTCTTTCGGTGGTTTCTCAGGGCGTGCCGCGAACGGGACATGACCGTCGGCATTCAGGACTACACACTCTGTCATCCGATCTTGCAGACGATCGGACGTGATACGCCGGATATGGAGGGCGGACAGTTGAGCTGCGTGTGGGAAAAGGTCGGGAACGGCGAAGAGGGAAATAAATCGGTACGTTTGTCGGCTGAGCCAGGCACGAGGGTGATCGGAGCCTGGGCGTATAGGCGTCCTCGCCTGTACAGCGACGTGTCCGCCGTAAGCGTATGCGCCAAGGCGGAAGCCGGGAGTGCAGGGTTGGCGTCCTCCAGTAGTTTCGGCGATAGCCGGACGAGTGAACAGGCGAGGACGCCTATTCGCCCAGCAAGGCTCTCCCCCAACATTCCAATTGACGACGCTGACAAGGTGTTGGATCTGTCCGGCCAGGTGCGTGACGGAGTGCTGACCGCTGAACTGCCGGAGGGCGAATGGCTTGTGGCGTTGGTCTTTGCTCGGCTTAATCCTTTTGATCCGCTGCATCCCGACTCAGGAAAACTCGCCATCGAGCGGTTGTATGAACCCTTTGTGCGCGAGTGCCCCGGCGAGGTCGGCCGCACGTTGACGCTCTTCTTCCAGGATGAGCTGGATTTCGGGTCGCGCATGCCGTTCTGGTCGAATAGGCTCGTGGCTGCGTTTCAAGACATACATGGGTATGACGTGCGTCCGCTCTTGCCCGCGCTCTGGCTGGACCTCGGCCCGCTCACGGAGAAGGTGCGTCTCGATTTCGCAGAAGCGGTCACGCGGCGTATCGAAGCCTGTTACTTTGAGCCGGTCTTCCGCTGGCATGAGGCGCATAACACATTATTCGGACACGACAACAGCGGACGGGGTGAGATCGCGACGGGCCGCCAATATTACGCTGATTATTTCCGGGCGATGCGCTGGTATTCGGCGCCAGGGTGCGATGATCCGAAGCTGGCGAATCCACGCGCGTTCAAAGGACTCAAGGTCAACAGTTCCATCGCTCATCTGTATCAGCGGCCGCGCGTCTGGATCGAGGCCTTCCATTCCAGTGGCTGGGGTACGAAGCCCGCTGAGGTCGTGGCGGCGCTGAATGAGGATTTCGCGTATGGCGCAACGGTCGTCAATTTGCATGGTTTGTATTACACGACGCGCGGTGGCTGGTGGGAGTGGGCATCTCCGGACTTCCATTTCCGTCAGCCGTACTGGGAACATGTCCAGGCATTGAACATCTATTGCACACGGCTCTCTTGGCTCTTGTCGCAGGGCGTGCATCGCTGCGATGTAGCGATGCTCTATCCGGTCGCCGCCCTGCACGCATTGCCGGAAGCCGCAGAGGTGCACCGGCTTGTGGCGCACCTAGGAAACGGCATGAAAAGCGTGACCGAGGCGGATGATCCCCAGCCGGAAGAGTGCGCCTTCGGTCTCGGTAAGCACCTCTTCGACCACGCTTGCGATTTTGATTTTATCGATGACGAATCTGTCTTCCGGGCAACAACATCGGACGGCGAACTGCGCGTGAGCGGCGAGTCTTATCGCGTACTGCTCCTGCCGGCGATGGGTGCGATCCGCTTCGCGACACTTGAAAAAGCGCGGAATTTTGTCCATGCTGGCGGCGTGGTGATCGCGTATGGCAGATTGCCGTGTGCCAGCGAACGTGCGGGGAGCGACGATCCGCAAATGACCGAGCTCCTACAGGAAATATTCGGCGTGGCGGATGGGGAGTCGTCGCATGTGAAGCGGCACCCGTCCGGCGGCTGTGGCGTTTTTATCCGCCGAGGCTACGACGAGGTGCTGCGCGCGATGGGTGCGAATATCGTTCGCGATGTCGAGAGTTCGGGTGCGCCTGTGCAGGTCCTTCATCGGAAACTTGAAGACCGGGACATCTATTACCTGTTCAATCCGGCAACTGCGCCAGCAGAGACGTGTCTGCGCCTGCGTGCCGCAGGATCAGCGGAAACATGGAATGCATGGACGGGCCAGCAAGAGACACTGCCGGTTGATGCAAGCGTGCAGGGGGTCTGCACGGTACGGATGACGCTGGCAGCCAAGGAGTCAAAGGTGATCGTGGTTGGAGGACGGAGGACGGAGGACGGAGGACAGAGAACAGAGGACGGAGGACAGAGGACAGAGTGTTTAGAGGGACCGTGGACGTTTACGGTGCGGCCGACGCTGGACAACCGGTTCGGAGATTTCAGGTTGCCTGCGTCGGAAGGATGCCTGGGACCCGAAGCGCGGCGGTTCCGGACTGCCGAGGAGACTGCGGCGGGCGTGAAGTGGCATGAGGCTGGCTTCGACGACTCCGCATGGGACGAGACGACGTACTCTTTCGGACCGAGGTTCGCTTCGCTGGGACCGCTATTGCCGGGCGCGGACAGTGATGCCCTGGAAAGGCGCTTGTGCTCAGGTGATTTCGGAATGGGCGCATGGCAACCGTATGCCTTCTCTCTGCGCTGGGGAATCGAGCGTGATCCGTTCCTGACCCATTGGTTGAGCGGACCGCACGGGCTGAAGGGCAGCGTGCCGGACGAGTATTTGGATTTTCAGAGTGATACGCCGGGAAGCGTGTGGTATCTCAAGACAGAAGTGTTTTCTGAAACCGAGCGCGAAGTGCCCTTCGTCATGGGCGGGCGCTGTGCCTATCGTGTGTGGCTGAACGGGAAACCGGTCCTTGAACAGGCTGAAGCACTGCCTCCAGGATTGCATCCGCCGTGGAACATCCCGCATTATGGGTGCGAGCCGCAGATGATGCGGGTCATGCTTCATCCCGGCATCAATTGGCTGCTGCTGAAGCTCATTCAGTCCGAAGGTCAGCGTACACGCGCCTTTGCGGCGTTCTCCACGGCAGAAGCTGATTCGCAGGAACTCGGGTTGCGGTGGTTTCGTGAGCTGTCTGCGCCGCGGCCTGCGTTGCCTGCCGGACCGGAACGGCGGGCGGTATGGTTCCGCTTTCTCGCGCCGCCCGGATTGCAGGACTTATGTTTCGTGGCGCGTGGCGTCACTCAAGCTTGGGCGGACGGACGGGAACTTACGATCAAAGAGGCTTTGCCGTTGCCAGACGGAAGTATGCGGTATCGCACGGCGGTTACGGCTGTCAGCGGCCATTCTGTTCATGTTGCCTTGCGCGTAGAGGCGCTGCCGGAGTTCCGCGCGGGCGATGTTTTGCCCGAACCGGTGGGCTTCGTGTGCGGAGCGGGCGAGTTGCCGCTGGGCGATTGGTGCGAATATGGACTTGGAACGTACTCCGGCCAGGGCGAATACACGAAAACGTTCGCCATGAAGCCTGCTGAGCTTGGTGAACGGCTCTTTTTGGATGTGGGCGAGGTGGCGGCGACGGCGGAGGTTCGCGTTAATGGTGTCTTGGCAGGTACGCTGCTGGCATCGCCATGGCGCGTGGAGGTAACGGAATTGATTCATAAAGGGACGAACGTGGTCTCGATATTTGTTGCCAACACATTGGCGAATCATTATAGTATTGGCATACCCACTCCGTATGCGTTTCCGGAGCAGACGAAGTCGGGACTGTTTGGGCCGGTGCGCCTTGTGAGGTGCAAAGAATGAGGATGATGACATGAGTACACCGCTTCCAAAGATGATCGGCTACGGGTTGGGCGAATGTTCCTACTCGCTGGTGATGAATGGGCTGTTCGGCTTTGCGATGCTGTACTATACCGAGGCGCTCGGACTCAGTCCCGCGCTCGCGGGCTTGGCGATGTCCGTCTCGGTTCTGTGGGAGATGGTCGCTGATCCGGTCATGGGGCATGTGAGTGACCGCACGCGCAGCCGCTATGGGCGCCGGCACCCGTGGATGTTGCTGGGCGGTCTTGTGATGGCGGTCTGCTTCTACTTCCTGTGGGCAGTGCCCGCGTCGCTACACGGCCATGCCTTGCCGCTCTTCGCGTATCTGGTGACCGTCAACCTGCTGCTGCGCACGGGCGTGACCCTTTTCTTCGTGCCGTATCTGGCGCTGGGGTTCGAGGTCTGTCCCGATTACGAGGGCCGTTCCAAGGTGCAGGCCGTGCGGCAGGTGATGAACATGATCGCGAACTTCGCGGGCCCCGCGCTGGCGTGGAGCGTCTTCTTCCGCGACTCGATCGGACCGGACGGGGCGAAGATTTTGGGGACGAGCGTGTCGCAAAATTTCACGCGTATGGGTCTGGTCTTTGCAGGTGCCTCCTTCCTGTGCGTTCTGGCGACCTTGTGGTTCACGCGCCAGTGGAGCGAAGATACGCGGCAATTGTCGGCCGAAGCGAAGAAGCCGGAGCCCTTCTTTGCCGGGCTGAAGCAGAGTTTTTCGGATGCCTATTTGCGGTTGGTTCTGCTGGTGGTTTTTTTGCTTTGCACGGGCATGGTGCTGGTTAGCTCCTTCCAGATGTACGTGTATGTCTATTTCATGCGCTTCGAGCCCGGGCAGAAGTCGATTGCGCACGGTTCCACCATGATCGGCATGGCACTGGGTGGCATCTTGTCGGCTTGGCTGGCTAAGCGGTTCGAGAAAAAAGGTGCAGTGCTGATTGGTGGTATTTTGAGTCTGCTTTGCACTGGCGCGCTGGCGCTGCTGTTTTTGACCGGCTGGGTGCCGATCGGCACACCAGCCGCGTTCGCGGGTTTTGTGGCTTTTCATGGTCTGTTCTGGCTGGGCAACGGAATCGCGCTGCCCTCCTGCACGGCGATGGTCGCGGACGTGGCAGGGCTGTGGCTACGCCGGACCGGAGTGAATAAGGACGGGGCGTATTCGGCCCTGTTCAGCGTATCCATGAAGATCGCGATCGCGCTCGGCCTGATGGGTTCGGGCTGGGTGCTCAGCGCGATCGGGTTCAGCCCCGACGCGGCGGCAGGCGCGCGTCCGCCGGAAGTGGTCTGGCGCCTCGGTTGCGCCATGTTTTTAGCGGCGCCAATGCTGAGTGTGTTGGCATTGGCGGTTGTGGCGCGGTATCCGCTGAGTCGGCGGATGCTGGAGGACGGTGGAGAGAGTAGAATGTGTTAGTGCGTTAGTGAGTTAATGTGTTAATGTGTTAGTGAGTTAGTTGAAGAAAATAACGCAATAAGGCAATAACGCAATAAGGCAATAAGGCAACTTGGAAGTTGCCCATAGGAGGTAAGAGATGAAAACAGGTACAATGATGAAACGGTTTGTGAAGGCTTGCTCAGGTGTGGCAGCCTTGATGGTGTCCGCAGTGTTCTTCTGCGGAGGGGTCGGGAATGCGATGGCCAACGGGGTGCCGTATTACCTCGATGTCAATGGGACGGCGTCGGGTTTCGGCGATCCGTCGGGGACTATTAATGCGACCGACCTGAAGTGGTCCACGGACCAGACGGGACAAACCACGCCGGCGGCTTTTGTGGCTAACGGACAACTCACATTCGGTTATCCTGGCACAGCAGGTGTCAGTAACCAGAGCTTCAGTGTAAGCGTCAACACATCATTTTATGGAATGGACGTGAAAGTGCCTTGTACGATTACGCTTACGGCCCTGCCAACTGGGGTCGGCAGCCAAACTTTTACGTGGACGGTTGTTAATGGCGCCACGCTAAATGTTAACCACGGGAATTGTAACTATAACAATACGGGCGTGACACTGCAAGGCGATGGCATCATTAATTTCAACACGTCGTATTTAGGGTACAATGTTAATGCCAGTTACCCGTGGACACAGAACATGAGCGGCGGGACGGTGAGGCTGCTGTCCACGTTTGTTAGTCCCATCGAAAATCAAGCGTCCTATACGCTGACGGCTGGCACGCTCAACTTCGCCAATGCAGCCTCGGCGGGCGCTTTCAGCGGATTGGGAATTGGTAAAAACACGGATGGCGGAAAAACCCTTTCTTTCAATGGTGGCACCGTTGATAATACGAGTGGTTCCGCTATGACCCTGAATATTAAGAGTGGAACCTATGTCTTCGGCGGGAATTTCATTTTTGCCGGCAGCAGTTCACTGAACCTCAATACGAACACAGTGAATCTGGGTACTACGACACCCACGGTGACGGTTAGCGCGAATACACTGACCATCGGAGGTTCGATCACAAACACCGCCGGGCTCACCAAAGCCGGAGCGGGTACGCTCGCCCTTACTGCAAACAACACGTATAGCGGCGCGACGACCGTTAACAACGGAGCAATGGCCGTCGTCACGGGCGGTAGTTGCTCCAACAGCGCAGTGACGGTGGCCGCCACGTCCGGCAATACGGCGATGCTCAATATTTCTGTCACGGACACGACGAAGCAGTGGACTTGTTCGAGTCTGGCAATGAACAATGCCGGTACCAGTTCGGGGTTGCAGTTCGCTTTTGGAGCAACGACACCTAGCACAACAATTGCTCCGCTGAAGGCCTTGGGCAGCGTCACGTTTAGCACCGCGCCAGCAATCACGGTGTCGGGGACCTCGCTTCCTTTGAGCAGCGGCAACGGCTATCCGCTGCTGACCTGGGGTTCGGGGTCTCCCACAACGAATGGGGTGGCACTGACCCTGCCGTTACGGGTGGTCGGCAATCTTGCGGTTGTGGGCAATACGCTTTATCTGCAGATCACCGGCAACACGGGCCCCCTCAGTTGGACGGGTGGCGACGGCACCTGGGATGTCAACAACAGCTTCAACGCTACGATCTGGAAAGACAACACAAGTGCCACTACCTATTATCAAGAAGGGGCCTCGATGGACTCGGTGCTCTTTGACACGACGGTCGGGACGGGCGGCACCATCACGCTGAACACCAACGTCAGTCCGAACAGTGTCACGGTCAATACTTCTTCGAACTACACCTTCAGCGGTAGTGGCGGTATTGCCGGGACAACCGGCCTGACCAAGAGCGGGGTCGGGACGTTGACGCTCGGCACGAAGAATGCCTATAGCGGCTCAACAACGATCAACGCAGGCAAGCTGCTGATTGCGGTTGGCAATTCCTGCTCGAACAGCGCGGTGTCGGTCGCCGCTACAGCCGGCAATACCGCCACCTTGAGCGTCTCTGTCACCAACACAGCCCAGCAGTGGGCGTGCTCGGCATTGACCGTCAACAATGCCGGTGTCGGATCTGTGCTTGATTTTAATTTTGGTTCGCTGACTCCGAGCACCACGGTCGCACCCTTGAAGATCGCGGGTGCGGTCACCTTCACGACCCTGCCTGCCATCACGGTGACAGTGGGCAGCGTAAGTGCAGGAACTACGTATCCGCTGATGACCTGGGGCAGCGGCAGCGTGGCTGTGCCGACGAGCCTCATTGTGAACGCTCCGCGCGGTCTTGTCACTCACCTGACGGTGTCGGGCACCACGCTTAATCTGGTGGTGGACGTGGTCAACGGCACGCCGTACTATCTGGATGTCAACGGAACGACGGCCGGGTTTGGGGATTTGAATGGGACGACCAATCAGGCCAGCACGGTATGGACCACCGATGTTACGGGATCAGGTACTCCCGTGACCTTCCCAGCGGATGCCCAATTCGCATTCGGCTATCTTGGCACGGCTGGTATCAACAACAACACCAACACCATCAATCTTGATGGTAACAACTGGCGTGGAGTGTCCATCAACGTGCCCTGTTCCGTTACACTCAGCGGGAGCGGTGGTACTCTGAATGGCGCACAGACCTGGTATGTTGTTGCAGGCGCAACACTCATCGAGAGCGTAGTGGGGGCGTACGGTGCAATTAACTGGAACCAACACTCTGTAACTTTTCAGGGCGGCGGCACGATCCAATTCAACACCAGCCCCGGGTTTAATGCCAAGGACGCAACCATTACCCAGAACATGCAGCCCAGCGGCACGGTCAACTTAATGACCGCGTGGACGGGTGGGGCTAATTACGGCCCAATCCAGAGCAGTTATACGCTGCAAAACGGTATTTTGAACTTTGCCACAAGCGCTTCGGCAGGTGCCTTCCAGGGCATGAGAGTCGGCAATCTCTTCACCGTTAATGGTGGCACGCTCGACAACACCAGCGGTGCTCCGATAACCCTTGTTTCCAGCAACAACAGTTGCCGCATCGGTGGCAGTTTCACCTTTGCAGGGTCGAGCAGTATGAGCCTCGGCACGAACAGTGTAAATCTGGGCACGGTTACACCCACGATCACGGTCAATGCCAATACGTTCACGATTGGTGGCGCAATCACGAATATCGCTGGTCTCGCCAAGGCTGGCGCAGGCACTCTTGTTCTGAGTGGCAACAACACGTATAGCGGCGGCACGACGGTCAGTTCGGGCATGCTGCTGGTGGAGGGTGGCATCACGGGCGCAGTGAACGTTGTCGGCGGTCTGCTGGGCGGCACGGGCTCGGTGGGCGGGACGGTCACCAATCAGGCGATCATGACTGCGGCCGGCACGAATTCCATCGGCACGCTGACGACCGCCAATCTGGTCATGAAAGAAAATTCCATCTGTGTCTGGAACTATAACGCCACAACGAACGATGTGATCCAGGTGAGCGGCAGCCTCACGCTGCCGGCGGTGGCGACAGTGGCTGTTAGCCGGGTCACGTCGGGTAACCTTCCCGTGCGCGGCGTTTTGTTTACCGGCTTTAGTTCGATCGTGACCAATGTTGGGACGTTGAGTGGTTGGGTCATCACGGGTGCAGCGCCGAGAACGTACGCAGAAGTTCAGGGTAATCAGGTTGTCCTCGTGACTCGTCCGATCGGTACGCTCCTCCGGATATTTTAGGAGAGAGGGATAATCGATAGAAAGAGCAGAGCGTTTTAGCATCCGAAATACACGAAACTTCACGAAAGTGAGCGGAGGGGGTTTTACCACAGAGAACGCAGAGAACACAGAAAAAAAAGAGATTTTGAGAGTATGACGCGGATTAAGGTTAGGAGTTGATCTTTGTGTTCTTTGCGTTCTTTGTGGTAAATGATATTTAAGTTGTAATCAGAGACAAAAAAGAGGGGGAGAAATGACGGTACGTACGAAGATTGGCGCTTGCTGCGCAATGATGGGCATTTTATTGGCTATGGTCACGCAGGCTGCTGGGGAAGAAGCGCGTTCACGAATTGACCAGTTCGCCTCCATGCGTTATGGCATCTTCATCCATAACGTCTTCAAGCTGACGGGCGTTCCGAAAGGGGTGACCTACACCACGACGGACGAGTTCGCCAACCTGTTCGATGTCCGGGCGTTTGCTAACCAGATGGAGTCGGCTGGTGTCGAGTATGTGTTTTTCACGGCGTGGCACTACAAAATGTATTTGCTCGGACCCAATGCCGCCTTGGATAAATGGCTGCCGGGCCACACGACGAAACGGGATCTGGTCGGCGAACTGGCCGATGCGCTTGCCGCGAAAGGAATCGCGCTGGTGATCTACGCCCATCCGAATGACGGGCACGATTTTCCGCCGGAAGAACAGGCAAAGGTCGGGTACGTGAAATATGACAAGGCTGCTCCGAAACCGATCCCAGTGTTCAACGATTTCATCAATGAGGTCTATGCCGAGTTGGCCGAGCGGTACAGTAAAAAACCGAACGTACTGGGCTTCTGGTGGGACAGTTGGATTCAACAAGGCAACCGGATTGACGTCAAGCGCCTGCGCGAGACGGTACGAGCCAAGTTTTCCGATGGCGTGGTCATCTCCAACAACGGCGCCGCTTGCATTGATTTCTACTGTCATGAACTCGGCACGCCGCAAACCTCTGACAACATCGATCTCTTCTTGGCGCGCAAGGAGAATCAGGCGACCATGTTCGCAGGCGGCTGGTGGCGCGGTGATGCGAAGGGGTCAGGGAAACCAAAGTTCTCGGCGGAGACTATTTTCAGATTCACCGTGCTTAATGCGGGTGCTGGCGCACCCGGCGGAATATGCTGGTCTACTTCGCCGCTTGCGGATGGCAAGACCTGGGGTAGCGACGGAGAGCCGCTGCAGACGCTTGTTCAGGTGGGGGGCTTGCTGAAGCCAATCCGAGAGTCGGTCACCGCTGTTGCGGCCAGTAAAAACTGGCTGCTGCCGGAGCGGACCGCCTTCTCCAATGCGCCGCCGTATGTGGCCACTCGGAGTCTGGATGGCAAGAAGGAATTTGTACATGTGTTGAAGCCGCCGACCGGCAAGAGCCTTGAATTGAAAAAGCCGGTGGAGTCCTTCAAAACAGCGCGCATGTTGACAAACGGACATGCCGTGAAGCTGGAGTCAGGAGCGGCCGGATTGAGGCTGACGCTGGGAGATGGGGATCAATGGGATCCGCTTGACACGGTGATCGTGCTTGAAATCGGAGAGGCGAGCTCGGCGCAGGGGAGGCCCTAAATAAACGATAGAAATAGCAGAGCGTTTTAGCATCCGAAATAAACGAACCACACTGCGGCTCACCGAGACGGTTCGCCCTACCTTGCGCGCTACGCGCTAGGGTTCGGTCCGGCCGCTGCCGGACCAGATCAATGTACTCCGGCATCTGCCGGACGGTAGGGCGAACCGTCTCGGTGAGCCGCAGAGGGAAATTGGCATTAATAAAAGAGGGGGAGAGAAATGACGACACTTACAAAGATGGGCGCTTGTTGCGCAATGATGGGGGCTGTTCTGGCGATGGGCGTTCAGGCGGCGGAGGACAATCCGGTTTTCAAAAGCGTGAAGTACGGAATCTTCCTTCACCATGCGTGGGGCGGCAGTGCTTACGCGCTCACGAAAAATTCGGATCTCAGCGTACCGAAGTCGATCGACGAGGTAGCGGATGCGTATGACATCAAGCGACTCGTGAAGGACTTGCAGGCATTCAACTGCGAGTACATCTCGTTCACGGCCTGGCATGCCGAGATGAATCCGATCTTTCCCTCCGCGGCCATGGACAAGTGGCGCGGCAAGGGGCATGCTGCACGGCGCGATGTGATCGGTGAACTGATCAAGGAACTCAAGCCGACCGGAATCAAACTGTTCCTGTACATCCATCCGTCGGACGGGCACGACATGACCAAGGCGGATCAGGAACTGCTGGGGTGGAACGAGTCCACGAATGTTCCGCCCGCGAACGGATGGGCACCCGGCAAATACGTGAAGTGGAACAATTTTCAGAACGAAGTCTTCGACGAGATGTGCGCAAAATATGGCAAAGATGTCTATGGCTACTGGGTCGATGGAGGTTGGCAGCGCGTGGATAAGGCGCGCTTGCAGGCAACGGTGTGGAAGCATAATCCCAAGGCGGAGTTCGTTTCGGGCATGGACAATGCGGGCTGGTGCAATCAGTTCAACCGGATGTGTCCGCCGGATCCGAAGAACGGCATTCCTGCGGCCACGCCTTCCAATGCCGACACCTGGCCGTGCTTTGAAGCGAATGTGAATCTGCTCCAGGGCGGCTGCTGGTGGACCACCGGTGGTTGGGCGAAAAGCTCCCCAGAGCGTATGCTGCGCTATACCGCGTTACAGGCGGGGTGCAACACGCACGGCGGCGGGACGGGCTGGGCCGCGGATACCTACACGGACGGCACGTGGGAGCCGATGGTCAGGGAGTATTTCCTGATTCTCGGTCAACTGATCAAGCCGATTGAGGAATCGATCAAGAATACGCGTCCGAGCACGTCGTTCATCACACGGCAAGGAAGCCGGATCGCAACCTTGCCGCAAGGCATCGTCGCCACGCGTTCGGCGGATGAGCAGTACGAGTATATTCACGTCCTGCGTCCACCCACCGGTACGGAAGAGAGAAACCGGCAGAGTTATGTCACGCGCCTCCAATTGCCGCCGCCTGCGGATTTCAAAAAGTTCACCAAGGCGGTCTTGCTGCGGAGCGGGCACGAAGCGTCGCTCAAGCAGGACGAAAAGGGCGTGTGCATTGACGTGCCCTGGCAGGAGGCCTGGGATCCGATTGATACCGTGATCAAGCTGAGTGTCCAGCCGGGTTTTGGCTTGCTGTCGCAAGGAAAGACGCTTATGATGTCTGGTCCGGAGACGCCGGGGTGGCCGCCGAAGAACGCGGTGGACGGGGACAAGAACACGGGCTGGAGTTCGGAGCCGGTCAAGGAGGGGGAGACGCCCTGGGTGACGGTTGATCTGGGAGGTCCAGCCGAGATTGCGCGGGTTCATTTGTACCCGAGGGTGTGCGACAAGGCGGTTGATCTTAATTTTCCCTCGGCCTTGGAATTCTCAGTGTCCAGTGACGGGAAGACCTTCACCAAGGCACTGGCGGTTGCCGATTACAAGGTGAGTTCTCCGCGCAGTGTCAAGAGCGAGTATGTTTGGGATCCGAATCTGAACGATTACAAGAAAGCCGAGGCGGGTCAGGAGACGGAAGATCTTTCGCTCTCGGGTTCGGGGAAGAAAAGCTCGGCGGACTACCCGCAGTATTTTGCGCTGCCTGCGGGGACCAAGGGACGCTACCTGAAGATCACGGGTATGAAGCTCAAGGATGAAAAGCGCATGCAGTTCACGGAGATCGAGGTGTTCGGGGGCAAGTAGATTCGATGAGGCCGCCAAGGGGGAGGGCAAGATGAATGTTGTTTTTATTTTAATCGTGTCAATGGCATTGCAAGCGATGGTTATGGCGGGTGAGCGTTCGCCGTCCGCAAATGCGGATTGTGAAAAAGAGTGGAAGCAGCAGTTTACGGCATTGCAGGCCGACATCGGAAATAAGGCGCGTCTGGCTGGACGCATCAATGAGACGTTAAGGCCTGATTCCTTGATTAGCGAGGCGGATCGTGATCCTGCGGACATTGTTTTGCGCCGTACAGCCGCACTGTTGCAAGATCTGAAACGTACCGCTGTCGGAAAAAGTTTAACCAGTCTGGAAAAAACGTTGGAAGGCTTGCAGGCGGCTGGCAAAACCATTGCGGTCACGAATCTAGAGGCGCGCTATGTTTTATATGCCGATAGCTGCCGGGTACGGCGTCAGATTGCGTTCAAGAATCCGCTATTGGGATTTGATAAGCTATTGTTCGCGAAGCATCATCGCGCCCTTTACCCGCACATGTGTGACCAGTATTACGGTATGGCGGCAAGGCCGGGCGGGGGATTATACGTATTGTCCGATCCATTCGGGGATAACCCTCAACTGAGGGATGTGCTGGCTGATTCTATCGTGCAAAACGGGCGGCTGAAGGGACAAAAGTTGAGCGGAGGGCCGAACAAGCCTTACACGATCAGTTTTGATGGCGCTGGCAATCTTGGCGGAGAGGAGACGCAAGGTGGTTCATTCCTGTCGCCAGATCTTTCCTTTGACGGCAAAAGCATCTTGTTTGCCTACGTTGAATGTACGGGTAACCGGAAGCATGATCACCATACTGATCCGAGCCGGGGTCACTGGGCCGAGGGGCGCTGTTATCATGTTTTCAGGGTGAATGTGGACGGCTCAAAACTTGAACAGTTGACGGATGGCACCTGGAACGAGTTTGATCCTTGCCTGCTGCCGAGCGGCAGAATCGCATTTATTTCAGAGCGACGGGGCGGGTACCTGAGGTGCGGACGCGTTTGTCCCACCTATACGCTTTATGACATGGCGGCGGATGGAAGCGATATCAGGTGCCTGAGTTTTCACGAGACGAACGAGTGGCATCCGACGGTTGCGAACGATGGTAAGATCGCATGGACCCGCTGGGATTATATTGACCGGCATTTTTCAGCCGCGCACATGCCATGGACAACAACGCCGGGCGGATGTGATCCGCGCCCCATTCAAGGCAACTATGCATGGAAAGGCAAGCGACCGGACATGGAGATGAGTTTGAAAGCGATTCCGAACTCACCGAAATATGTGGCCACAGCGACGCCGCATCACGGTCAAGCGTATGGGTCGCTTATTATTATTGATCCGCTCATTGCGGATGATGATGCCGGAGCGCCTCTGAAACGGTTGACGCCCGAGATCGGATACGTGGAAAAAGAAGCTGACGGCACGGAGACTTATGGAACCGCGTGGCCGTTGAGCGAAGATTATCATCTGTGTGTATATGACGCAAACACCCGGCCCGATGGGGGAAGTTCGAAAAAGGGATACACCACCGCTAATTACGGTATCTACCTTGTGGATGCGTTTGGCAACAAGGAGCTCATTTACCGCGACCCGGAAATATCGTGCCTCAGGCCTATTCCGCTGGTACCGCGTAAAAAGCCGCCCGTGGTGGCATCCGGCAATCATACGGCTGCCGACAAGTCATCTGCGGAAGCTACGGTTTCGCTGATTAATGTGTATGATTCCTTGAAGCCTTGGCCGGACGGAACCAAAATTAAAGCTCTGAGGATATGGCAGATCATTCCACAGTCTGTGCCGGCTGTTCGTGCCATGGGCATACAGGTTCCGGGGACGGGTTCGATTAACATCGGCAGGTATGTGTTGGGCACGGTGCCGGTGGAAGCGGACGGCAGTGCTCATTTTATTGTTCCCGCCAAACTGCAGGTATTTTTCCAGGCATTGGATGAGAACGGTCTGGCCGTGCAGTCCATGCGGTCCGGTACCCATTTTCAGCCGGGCGAGGAAATGGCGTGCCAGGGATGCCATGAGCCGAAGAACCGGGCACCCGGGACTGTGAAATCAACACCGCTGGCGATGAAGAGACCGCCCTCGCGGCTTCAGCCGGATGTCGACGGCACGAATCCGTTCAGTTACCCTCGGCTGGTTCAGCCGGTACTGAACACGTATTGTGTCGAATGTCACAAGAAGAACGTGGAGAAAAAGGCGCCACGGCTGGATGCGGAAGTGGTGGGAATGGATAAAGGAGCCTATATGTCTCTTGCTACGAAGTATTATGCTTCGTATATCAGCCTGACACCGAATTTTGGCTTCTACGACTATGGGCGAAAAGGGGAAGAGACCCATCGTACCATGCCTGGAAAGTTCGGTGCGCTGGGTTCAAAACTTTATCCAATGCTGGTCAAGGGGCATCACGACGTAAAGCTGACACCGGAGGCCATGCACCGCATTACGGTCTGGCTAGATTCCTGTTCGATGTTTTATGGTGTCTATGAAAAGGAAGGCGGAGAGGCACAACTTCGTGGCGAGATTGTTAAGCCGACGCTGGAGTAGGGGAGGTTCCCGTCCGGTGGTTCCCGGACCGGGTTTCGGTGAGCTGAAAAGAAATTAACATTTCTCGTGTTTTTTGTGTATCTCGTGGACAAAGCCGTTGAAGTTACAAGGAGAAAAAGTATGAATGTGAAACAAGTATTGGTAAGTTTATTGGCGGGTATAATGGCGATGTCGGTGCGGGCTGCGGAACCGGTCGAGGGCGGGAACATGCCGAAAGCGGCGGATGTGAGTGGCAAAGGTACAAATCTAGTTGCGACCGCCAGCACGTACGTGATTCCAAAGGAGACGCGGGAGCAGAAGGATGCCCGCATGAAGTGGTTTCGTGAGGCGCGCTATGGCCTCTTTATCCACTGGGGGCCGTCTGCCATTCTGGGCACGGAGACGAGCTGGGGACGGAAAGCGAAATCGGTGATGGATTGCGGTCCGACTCCGCCGCCCAACGGACGGGACGAGGAGTACGACAACCTGTACAAGCAGTTCAACCCGGTCGAGTTTAGCGCCAAGAAGTGGGTGAAGATGGCCAAGGCCGCGGGGATGAAATACATCGTCTTCACCTGCAAGCACCATGACGGGTTTTGCAATTTCCACACGCAGTTCACTGACTACAATATTGCCAACACGCCCTTTAAACGCGATATCGTCAAGGAGCTGGCGGATGCCTGCCACAAGGCTGGCCTGCGTTTCGGGGTCTACTACTCCCCACGCGACTGGTATCAGCCGAGTTACCTGGTCGACGGCAACAAGAAGTATCTTGAGATCTTCCATGGCCACTTGCAGGAGCTACTCAATAACTACGGTAAAGTGGACATTATCTGGTTCGACAGTATGGGAGGCGACTGGGCGGACTGGGATTATCCGAAGATGGCAGAGATTATCCTGAAGAGTCAGCCCGACATCCTGAGCAACGGAAGGATTGGCCCGTTGCAGGCAAGGACTGCTCGGCCTAATTTCGATTTGACCCGGCTGGCGGGCGATTTCCAGACGCCGGAGCAGGTGATTGGCAAATTCGAGCGGGGATGTTATTGGGAGTCTTGCACCTGTCTGGTGGACGGTCAGTGGGGCTACAAGCCGGACGGCCTGCTGCTGACGCTCCGCGAAGTCATGGGCATGTTGCTCTATTCCGCAGGCGGCGACGGGAACCTGCTGCTCGATGTGGCGCCCACGCCGCAAGGCAATTTCGAGGAGCGGCAGATCGACCGGCTGAAGCAGGCCGGCGACTGGCTCAAAGACTACGGCGACACCTTCTACGGCACGCGGGGCGGTCCCTACAAGCCGGGCTACTGGGGCGTTTGCACGCTCAACGGAAGCAAGATCTTTCTGCACGCGCTGACCTTCCAGGGTGACACCCTGACGTTGCCGTCTTTGCCCGTGAAGGTCCTTGGAAGCAAACTGCTGACCGGCGGCAAGGTTGACGTGCAACAGACCACGGATGCGTTGATCGTAAAGGTGGCACCGAAATACCAGCAGAAGATCGACACGATCATCGAGTTGACGGTCGAAGGGAACGCCTTCGACATCAAGCCGATTGACGTCAAGGACCCGGAGACGCTGCTGCTGGGCTGGGGCAAACATCAGAAGCATGCGCTGGCGAAGGTAACGAAGAGCGACGCGCCGGCTCGGCACTGGTGGCACAACCCCTGCGGACCGGGTTATATGTTCGACAACTGCCGGCTCACCTCCTGGGTGCCGGACCCCGGGGCAAGCGAAGTGGTCATCAGCATCGATCTGGAGAAACCGACCGCCTTCAGCACTGCGGCGATCGAAAGCGAAGGCGCGCTCGACCGCGTCGAAATCAAAGCGAAGATGGGTACGGAGTGGAAATCCCTTGGTTCGCTTGAAAAACCAAACGGGCGGCAAACCATCCCGCTGCCGGCAACAACGGCGCAGGAGTTGCAACTCGTGTTCACGTCCAAGGCCAAAGGAAAGTTCCATGTTTGGGAGTTTCAGCTTTTCAAGTAGGCGAGCGTGCCGCCCGCGGAGCGGGAATAAACTGACGAGTAACTTGGAAAGGAATATCCGCCTACGCTAAAGCTACGGCGGACAAAGATGGAATGTTGGCATACTGGAATATTGGAGGGAAACAGCGTATCATTACCCCAACATTCCATCATTCCCATATTCCAACATTCCAGTGAAGTTAAGGATTGCATCAAGAAGCACAAGAGTGTAATATTTGTATTGTTAATCGGAAATATTACTCTTATTATGACAGAATTAACAGAACAACTTAAGGCTTTCGGTCCCGTGCCTGTTACGGGGTCTGATCTCTCGGCATCGTTATCGGATTACGATTCGCCGAAGGATAAGCTGGCCTACATGGTCAGGCAGGGGCAGCTTTTGCGCTTGAAGCGAGACCTCTATTGTGTCGCCAACAGAATCACCGGCGAACGCTTTTCGATGCCGCTGATCGCCAATCATCTGTATGGGCCCTCGTATGTTTCACTGGAATCCGCGCTTTCATACTATCAGCTCATTCCTGAGCGGGTTGTATGTACGAAGTCGGTCGTTAGCAAGCGGGCGAAGTCCATGGAAACACCCCTGGGTCTTTTCACCTATCAAACGGTGCCATCTGGCTATTACTCTGTCGGAATTCGACAGGAGATTGTCAATGACCGCATTGCGTTTTTTATTGCCTCCCCAGAAAAGGCATTGTGTGACCTGCTTCTGATGCGTTCCAGAGTGCGGATCACCTCGGCGGGCGCCATGCAGACATTCCTGCTGGATGAGATGCGGATGGATCTGTCTGAACTGAAGAACCCCGACCTCAGCATTGTCGATGCGTGTATTGCCACCCATCACAAGCCTCTAGAGTTAAAATCATTGCGAAAGGTCCTGGAACATGAATGTGTTTGATTCTATGATGTCGGCCTATTCGCTCCAATCGGATACGGATTATCAGAACGCCCTTCACGAGGTGATGCAGAAGATCGCCTTGGCAGGACTTCATCGCGGGAACTTTTTCAAGCACGCCGCATTTTATGGTGGGACATGCCTACATCTCTTTCATCAACTGCCGCGTTTCTCGGAAGATATGGACTTTTCTCTGATAAAGGAAGATACAACATTTACGCTGAACGATTATTCTGATGCCATCATGGCAGAGTTCAAGGCTCTCGGAAGGGACGTGACGTTTACGCCGAAGGCAAAATCCAAAGACTCCGCCATCAAATCTGCCTTTCTTAAGGATAATACGGCGATTTACAATCTTTCCTTCAAAACAGAACGGACGGTTAAAATAAAGATTGAAGTGGATACCTCTCCGCCACTGGGCTTCAAGACAATGAATCACACGATGTTGCTTCCCTTTTCGTTTGTGGTTCGATGTTTTGATTTACCCTGTCTTTACGCAGGAAAGATGCATGCACTTTTGTTTCGCAACTGGAAAAGTCGGGTTAAGGGACGCGACTGGTATGATTTTGAATGGTATGTGCGGCACCGCATAAAAGTGGATATTCCTCATTTTTGTCAACGCATGCAGCAAAGTCATCCGAGTCAACCTCTTCCTCAAACCGTCACCGATTTAAAGACGCTACTCGTGAAGCGGATTTCGACTCTGAATATTGAGCAAGCCAGAGAGGATGTTATGCCGTTCATCGCGAATCGATCTGAGCTGGATATTTGGAGTCAGGAGTATTTCTTAGCGCTGGTCGATCAAATGGTCTAATTGCCTGAAAAGAGTATTTGACAATCTCCTGATAATCAGATTATTATGTCCTCTATGAACTACCTAGCTATTAAAGATTTAAAGGCCCCGCTACTCGTGCGTGAGACATTAGCGACCTACGGAACTGCGTTGGTAACCAACAACGGTGTGCCGATGGCGTTGATGGTTCAAATAGGGCAGGATGAAAATCCCCTCGAACTCGAGCAGGCCATTCGGCTCGCACGTGCGCGCTTGGCCGTTTCTGCCATTCGGCGAGAGATCCAGAAGCGCCAAGACTTATCGATGGCCGACATCGACAAGGAAATCAAAGCCGTTCGCACAAAACGGAAAGCTAGATTGGCTCACGTATGATCTCAGAAGCCGTATTTGATACGAACGTCATCGTTTCAGGCATTCTGTTTCCAGAGAGTGTTCCCGGGAAGGTTGTGGATTCCATTCTCGAAGGCCACTGCAGACCTATTGTTTCGGATGCTATTCTCGCGGAATATGCTGATGTATTAAGTCGGCCGAAGTTCAATATCTCTCCTGCACGTGTGAGCACCATCATGGATGTTTTTCGCAGTATTGGCATTCCGGCTTCATTTGCCGTGTCAAAGCACCGGGCACAGTTCCCAGACAAAGACGATATTATCTTTGTTGAAGCCGCGCTATCACTGAACAGCCTATTGGTCACAGGAAATAAACGGCACTATCCCGCTTCATTGATGCAGGGGATACGCGTGCTTTCCCCTGCGGATTTTCTCTCATGACATTGATGCTTTGTAAATTATGTTGCATTTATTCAATAGGGTTGATAATGGACGCGATGGGGGCAGAACTAAAAATCTAAAAAAAGAGCAGGAGAATGCCAAATGAGAGACATCAAAGTTATTTGCAGCGCACTACTGGGTTTAGCGTGTTTTGCCTCCGTGGCGTCGGCGGGCGAGCGCCTGGCCCGTGTTTTCGGCGACAACATGGTGTTGCAACGCGAAAAGCCCGTGCCGATTTGGGGATGGGCGGATAAAGGTCAGTCCGTCACGGTCGGCTTCGCCGGACAAAAGAAGACGGCGACAGCCGGAGCAGACGGCAGGTGGTGCGTGCTGCTAGATCCTCTGCCCGCCAACAAGATGCCCGCTGAACTGATTGTGCAGGGCGCAACCACGCGGGTGTTCACGAACGTTCTGGTCGGCGAGGTGTGGGTCATGTCGGGACAGTCCAACATGGAGATGGAGCTGCTCGCCTCTCAGGACTTCCAGGCGGAGCGCGTGAAGGCAACCTATCCGGCGATCCGTCACCTCAAGGTCATGAACGAGTCAGCCTCGTTTCCGGCGGACGACCTGCCGCGTGGGGACTGGAAATTCGCCAGACCGGACCGCTATGAGATTGACCCGTTCATCCCCAATGACAAGCCGGGCGGCGACTGGACCGTTTGCGCGCCAGATACCTGCGGCAACTACACGGCGGCGGGTTACTATTTCGCACGGGAGCTGATGCGGGCGCTCGATGTTCCTGTTGGAATCGTCAATGCGACCTGGGGCGGAACCAAGATCGAGCAATGGATCTCCGCCGACGGATTCCGTTCTGTTCCCGAGCTGAAGGCGCTATCGGCGAAAGTCGATGCCTACATCAGCACGACGGAAGAGGGTCGGAAGCGTTATCACGCCTATTTTGAAGCGCTCAAGCAATGGCTTCCCGCGGCTGAGGCGGCTGTCGCGACCGGTGCGCGTTTACCGGCCCCGGTGCCGGAACCGTGGCTTTCCGCTAACCCCCGGCAGTGGTTGAAACCGACAACCATTTTCAATGGGATGATTCATCCGATATCGCCCTATCCGATACGTGGCTTCCTCTGGTATCAGGGAGAGGGGAATGCGAGCGAGAATGAAACGTATGTCCAGAAGATGACCGCCCTGATTGGCGGCTGGCGTCGCCTGTGGGGGCAGGACGAGGCACCTTTCTACTTCGTGCAATTGCCGGGCTATACGCTGTCCCAGCGCCTGCCTCAAGGCGGTGACGGATGGGCAAGTATCCGCGAAGCACAACTCAAGGTATCCCAGCGTGTTCCCCGCACCGGCATGGCCGTGACCATCGATATCGGAGACGAGAAAAGTATTCACCCGGGCAACAAGCTGGATGTGGGGCGTCGTCTGGCCTTGCTCGCCCTGGCCCGCACGTATGGAAAACCCGTGGCGGACAGCGGACCGATCTACAGAAGCATGAAAATCGAAGGCGACAAGATCCGCATTGGTTTCGATCATGCAGGGAAGGGACTGTTCATCGGTGAGAAGACGGCGACGGAGCCGCCCAAACCCGTGGCATCCGGGACGTTGAAATGGGTGGCGATCGCCGGAGCGGACAAACAATGGCGCTGGGCCGAGACGGCTGTGGAGGGTTCGGAACTTGTAGTATTTGCCAGCGGGCTCGGCAGCCCTGTGGCGGTTCGTTTCGGCTACACGATTAATCCCCAAGGCCCGTGGCTCTACAACCTAGAGGGGCTCCCTGCCTCGCCGTTCAGGACTGATAATTGGTGAAACCATGAAGACAAGTGAAACAAAATGATAAAACGATCCATATTCGCGGCGCTAATTTTTGCGCTATCAAGTTTGCAGAATGATGCTCGTGCCGATGCTCATTTGAGCCCGGTTTTTGGCAGCAACATGGTGTTGCAACGTGATATCCCTGCCAAACTGGTTGGTTGGGCAGATGTCGGCGAAGACGTGACTGTTAAACTTGGCGAAAAGATTGTGGGGCAAGTTGCCGGGACAGGGAAAGAGAAGCCGTGGACCTTACTGCTGCCGGTTCAGAAGGCGGGTCCGATTCCGGACATTACAATCATTGGGAGGAACCGCATCACCCTGACGAATCTGCTCGCCGGTGACGTATGGGTTTGTTCAGGTCAATCCAACATGAACATGCCGCTCATCAAGGCTCCTCAGTTTAATGGTGTGCCCAATGTTGCGAGGGAATTGGCCACAGCGGACCGTCCGCAGATCCGTCTCTGCAATGTAGTTGAAACGGGCGAATGGAGGGTCTGTTCGTCGGAAAGCGTGAAGCTTTTTTCAGCGGCCGCCTACTTCTTTGGCCGGGAAATACAGTCGCGCATGGATATCCCTGTCGGTCTGATCCAGGCGGCAGCCAATGGTTCGACAGCGGAAGCATGGATTGTCTCCGGTGGTCTTTATTCTCGCTTTATTGCCCCGCTCACGAGTATGAACATCAAGGGCGTGATCTGGTATCAGGGTGAAAGCAATTCACTCCGGGCCTCCGCCTATCCGGAATTGATGGCCCATTTGATTGGAGGTTGGCGTCAGGCTTGGGGACAGGCATCTTCGTCGGGTTCTGGCGCGCCAGTCGAAGACTTCCCATTCTTAATCATGCAATTGGCGGGCTTTAAGTGTCCTTCTGTTCCCTGGTGCGGGCCGGGATCGTTTGTTGAACTGAGAGCTGCCCAGCAGCGGATTGTGGAGACCGTGGCAGGCACCGGCCTTGCGGTGGGTATCGATATAGGTGACGCTAATAGTGTGCATCCGACCAACAAGCAGGAGGTCGGTCGGCGGCTGGCGCTGGTGGCACTTAAACAGGTTTACGGGCAGGATGTGGTTGCAGCGGGCCCCGCATTGACAGATGCGCGCTTCGCGCCGGGACGGGCGACGCTTGTATTTGATCCAGGAGGGAAGGACCAAAGCTTGGTATTCAAGAACAGCGCTACGAATGGTTTTGAACTGGCAGGTGCTGATGGAAAATTCGTGCCTGCTTCGGCACAATTGAATGGGAACACGATTATCCTGATAGCAGATGGGATGACGACTCCGTGTTCGCTCCGCTATGCGTGGGCGGACAATCCGCCTGCCACGGTGTTCAACACCGCCGGCTTGCCCGCCGCACCGTTTCGGAAGACGGCGCCTGCGATTAGCGTGAACGACTTGGACGGGAAGCGGGTCCTGGTGCTGGGCGACAGCATCACGGCGGCTGGAACGTATGTCAAGTTCATCGAATATTATCTGAAGAAATGCTATCCGGAAAAGAAGTTCGAACTGATCAACAGCGGTCGATGCAGTGAAACGACGTCTGGACTTTCCGAGGCAGGGCATCCTGGGATGCGCCCATGTGTTCACAAGCGGCTTGCGGCCGAGATCGCCAAACACAAGCCGCAGATCATCATGGCGTGTTACGGCATGAATGACGGCATCTACGCCTCGGCCAACGAGGAACGGGCAAAGGCCTATTACGACGGGATACTCAAGCTGGCGAACGATTGCCGGGCACAGGGGGTCGAGAAGGTGATCCTGCTGACCCCGCCGGTGTTTGATCCTCGCCCGTGGAGTACCCGGCTCTCGAAGGAAGGCGCCGCACCGCAGATGAATCATCCCTACGAAAAGTATGATGAAGTGTTGGCAGGTTACTCGAAATGGATTATGGGATTGAAGCTCGACGGTGTATCGAGTATTGATCTGCATACGCCCATGAAGAACGAGATTGCCATGCGATGCCAGAAAAAGCCAGAATTCAAGCTTTCTCCTGACGGGATTCATCCGGGGCCTTTGGGGCATCTGGTGATGGCACATGCGGTTTTGAATGGGCTGGGGGTTGATATGCGTGTGGAGGATCTCGATGTCGAGTTAGCAGCGGTTGATGCAATGATTGGAACAAAGAAATAAAGGGGAAATAATGACACGAAATTTGAAGAATGTTTCTTGGACGTTGATGGCACTTTCACTTCTTGGCGTTGTGAGCACACTCCAAGCCGTAGAGATCCAGCATCTTCGCTGTGAGTATTTAGTGAACCCGCTGGGGATTGATGCTGTGCCCAGACTCAGTTGGGAAATCGGGGCATCGAATGAACGGGGCGTTAAACAGGTTGCCTACCAGATTCTCGTGGCGAGTTCCGAAGAGCAATTGAAAAAAGGCGAGGGCAATCTGTGGGACAGCGGTAAGGTGGCCTCGGATCAACAGAACCAGATTGCGTATGCGGGAAAACCGTTGTCATCAAAGATGCGCTGTCATTGGAAGGTGAGAGTGTGGGTATCGAAAGGGGCGACGGGCTTTTGGAAATTCGGCAAAACGTTCTGCAGCGAATGGAGTGAATCGGCGTATTGGACGATGGGGCTTCTGACGCCGGATGCGTGGAAGGCGAAATGGATCGGACTTGAACACGTCATTCCCGAAAACGCCTTTGACCATGAGATCACGGAAGGTAAATTGGTGATCAAAAAGGCCATCTATAGCGCTGAGAGCGGCAACAAATCCAATTCGGTTGATATTACTGACATTCTGTGCAAGAAAATCGACAAGGGAACGCTGGGTGCGACCATTACTCCCAAAGCACTGGGTGTTGATCCTGGACCCGGAAGACAACATCTGGTTGTTGAATACGAATACAACGGTAACCCCTTTGTTCTCGAGACGCCTATAGCCAACAGGCTCGGCGATATTTATCTCCCATCAGGCACGATGTACATGGATACTCCTGAAGGGCTCAAGGAGCGGAAGCGCTGGGCTATTCCGCGGCAGTTGCGCAAGGAGTTCAGCGCGACAAAAAAGATCCGACATGCCGCTCTGACGGTAACGGCCCTGGGACTCTATGAGTTCCGGATTAATGGCAAACGTGTTGGCGATCACCTTCTGGCGCCGGAATGGACTGATTACAACAAGCAAATCCAATATCAGACGTATGACGTCACCAGCAACGTGCGTTCAGGCAAGAACACCATGGGCGCCATATTGGGCAATGGCTGGTATTGCGGCGGTTGGATGTTCTGGGGAAAAACATTAAGGTCCATCTACGGGAAGGATCCCAGTCTGATTGCTCAGCTTGATATTGAGTATGAAGATGGAAGCAAGGAAGTCGTTGCCACGGATGCGTCGTGGCGTGGCACCACGGACGGGCCTGTGCGTTTTGCCGGCATTTTCGAGGGCGAAATTTATGACGCCCGCAGAGAAATGGTCGGCTGGGACGCATCCGGATTTAATGACTCGAAATGGAATCCGGTTACTGTTCGTGTTCAGAAAGAAAAACCTGAACAACTGGATTTTCAGGTTGGAAAACTGATGGCGCAGCGCAGTGATCCGATTCGGAAAGAGATGGAACTCAAGCCTATTGCCATTACGGAACCACGGCCCGGCGTCTATGTCGCCGACATGGGGCAGATCTACAGTGGCTGGACGCGGCTGAAGATCAACGCCCCCGCTGGAACGAAATTAACGCTGCAACACAACGAGGCGTTAAATCCGGACGGGACGGTTTACACGGACAACCTGCGGGCCGGGCATTTCGGAAAAGGCGACCGGCAGATCGACCGGTATTTCTGCCGGGGCGGGAGTGAGGAAATGTTGGAACCGCATTTCACATACCATGGTTTCCGCTATGTGCAGATCAACGGGTTGCTCCGAAAACCGACTGCGGATGAGGTGACCGGAATCGTGTTTCATACCGGCTTCCGCAAGACCGGCGAGTTCACCTGTTCTAATCCGCTCGTCAACCGACTTGTTGAGAATATCCAGTGGTCGCAGCGAGCCAACGTGATGGGTATTCCGACTGACTGCAACCAGCGTGACGAGCGTTGCGGTTACACGGGCGACATGAATTTCTTTATGCCTGCGGCCGTCTACAATTTCGATATGGCGCCATTCTTCAACAAGTGGCTGGTGGACATCGAGGGAGCGCAACTGCCCGAGGGATGGTTCCCCGATCACGCACCGTATTATGGCCCGGGTGGCGGTCCGAATGTCGGCTGGTCCGATGCGGGAATTCTCTGCCCTTACCGGATGTACCGGGAATATGGCGATACGCAGGTGATCAAGGAGCATTACGCGTCCATGAAGCGTGCGATGGCGCAACTGGTGAGCACCACCAATCCAGACGGAACCCGCGGAGGGCATGAGAAGGATAAAGGGCGTGGCTGGCGGATCGGGCTGACGGACCATGCCAGTGCTGGAAGCACTAAGCCGAACGAGGTGATTGTTGGAACAGCTTATCTGGCCTACGATGCCCGGGTAATGGCCGAGATGGCTCGGGCGATAGGAGAAAATGCTGACGCGGCCACGTACGATAAGCTGGCGAAGCAAACAGAGGCGGCCTTTTCCGAAAAGCTGATTGATACCGAAGGCCGGGTCAAGGCTGCTTTAGACGATTCACGAAATAATGAAACGCAGTGTGGTTATGCGCTGGCCTTCAGTATGGGGCTCGTGCCGGAAACGAAAAAGACCTTGGTCAGTGAACGCTTTAGCGATTGGGTTAACCGGGATAAAGGGCAGATCACAACAGGTTTCATGGGTAATCCGTGTATCCTTCAGGCATTGGAATTGGCCGGTCGGGAGGATATTGTGTACAAGCTGCTGTTGAACGAAAGCTATCCGTCCTGGCTCTATCCGGTGACCGTCGGCGCCACAACAATCTGGGAACATTTTGGAAGTTATCGTCCGGATGCTGGCGGTTTGTCCGATCCCTTCATGAACTCTTTAAGTCACTATGCGCACGGGGCCGTCGGAAGTTTTATCTTCGGAAATATTGGAGGCATTCGGCCGGAACTGCCCGGCTACAAGCGGATGATCATCCAGCCGGTGATTCGTCCCGGCCTGACATGGGCGAAGGCCCGCTACGATTCGATTCGAGGGCAGATTGTGAGTCACTGGCGACTTGAAACTGGATCCACCTCCGCTAAAGTTACGGCGGACAGGAACTTGAAACTGGATGTCACCATTCCAAATAACACAACCGCGACGGTCTATGTTCCAGCGAAAGATGCGGGTTCAGTTATGGAGAGCGGTAAGCCCATTTCAGAAGCCAATTGCGTGAAGTTTCTGCGGATGGAAAACGGTGCAGCTGTTATTGCCGTCGGTTCGGGGTCTTATCATTTTTGCAGTCAGCAATAGGAGAAAAGTAAAAAATGCATAGAAGAATGTTCGGTATAGTCTGTCGGGTCTTTTTGTTCTCAACCCTACTGCTGGCTCCGCTCCACGCCGAGGACCTTCGCTTGAGTTCGCTGTTTTCGGAGCACATGGTCCTGCAGCGCGAGAAGCCTGTCGCTGTCTGGGGCTGGGGCGATGCGGGCGAAGCCGTGACCGTCGCCTTTGCTGGACAGACCAAGACCGCCATCGCAGGCGCCGATGGTAAATGGTCGCTCAAACTCGACGCGCTCAAGGCCTCCATCGAGTCGCGCGCGCTCACCGTCATTGGAAAGGACGGACGCAAGGTCGAGGTGAAGGACGTCCTTGTAGGCGAGGTCTGGTTCGGCTCCGGCCAGTCCAACATGGCGATGGGCGTAGGATCCGCGACCAACTCTGCTGCGGAAAAGACCGCCGCGAATTATCCCCTCATCCGTTATTACGGCGAATCCTCCGGCCCCGCCGAGAAACCTCAGGCCGAAGGCAAAGGGGTCTGGCAGCTCTGTACTCCGGAGAACGTGTACCGTTTTTCAGCAACACTCTATTTCTTCGGTCGCGATATCCATCGCGAGCTCGGCGTCCCCGTCGGCCTGGTTTGTGCTGCAGTCGGTGCCACGCACATCGAATCCTGGGTTCCCGCAGAAGCCCAGTGCTCGGATCCGGATACTAAGGCGGAATACGACGGCCAGTTAAAGGGTTGGGGTAACTTCGACGATGCGAAGTTGAAAGCCGACTATGAGAAGAAACTCGCCGACTGGAAGATCGCTTTCGAGAATGGGAAAGCCCAGAGCAGAGATAAGCCCTGGACTCCGGAAGCGATGATCGCTCACATCAAGCGCAAGGGTCCCCCCGCCGGTCTCTACAACGGCAAGGTCTTCACCCTCGCGCCCTTCACCCTGCGCGGCATCCTCTGGTATCAGGGCGAGAGCAACACTGGCCTTCCTAAGCCCACCCAACCGCATCTCTACCGCAAGCAGCTCTCCCAACTCGTCACGAGCTGGCGCGCGCTTTGGAACGATGAGTTGCCCTTCGCGTGGGTGCAGCTCCCCAACTTTACCGCGCCCGGTGAAGGCTGGTCGCGCGTCCGCGAAGCGATGCTGCAGGCGCTGGAGCTGCCGAAGACTGGCATGGCTATCACGATTGACATCGGTGACGTAAAAAATATTCATCCCGCCAATAAGCAGGAGGTCGGTCGCCGGCTCGCGCTTTGGGCGCTCGGTACCGTTTACGGCAAGAAGGTACCCGCGATCAGCGGCCCGTTGCCAGCAGGCTCATCCGTCAGCGGCAATGCGATCACGGTCTCCTTCAAGTACGCCAATGGCGGGCTGAAGGCTAAAGACGGCGGACCAGTGAAAGGCTTCCAGATCGCGGGCGCCGATCGGCAATGGAAAGCCGCTGTTGCCAAGATTGATGGAGATAAGGTTTTCATTAACAGTCCCGGCGTCGCTTTGCCGGTCGCCATTCGCTACGCCTGGTTGGACAATCCAGATTGTAATCTCTACAATGGCGCCAATCTGCCAGCCTCGCCCTTCCGGACTGACGATTGGCCCATTGTCATGGTCGAGAAGAAATAAGGGGAAACGACAATCAAGGACTGCCTCAGAATCAGTAACCAAGCAGCATGTCGTTGCTTGCCCACGAGACACACGAAATGAAGCTTAGGACATGGGACATGGGACATGGGACGTGCAGCACGTCAGACGACACATCACCCCAAGTCCCTCCGTCCCAAGTTCCACGTCTTGTGATTCACCGGCGCAGTGAAGGTTTGCGTGGGACTATTTTCTACTTGGCTCTTTGAAGTGGAGCATGAACTTGATGCCGTTCATGTTGGGAATGTGATAACGCATATATTTTAAAAAGCCATTGTACATGAGTATTCCTTCGCTACGGTGCAAGCCTGACTTTGGCTCTATAGAAGCCGTTCGTGGAGTCTACCAGATTTGTGCAGATTAGAGTTTGTCCGGTACCACGGACGTCTGTGAGCCCTGGCATAGGTTCCCAACTGCCGCTGGCTAAGCTTTTGCGTGATTCGATGGAGTAATACCGGTTCAGCCCTTCGTACTGGGGTCCTGGTTCGACAGTCTGGAGAGAGACCTGCCACTGGCTGTTAGACGCCGAAATACAAACGCCAAATGTGCTTAACGGATTCGTCGGATGTGTGCCAGCAATGAACTCCTGCCAGGTGAAAAGACCATCGCCGTCCTGATCATTCGTTGAGGATGCGTTCAGATTGTTTGTCCATGCTGGATTTGCAGCCGCCAGCCACCAGCTCGGCGTGTTGCTCAACACGATATCCGCCGAGAAATAAACTTGGATTGTGTGGCCGGCTTTGACGTTTGTGAGGGTACAGACCAAGGGAGTTCCAGCACTGACGCCATCAACCGTCACATCGCTGAGGTGATACCATGTGGCGGGCACATTTGTAAAGCTGATGGCAGAGCCATATTGGACTTCCACTGAGCCGGTCGGCAGTATTGCCCCATAACCTTGGCTCGAGGCAACGATGCTGACCGGAGCGGCAGGGTCAACGTGAATGCTGAAGGCCTGGGTTCGGGTTTTTGCTCCGCTGGTGGCCGTAACGACTCCGCTGAAATCGCCTGGCGTTGAGGGTATGCCCACCAGAGTGCCGTTGGTATTGAGAACGACTCCGTCCGGCAAACTTCCGCTGGTCAGCGAAAACACAGGCCGGGGCGCTCCGGTGGCCATATACTTGAAGCTAAAGGGCGTTCCCTGTTGCGCTGTCGATGGTGGGGGTATGTTTGCGAAACGGACATTGTTTATAAACGCATCAGCAACGGTTTGAAATTGAGGAAACTGATCATCACGGTTGAGCAATACGAACACAGACATGTGAAGGTTGGGGTATCGGCAGGTGGCGGTCTTGAAGCCCATCCATCGGCCCGTATGCCAGACCCTGGCGTTTCCGCCATAGGTGTCGGGCATAACGCCACATGCATACGAGGGAAGGCCCATGGGAATGTCGGAGACAGGTTGCCCGATTTTAGTGCCGCTGGTATAGTGTCCGACTGTTTCAAACGTTGTGATCAGGCTTTGGTTCGCATTGCCCAGACGGTTCGAGTAGAAATTCTCGTGCCACTTCAGCAAGTCCGCGATCGTGGCGCTGACTCCGGTCGACCCTGTTGCAGGTGAGTTCGTGAACGGTGTACTCCAGAGAACCAGACTGGCATCATATCCATTGGGTTGATTGGTTACCACAATGGAGATATTGTCGTGTATATCAGACTTCGTCATGCCCAATTTCGAAAAGATCTCGTCATGAGCAAATTGGCGTAATGTCTTACCGGAAACCCTTTCTACGATGATGCCCAACAGGACGTAATTCATATTGCAGTACTTCATCGTGCTGCCGATGGGTGTCTGCGCTGATGCAATCCCGTAGGGGCCTTCCATCATCAGCCCGTCGAGCATGGTTGTGGCATTATTCGTTTGATTGCCCGTGCCTGTGTCGTAAATAGCGCTGATCATGTTGAGCATGTGTTGGATTGTGACGCCGTTGAAATTAGTATGCAATTCTGGAATGTGTAAACGAAGCTCATCGCTGGTTGACAGCAGTCCCTTTTCCTGGCACAAAAGCACGCTCATGGCTGTAAACTGCTTGGAACAGGACGCAAGGTAAAAGGGAGCCTCAATGGAGTTGGTGATGCCTCCGGCAACATCGGACATTCCGTAGGCCCTCTGGAAAACAAGTTCTCCGTCCAGCGCCACACCGACCACTCCTCCGGGTTTGCCGGCATTAGCACCCGTCGCAAAGGTGAACTGGCTGTTCACGGCGTTGCTGATCGTCGCGTCGATCTCTAATGGAGTGGCCGCCCGAGCAGAAGCAAAGAGCAGAACGAAAGATAGGATTGTAAACGTCCCGAGGAGACCTGGCAAAACATGCCTAGTCTTCTTGGGTAAGCCCTTGTGTAATCTTTCAATTTTCATCAAGTACTTACGCCTAAATTGCGCGCATTTTTCTTTTCTCGGCTGGCAACCTAGCCAACAATGAATATATTTTTGCTCTTATTGATGGTTGAAGCAAGTTGAAAATCTTGGTTTCTTCAAGTTTCTCGGACGTGGAACATGGGACATTGGACTTAGGGAAAGGAGAAGTGTCAGTAAGTCTTTCATGCCTCACACTAACGCGTTAACACATTTTCCAAGTCCCTCAGTGTCCCAAGTCCCACGTCTTGTGATTCACCGGCGCAGTGAAGGTTTGCGTGGGACTATTTTCTGCTTGGCGTGTGACTGTTGCTGAGTAGGAATGCAACAGGTAGCGGGTGAGGTTGGGTCGGGGCTTGGCACCGTACCAGGTGTCGTTAATGATCGGATGGCCTGAACACGCGAGCTGACAGCGGATCTGATGGGTCACGCCTGTGCGGATCAGCACCTCCAAAAGCGTACAGGCGTGTCGCTGCTCAATGGGTTTGTAAAATGTTTCCGCGTGGAAGATGCGTTCGGGTTCGCGCCATTTCCCATGCTCCACTCTCCATGTCTCGAGATCCATCATTTTGCATTGCGATGAGGGCCCGTGGACGAGCTCCTGCACGAGTTTGCCGGGTTCCTTGACAAGACCTTCCACCAGCGCGTAATAAACTTTGTCGACCGTTTGTTTTGCAAATTGTTCGCGCAGGTGGCCGAAGGCCGCTTGCGTACGTGCGACTAGGACGAGTCCTGATGTTCCGGTGTCTATGCGATGGAGCGCGCCCGCCATGAGCGGCTGGTCTCCGATGGCAGCAAGTTCGGGATAGCGCGCGACCATGCCGTTCATCAAGGTGCCACGCTCAGTATGGGTGAGGGGATGGACCGGCTGGCCTGCTGGCTTATTGACGGCGATCAGTTCGTTGTCCTCGTACAAAACATCTATGGCGACACTGTCATCGGGTTGAACGCGGTTTTCCGAAGCCTCGGCAAGCTGAAGAACGATGATGCTGTCCCCCTTGCGGAGCTTTGTGGACTTCGTGCCGCATTTCTTGCCGTTTAAAACAATATTTCCTGCTTCAATGGCGGCCTGGCAGAAGGTGCGCGTCGACGTAGGGAAATGCTCCGCCAAAAAACGGTCAATGCGCATCTCCTCGGATTTTTCAAATGTCACTGTCTGATTGAGAATCATAAAGGCTTCCTGAATGTCCCCAGTATAACATGCCGCAATTTGAATGTCCACGTCGGGCTAGTGTTTTATAAGGGGTCAGTTTTACTATAAAATGCAATTTGAATTTGCATATTAAGACTGAAAATGCAAACTTAGCTTGCGTTTTTTGTTGACCGACTAAACCATAAACGTGTAAGCTTGTGACATGAAAACAATTAAACGGCTTATTTTGAAGCCTAAAAAGAGTTTCTTTTTATTCGGACCTCGTGGAACAGGTAAAACGACGTGGTTACAAGAGACATACCCAGATGCATACATGTTGGATCTGCTGAAATATGATAAGCATGTTGAATTGTTGGCACATCCTGAACGGTTGCGCGACATTGTGGAAGGTAACCTCGATCGCCAGGTGTTCATCATTGATGAAGTGCAGAAAAATCCAGCGCTACTGGACATGGTTCACTTGCTGATTGAGAAACACCCAAAGATCGCTTTCGTGCTGACGGGCTCTAGTTCGCGGAAGCTCAAGAGGACAGGAGTCGACCTGTTGTCTGGCCGAGCAGTACGCTCGATGTGCCATCCCTTTATTGCTGCGGAGCTGGGTGACCGGTTTCATCTGGAAGAAGGACTCCGGCATGGGCTGATCCCTCTTGTGGTATCGAGTTCCGAGGACAAGCAGCAGGTGTTACGAGCGTATATCAATCTGTACATCCGTGAAGAGGTTCAGGGAGAAGGTTTGGTTCGGAACTTGAACTCCTTTACACGCTTTTTGGAGGCAGTCACTTTTTCCCATGGTTCAGTGCTGACCACCACAGCAGTGGCAAGAGAGTGTTCGGTGAATCGGATGACGGTGGAAGGTTATCTTTCGATCCTTGAAGATTTAAACTTGGGGGCAAGAATGCCGATCTTCTCGCGGCGTGCGAAACGTGGGTTGATTACGCATGATAAATTCTATTTGTTTGATGCTGGTGTTTTCCAGATGTTGCGGCCAAAAGGTCCCATGGATACGCCGGAGGAGATTAGTGGTGCTGCTTTAGAGGGGCTGGTCTTTCATCATTTGAGGGCTTGGAATGACTATTCAGGAGAGCCATGTCGCCTACACTTCTGGCGGACGCAATCCGGGGTGGAGGTTGACTTTGTCCTCTATGGGGAAAAGACATTTGTTGGCTTAGAGGTCAAGAATAGCTCGCGTATTCGCTCAGAGGATCTCTCGGGTCTGAAGGCGTTTGGTGAAGATTATCCCGAGGCTAAACGTATTTTTCTTTATCGCGGGAAGGAACGGCGACTGGTGGATGGCATCCTGTGCATGCCGTGTGAAACCTTTTTGAAGCAGTTGGTTCCCGGTGTCTTTCCGGAGGGATGATACATTACTTCCCAAACTTCCGGTCGAGCTCGCGGTAGGAGGTGAAGATCATGGTAGGTTTGCCGCGCGGGCAGGTGTAGGGCATGCGCGTCTTCACAAGGGAGGCCACCAGTTTTTCAATTTCAGGGATCGTCGCGATACGCGTCTGACCGACCATGACGCGGCAGGCGGCCTTAGCAATAATCTCTTCGCTCCACTTTTCCGTACCGCGCCGAACACCAGCATTTTCAAGGTCATGCGCAATGTTGGCCAACAGTTCGCGACAGGAGAGATCACCGAGGATGGCCGGTAAGGCTTCAATGACAAAGTGATCGCTGTCGCCAAAGGCATCCACACCAAATCCCATCGCTTGTAAGACTTCCAGATGTTTGGTCAGCCGTGCGGCATCGCCGGGTGGAAGCTGCACGGTCTCCGGCAACAACAGACGTTGGGAATAGGCATCGTCTTTATCATGGTTGGCCATGAGCTGTTCAAAGAGCACGCGTTCACGTGCGGCGCGAGGATCAAGGGTGACGTGTCCGTCTTCGGTTTCAAGCAATGCATAACCGCCTTCTAGTATACCGAGCACACGACACCATTGCCATGGGGCATGTGATGGCGTAGCTGATGAAGATGCAAGGCGTGTGATGTCAGGCACTGAAAAATCAGGACGGAAGGTATTTTCAGGTGGGCGTTGGGGCGTCGGGAAGAGGGCGAGCCCTGTACCGACTGGCGCATTCGGAACTCTCAGTGGATAGGTAAACGAGGAGGTAGGGGGGAGAGGCGTGAGTCGAGCCGGGGGTTCGACAGATGCCGGGGGTGTTGGCACGGGGGGCGTGGTGAGGTCTGTCTCGGGCACACGCTCGCTGGTTCGTTGTAAAGCAGTGCGAATGGCGCGGATAATCGCCTCTCTTACATCGGCTGGCTTGTGGAATCTGACTTCGCGCTTTGTCGGATGCACATTGACATCCACGCCTTCAGGCGGCATCTCGATGAAGAGCAGGACAATGGGCTTGCGTTCGCCCGCCAGCGGCGGATAGGCCTCTTTAAGGGCGTAGGCAATGACAGGCGCTGTTGCAGGACGGCCATTGATAAAAATGTACTGCTCGCTACGGTCGTTACGGAGTTGATTGGGCAAGCTAACAAAGCCATAGACGCGAACGCTATTGGACGTGGATTCGACCACGCGCAAATCCGCGCAGAAATCCGGACCGAAGAGATCGCGTACGCGCTCTTCCAGTGTGGCATCCGAGGGCAGACGCGTGAGTTCGCGTCCGTCGGAGGTTAGGCTCATTCCGATTTTGGGATGGGCGAGCGCATGGACTGTAAAGATCGTACGGATGTGTGCTTGCTCTGTCTCATAAGCACGTAAAAACTTACGTCGAGCAGGGATATTAAAAAACAGATCGCGGACTTCTATGGTGGTCCCCGGGGGAAGTCCTGCCTCACGTACATCTTGCAGGCTTCCGCCGACGACCGTTAATTCGGTTCCCGCTTCATCTGTTGCGCGACGTGTCTTTAAGATAAAGCGAGAGACCGAGGCGATGGAGGGGATGGCCTCGCCTCTGAACCCCAAGGTGTCGATACGTTCGATGTCATCCACGTCACGGATTTTACTGGTCGCTTGTCGCTCGAGACTGAGCAAGGCATCATCGCGGTTCATGCCGCATCCGTTATCGCGTACCTCGACCAACTTGCGTCCACCAGCCGTTACCGTGACATCAATACGCGACGCCCCAGCATCAATGGCGTTCTCCAAGAGTTCCTTTACCACGGATGCCGGTCGTTCAACAACCTCGCCCGCTGCAATCTTGTTTGCGACTTGAATTGGCAGTAAACGTATATGTCCATCCCTTTGCATAAGCAATAAGATGCGAACTTCTTGTCTATTCGTCAAGCCGTATTTGACAGAAAGCCCTATTTTTGCAAAAATACATTGCTTTACTAACGCAGGAGAACCAGAGCATGAAATTGAGCAATGAAAATTTGACGTTGGCAGCCAATACGATCCGTGGATTGGCTATGGATGGTGTGCAGACAGCAAAGTCCGGTCATCCGGGTGCACCTATGGGTCTGGCGGATATCGCCACGGTCTTGTGGCTGAAATATTTGAAGCATAATCCCTCTGATTCCACGTGGGTGGACCGTGATCGTTTTATTTTATCAGGTGGGCATGGTTCGATGTTGGTGTACAGTTTGTTGCATCTCGCGGGGTATAAGTTGCCTCTGGAAGAGCTGAAGCGTTTTCGCCAGATGGGCAGTTTGACTCCGGGACATCCTGAGTATCACCACACCGACGGTGTTGAGACGACGACGGGTCCGCTCGGTCAAGGTATTGCCGCAGGCATCGGCATGGCGATTGCAGAACGCATGGCCGCCGCGCGTTACAATGTGAGCGGTAGTGAAGCTGTGGTCGATCATCGCACGTGGATGTTCTGTGGAGATGGCGATCTGGAAGAGGGCATCAGTCATGAAGCCTGCTCGCTCGCGGGTCATCTGAAGCTCGAAAAACTCGTACTTTTCTATGATAGCAATGGCATTACCATTGAAGGTCATACCGATCTTGCGCTGAGTGATGATCCCAAAAAACGGTTTCAAGCCTACAATTGGCATGTGCTCGAAATCGATGGCCATGACCTTGACCAGATTGACCGCGCGATTCGTAAGGCGATGAAGTTGACGGGTAAGCCGATCCTGATTATTTGCAAGACACACATTGGCAAGGGAAGTCCCAACAAACAGGACTCTCACGAAGCGCATGGCGCGCCGTTGGGCGAAGAAGAGGTCAAACTCACCAAACGCGCCCTCGGGATGCCGGAAGACCAGCTCTTTTATGTGCCGGAGGAGGTCCGCGCTTTATTTGCTGAACGCTTAGCCAAAAACAAACGTGCTCAAGGCAAGTGGAAGCGTATCTTTAAGGATTGGTCAAAGGCTAATCCTGCAAAGGCTGAGCAGTGGAAGCAATCCTACGAGGATTTCATGCCACTTGATATTGAGAGCAAAATTCCTGCTTTTGATGTGACGAAGCCTGTTGCTACGCGCAATGCATCTGGCATCGTGCTCAATGCACTTGCCAAGGCGATGCCGCAAATCGTGGGGGGCTCCGCCGACCTTGCGCCGAGCAATATGACCTGGCTCAAGGACATGGGTGAACTTAAGCCTGGCGAATTCAGCGGGCGTAACATCCACTTTGGTATTCGTGAACTCGCAATGGCGACAATCATGAATGGGATCACGTGTCATGGGGGCTTCCGTGTCTTTGGTGGCACCTTCTTTGTTTTCAGTGATTACTGTCGTCCAGCGATGCGCATGGCCGCGTTGATGGGCTTGCCCGTGATTTACGTCTATACGCACGACAGCTTCTATGTGGGCGAAGATGGTCCGACACACGAGCCGGTTGAACAGATGGCGGCGATACGTTGTATGCCGAACATGACCATGATCCGTCCGGCAGATCCGACCGAAACAACAGCAGCCTGGATTGTGGCACTCAAGAATAAGAAAGGGCCAACCGCCTTGCTCTTCACGCGTCAAAACATGAAGGTCATTGATCGTAGCATATATCCCTCTGCCACGAATGTGGAGAAAGGCGCTTATACGCTTTGGCAGAACGGCGAGGGAACGCCTGACCTCACGATTATCGCTACGGGATCAGAAGTTGAAATCGCTCTTGAAGCTGCGCAGCAAATCACGGATCGCCATGTGCGTGTTGTAAGCATGCCGTCGTGGGAACTTTTTGCCAAGCAGAACCAGACCTATCGCGATCGCATCATCGATCCGACCTGTACACGCCGCCTCATTGTCGAAGCAGGTAGCTCCTTTGGGTGGGAACGCTTTGCAGGCAAACACACGACAATGATTACGCTCAACACCTTTGGTGCCTCAGCTCCCTTTAAGGATTTGGCCAAGGCCTTTGGGTTCACCACCGAAAATGTACTCGCTAAGGCACGTGAGCTTTTGACGAAGTAATGATCACACCCGCAAAGTGGGAGGGACGAGCGACTGCTCGTCAAAGGCATGGAGACGCATGCCCCTCCCTGCCTGAAAAACTCTCGACCATCTTCTGGAGTTTCTGCAAGATTGGTTCGGTGATGTTCGGGGGTGGTTATGCCATGTTACCCTTGCTTGAAAAAGAGATCACGGGGAACCGCAAATGGTGTACACAAGAGGAAATGGTTGACACCTTTGCTCTAGCTCAATTGATTCCAGGCGTGGTCGCCATCAATACCTCGATGTTTGTGGGACATCGCCTGCGCGGTTGGCGCGGGACGATCGCGGCAACGCTGGGCATTATTGCTGTACCTTTTGTGGTGATTCTTGCCTACGCCTTTGCGTTTGACTATTTTCGTGAGACGAAGTGGCTTGAACACGCGACTGCGGGCCTTCGTCCGGCTGTGGCGGGTATGATGCTGGGCATGGCTTATACGCTCTTCCGTCGCACAGGCAGAACCATCGTAGGGGTGTGTGTCTTTCTGACGGTCACCATCCTTGTGCTAGGTCTGGGTGTCAGCGCAGTACATGTGATTATCGCTGGTGTCTTGCTCGGCCTCTGTTGGCATGGCATCGCCATGGTGCGCGAAAAACATTAATGCAATACGATGCCGAATTTATCCCGCTGTGACACCTTTGGACCCGCAATTTTGAACCTTATTCTGCTTTGCCAAAAGAAAGTTTTCTGTTGCGTTTTGGTGTGCTGGAATGGTAATCTAAATTCTCTTACAGGTGCTTCCATGGTGGGGATACCTGAGTAGTGCGATTTGAGACGAGATGGTGTACCATGAACACTGACAACACAGAAGAAAAACCTGTTGATGATGTTGAGGGGATCGACAACGAAGTTCCCATGCCAGTTAATGGCTATCCAATAGACAGCCTCATGATTCGTACTGACCGACGCACTGTTTTTGAGGTCTGCAGACGAATTACGCAGAACGTATACGTGCTTGACCCAGAGTTTCAGCGTGATTTCATCTGGGACGAACTCAAGCAGAGCCGACTGATTGAATCAGCCATGATGCGTATACCCTTGCCTGTTTTTTATTTGGCAGAGATAGCAGACGGAAAAATTGTCGTTGTTGATGGACTTCAAAGGCTTTCTACTTTTCGACGCTTTCTCGCCGGAGACCTACGTCTCAGAGGATTGGAATATGCCTCTGATATGAATGGAAAGAGCTTTGCGGATCTCCCTTCAACTGTCAAGAATCGGGTCGAAGACACCAACCTAACGCTCTATTTGATAGATAGTAAGGTTCCGGACCAAACGAAAGTGGACATCTTCGAGAGGGTCAACAGTGGTGAACCCCTGACTAAACAACAAATGAGGAACTGTCTCTATCTTGGGGATGCAACGAGGTGGCTGGCGCGCATGGCGAAAAATGAAGAATTTCTTTCTGCAACAGCGCATGGTCTTAATCACAGGACGATGCGTGATCGTGAGTGTATCAATCGGTTTCTTGCCTTTACGGAACTTGGAGAGTCATCATATACAGGAAATATGGACAATTTTTTAAGAGATGTCTTGAACAAACTGAAGAAGCCTGATCCTGATCGGCCGCAGTACTGGCAGGAGTTATCTGATCGGTTTCTTATCAGCATGAGGACAAATGTTGCAATTTTCGGGGAAAACGCCTTCCGCAAAATTAAGGCAGGAGAAAAACCCAGGCGCAGCGTAATCAACGTGGCTCTATTTGACGTATTCTCAGTACTGCTGGCTAGACCTGGTGCTGAAAATATTGCAAACAACGCTGATGCCGTGCGAAAAGGATTGAACGAATTGTTGGAAGACCCTGTATTTGTTGATGCTATTACGCTCAGCACCAATTCTAAAAGAAAGGTCGCTTTCAGATTCGAACGGGTTGAAAGGATGCTCTCGGAGGTGTGGAATGCGCTGTGAACTCCTGTCTTTACGAAATTTTAAATGCCATAAAAAGCTAACTCTTCCTTTGAGTGGACTGACTGTGCTGACCGGATTTAATTCGGCTGGAAAATCGTCGGCCCATCAGGCTTTAGCGCTGCTTGCGCAGAGCACTTTAAGTGGGGGACTGCAGTTGAATGGCGAGCTCGTCAATCTTGGTGTCTACGGGGATATTTTGAACTCCGGGGCTGGTGATGAGGGTTTAGAGCTTGGCATAGGAACCACCGAGGGATACATCTCTTGGCGGTTTAGTGGTGACCGCCGCAGTGTCTTGTTGAGGCCTGAGCAGACGAGTGTTGATTCACCAGAAGGACGCAAGGGGCTTACGAAGTTTCTTCGAGACATTGTATATCTGACCACTGAGCGCCCAGCCGTGACGAAACTCTGGCCAATAACGCAGGAGGAATCACTGCTTAAAATTGGCACAAACGGTGATGGCGTTGTACCGATGCTCTACGCGCTGGATCAATTTTTGGTAACTCCTTCACTCTGTATAGATGGCGTACCGCCAACATTGCCGCGCCAGGTTGAAGCAAAAATGGGTGAATTCTTCCCGGGCTTTGCGATGGATATTCAACCTGCGCCAGGGGCAAACAATGTTTTGAGCTTGGGATTGCGAACGAGTGATAAAGGGGAATTTCACAATCCTGCCAATGTTGGATATGGACTTATCTATTTGCTGCCTATTGTTACCGCCCTGTTGCACACAAAACCAGGGCACTTGTTGATCATTGAGACACCAGAGGCACATATTCACCCGTCGGCTCAGTCCCTTATGGGCATGTTTCTTGCACAAGTGGCGGCGACGGGTGTCCAGATCATCGTCGAGACGCATAGCGATCATCTCATAAATGGTATTCGTCGGGCGGTGAAATCAGCCTTGCTTGATCATGATGCCGTTGCCATGCACTTTTTTAGCGGTCAAACGGATGCAACCATTAATAGCGAATCAATCCTGATGGACCCTAACGGGAATCTTGGGGATTGGCCAGCAGGGTTCTGTGATCAATACGATCAGGATCTTGCTGACTTGACCGGATGGGGCACGACAGCGAAATGAATGTCTATGTCAACGAATTGTCGTTCCATGGTCAGTTCGCCACCGTCGTAGACCTGATTGGTGGTCTGAAAAGACTGTGGAGCACCCACGATTTGTGTAAGCGCTACGGCACAGCACTCTACTGTGCGCGCAATTCACTTGCAACCCGTCCAGGCGCAGTCGGCCTTTCTGTCCGAGATGCTGTTCTAAGACATGCAACGCCCGAAGAAAAACGCATTATTCTGACTTGGCTAGATCGAACAGGACCATTCTGGGAAGACGAACAAATTCATGACCCAAATCTGTTTTACTACCTCGTGAGGACTTCATTGCCCACTGAATTGGTGACAGAAACGGGGCTTGCAGAATGCACAGCGCAATGCCTCGCAGGAGGCGATGGTTCCATGGCCAGTGTTTCGCCGTCTGCCTTCGAGTACACGCCGATCCTGATGGAGGTCGAACGCGACAACGATCCTCGCGTCTCGTGCCAACTGGATAACTTTTGGCAGTCGCCAGCTTTAGAAGCTCATCTCGAAAATGTGGTCCGATTGACAACGTGGGAAGATGTCAACTTACATGTTCGCGCAATCTTTTCCCATCTCCTGTTCAGTGAAGATTTCTTTGCCGCTCTCATGCCGTGTCCATTCTCTCGACCTGCTGCAAACCGTATCATAGACCTCCTGCGAATCCTTGACAATCTGAGCGCATGTGTTCAGCAAGATAGTACCCTTAGCATGGAGGGACAGAAGAGCAAGGAAACTTTCTTCACTGGGCATCACCCTCTTTTTACCGATTCATCGGCCCCAGAGAAGATCGACTTTGCCAACAAATTGACATTTCAGCATCCCCTGACCAAAGAAGCGGTAATGTTTCCTTGGCATGGCAAAATTAGGTTCGGGCTCCAGTACCGCATACACTTTGAGTGGCCCAAAATCAATCCTGATCATCCACTGCCTGTCGTTTATGTCGGGCCGAAACTAACGAAGCGGTAAAAGGGTAGAGAACCTCTCCCTTTGCAACGAATATGTCAGAGATAAAAGCTAAATCTAAAGGTATTGTCTCGTGGCCTAAGACGGAACGGCCTCGGGAGCGGTTGCTGACCTTCGGGGCCGACAAGTTGACGGAGGCTGAATTATTGGCGATCATCCTGCGAGTGGGACAGGGTACGTTTAAGGCGGGGGTGCGCGGGCAAAGCGCTGCGGATTTTGCAAGGACGTTGCTAAATGATTTTCATGGTCTTCGGGGTTTGGACCGTGCGCATGTGCAGGATTTGCTGAAAGTTCCTGGGCTTGGCCCAGCAAAGGTTGCTCAGATCAAGGCGGCTTTTGAACTCGGAAGAAAAGTCTGTAAGAAAAAGTTAATTGCTCCTTCATTCGAATCATCGGCGGCTATCGCTAAGCATTTCCGCCCGCGATTTACCAGCAAGCAACAGGAGACGGTCATTGCCGTGTTCCTGAACGGACAGAACACGCAGTTGGGAGAGAAGGACATTACAGAGGGCACTCCGACCCAGGCGACCGTCTATGTCCGTCGAGTGATCGAAGAGGCATTGCATCTTTCCGCCGCCGCCGTCGTGCTTGTCCATAACCACCCCTCTGGCAATCCTGAACCATCGGTTGGCGATGACGTTACCACGAGAGATCTACTGAGGGCATGTAAATTAGTTCAGCTCATTTTGCTGGATCATGTTATAGTTGGTGAATCTAAGCATTACAGTTACTCTGACACGAACCGACTGAATGAATTTGAAGTTGAATAAGAGGAGACCGCATGGCCAAGAAAAAAACTGAATCAACACCTTACGCTAAATCCGATCAAGTGCAGATCAGGGGAAATGAGATTTTTAGCCCCGTGCGGCAGAAATGGATCCAGCTAACACCCGAAGAGCGCGTCCGTCAGGACTTTCTGTTCGTCTTGACAACGGAGTATGGGTACTCTTTGGAGCAGATCGATGAAGAAACACCTGTCACAGGACGCGGTAGGGGCAACGCACGTGCCGACTTTCTTATTTGGCGTACGCCAGCGGCCAAGGCTGCCCATGAACATGCTTTGATCGTTGTCGAGTGCAAGGCGGACAATGTTGCAATCTCGCTGAAGGACTATGTACAGGGTGCTAACTATGCGCAGTACGAACATGCCAAATTTTTTGTTACGCATAACCATAGCGAGACGAGATTCTGGAAGGTGGATGATACACGACGCATGCCGAACTATGACGAGATCGCTGGCATCCCTCATGCGGATGCTTCGGAAGCACAAGTAGACGAACTCCTTAAAAAACTTAAAATCTTTAAAGAGGATGAGTTTGCAGACTTGCTTCATCAGTGCCACAACGTCATACGTAATCGCGAGAAGCGCGATCCTGTTGCAGCGTTTGACGAGATAGCCAAGATTCTCTTCGTGAAAGTGTTCGTCGAGCGTGAACTTAAATCTAAGCGTAAACGGCAGAACCTTTTTAGCAAGGCCTTCCTGGAGGAACAACTGGGGGACAATCCGTTGGAGGATTTGTTTCAGAAAACCAAGTCTCACTACCGGAAAGACTGCATATTCGAGACCGACGAGAAACTTAACTTGAAGCCTGCGACGGGCATTGATATTGTTGGTTTGTTGGAGAAATACAACCTCTCTGATACCAGTGAAGATATCAAGGGTATCGCGTTCGAGCGCTTTCTTGGGAAAACGTTCCGTGGCGAGATCGGCCAGTTCTTTACGCCTCGCCCAATTGTTGAATTCATGGTGCGTATGCTAGAACCGAAGGAAGGCGAGGTCATCTGTGACCCGGCCAGCGGTTCAGGCGGTTTTCTCATCCGCTTTTTCGAACTTGTACGCCAGCAGATTCTAGCGGATGCGGATCGTCAATACCAATCCTATAAAGTGGAGATTGAGCGTGATACCAAGGTAAGTAAAGATAAAAAGGCAATGTTGTTGCAGGCTAAGTTTGATGAAATTCAGACTTCGCTTGATCGCGATAAAGAGGGCTCTCGCCTTTGGAAGTTGGCAAACCGGTGCATCTATGGAACCGATGCCAACGACCGCATGGCTCGTACCAGCAAGATGAACATGATTATGCACGGTGACGGGCACGGTGGCGTTCATCATCACGATGGTTTTCTCAATGTGAATGGAATTTTTGAGGGTCGGTTCGATATTATTCTCACTAACCCGCCTTTCGGTGCCAATGTCGAACCGTCGGATAAAATTTTAGAAGAACAAACCACACTGTCCGAAGAGATTGAACGCGAGTACATCCGTATCTATGGCGTGCCTTACCGGGATGCTCTTGCCCGACTTCGTGCTGCCAAAGACAAGCCGATTGCCAGCCTTTTTGCTTTGCCGAAGACCAAAGGCAACGGCCCGCTCGGCAAGATCAAGACCGAGATCCTCTTTATTGAACGATGTCTCGACTTGCTGAAACCAGGTGGAAGGCTAGGCATTGTGCTGCCTGAAAGCGTATTTAACAACCCGTCGCTTGGGTATGTCCGTGAGTTCTGCGAGAATCGCGCTTTCATTCACGCAGTAGTTTCTCTTCCGCCGGAAACGTTTGTTTCTTCTGGTGCCTCTGTGAAAGCGTCGCTTCTGTTCATGGAGAAATTCACCTGTAAAGAGCAGGCTGAGTTTGATGCAAAACGTCTTAGTGCAGACAAGGAAACACAGGCGAAGTACTCAGTGGAGATCGCCAAACGGGTACGAGAATTGGAATCGGCTATTGAGAATGCCAAGGAGGTCAGAGATGGCGACCGTCGTAAGACACTTCAGGTCGAACTGCGCGACTACCAGCGCAAAATGGAAGAGTGGATTGAACGTGAATCGAGAGCCCTGTTGAAAGAGCGCTTGCCATACCCCATCTTCCTCTACGAGGCTGAACATGTCGGAATTACCGCCACGGGCGACACTGATCGCGTGCCGAACGAACTCGTGCCGAATGACTTTAAGCCATCCGATATCGAAAAGACTACGCTCGAACTCTATCGCCAGTTTAAGGCCGACCCGAAACCATTTCTTGCGGCAGGAGTGAGCGCATGACGTTCACTGCAAGAAACAGAGGATTTGCTGTCCTTTATAGTGAAGTAAGTCGTTGGGATGTGAAGTTTTTTTCCGCCAGACTTGCCAGTAAAACGCCATTGGTGCAACTTGCCCCGTTTGTGGAAGAGAGAAACGAAAAGGTTAAACTTTTTAATCACCCACATCAAGTCTTTCGAATCTTTGGTGTCAGCAACACGGTCGGTGTTTTTCATGCATACGACACCAAAGGATCTGAGATTAACCAGCCGTATAAGAGAGTGAAGCCAGGGGACTTCTTCTACAATCCATATCGTGTTAACGTTGGTTCTTTGGGCGTTGTCCCTCCTACCCTTGGTGATGGATTTGTAAGTCCAGCATATGTGGTTTTTCGCGTTGATGAAAATCAGGTTGTGCCTAGTTTTTTGGAAACGATACTGACCTCGCCTTGGTACAATGGACGGCTTCGTGCTACAACAACAGGCTCGGTGCGTCAGAACCTGACTTTTAATCTGTTGGGATCCCTTGAAATTCCTCTTCCACCTCTTCATGTTCAGCGTGAGATTGTCACGTACCTTGAAGGATTTCAAATCAGTGTTCGGAACGCGACTGAACAGCTCGACCGTGTGGCTAAAGAATTGGATCAGCATCTCAAAGTTATCTACAACAGTTCCTGTAGGTTCGATGTAATCAAGTCTCGTTATTTCGCGTTAACGTTCAAAGACTTGACCGCTTGGGATGCGAAATCCGGCCGGGCTGCCAGTTTCCGTCTCGCGTGCCCTTCATTTCGTCCCATGGGTGACTTCATTGAGGAGGCTACGGATCTCTACTGCCCTGCCGATCAGCCGGACAAAGAGTGGCCCCTATTCGGCGTGAATAACAAGGACGGCGTCTTTCTGAACTCCTACCAGAAAGGCTTATTGTTCAATGCCTCGTACAAACGTATCTGTAAAGACTGGTTTTTTCACAATCCCACGCGTTGCAATGTTGGCTCTCTCGGTATCGTCCCCGAGGTGCCGGAGGATGCAATTACGAGTCCAGAGTACCAGGTTTGGCGACTGAAAACCGGCATCAAAGAACCTCTGATCCCGGGCTATGTTGCATGCCTAATCCAGACCCCGTTCTTCTTGGAACTTGTTCAATTCAATCGCGTCGGTGCCGTTAAACAACGCATGTATACAGAGAACCTGATGCAGGTTCACATACCGTATTTGCCTGTTGCAGAGCAACAACGGTATGCCGCTGCCCGCGATAAAGCCCTAGTCGCTATTTCTATAGCCAAGAAAAGTTTAACAGTCGCACGCGCGGAAGTTGAAGTCATGATTTTGGGAACTAAGAAAGTGGGTTCGCTATGAGTAAGGGTCGGCAAAAGGTGTCATTCGAGGGTCTATTACAGGAGAACGTACTCGGAACGTTCACGGTTATTCGTGGTTTCGCGGATCTTCATGACTTAGCGATGGTGTCGAGGGCCATGCCATATCAAGCTGGCTCAATGGGGCAAGCTACAGGCTACCAGCGCGAACTTGACAAGGATCATATTGATGACATCGAAAGATTTCTAACTGTAAGTCCGTATCGATTTTTTCCAGAAATTGTACTGAGTTTGCGCAGTCAAGGGATAAGCGATCCCATTGTGCCTTATAAAAAACGAAGACCAAAGTCCACGTCAGACATGGCTTACCGTGTTACTGTTAACCTTAAGGCTTTACGCGCGAATCCGTCGGGGCTCATACATCGAATTGATGGAAATCATCGGCTTGAAGCTGCTATACGTGTTTATGAAAAACAGAAACGCGCGGGCCAAGTGAGGGGCTTCATGAAAGCTCCTTTTTGCTTCGTTATCCTGCACGACCTACCAGAAGTTGCGGAATTGTCTGAGGCCATGTTGTTCAATCTGATCAATAGCAAGGCTGTGCCAATAGCATCCGAACACAGCTTGAACGTTCTCATGCGAGATGATCGAAATCCGTCTGAAAGGTTTGCAGAAGATCCCCAGCTTTATTTAACGACATGGATACAGGCCAAGGTCAAGGACTGGCCTCACGGTTTTTATACCTCAATGGGGGAGACCCCCTTGTCTCGCTTGCATGCAACTTCGGGTGTATTGCTCCGTCCTGGCGGAATCTCGAAGGCCTCGCAACATGAGATGGAGACCGAAGCCAACCAGCTATTCGGTCCATTATTCGGACTGGCCGTCACGCTCCGTGTCCAACACGAGATATTTGTACACTCGTATGCCTTCCTTCCAATAGCGGCAGAGGTCTACACGCGCTACACAAAGGTAGAGCCAGCAAAAGGTGCTAACACAGAGGTAGAGCGTCTTCGCCGTGCGGAACGCTGGCTTTATGAGTTTGCGCGCTGGTTCGATCGTGTCGGTGCCTCAGACCTTCCAATGCCGGCTGATCCCTCCATTCTCTGGGCAGTCTTCAAACGCGAATATGACAAGCGTGCAGGTCAGGTCTTCGTCGCTATGTCTTTTCGTAAAGGCGAGGATCTTGATGGTGTCTACACGGCCATCCAGGAGGCAATCGACCTCTTCAACAAGGATCATCCTGAGAAACCATTGTCACCGACTCGTATAGACAAACAGGCGGGCGAGAGCTACGACATTCCTGCTCGAGTTTTTCATGAAATTGACCAAAGCAGATTAGTTATCGCAGACCTCACCGATGAAAGGCAAAACGTCTATTGCGAGGTGGGGTACGCCAAGGCGAAGGGCATACCTTTTTTCCTAACATTTCACAAGAAGCGGAAAACGCCGTCGCCTAATAAAGTCCATTTTGACCTACAGCCCTACCGATATATTGAATACGATGACTCTATCAATCTTCGCGATCAACTGAGAAAGGAGCTGGAGGCTTGGTTTGAGAACAGGTAGGCAACGATTGGCTGCACTGCTTCAAAAGGAAAGCGATACAATAACAAAACAAACAACAGGATCAATACACGATGATTGATGAGCGAAAGCAGGAGCGGATAGAGGAGGTCAAGGTGCTGTTGGCCGATTTTACGAGCCAGCATCTCGCAGGGGCACCGAACTTGGTGGCGTATATTGGGGAGTTATGGGATCAACTTGGGAGAAAGAGGAATTACGTGATCACAGGCGGAGCCAAGGAGGTGTGGGCATCTGCGGTCGTCTATGTGATCGCAAGGCTCAATTTTCTTTTCGACCGATCCAGTCCACGCTATCTTTCCCATGACACGATCTGCGATTTTTTCGGGACGAAAAAAGGGACGGTGTCGGCTCGGGCTACCGAAATCGAGAAGGCGTGCCGAATACGGATGGGGCACGAAGGGCTATGTAGCGAGGAGATCGCTGACGACTTCATCTTTGTGCAACTGTCTAACGGCGTTGTGCTCAGCAAGGGTTGACCCCTTGTCTGGTACAAGGTACGATACGACTAGACACAAGTACCCTAGGCGAAGGCCCTGCCTCATTACAGGGCAAGTCTTGTATTGGAGCGCGGTTTTTGGTATTATTTTAACAATTCAGCATAAATGTGATGCGATAGAAAGAGGTTGATTGAAGAAGACGAGGTTATTTTTTGCAGCAAGCCTGTTTGTTGGAATTTTAGGTGTGCAAGCACAGGAAGCGCTTGAACTTCCGGAAACGGCTGTTGATTCAGAAGCTGAAAAACGTACGGCTGAACAAATTTTGAGGGACTGTACGCGCGTCATTCCCACGGATCCTGTTGTGCTGAAGGGCACGATGACGGTCAAGAAAGGGCGCGCGACGACGTTGGCCGAGAACGCCTACACGTTGATGATGGAGTGGGGCGCGAACCCTCCGACAGCGGAATGCCTTTTGATGGAAGTGAAGGGCACGAATATTATTGAACGCGCCCTGTTGTCGCGTCCGCAAGGCAAGTCCGCACAGATTAAGCTCTATGCTTATCAAGGCAAAGAGATCAAGGACATGGGGTCTCCGGCTTTCACGGCACGTATTCGGGGTACGGATATGACATGGCTGGACCTCACGCTGGATTTTCTCTGGTGGAAGGATGTTCGGTTTGATGATGTGCCACGTGGTAAGAGCTGGCTTGGACGGGACTGTCATATTTTAATCGCTACACCACCCGAGTCGATACCGGGGTGTTCAGCGGTACGGATATGGGTGGATGCTAAACTCTGTTGTGTGATGCAGTCCGAGCAACTGGATCCCCAAGGGAATCCTGTTCGAAAGATGTGGGTCCAGCGTGTAAAAAAAATGTTGGATGACCGCTGGATGATTCGCGAGATGGAAGTAGAGACGCTCAATAGCGGACATCGTACTAGCCTGTTTGTGGACAGTGCTGAAAAACCATAATGAATATTTTTGGTTCTTCACGGTTTGTCG
>SESF01011168.1_pt1 | contig 53861 bp, 41 predicted proteins | sample 3171521 | NCBI WGS metagenome assembly SESF01 (sample SAMN10866945, study PRJNA518727) | freshwater metagenome | biome: subpolar coniferous forest; feature: holomictic lake; material: water; isolation source: holomictic Lake 227, 6 m and 8 m depth | place: Canada: near Kenora, Ontario | collected...
CTAGCAACCTGATACGCTCAACGGTGTCCTTATGACAACCCACTCCGCCATGCGTCAGCTCCTCCTATTCTTTGCCGCTCTGGCAATGGCCGCAGATCCGGTAAAAGCCCCGATCGTTCCAACCGACCTTCCCCCTGAAATCCAAATCCTCCAGCCCGGCGTCAAATTGACCCTGCTTGTCGAGCACCCTGACATCGCCACGCCGACGGGCCTCGACGTCGATGCGCAAGGCAACCTGTGGACAATCTCTTCCCACACCCACTTCCGTCCTGTTGGATATGCCGGCCCTGTCCACGACGAGATCCTAGTCTTCGATAAACACGGCAAGAACCGCCGAATCTTCTACGCGAAGACAGACCAGACGATGAACCTGAAGTTAGGTAAAGACGGGTGGGTCTATCTTTCGCAACGCAACCGCATCCTCCGCATCAAGGACACGGATGGCGACGGCGTCGCAGATAAGGAAGAAAACGTCGTCACGCTGACTACCGTCACTGACTATCCCCATAACGGACTATCGGGCCTGGCTTGGGCACCTTCGGGTGACCTGGTCTTCTCTCTCGGCGAGAACTTCGGCAAGGATTGGGTAATCGCCGGTCCCGACGGGGCCAAACTCAACGGTCGCGGAGAAGGCGGCGTCTTCACCTGTCAATCCGATGGTACCAAGCTCCGCCGCATCGCCAAGGGCTTCTGGAATCCGTTCGGAATCATGATGCGTTCCACTGGTGAAATCTTCGCGGTGGACAACGACCCGGGCAGCCGCCCGCCTTGCCGACTACTCCGCGTCCACGAAGGCGCCGATTACGGCTTCCAGTGGGTCTACGGTCGCGAACCGATTCACCCCTTCGTCGCCTGGAACGGCGAACTACGTGGTACGCTCGGCATGATCCACCCTTCCGGCGAAGGCCCCTGCTCCATCGTCGAACTCGGCGGCGGCGTACTCATCCCGTCCTGGAGTAATCACTGCGTGGAATACTACCCGCTCACGCGCGCTGGTGCCGATTACACGGCGAAGCAGATAACACTCATCCGTGGGGGCGAATACCTCCGCCCGACCTGCCTCGCCGCCGGCCCTGATGGAGCCTTCTATTTCAATGACTGGGTCTGGAGCTCGTACCCGATCCACGGCAAGGGCCGCCTCTGGAAGATGGAAATCGACCGAAGCAAGGCCACGTGGCTGAAACCCTCGGCCGACGCCCCTAACGCAACGTCGCTCCTCGCCGACGACCTTCGCTCGGGCGCCAAGTCCTTGCCCGCCCCCGAACTGCTGTCTCTTGCCCGCGGCGCCGATCACGTGCTGGCCGATTCCGCCCTCGCCGCCATCGCCCGCGATTGGACGAAACGCACTCCGGCCGAACTCCACACGCTCCCGACAGCCGATCGCCTCTGGACGCTAGTCGCCCTCCGTCGCCTCGATCTCGCCGATGATCGCTGGCTCAAGGCCTGCCTCGAAGACGAGGATGTCGAGCTCCGCTTCGAGTGCCTCCGCTGGATCGCCGACGGTGTCCTCATGCAGCATATGTCGTACGTCGAGGCCACGCTTCGTCGCAAGGATGTCGACTTCCGCGTCTTCGAAGCCGCCCTCGCCGCACGCAACACGCTCCTGGGCAAACCGGAAGCGGGCGTGACCGACGCCGAGATGCTCGCGACCTATGTGAGTGATACGACGATTGCCCCGCGCCTTCGCAGCTACGCGCTCCGTCTCATGCCGGAGACTTCGAAATTCCTGACGGTCCGGCTAATGCGTGAACTGATCGCGGTCGGCGATCCCGACCTGTCACGCGAGACCGTCCGCAACGCCATCTCGCGACACTCCCCCGAATCACGGGCACTCCTGGCCCATGTTGCGGCTGACGAAAAAGCCGCCCCCAGCCTGCGCGGCGACGCGATCGCCGGAATGTCGGTCTCCGACCGCCCGGAACACGTGGTACTGCTCCGCAAACTGGCCGCCCACACCAACCAGACGGTCCGCCATGAGGCCCTCCGTGCCCTGCGCTATTCCACTCTCGATGATGCCGATCGGCACCTGCTTGAAGACGTCCGTCGGAAGTACCCGGATTCTACCGACCTGATCGAGGTGCTGCTCGATGCCTCCAAACTCGCCATCGGTCGCCCCGCCTTCACCAACACGCAGGCATGGCTCCGTCGCCTGGACGCCATCCCGGGACAACCCGACCTCGACGTCGCCCGCCGTCTGTTTACCCATCCGAAGCTCGCACTCTGCGCGACCTGTCATCGCCATGATGGCCGCGGTAACGTCGTCGGCCCCGACCTGACCTTGATCAGCCGCCAAGCCGATCGTGCCGGGATCCTCCAATCGATCCTCGAACCGAGCCGCGAGGTCGCCCCGCAATACTTCCCGACACAGCTGGGTCTAGCCGATGGGTCGACGTTCGTCGGCATTCTGCTGCGATCCTCCGAAGTCGAGACCTACCGCGAGATCACGGGCAAGGAAAAGACCTTCCGCAAGAAGGACATCCTCACCCACGAAGAGCTGCAGACGTCCCTGATGCCGCCTGGCCTGGCTTTGACACTGACCGACGGGGAACTGCGCGACCTACTCGCCCTGCTGACAGACAAGCACTGAGTTACTTGGCCGCTGAGCGAGGGTTCTTAAGGTAATAAAACTTTCCGTCCTCGGCGCCGCCGAGGAAATCCGGGACACCATCGCCGTCGAAGTCGACGGTGGTCGGGCTGACGTCATGGCCTTCGATATTTTGCTTCACGAGGGGTCCCTCATCCTTGAACAACCAGCAGCCGTCCTTGAAGCCGACCTGACGCAGGAAATTGGCGCTCGAAGAATTGACTAGGAAGTCGAGTTTGCCGTCGCCGTCCCAATCGGTGACGCACAGTTTATGCCGACCACTCTTGCCCGCAGTGCCCTTACTGAGCTGGAGCGGCTTGCCGCTCTCGTCGCAGAAGGCCCGACGCGGCGATTTGAGCACCAACTTGCCATCCACCTTGGCGCGCTCGAAGTAGGCGAGGTAGCCCTCCTGATCCAGCATAACGAGGTCCATGAGGCCGTCCTTATTCCAATCGACCGCCACAGGCGTTGTCCGCCACTGGGTCAGTAAGGCCTTACCCTGCGGCTTCATCCAACCCCAGGCCAGCGCCGGCTGCGGGCCATCCCATTCGACCTCGATGGGCTGGGCGGCGGCGAGTTTGGGCTCTGCGCGGGTGCCGATATTTTTATACCAGACAACTTTACCGAGGATAGAATTCACGATGAGGTCCGGGAGCCCGTCGCCATCCCAATCGGCGACACTCAAGGTCGTATAACCCCACTTGGCTTCCGCCGGACCCTGGATACTGCCGTTGCCGCCGGCCATGATACGGATGACCTTGCCGTCGGCCTTCAAAAGTTCTGGAGCGGCGAACTTGGGCTGGGCTACGCCCGGGCCACTGAGGTTGCGAAAATATCCGATGTATCCTGCGGTGTTGCCGCTGATGATATCCATCGCACCGTCGCCGTCCCAATCGAAACCGACCGGAGTGGCGAGGGCGCCGAACTTCATCTCATCAGCCTGTTGCTTGAAATACCTGGGCGGTAGGAATAGCGGCGTATGGTCGTCGGTAAACTTACCAGTGTTCTCGAGGAACGCGACGCGTCCGTCTTCGTCCCCGACAATCAGATCGAGTTTGCCGTCCTTATTCCAATCGAACGCCACTGGTGTGATCATCTCGAGGTCCATGGTCAAGGGACGCGGTGAGCCTGGCAGCTTCTTAGGTTTCTCCAAAGGCGTCCAGGCCGCGAGTCGGGCGTCATGGGTGACACCGGGCGGTACGGTGAGGCGACGGCCGGCCGCATACTTGGGCTCGGTCCGCGTTCCGATGTTCTCGAAGTAGGTAAACCCGTCTAAGAACTCGCCGCAAATAAGGTCGAGATCGCCGTCGCCGTCAAAGTCCGCGAAATTCGGCGAGGGCCAGCCAAAGGTCTCAAGGTCCTTACCCGCGGCCTGCACGCGCACAGGTGTCTGATACTTGGGCTTATCGTTGGTGCCTTCGTTGCGGATGAAATAGACGAAGCCGCGCAGGGGGCCCTTGGTCCACACGCCCTTGGCGTTGTAGGCATTGTCCCAGCCGTAGTCGGTCCAGTCACCGACGCCGACAATGACATCGGTCTTACCGTCGCCATCATAGTCGACGTATTTCCACATATTAGCGCGGACTTTTTTGGGATGGATATTCGTCGGCAGCGGCAGCTTCTTGCCGAACTCCAGGCCGGTCTGGGCGAAATCAGGATACTCGACGCCCGGCGAAAGCACGCGTGGCTTACCCTCCGCATCCCAGCTGAGCTCAATGTTCTGCAGGCCCTTGCTGATGCGCACGCCAGGCTTGAATACGGGCATGGCGTTCTTGGCGGTGTCCACACCGGACGAAAATATATAAACACCGTTCGACGGCTTGTCGGGGCAGTTGACGACAAGCTCGTATTTGCCGTCACCGTTGAGGTCCATGGGCAACGGCCAGGCCCAGAGGCCCACGCCAAGATCCACGACCAGCCCTGGGTTGTTATACTTGAGACGCTCGAGGCCACCGTTCTCGGCCTGTCCGGCCGGCGCCTTAGGCCACGCCACACCTTCCATGGGCCGGGCAACGAGTTTTGCCGGATCGATGACGGCGTGCTTCGCGAGCTTACGCTTCCAAGTATAGGTGACGTGTACGAGACCATCCGAGGATTGGATGATGGCGGGATAGCTGAACTCGGCCTTGGGCTCATCCTCGAGCACCAGCGCGGCCTCCCACACGATCCCGTCCTTGCTGATCGCAAGATTAAGTGGGCTGCGCCCCTTGGTAGTGTGATTGTAAATCAGGAGATGACGGCCGTCCTTCAAGGTCACGGCATCGGTGCCGGAATTAGGATTGGGCAGGTCAGTGAGGCCCACCTTCGACCAGGTCGACCCCTGGTCATTGGAAACAGTGCTAAAGACCTTGGCGTTCTTGGTGCGGCCGACCGACATCAGTCCGCCGTCGCGTAACAAGAGAATGCTCGGCTGGATGGACGCCGGGCCGGTCGCCGGCTGTTCGACCACGATCTTCTCCCAGGTGAGGCCATTATCACGGCTCCGTTCAAAATGGATTTGCCACGATGGTCCGACTTTGAATCCTTCGGCGCTACTGCCCGATAGAATCGTTCCATCCTTTAGCTGCACGGGCTTGTTCTTGATGGGTCCGAGAATGCCATCCGGCAGACGACGGGCTTCGCCCCACGTCTTGCCGTTGTCGTCACTCAGCCGAAGCATGCCCCACCATTCGACAGGATTGGGGCCGACTTTGTAGTAGAGCTGCAGCGGGCCTTCCTTGGGCTGGAAGAGCACCGGATTCCAACAGGGGAATCGCTTGCCGTCGGGCTGAGTGCCTTCGGCGACCTTGACGGGTGCCGACCACTTGCCGTCCACCTGCCTGGCCATCCAGATGGAGACGTCGGGCTTACCCTCGGCCTCACCGGCGAACCAAGCCGCGACCAACGCACCATCCTTCGCCTCGACGATCGTCGTGGCATGGCAACTGGGCACAGGGTTCTTCTCGAAGATGAACTCGGAGCGGACCAAGCCCGGTTCAGCCGCGGCGACCGAGACGACGGTAAGCATGGCGGCAAAGACGTGACGCATGGGGTTCAGACAGGTCTGCCTGCTGTGGGTTGCCTAAACAAGCCAACATAAGTTCGCCCCGCAGAAATGAACGATAAGGTCCTTATAAATCGTACGTGAATTGCAGGTTGGCCTTCTATCCTTACGAGGAGCGTCTAGAAAATAAGTCGTGCGCCCTCCCCTCCGCATCACCCTGCTCGTCTCAGCGCTGCTGACCTGCCTTTGCGCCATCGCCGCCGACGGCATCAAGTCCACGACGACCTACCAGAAGGCCTATGGGGAATCCAAGGGCGCCCCGACGGTCGACGCGGCCAAGGAACTCCCGCACTACCCGGCCGTCGAACCCTCCGCCGCGATCGCGACCTGGAAAGTAAAGTCCGGCTTCAAGCTTCAACTCGCCGCCCACGAACCGCAGGTCCTCGACCCGATCGCGATTTGCTACGACGAACGCGGCCGGATGTTCGTCTGCGAGATGATCGACTACTCTGAACGCCGCGACGAGATCCCGCACCTTGGCCGCGTCTCGGTCCTCGAAGACAAAGATGGCGATGGCTACTACGAGACAAGCCGTGTCTTCGCCGACAACCTACCCTGGCCGACTGGACTCATCTGGGCCAATGGCGGACTCTACGTCATCGCGACTCCGGACATCTGGCGCTTCGAAGACCGCGCCGGCCAAGGCGTCGCCGACCACCGCGAGAAGGTGTTCACAGGTTTCGGCACGGGGATGAAACTCATCAACGTCCAAGGGATGGCCAACAGCATGCAGTGGGGACCCGACCAGCGCGTCCACCTGCTCGCGGGAGGCGGCAATCGCGGCAAGGTCTCTTGCCTGCTTCGGCCGGAACTCCCCGCCCTCGAACTCGGCGGCAATGACTTCTGGTTCGACCCTAAATCGCATTCGTTCGGTTTGGAGTCCGGCGGCGCCCAATACGGGATGAGCTTCGACGACTTTGGGCGTAAATTCGCCTGCTCGAATTCCGACCACCTCCAATACTGGGTCCACGATCGCACTGGCTTCTCCCAGAATCCGTTCCTGCCCCTGCCCGCTCCTCGCTCCAGCATCGCCAAAGACGGCGGCGCGGCCGAAGTCTTCCGCATCAGCCCCGATGAACCTTGGCGCATTGTCCGCACCCGCTGGCGCATCTCGGGAGCCGTCCCGGGCATGGTGGAAGGCGGCGGTCGCGTGAGCGGTTACTTCACCGGTGCGACCGGCACGACGATTTATCGCGGCGATGCCTACGGTCCGGCCTTCAAGAACAACAGCTTCACCGGGGACGCCGGTGGACAGCTCATCCACCGTAAGGTGATCTCGCCCGCCACCGATGGCGTCAATCTCTCCGGGGAACGTCCATCCGATGAACAGGGCTTCGAGTTCGCCGCGAGCCGCGACACCTGGGTTCGCGTGGTCAACTTCGCCAACGCCCCCGACGGCTGCCTCCATGTCTGCGACATGTATCGCGAGGTCATCGAACACCCGTGGTCCATCCCCGACGAGATCAAGAAACACCTCGACCTGAATAACGGCAATGACCGCGGGCGTATCTATCGCCTCGTGCCCGACAACAAGGACTGGGTCCGCCGAAGCTCGGTCGACCTAAGCAAGGCAACCCTGCCGGAACTGGTCGAAACCCTCGCCCATCCTAACGGCTGGCACCGCGATACGGCCAGTCGGCTGATCTTCGAACGCGCTGACCCCGCCGCGCTCCCGCTCATTGAGTCGTACTTCGGGCGACCGGCATCAGCGTTGGCCCGACTCCACGCCCTCAACCTTCTCCATGCCCTGGGCGGACTCAGCGAACGTCGTCTCATCTCCACGATGGCCGACGACGATGCGGCGGTCCGCGAACGCGCGATCCATATCGCAGGTGACTTCTACCAGAAGCATCCGCTCCCGGCTGAGGCCCGCGCCGCGCTCATCCTTGCCGCAAAGTCCGCCGACGCCCGCCTCCGCTTCGCCACGGCCTTAACGCTGGCGCGTCTCACCGGACCGCAGACACCTTCCGATATCGCCGACACGCTCGTCGCCTTGGCCCGCAAGGAACATGCCCACACTTGGATTGGCCCAGCAATCCTCAGTGCCCACCCGGACTTTCTCTCGCACCAGTTGCTCCCGGCCCTGGCCGTTGACGATTTCGCTTCCCAGGCCGAAGCGTTCATCGCGCAACTCATTTACACCCGAGCCAAATCCCAACCCGAAGCGGATCGGCCGGCCCAAGTCGATCTAGTGATTCGACTCGGCACCCGCCCCGCTCATCTGGTCGCGCTCTCGAAAGGCCTGCCTCCGATCGCGTCTGCGTTGGAGAAAGCTGACGTGGCAGGCAAGCTGACGAAGGTCTTCACCGAAGCTGGCTTCGTCGCTAACGACAGCAAACAAACGACTGAGCGTCGCTCGGCCGCCCTCGCCTTACTTGCGGCCGCCCCCATCAAACTCAGCCGACCCATCCTGACCGCTTGTCTCGCCGCGGATCGACCGGCCGAAATCCAAGCCGAAGCCATTGCCCAATGGGGCCTATCCGGCGATAAATCCTTCGCGTTCGCGGTGATCGCCGCTTGGGAGGGTCTCGCGTCTTCGGTCAAACCAAAGGCCATCGCCCAGCTCCTGCAACGGCCAGCCTACCTGCCTCCACTTCTGGACGCCCTCGGCACGAAGAAACTTCCGGCCACCGCCCTCGACGCCAGCCAGGTCCAATCGCTGCTCAAACTCAAGGATGCCAAGCTTGCCCATGAGGCACGCAAAGTGCTGGCCGACGTAATCCCTCCGTCGCGTGAAGTCGTGACCGCGAAGTTCGCCGCCAGCCTCGACCTCGCCGGCGATGCCCTCCGCGGCCAAGCGGTCTACCAACGTGCGTGCGTGATCTGCCACCGAGCAGCGGGTCAAGGCATGGAAGTCGGCCCCGACCTACTCACAGTGAAGAACAAAGGTCGTGCCGCCCTGCTTACGGCAATCCTCGACCCGAACAAGGAAGTCGCCGCTCAATACATGTCGTTCCTCGTGCAGACCCGTGCGGGCGAGTCCTATCTCGGCTTGATTGCCGAGGACACGGCCACCCAGGTGACGCTGAAGATGCCCGGCGGCGTCACGAAGACGATTCTGCGCTCCGAAGTCATCGGGAGCTCATCCGAAGGCCGTAGCCTCATGCCCGAAGGCCTCGAAGGCGGTCTGACGAACCAAGACATGGCCGACCTCCTGACCTTCATCGAAACTCTCAAATAAAATGCGTACCCTCCTCGCCTGCCTGCTCTCCCTCCCGCTCTTCGCCGATACGCCGCCGGAAGGATTCCGCGCCCTCTTCAACGGCAAGGACCTTTCCGGCTGGCACGGACTCAATCCGCACCAAGGCCTTAAGCTCACCGGCGAGAAGAAGGCCGCCGACCTCGCCAAGCAACGCGCGGACTTCCCGCTGCACTGGCGCGTGGAGAACGGTGAGCTGGTCAACGCCGGCACGGGACCTTATGCGACGACCGACGAGGAATTCGGCGACATCGAACTTCGCATCGAATATAAGACGGTCGCGAAAGCCGATTCGGGCATCTACCTCCGCGGCACCCCGCAGGTCCAGATCTGGGACCTCAATCAGATCTTCGACCCGAAGAAGCCCGACCGCAAACCGCACCTCGGTTCGGGTGGTCTTTTCAATAACACGCCTGGCACCCCCGGTCGCGACCCTCTCGTGATCGCCGACAAGCCATTCGGCGAATGGAACACGTTCCGCATCGTCCAGAAAGGCGACGTCACCACGGTCTGGCTCAATGGCAAGTTGGTCGTCGACCACGCGAAGATGGAGAACTTCTGGGATCGCGCCCAGCCACTCCCGTCCAAAGGACCGCTCATGCTCCAGACCCACGGCGGCGAAATCCGCTGGCGCCATCTCTTCGTCAAAACCCTCTGATCATGCGCAGCCTCTTGCTCCTCCTTGCTTCCGTCAGCTTCGTCACGGCGGCCCCCGTCAAGGTCGCGACGTTCGATGTCGACGCCACCCCTCCGCTGGGCTCGGCCATGGCCTACGATACGGTTAAGCGCCTCGATGACCTGACGCTACGATGCCGTGGTGTGGTGATCACGGGCTCCGGTGAACCGATTGTACTCTGCGCCGTCGACTGGATTGGTATCGCCAACGAAGGCCATGATGCCTTCCGCCTCGCCCTCGCCAAAGCCGCTGGCACCACCCCGGCCCGCGTCGCCGTCCACGCGCTCCACCAACACGACGCCCCGGGCTGCGACTTCACGGCGGAGAAACTCATCAAGGAGCTTGGGGTAAAGGGATACTCCCGCTTTGAAGGAGAGTTTCAACGCCTCGTCATCGTCCGCGCCGCGGAAGGCATCGCGCATGCCTTACCGACCGCCCGCGAGGCCACCCACTGGGGCTGGGGCCAAGCCATCGTTAAAGACGTCGCCAGCCAACGCCGCCTGCTCGGTCCCGACGGTAAGGTGAAGTTTACGCGCACCTCTTCGACCAAAAACGCGGAGATGCGTGCCGAGCCGGAAGGGGTCATCGACCCGATGGTGACATCGCTCAGTTTCTGGGATAAGGCCGGCCCGATCGCGGTGCTGACGAGCTACGCCTGCCACCCGCAGAGTTACTATCGATTAGGCTACCCGACGCCGGACTTCCCAGGCATTGCCCGTTTCATCCGGAGCCAGTCCTGGCCACACACGCTCCACGTTCACTTTAACGGCGCCGGCGGCAACGTCACGGCGGGTAAATATAACGACGGCGCCTGGGAGAATCGCATGGTCCTCGCCAACCGCCTGGCCGACGGGATGAAGGAAGCCCTCGATTCGACGATTAAGTCGCCGCTCAAAGCCGAAGACATCGGCTGGTCCAGTATCGCGGTGAAATTACCCGTCTCAAATTTCCTGAAGTCCGAGGAGCTCATCGCCAAGCTGAAGGCGACCCCGCCCAAGGGTTACATCTCCTTCGCCGACCAGCTTGCTTGGCTGAAACGCACCGAGGAAGGCCACGCCATCGACATCACCTGCCTCCGCGTCGGCTCATCCCGCATGCTTCATCTCCCGGGCGAACTGTTCGTGGAATACCAGCTGGCCGCCAAGGCGATGCGCCCTGACCTCCATGTGGCCGTCGCGGCCTACGGCGATTACGGACCTGGCTACATCGGCAGCACCTGCGCCTACGAGCAGGGTGGCTATGAAGTCGGCCCCACCTCTTCCAACGTCGCCCCGCAGGTCGAGCCAATCCTGATGGGCGCGATGAAGCAGCTACTCGAAGCTAAGGACGCCCCTGATACCTTGCCAGCCCCGGTAATGCCCGGCCTGCCTCACCCCTGGCCCGCCGCCGACGCCAGCCTCGTGAAATTCTCAAAATTCGAACTGAAGGACGTAAAGCTCATCAACGCCCTCAGCGTCATTCGCGCCAAGGCCTACAATCAAGGCAACCTCATCGATATCGTCATCAATGATAAGAAGGGCGACCTCGATGGTCGTACCGTCAGCGTCAGCCTGAAGGACACGACGGTCGGACAGTTGATGGAACAGCTCTCCAGACTCGCCGATTTCAATTATACCATCAAGGGCAACACCATCACCGTCGAGCCCAAGTAAATCTGCTCAATCTTTACGGTACTTTTTAGATGAAATATCTCCTGCCCGCTTTCCTGATCGCCTTAAGCACGATTACCCCACGCCTTGAAGCCCTCGAAGCCGGCACGGCCGTGGTCGATGTCACTGACCGCACAATCCCCGTCCATGATACGCTGCACGCCAAGGCTCTCGTGCTCAAAGAAGGCGACCGAACCGTCGTCCTCCTGACCATCGACGCGGTTGCGCTCGGCGAACTCGGTCGTATCAAGTCCGACTTCCTGCCGCAACTCCGCGCCCGCATCGCCAAGGTGCTGGGCCTCGCGCCCGAAAACCTCCTAGTCAACGCCAGTCACTGCCACGGCGTCCTCCGGCCAGACTTCCCGGAACTCTGCTTCCAAGTGATCAAGTCGGCCATGGCTGAGCTGGTGCCCGTCCGCGCCGGCGTCGGCAGCGCCCAAGAGAATAGCATCAGTGAGAATCGCCGTATCCACATGCGCGACGGCAGCGAGGTCGACATGCGCCGCGCTTACTCCCTACCGACTGACCAAGCCATCGCGAAGGTCGGCGCCATCGACCCGCAGATCGGCCTGCTTCGCCTCGATCGCCTCGACGGACGCAACCTGGCACTGATCTTCAACTTCGCTTGTCACCCGATCATGAACCAGCCGGGCACCGGTAATTCCGCCGACTACCCCGGCATCGCCTCGACCATCATCGAGGAACAGCTCGGCGGTACTGCCTTCTTCATCCAGGGATGCGCAGGGGACATCAATCCCGTCCACTACAAGGAAGTCAGCCAGCCCGCGGATAGCACCCCTTTAGGTAATCAACTGGCCGTCAGCGTCCTCCGGGCGGCCCGCAAGCTGACCACCCAGCCAGACAGCCCGCTCCGCTTCGTCCACCAGAACATGCTCCTGCCCCACGGCGCTGACCTGACCGCCCGCATCACCAAGCTGGAAGCAGAACGCCTCCGCTTGGTCCAGTCGTTACGGGCCACCAACATTAACTTCAAATCCTTCCTCCCGCTGCTGCTGCAACAGAAACTCAATCCGGACTACCCTTCGCAATCCGCTCAAAGCTATCTTCATGAACGGTACGTCGGCAAAGACAGCCTAGCCAAATTGGATGCAGAAAATCGTGCGGCCGTGGAGACCTACCTCGCCAATCTGGTCATCATGGAGCAGATCACTCGCCTCAACACGAATCTGGGTCTGCTCAAGATGCACCTCGCGCAGAATGAGAAGGCCAAGGAACAGCCGATTGACGTCGAACTTACCGCGCTGCGAGTCGGCGACTTCCGATTGGTGACCTTCCCCGGCGAGCTGACGAGTGAGATCGGGATGAATATCAAGAAAGCCTCGGGACAGCCGGGCACGTTCGTCGCCGGCTATACCAATGGTTATATTTATTACGCCCCCACGACGAAACAGCGCCTAAATACCGGCTACGCCCAAGAAGACTGCGACTGTCTCGTTGCCCCCGAGTGGCAAAAGGCTTTTGAATCCCAGGCCCTCGAACTGCTCAAGGGCCTCTAATTCACCTCTATGCGCTCCCTCCTCCCGTTCATCGCCGCCTTCAGCCTCGCTTTCGCAGCCGACGCCCCCGCCCCGCTCGCGCCGACTAAGGCTGATGTGCCCTACGCCGGCACGACCGAGTTCCGTCAGACGCTCAACGTCTACGCTCCTGCTACGAAACCCACCATGCCCGCGCCGGTCATCTTCTGGATCCACGGCGGCGGTTGGCAAGGCGGCGAAAAGACCAGCGTCCAGCTGAAGCCGAAGTTCTTTACCGACCTCGGCTACGTCTTCGTTGCGACCAACCATCGCTTCATCAAAGCCGTCCCGATGAACGAGATCTTCGCCGATATCGCGAAGTCCCTCCATTGGACACATGACCACGTGGCTGAATTCGGCGGCGACCCGAACCGCATCGTCATCATGGGCCACTCTTCGGGCGCCCAGCTCGCCGCCTACATGGCCATCGACGAACGTCCGCTGAAGGCCGAAGGACTCTCCCTCTCGATGTTCAAGGGTTGCGTGCCGGTCGATGCCGATACCTTCGACATCCCGGCGGTCATCGATCTGGCCACGGCTAATCGTAAAGCCGCCGGCAAGCCGGAGCCGAAATACGGTCACCGTGAGATCTTCGGCGGTAAGCCCGAACTCTGGGCCGACTATTCCGCGACCACCCACGTCGCCGCCGGCAAAGGCATCCCACCCTTCCTCATCCTCTACGATGCGGCTGCCGCCCTGACGCCCGACCAGGCCAAGCGCCTCGAAAGCGCACTTACCTCAAAGGGCATCTCCGCGAAAGCCTTCGGTGCCACCAACACCAATCACGGCAAGATCAACGCCGACCTCGGCTTGCCGAACGACCCTTCGACCGCCGAGGTACTGGCGTTCCTGAAGACGGTGCTGGCAAAATAAGCTAAAGGCGGCCATTCCCGCCTCATGCCTGAACGACGCCGCATCGCCGTCATCGGCGGAGGTGCCGCCGGCTTCTTCGCAGCGATTACTTGCGCGGAAATTCTGGGCGACAAAGGAGCCGTCACGCTTTACGAAGCCACCCCACACCTTCTATCCAAGGTACGAGTCTCGGGCGGAGGTCGTTGTAACGTCACGCATGCCTGCTTCGAGCCCGCCGAGCTAGTGAAGAAATATCCGCGCGGCGGTCGCGAACTCCTCGGGGCCTTTCATCGCTTTCAACCGCGCGATACCATTGCCTGGTTTGCCGCCCGCGGCGTGGAGACCAAGACCGAAGAAGACGGACGAATGTTTCCGATCACGGATGACTCCGCGACCATCGCCGAGTGCCTGCTCGCTTCCGCCGATAAAGCGGGCGTAACCGTCCGACTTAAAACCGGCCTCCGGGCCGTCGAGAAAACCGCCAAAGGATTTCGACTGATTCTCACCGAAGGAGGTACGGCCGAATGCGAACGCCTCATCATCGCGACTGGTGGCAACAAATCCTCCGGCGGTTTAGCAGTCGCTGAACACCTCGGGCACTCGATTATTCCGCCCGTGCCGTCGTTATTCACCTTCCACATCACCGACCCCCGCCTGACCGACCTTGCGGGTATCTCGGTCGAGAACGCGACCGTCACCGCACCCGGCACGAAGCTCAAGGCCGACGGCCCCGTCCTCATCACCCACGCGGGGCTCAGCGGCCCTGGCATCCTGAAGCTTTCCGCCTGGGGCGCCCGTGACTTCGCAGAGAGTAACTACGCCTTCCCGATCACGATCAATTGGGTTCCTCCCCTCACCCGCGACACCTTGATCAAGGCCCTCTCGATCGTCCGCGAACAGAACGCCCGCAAGCAGGTCACCACCTTCAGCCCCGTCGCGATACCCCAACGCCTCTGGGAGCGCTTCGTGTTTGCCGCCGGCATCCCGACCACCACCCCATGGGCCCACGTCAGCAATCCTTCGCTCCAAGCCCTGGCCACCCAACTCACCGCGGCGGAGTTCAAGGTCGACGGTAAGAGCATGTTCAAGGATGAGTTCGTCACCTGCGGCGGCGTGAAACTTTCTGAAGTCGATTTCAAAACCATGGAAAGCCGACGCTGCCCTGGCCTCTATTTCGCCGGCGAAGTCCTCGACATCGACGGTGTGACCGGGGGCTTTAATTTTCAAAACGCCTGGACCACCGGCCACCTTGCGGGTACCGCCGCCGCCGATTGAGCCTTTCCCCTTGCGCCGAGGCTCGTCGGCGTGTCAGTTTGCCCGCTCCTCTTCCTACGCAAATGTCCGAACCCTCCCCCTCCTTCGACGGCCCCAAGATCGGTGACACCGTCGAAGGCCTCATCCTCGTGGCCGTCGGCATCCGCGATACCTTCACAGAGGTACAGCCCGCCCATCGCGAGGCCTTCACGCTCCTCAATGAGTGGATGAGCGGCATCCGGCTGTATGAACTCGAAGACGCCTTCGACCTTGATCCCAACTTCTGGGACGAGCTCCTTGACTGCGATTACGAAGTCGGCGAAGGCGAAATCGAAGGCGAGAAGCCCGACGAACTCGTCACGATTTACGACGTATGGGTGGACGCAAAAGACGCCGAAGCCCCCCTCGATAAGCTGTGTGTCCGACTTGCGGAGCTGAAAGAAATGGCCTGCGAGCTCCTTCCGTCCGGACTGCAGGCCGCTGCGCAAAGCCACGCATCGCCCCAGGAGACCCTTAAGCTCATCGCCCAGCTGGCGGAGTAATCTTATTTCTTGGCGGGCGGCAGCGTCGCCAGGATGGATTCCTTATTCTTCGCCCATTCGGGATTGGGCAAGGCTTCCCAGATGCGGAAATTGCGGAAACTCGCGTCGACGCCCACGCCGAGCATCACGCTGCACTTCGGCTTGGCGAAAAGAGGGTGCTTAGACCAAACGCTTTTCCCGGCGAGGGTGCCCACCGCTTCGTCGCCGCGAATCTCCAGCACCACCGTATACCATTCCCCGAGCTTCAAGGCCTGCGGGACGCCTACCGGAGGCTCCTTCTCGCGTTGTTTGTTCACCGGACTGATACGCTCGGCCGAATAGGCCGTGAGATTACTGCCCGTCGGGCTGACAAAAAAGGCGGTCACATAGTCCTTCTCATCGGTCGCTTTCACGAAGATTGAACGATACTTACGCCCCTCCGCCGGCACGTCGTTGAGACGGACGTCGATCTGAATCACGGCATCCTGATAAGGCAGCCCGAAGGAAGCCGTCGCCGGATGACTGGCGGTAGCGCTTTCGATACCATGAAAAGCTGCGTCAGCGAGTTCCCATCTACCAGACTTCCCGCCATTGCTGGCGGTGCTGAACCGCCAGCCCGCGAAGCCGCTGGCGAAGCCCTTCGGCTTGTCGGTGCTCAGCGCGGGCAGAGACCCCAATGACTCCCGACGCAGCTCCTTGCCGCGCAGCGTCAGGAAAGTCGGCGGCAACTCTTCAGCCGAGACCACCAACGCAGCCAAGGCGATTACTGCTGACAGCAGGAAACATGGGGTTTTCATAAGAAAACATAAAGCCCGCGCCCACCCCCGCGCGAGCATACATTTCCCTATGCGCCTCGCCTTGGTCAGCCTATTCTTCTCTCTTCTGTCCAGCTCCGCCGCCGAGCCGACTCGGCGACCCAACGTCCTCTTCATTATTGTCGATGACCTGACGACCACCTTGGGATGCTACGGCGACAAAGTCGCCCGGACGCCGAACATGGACGCACTCGCCGCGCGCGGCGTGCGCTTCGAGCGCGCCTACACCCAGTTTGCGCTCTGCAATCCGTCCCGGTGTTCCTTCCTCACGGGCTGCTACCCGGAACGCACGCAAGTCTACGACCTCGTGACGAGCCTCCGCGCAGGACTACCCGAAGTCATCACCCTCCCCCAGGCCTTCAAAAACGCCGGTTATATGTCAGGTCGCATCGGCAAGGTCTTCCACGTCGCCGACCCGAAAACCAAACTGGACACCGAACTCGCCGCCCCGCTCAACCTCGACAACGTCATTCTCCGCGAAACCAAACACGCCCAAGAAAGCGAGGGCGACCTCTCCGACCCTGTCCGGACCAAAGGACGCAAGGATGCCACATACAACAAGCCTTTCGGACCTTCGGATCACCCCGACAAAGATTTCACCGACTACGCGATCGCCAATCGTGCGATCAACTCACTCGAAGCGTGGAAAGACAAGCCCTTCTTCCTCGCCGTCGGCTTCATCCGACCGCACACGCCGTTCGTCGCCCCGAAAGCTTTCTTCAATGCCATCGATCGTTCACAGATTGTCCTCCCACCGTTCTTCCAAGAAAGCGGCGAAGACATGAAACTGACGCCGGCTGCGGCCCTGCGCCCCAACAATAACCTCTTTGCACTGAAACAAGCGGATAAAAAGGAAGCCGTGGACGCCCGCCTCGCCTACGAAGCCTCGGCCTCCTGGGCGGACTCACAGGTCGGACGCGTCCTTGCGAAACTCAAGGAACTGCACCTCGAGGAGAACACCATCGTGGTGCTCACCGGCGACCACGGCTACCAGCTCGGCGAACATGGGCTCTGGGCCAAACAGACGCTCTTTGAGGGCAGTTGCCACGTGCCGCTCATCGTCGCCGCGCCGGGCATCAAACCGGCCGTCTGCAAAGGCCTCGTCGAACAAGTCGACATCTACCCCACCCTGACCGGCCTGGCTGGACTGGCGACCCCAACGAGCGTGCAAGGTTCGACGCTCCAGCCACTCCTCGCCGACCCTACGGGCAAGGGCAAGCCGGTCGTCTTCAGCACAATGATGTCCACCCATACGAAGTTCATGGGCCACAGCGTGAGCACCGATCGTTTTCGCTACATCGAGTGGGATGAAGGCCGCGGCGGACACCAGCTCTACGACCACGAGAGCGATCCGGACGAGATTCATAATCTCGCCGACAAACCCAACCAGGCCGACCGCCTGAAGCGAATGCAGACCCGCCTCGCCGCCCACCTCAAGTCCGTGACCGCCGACAACCCGCCCGCCAAATAATTTTCTGATGAAAGCCACGCTCCTATTGCTCTCCCTCTGCGGGACGCTCCTCATCCAGGCAGCCCCCAGACCCAACATTCTGGTGATCGTCGGCGATGACATGGGGTACGCCGACGTCGGCTTCCATGGCTGCAAAGACATCCCGACTCCACACCTCGATGCTCTGGCCGCATCCGGTGCCCGCTTCACTAATGGCTATGTCACCGGACCCTACTGTTCCCCCACCCGCGCCGGCTTGCTTACTGGCCGACAGCAGACCCGTTTTGGCCATGAATACAATCCGGCGGGCGCTAACGGCCTACCACTGACCGAATCCACCCTGCCAGATCATCTCAAGGAAGGCGGCTACGTCACAGGCATGGTCGGCAAGTGGCACCTCGGATCCTTGCCGACCCAGGTGCCCCAGCAACGCGGCTTCACCGACTTCTATGGTTTTCTCGGCGGCGCTCACAGCTACTTTAACGCCGGTGGAATCCTTCGCGGGACCGAACAAGTCAAAGAACTCGACTACACCACCGATGCCTTCGGACGGGAGGCATCGGCGTACATCGAACGCAACAAAGGCAAGCCATGGTTCCTCTATCTCGCCTTCAATGCCGTCCACACGCCCATGAACGCGACCTCGGAGCGTCTGGCCAAGTTTGCTTCGATCGAGAATAAGACCCGCCGCACCTATGCCGCGATGATGTCGGCAATGGACGACAACGTCGGGCGCGTGATCAAGACCCTCAAGGATAGCGGCCAATACGATAACACCCTCGTGACCTTCATCAGCGACAACGGCGGCCCGACGATGAACGGCGTGACCGTCAACGGCTCGTTGAACGCCCCGCTCCGTGGCTCCAAGCGTACGACCCTCGAAGGCGGCATCCGCGTGCCCTTCGTGATGGCCTGGCCGGGACACATCCAGCCCGCCGTATTCGACCCTATCGCCGTGCAGATGGATCTCCACACCACCGCCCTCGCCGCCGCCGGCGTACCGGCCAAGGAGGAATGGAAACTCGAAGGCGTGAATCTCCTACCCTATCTTTCGGGAGAAAAGAAGGCGCCACCGCACGAGGCGCTTTACTGGCGATTCGGCGACCAGATGGCCATCCGCCAAGGCGATTGGAAACTCGTCCGCTACGACACCAATGCCGACACGAACAAAGGCGGACGCCAGCCCACCTCGGGCGCCAAACTCTACAATCTCGCCGCCGACATCCACGAAGACAAAGACCTCGCCGCCGAGATGCCAGAAAAGGTCAAGGAACTCCAGTCCCGCTGGGACGCATGGAACAAGGCGAACGTCAAGCCGCTCTGGGGCGCCGGCGCCCATGACGACGACGGACCCGAACCAGGGGCTGTGCCCAAGCGCAAGGGTAAGGCCAAGGCTGAAAAATAAACGAACGGTAGAAACTTCAAGCCTACTTGTCGGCGAGCTTCTTCTTGCCAGCCTTCTTGATCAGCTGCACCGGCACGTCGTTCCTTAAATCGTCGCCGGGTGTGCTGCGACCGCGGGCGATCAGACGTTCAAGCTCGGCTTTCATGGCGGCGACACGCTCAGGGTATTTGTCCTGAAGATTGTGCTTCTCGCCGATATCCTGAGAGAGGTCGAAAAGCTGCACCAGCGGGAGACCAACCTCTTCCTTGCTGCCGGGCTTGGGTGCGCTCCAGCCCCCGGAGCCAGGACACAGGATGAGTTTCCACTGACCATCGCGAATGGCAAAACTGCCGTTGATCGACTGACTAATGATTCCTTGTCGCGATTCCGTCTTCACCCCCATCAGCACCGGCAGGAAACTTGCGCTATCCTCGCCCATCGCCGCGGGGACCGGGACGCCCACGAGTTCGGCGAATGTCGCCATGAAATCAATCTGGCCGACCAAAGCAGCGCTCACACCCGGCTTCACCCGCCCCGGCCAACGGACCACGAAAGGCACACGATGGCCGCCTTCGTAAGCATCGGCCTTGTTGCCGCGATAGACATAGCTTGGCTCATGGCCGGCCTTCTGGAGCTCAGGAATATTGGCCGCCGTCGAGCAACCATTGTCTGACGTGAAGATTACGAGGGTGCTCTCGCTCAACCCCTGCTGCTCCAACGACGCCAGCAGGCGACCGACATCGGCATCCACCTGTCGCACGAAATCAGCATAGGGGCTAATACCACTAGAGCCTTGAAATTCTTTCGTCGGCACGATGGGGGTGTGCGGCGCATTGAGCGGCACATAGGCAAAGAACGGCTGAGCTGGATGGGCCCGCTTCTGCTCCGAGATGAAGGTGATCGTATGATCGATGACCGAAGGCAGGACATCAATCGCCTCAAACTTGGGGCCGGCCGGGCCGGTGCGCAGCCAGGTCTTCGTGACGCTCGGAATCTCCGTCACCCGCCGGTCCTTGATCCAGACAAAGGGAGGCATGTCGAGCGAAGCACTGATGCCATAGAAAGTATCGAAGCCATGTTCGAGGGGGCCGTCCTTGATATCCGTGGCATAATCGATCTGCCCCATCTTCTTATATTCCTTCGAGTAATCGCCGCCGTCATCCGCGGTCGTCCCGTCCTTGAGCGGCCAGCCGAGGCCGAGATGCCACTTGCCGAAACAACCCGTCGTATATCCCTGCCCCTTCAGCATGCCGGCCACCGTAAGGCGATCCTGGGCGAGCAAAGGCGGCGAGAAACCGCCGAGCACACCGGACTGCAGACGCGTGCGCCAATGGTAGCGGCCCGTTAGCAGGCTGTAACGTGACGGGGTGCAGACGCCGGACGAGGTATGCCCGTCGGTGAAACGCAGCCCCTGTGCCGCCATCCGGTCGAGGTTCGGCGTGGGAATCTTGCTCTGTGGATTATTCGCTGAGAAATCACCGGACCCCTGGTCATCGGCGAGAATAACGATGATATTGGGACGCTCCGCCGCCCCCAGCGGGAGCAGCAGCGTGATTGTAAGTAAAAATAGAGGGCGCATTTATTTGAGAGTAAAAGCAAAGACAGCGACCTTGGCGGCGTTGTCGGCCGTCTTGGCGTTATCCTGGCAGTAATTGCCGAATTTCCAGTAAACCTTATCGGCGTCCCAGTCCTTGTCGAACGTCACGCGCTTCTGCACGCCGTTCGCGATCAGCGTCACCACGCCGCGCTGCAGGGACATGGTGTAGGTAAATTTCTTACCCTCCTTCAGTCCCGTCAGAATGGTGATATTCTCCGGCTTGGTCTGCTTAAAGGATGCCTTCACCGAGGCGACGATATCCCCGTCCAGCCAGCGCAGCTCGATCGGCTGTTCATTCTCCCCCTTGAGCTGACCGACGACGATATTGTTTCGCTTCGGAGTCTGCAGTACCGCCATCGTGACCGTCAGCGAAGTAGAGCCCGTGCTGATATTGAAATCGGTGTTCTGCCTGAGTTCGGTCCGTGGGAACTTCGAACCGCTCGTATGTGCGCCGTCGGTCGGCACCCAGAAGACCATCGCTCCGGTCGTCTTATCCGTATAGAAATATTCGCTCGTATAAGTCGTCAACTGGGCCGACGGGATTTCCACGACACCGCTGCCATGGGCGACCGGCAGCTGGAGTTTAAACTTGGAAAGGTTGAAGTTCTGACCCGGCTTCCGGCTGGGGCTGAGATGTTCAGCCGAGATATCTTCCGCCAGAGCAGTCGTGCCGACCAAGAGAATGACGAGAAGGGCAAGAGGCTTGCGCATCGAAAGTAGCCTAATCATCCGCATCAAAATAGGTCACGCAACTACGATCTTAGTCACTTCAATCCTTGGGACAACACATGGTAAGCCGTTTCGCGTGCCGTATCAGGAAAGTCATGCGGGCCTTCGGGATGGATGACTTGGAGCGCAGCGGATGCGCCGAGCAACGCGTATACCGGCCGAGCGGCGGCGGCGATCTTATCCACGCTCTGCCAATGGAAATTGGCGTCGCCGAGCGAAGCGCTGATCAGCACTTGGCGGGGTGCCAGGGCGCCGACCATCTCATGAAAATCAAACGGGATCTCCGCCAGGCGACCTGCATACTCGGCCAAACGCGGCATGTAGCGCGGCTGGCACCAGCCTTTGCCGAACTGCCACACTGAAGAGGCGCCGTCGTAGTAATCGAGATACGAATCGAGGCCGCAGCTACTGACGACGACCTTGAGGCGTTCATCGAAGACCGCGGTGAAGACGGCGTTATGACCGCCGAGCGAATGGCCGATGACGCCATAGGAACCGCCGCGTACGTACGGCAGGGAGTCCAGAAGATCAAGGGCGCGCACATTATCCCACACAGCCTTCATGGTACCGCTAGCATAGCCCAAGGCGACGAGGTCGGGCTTGTAGTCGGCGAGATGCGGGTAGGCCGGCGACAAGGTCACGAAGCCGCGTTCGGCCAGTTCCACGGCATATTGCCGGTTGGCCTTACCGCCAAGTCCGACCACGACGCCGACACCCACCGTATCATCCGTGGGATGCAGGCACAAGACAGCGGACACCTTTGCGTCCTTGGCCAGCGCTGCCTTCGGCACGCAGAGATAGGCAGGTACGCGACTTCCCCGTTCCGATTGATAAGTGATCTTGCGGCGGACATAAGAACCCATGTCGTCCTCTTTCTCGACTTTCATGGTGAGCGGCACCTTGCGCTCGGCACCAGGCAGTTTACCCATCACGGCTTCCATCCCACGTACGATCTCGGCACGACGCCCAGACCATCCTGCGGCATCGGCGACCGCCTGGACGGAGCCAGCATCATCATGGCGAAGTAAAAGATTTTCCCGCGGGAGCCGCCTGTCGGCAGGTGAACCATTGAGATCAAGGCGAGCCACATAGGCGTCACCACTCCCCTTGCTCGTCAGGGAGAGATGATCCAACTGCTGCGATCCGGAATAGGCGCCGGCGATGAGCAGGCCGCCATGGCCGTCCATCACATTGACATAGGCGCTATCCGAACCGACTCCGCCGGACTGCGTGAGCCAGAGTAGCGCGCCCGCTTCGTCGAACTTGGCAACATAGACGTCCGTCGCACCACGACTACGGAGGCTCTTACCGCCGAGTGAAAACACCTCGGAGAATTCGCCGGTGAGGAAAGCGTTACCGGCCCCATCGGTGGCGATACCCAAGCCATAGTCGATACCGGGCCCCTGCCCTGCCCGACTCCAGAGCAGCTTGCCGTCGGTGTCATAGTGACAGAGCAACGCATCGGAGTCCTTGGCGCTGGTCGTGGCATAGGTATCAGTGCCGACGACGGCCTTACCCTTGAACATGCCGCTAGCCCAGACACGGCCTTGCGCGTCACAGGCGATCTCATGGAACAGGCAACTGGGGCCACCCGTCTGCTTCAGCCAGAGCACCTGACCGGCGGCATCCAACTTGACCACGAGCGCCGACGTGCCCGTGGGCGAGGAAAGCACCTGGGCACCGAATGCGCCGACGCCGGCACTGAGGCCGCCGATATAAATGTTATCATGGCCATCGACCACGACGCCATGCGCGGAACCGGTGGCTTTACCGGTCGCCACCTTGACCCAGACGAGCTCGCCGCCAGCGTGATATTTAGCGGTAAAAATATGCGCCCCGGGCTCGTTGGGCACGACCACGTCGCCGAACGTGGCCTCACCGACGACCGCGCCGGCGACAATCACGTCGCCACGACTGTCAACCGCCACGCCATGTCCGTAATCATAACCCTTTCCGCCCGCCGTGCGGACCCATCGAAATCTGCCGTCCTTATCATACGAAACCACGAAGACGTCGTAGTCCCCCCGCCCCCGGACGACATGTCCGTCAAACTCGGCCGACTCGCCCTGGAAATGTCCGGTCACATACGAGTTGCCCTGCGCGTCGGTCGCCACCGCATACGCGCGGTCAATCTGCGGGCCGCCGGAGACCCGCGACCAGAGGTATTTTCCGCGCGGGTCGAGTTTCGCAACGAACATGTCGTTCAAGCCAAGCCCTTTATGCGACGCGGCGCCGAAGTTAACTTCGTCCGCACACTCACCGGCGATGAAGACGTTGCCCTCGCGGTCGACGTTCAGCCCGCGCACCTTGTCGGCCTTGAGGCCGCCACCGGAGGCCGCCCAGTCGAAGACCGGCGCAGCCGTGAGGCTGATAGTCAGGTGCAGGAGCAAGAAGGCGGGTAAACGCATAAGTGGCCGGGGTCAGGCCTGCCTCTAGCCAAACGTACGGACCACTATCTGCAACCTGAACCCTTGGGCTATCTTGTTTGCCTCCGGAGCCGGGCTCCCCTAACCCTACCCCCTCTCTCCATGTCGTCCCTCCTCGGCCACTCTTTCATCGGTTTCGCACGCGGTCAGTCCACCGCCGCCGCCTTCCGTGCGATCAATCCTGCCACGGCGACCGCCCTCGAGCCGGACTTCTTCCCGGCCACGGCCGCCGAGGCCGACAGGGCCTGTGCCTTGGCCGCTCAGGCCACCCCTGCCCTCGCCGCGCTTTCGGGCAGGCAGAAGGCTGCCTTCCTCCGCGACATCGCCACCCGTATCGAAGCCGCCACCCCAGCGCTCGTCGCCCGGGCCACCCAGGAGACCGGTCTGCCGGAAGCTCGCTGCCAAGGTGAAATCGGACGCACCATGGGGCAGTTGCGCCTCTTCGCCGACCTCGTCGAGAAAGGCGACTGGATCGACGCGCGCATCGAAACCGCCAACCCCGACCGCAAGCCCCTGCCCAAGCCAGACCATCGCTCGATGCTGCGTCCGATTGGACCCGTCGCCGTCTTCTGCGCAAGCAACTTCCCCTTTGCTTATTCGGTAGCCGGCGGAGACACCGCCTCCGCTCTGGCGGCAGGGTGCCCCGTCATCGTCATGGCTCACCATGCGCATGTCGGCACCGCCGAAATCATGGCCGGCCTGATTGTCGAAGCCGTTAAGGCCAACGGCCTGCCTGAGGGCACCTTCTCGCTTATCATGGGCGAAGGACGCGTCGTCGGTCAGCAAGTCGCGAAACACCCCGCCTTGCGCGCCATCGGCTTCACTGGATCACGCGTCGGCGGACGCGCCTTGATGGACACGGCGGCGGCTCGCGCCATGCCCATCCCGGTCTACGCCGAGATGAGTAGCGTCAACCCCATCGTTCTTCTGGAAGGTGCGCTCGCCACCCGCGGCGAGGCCATCGCAACAGGCCTGCTCGGCTCCTGCACGCTGGGCGTGGGGCAATTCTGCACGCAACCTGGACTCATCGCCGTGATCCGCTCCACCGCCGCCGAAGCCTTCGCCGCCAAACTCTCCACACTATTCAGCGAGGCGGCCGACGGCGTCATGCTGACTGCCGGCATCCATCAGGCCTATCAGAAAGGCGTCACCGCCCGCTCCGCCCAGGCGGGCGTCAAGCTGCTCGCCCACGGTAAGTCCAGCGGACAACCCAATCGTGGCGTGGCCGCGCTCTTCGCGACCGAGGCCAAGACCTTCGTCGCAGACGCCTCCCTCCAGGAAGAAATCTTCGGGCCGAGTTCCCTGATCATCTGGTGCCAGGATCAACGCGAGGTCGACGCCGTCATCGGAGCGTTACACGGCAACCTGACCGCCACACTGCATGGCACCGAGGCCGAACTTCTCGCGAACGCCAGCCTGCTGGCCAAACTGGAAGCCATCGCCGGGCGCGTGGTCATCAATGGATTCCCGACCGGTGTCGAAGTCTCCCACGCCATCGTGCACGGCGGGCCCTACCCTTCGCTGTCCGACGGACGCACCACCTCAGTGGGCTCCAATGCCATTTATCGTTTCACGCGGCTGACCTGCTACCAGACCTTCCCGGATGCGGCCCTTCCCGCGGAACTCCAGAACGCCAATCCGCTCGGCCTCTCCCGACTCGTGAACGGCGCCCGCTCCTCCGCTGCACTCTAAGCTAAACGCCAACCGCTGACACCTTCTACGTATGTCTCCCTCCGAATTAAAGACAGTCCTCTCATCTGGTCTCCTCTCCTTCCCGATCACCGACTTCGCTGCAAACGGCGATTTCAACGCCGCCGGTTACGCCAAGCGCTTGCAGTGGCTGGCCCCCTATGGTGCCACGGCGCTCTTCGCTGCCGGCGGCACGGGAGAGTTCTTCTCCCTCGAGCCCAAGGAATACTCCGACATCATCAAGACAGCAGTTAACACGTGCGACGGCCTTGTGCCGATCCTCGCTGGCGCGGGCGGCCCGACCCGTGTCGCCATTCAATACGCCCAGGAAGCTGAGCGCCTAGGCGCCAAGGGCATCCTGCTATTGCCTCATTACCTCACCGAAACAAATCAGGAAGGCGTCGCCGCCCACGTCGACCAAGTCTGCAAATCCGTCAAGATCGGCGTCGTCGTCTACAACCGTAACGTCTGCCGCCTCCAGCCGCATCACCTGGAAAAACTCGCGGCCAACAACGCGAACCTCATCGGCTACAAAGATGGCTTCGGTGACATCGAGCTTATGGTCTCCGTCCGCCGCCGCATGGGCGACCGCTTCAGCTACCTCGGCGGCCTGCCCACCGCCGAAGTCTACGCCGCCGCCTACAAGGCCATGGGCGTGCCGGTTTACTCATCGGCCGTGTTTAACTTTATCCCCCAGGCTGCGATGGATTTCTATTATGCCGTGGCGAAGGATGATGTCGCCACGCAGAACCGACTACTCGACACCTTCTTCCTGCCTTACCTTGAAATTCGCAACAAGAGTGCCGGCTACGCCGTCAGCATCATCAAGGCCGGCGCGACGATTGTTGGACACAGCGCTGGGCCCGTGCGTGCACCGTTGACCGACCTCAAACCCGCCGAAGTTGAGCAGCTCGCCGCCCTTATCGCCAAGGCTGGCGTGAAGTAAGCATTGATGCACGAAGCCAATCTCCAGTCGGCAGTTTCCAAGGTCAAGTGGCGTGTGCTGCCGCTGTTTGTCGTGATGTTCATCGTGAACTATGTCGACCGCGTGAACATCAGTTTCATCAAGGAACACCTGCACGCGGATCTCGGCCTCAATGACGAGGCCTTCGGCCTTGGCGCCGGTCTGTTTTTCATCGGCTACGCAGTCTTTGAAATCCCCTCCAACCTCATCCTCCAGCGCATCGGCGCGCGACGATGGCTCGCCATCATCGCCTTACTCTGGGGCGCCGTCGCCGCCTGCATGGCTTTCGTCAACGCCGCGCACTCGTTCTACTGGTTACGCTTCCTGCTCGGCGCAGCCGAAGCCGGCTTCTTTCCCGGGGTCATCTATTACCTGACCCGCTGGCTCCCTTCTTCTGAACGAGGCAAGGCTATCGCTATCTTCCTGAGCGGCTCAGCCATCGCTTCGGTCATTTCCGGGCCGCTCTCCGGCTATCTCCTGCAATTCCAACCCTACGGGCTAAAGGGCTGGCAGTTCATGATCTTTGCCGAAGGCGCCTTCTCCATCGCACTTGCCGCATTCACCTGGTCTTGGCTCGACTCCTTGCCGCAGGAGGCGCGCTGGCTGCGCGAAGCCGAGCGTCAGGCATTGATCGCTACCCTCGACGCCGAAGCCGCGGCCGCCAACCGCAGCGACCGCCCCAGCGTCTGGCAGCTCTTGGGCGATCTTCAGATCATCTTATTCTGTGTCGTCTATTTCGCCATCCAGCTGACCATCTACGCTGCGACTTTCTGGCTACCGACGATTATCCGCTCGATGGGTAAACTCTCCGAAATGCAGGTCGGCTGCCTAAACTCCCTGCCTTGGCTCATCTCCATCGCTGGCATGTATCTCGCCGCCGCCGGCGCCGCCCGCGTCAAGAAGCCGCAAGCCTGGGTGGCCGGAGCCCTGCTCATCGCCGGACTGGGCATGTTCCTCGCCACCACCGGCGGACCCGTCTTCGCCTTCGTGGCCATCTGCTTCGCCGCACTCGGCTTCAAGTCCGCCTCGTCTCTCTTCTGGCCAATCCCGCAAGGCTATCTGGATGCCCGCATCGCCGCGGCGGTTATCGCCCTTATCAACTCGCTCGGCAACCTCGGCGGCTTCGTGGCCCCTTACACCTTCGGATGGCTCAAGGAACACACCGGTTCGATCCAAGGCGGCCTTTACGGACTCGCAATCAGCTCGGTCCTCGCCGCCGGCCTCGTCTTCCTCGCACGCACGAAACCCCGCGCCTAAACTGCCCTCCTGCCCATTTTCTTCCACTGATGCCCACGCCCTTAATCAAAACCGTCCGTGTCGTGCCGGTTGCCGGCCATGACAGTATGCTCCTCAACTTGAGCGGCGCCCACGGCCCGTTCTTCACGCGCAATATCATCCTGATTACCGACAGCTCAGGACACACGGGCCTCGGTGAAGTCCCGGGCGGCGAGAAGATTAAGCAAACGGTCGAGGACGCCGCCCCTCTGCTCATCGGTAAGGAAATCGCGGAGTACGAAAAATTGCTCGCCCAAGTGAGTGCCACCTTCGCTGATCGCGATGCGGGCGGACGCGGCTTACAGACCTTCGACCTACGCATCACCATCCACGCCGTCACGGCGATTGAATCCGCCCTTCTCGATCTCCTCGGACAACATCTCCAAAAGCCCGTGGCGGCCCTCCTGGGCTCCGGCCAGCAGCGCAGCGAAGTCGAGATGCTGGGGTACCTGTTCTTCATCGGCGACCGACGCAAGACCACCCTAGGCTATCGTGACGAAGCCACCTCGCCCCACGCCTGGTATCGCTTACGCAACGAGGAAGCCATTACCCCTGCCTCGATCGTCCGCCAGGCCGAAGCCGCTCAAGAGCGCTTCGGCTTCCAGGACTTCAAGCTCAAGGGGGGCGTCCTGAGCCCCGCCGACGAGATTGCAGCCGTCCGCGCCCTCGCCGCGCGCTTCCCTAAGGCCCGCATCACCCTTGACCCGAACGGTGCCTGGCTCCTCAAAGAGGCCATTACCGTCTGCCAGAACCTCAAAGGGGTGCTAGCCTACGCCGAAGACCCCTGTGGAGCCGAAGCCGGCTTCTCTGGACGCGAGATCATGGCCGAATTTAAAAAGGCCACCGGCCTACGGACCGCCACGAACATGGTCGCGACCGATTGGCGTCAGCTCGAACACGCGCTCAAGTTACAGGCCGTCGACATCCCGCTCGCCGACCCACACTTCTGGACCATGCAAGGCTCAGTTAAAGTCGCCCAAGTCTGCAAAGACCACGGGCTCACCTGGGGCTCACACTCCAACAATCATTTCGACATCTCCCTCGCGATGTTCACGCACGTCGGCGCCGCCGCCCCGGGCGACGTCACCGCGATGGACACGCACTGGATCTGGCAGGAAGGCCAGCGCCTGACCAAGGAGCCGCTACAAATCAAAGGGGGCAAAATCGCCGTCCCGCAGAAGCCGGGACTCGGTGTCGAGATCGACCCAGACCAACTCGAAGCCGCCCATCAGCTCTACCTGAAGCTGCCCTCTGGTTCGCGTGACGACGCCGCGGCCATGCAATTCCTGATTCCGGGCTGGAAGTTCGACAACAAGAAGCCCTGCCTGGTGCGTTGACCCGGCGTAGCTCACCCCGCCGCCTGGACATCGTCTACCATGGATTGAAGCGGATGCCGAAGAGCGCCAGCAAGGCGGCCAGCAACAAGGTCAAAGCCGGAAGGAAGAAGGGGTCGTAGTAATCAGCCGCCCGCGGCTTCTTCTCAAGCACGACGACCTTCTTCATCTCATCAATGTGCCGGAACACCGCATTCAGCGCCTCGGGTGTGACCGCGTTAAAGGCCTCGCCGCCCGAGGCCCGGCAGATGCCGATCAGCGAAGCGTCCACGGCGTCGGTGGTCAGGAAGACCGCGTAAACGGTGATCCCCTTGGCGGTCAGATCAGCGATGATCGGCGCATCCTTGGGCGACTTGATATCGGAGCTCTCACCATCGGTGAGGAGGATGATCATCCGGTCTCCGACGGGTCGCTCTGCCAGCAGATCCGCGGCGCCATACAAGGCCTTGCCAATGAAAGTACCGCCCCACAGTTCGTCGGGCAGGACATTGGGGGCGATGAACGGCCGGGCCAGCACGATGGCCTCGGTGTCGAGCGTCAACGGGACCCAGTGGATATAGTTGCGAGAGAAAATAGTGAGCCCGAAAGCATCCCCCTTACGGTGATGGAGAAAAGTCTCTACGGACTCCATGGCGGAATCGAAGCGGTTATGTTTCCCTTTCGACTGATCACCATGCGGTGTCCGCATGCTGCCAGAAGTATCCAAGACGATTTGAATATTGGTAAGTTTACGCTCCACTTCAGGCGGCTGGAAAGTGATGGGGTGGGCGAGGAAGATGATCGCGATCGCCAGTAATCCCGCGGGGAGACAGTTGAAGACCAGGACCAACTGGCGCATGAGGCGACCCCGGCCGCCGGTGCCATGATCGTAAGGCAGGGCCAGCGGCTGCCCCGGGCGTACCCATTCCCAGAAGGCGAGGATCACAGGGATGGCCAGCAGGGCCAGCCATTGGGGATGCAGGAAACTCATGGGCGGGCGGCGGCGGGCGGCGGGGAGGCCTGGGCACGGATCAGGGCGGTGATTTCATCCTTCGCGACGCCGGAGGCCGGGCGGTGCAACCAATGCTGCAGACGGTCCAAAGCCTCGCGGGTCCGATCGCCGCGAGCGATCGCCGCGAGAACCTTCCCCATCGGGGCGTCTTCCGCGACGAGACCTTCGCGCCAGCAGCGCAGCAGCAACATCTCGAGGCGAGCTTTCTCTTTGGCGGTAAGCTCACCCGCCTCCAATTGCGTTAATAAACCGCGGAGCTGGTCGACAACCGTCGGGGCAGGAATTTCGGCGCGAGTCGCCAGCTTCCTGGGGCGGCCATAAAAAATCAGCAGGAACAACCAGCCGATCCAGCCGATGAACAAAGCGGCCAGCGTGGCACGATAGTGTCCGCGCACTTCGATCCCTACATCCTCGGTTTCCTTCACGCGTGCCTCCAGCTCCTTGGAAAGCTTGGGATCGCCGTGCACCTTGAACGAAGGAAGCCCACTGAGGCTGCTGCCATTGTCGGTCATGAGATACTCGATGAGATCGTGGTCGCCTTCGCGGTTCACGAGGTAACGCACGTCATAGACCCGGGATGCGCCGTGGTCCGTGACCTGAGCGATGCGCACATTGACCGCGACGCCCCAGCGATAAGGTTTCACGACCAAGCCGGGGCCGCTATAGGTGATGATCGCGGCCTGCTCGACACCCAGCGGGACATTGAGATTATCTTCCTGTCCGAGCCACCAGACCAAGCAGGCGACCAAGCCGAGGCCGCCCAAGCTCCCGAGGAGCCAGCGACGGCGAAGTTGAGCGAGGAACGCAGCCATGAGTCAGCGGGCGGAACGCGTGCCGAAACCGCGGTTTTTAAGGAAATGCGTGAGACTTCCGATAATCGGCTGATCCGTCGGAAGGTGCAGGTAATCGATGCCGAAGCGGCTGAGTTCGGATTTCCACTGCGTGCTATCGATCCGACGCTTGCCACCGAAGCCGACGAAGCCGCTACCAGATTCCGCTTCGACGCCGCGAATAATACCCGCGCCGGCCACACCCTGCTCGGCCGGATCCTCGAAATGAAGCACGATGCAGTCGTTGCGCTGCGCGAGCACTTGCAGGGCCGCGATGGCGCCGGCGTCGTGCAGATCGCTCAGGACGATAACGGTCGTCCGGCGAGTCAACGCCGGGGCGAGTTCGCGCGCCCGGGTCGCCAGTGAGGTGACCTCATGGAAGTCATGCTGCCGAAGCTGGTGCGACCATTCCATGACGACGTTACGCGACAAGGTCGGACGAATGTGCAGCTCACGGGTGCCGCAGCCCAGCAGCCCGACTGGCGTCACCGAGGACTGGGCGGCCAGGCCGATGCCCGTCGCAACTCGCACCGCCCAGGCATACTTACTCAGCGGCTGCGACGAGACGCACATTGAAGCTGAGGTATCAATCAAGAGATACAACGGAATCTGTTTGGTCTCGCGGAACTCCTTCACGTATAATTTCTGGAGCCGCGCCGAGACCCGCCAGTCGATAAACTTCACCGGATCGCCGGCGACGTACGGTCGGGATTGTGAAAACTCCAGGCCGGAACCATGGAACACGGCATCCCGTTGCCCGAAATCCAGGCTGTTCGCGAGTCGCTTGACGGCGACTTCAAACTGCCGGCTGTCAACCGGGTCATGGACTAGGGTGTTCGGGCGGCGCACAGAAAGATCAGCCGAGACCGGCGAGGATGGAATGAAGCACCTTGGCGCTCGTCTGGCCGGCCGCGGAGGCTTCGTAGCTGACACGGATACGGTGCAGCACGACGTCTTCCGCGAGATCAAACAAGTCCTCCGGGGTGACGAAATCACGCCCCCGGATGACCGCACGGGCGCGAGCGGCGTTGACTAACGCCAGGCCGGCGCGCGGACTGCAGCCGAAGTCGAGATCCTTGGATTCACGGGTGCGACGTACGAGTTCGACCGAGTGACGCAGGAAGACCTCACTGACATGGACGCCTTGGACGGCATCCATTGCGGACACCAAATCCGCCGACGTACCCACCGGGCGATCGTCGATCATATCAAAGGCCGTGCGCGGCACCGCCCCGCCGTCTTCTTTACGCAGGCCCATGCCCAGCTGACGTTGCAGGATGTCCTGTTCTTCATCGCGACCGGGATAGCCCAGGCGGTGCAGCAGCATGAAACGGTCGAGCTGCGCCTCGGGGAGCTCGAAGGTGCCGGATTGCTCGACGGGGTTCTGCGTGGCGATCACGAGGAACGGCGTCGGCAGGCGCATCGTCTGGCCGCCGAGCGTCACCTTGCGTTCCTGCATGGCCTCGAGCATGGCTCCCTGGACCTTGGGGGCGGCGCGGTTAATTTCATCGGCCAACAGCAGGTTCGTGAACACCGGACCGCGATGGATCCGGAAGTCGCCCGTCTTCTGATCGATGACCTCGGAGCCCACGATATCGGAAGGCAGCATGTCGACGGTGAATTGGATGCGGCGGAAATCCAGATGGATCGCCTTGGCCACGGTATTCACGAGCAATGTCTTCGCGAGACCAGGCATGCCCTGCAAAAGCAGGTGTCCCCCGGTGAGCAAAGCGATCATGACGCGCTCGACGACGATGTCCTGGCCGACGACGACCTGGCCGACACGTGCGCGGACATCGCCGACGAACTGTTGGGCGGCCTTAACGGCCGCTGGATTAGGATGGGATGACATAAGGGGGAATATATTTGGAATTAAGCGGAGTGGGGTTAGCGCAGATTACGAAGCCATTTCTCGGCGATGGATTTGAGGTCGGCCGGGCCGAGGGTCATCGCTTCGCCGAAACAGCCTTGCTCGATCTTAGCGATATCCTGCTGCAAATCGCGGCGCTGATCCGTATTCAAGTTCGCCAACGGGCTGGCGGCGAGTTTACGCAGCAAGGCCACGACGGAGAAGCCATCGACGGCGGCCGGCATCTTGAAGACATCGCGGGCGCGCAACGGACGGGGTCCGTGATTCTTCTTACGCAGGAGCAACCAGGAGAGCAATGCCACCGCGCAGCCGATGCCCCCCAGCAGGAACCATGTATTCTGATACCACAGGCCCTCCATCTTGTTGGGCGGCACATAACCGGCACCGGCGGCGACTTTGACCCGATCCAGCAGGACCGAAGCCTTCGGCAGGATCACCGGATCCATATCCTGATAGGTGCGCCAGACGGTCGTCGTGTGGGCCGCCTTGATGGTCGGGAACGGCACATCTGTGGCCTTGTCAGCGGCACGAATCGGATCACCGTCGAGCGTCACCGCCCAGCGGCGTTCCGTGCGCGGAGCGACGTTATCGGCCCAGGTAATCAGCTCCTTGACCATCAGCGGGTCAATCGTGGTCACTTGACGGATTTTCACGACATTACTCAAGGGGGCGAGGTCGAGCAATTCGTCGAGCTCGGGAATCAACCCCGTGGCCGTCGCGGAGACCTCCAAGGTCAGCGAGCCATTGATGGCGAACTGACGGGTGTCGAGCGTCTGGATTACTTCAATCTTCTCGGCTGGGCGCGGAGCGACGGTCGTGGTCGCAACCTTCAATAGCGTCTCCGCCGAGGTGGCGGGAATCGTAACCGGCCCGCTGAGATCAATGAAGCGCAGCTCCATTTGCACCGGGGGAATCTTGTCGATGCTGGCGTCCTTGGCCCGGACCAGGACATACGCCAGAACCGTCTCCTCCCAGCCTGCCCGGTTCGTGGGACGCGGCTTCACATCAGGGGTCGCGAACGTCATCGAGCGGATATTAAAGAACGGAGACAGCGTATCGGTCAGGCTCTGTTCGAATTCATCGCGCGGACCTTTCACGTCGGCGCTCTTGCGCGCCTGGTTGCCGCGGCGCTTCGTGCTGGCGGCGACGGCGCCGGTATCGTTGCTCAGGTATTGGCCGAAACGGGCCACGCGACCCATGGCTTCCGTATGGAGTACGCTGATGACGATGCCGAACTCCTGGCTCGCGCCCACGGTGTTCGGGCCGTCGACGCGGGTCTGCACGCGGATCTCACTCAGCAGCTCATCGAGATAATCCGAACGCTTCTTCAGCCCCAGCGTAAAGGGGTCATCCTTGGTGACCACTAGGGCGCTGGCGAGATAGCGGTACTTGATATCCTCATGCAAGGGATTGTTCGTATCGGTCAGGCGGGCGTTGAGCGTCTTGGCGACCTGGCCCATGTGGATGCCGGCCGACTTGCCTGGCAGGGCCAGGATGGCGGCGCGGATGCGACCGAGGGCGGCGCGGTTCATCGGCTTGGAGAGATTGACCTGACCATTCGCGCCCACGCCGACGACGGCGTGGAACCAGCTCAGGTAGCCGTCGATGGTGTATTCGGAGGGCTGCAGTCGGACCACTGATTTTCCGTAGGAATCGGCGGCGCGCTGGAAATAATCCTGCGACTGGAGCATGCGTTCTTTCGCGGCGACGAGCCGTTTGGCCGGCTCCGCCACGGAGAGATCCTGAAAGCTTTCGAAGTCAGCCCAATCATTAAGCACGACTCCGCCGAGTGTCAGGGCCTTGTAGGCCTGGGGGCGCCCCGCTGACCAATCATCAATCATCTTGAGTACCGAGGCATAGCCGGCCTCGACCATGGCGTAGGTCTGCGCCTCATTCCGGCGCGTAAGGCTGCTGCGCTGGAGATCCACCCGGCGCCAGCGGTCGACGAGGTTCGCGTGCATCTTCTGCGTCAGCAGGAAAAACAGCTGCTCATCCATCTTGGCCGTCGGGCCGAAGACTTTTTCCAAATGTGAATCGCGGTAAGCCTCGGCGTTGCTGTAGGCCAGGTCGAAGGCCGTGACGACCTTGCTCTGATCCCGCGGGGCCACCCCGGCCTTCCGGAAGACTTCCATCATCCTGGCCAGGCTTTCGATATTACGCTCCATCATCACCGGCGTGATCGGAATGCGGGCGTCCTCAGGTAGGCCGTATCGACGGCGGAGATCTTCTGGCAACTGAGGGTTATGGGCCTGCCCCCAGGCCTGCAGGAAATCTTCGGCCAGGGCCAGACCGGCCTCCGGATGGCGGCGGCTGATGTCCACGATATGATCGGCCGCGAGTTCGAAATTCGCGCTCGCGATGATCGCCCGCGAGAGGCTTGCATCGAAACGGTTACGGAGACTGGCCGGCAGTGCGGCGAGCCATTTGCCAGCCGGAGCCAGGTTCAATAATTCCTCGGGGTCGACTTCGTTGCCCGTGGAGCGTATCCGCTGGCGCCCGCCGCCGGCATGCTGACTGAATGAGGCCTCCGCCTCGCTCATCCAAGATTCGGCCATGAGCGTGAGCACCTGCGCCCAGTTACCCGTGGCGCCATCGGGATGATTGGCGATCAGACCCGCGAGCACCGTCTGAGCACGCAGGTTTTCGATTCGTAACACCGGGTCGTTGCGCGATTCGCTCTGGAGTTTGCGCGACAGACCCGCGACCAGTTTCATCGCCGCATCGGGCTGAGTGCGGAGCAGGTCTTCAAAACTCGCCGCCAAGGCGGTGCTCGGTACCTGCGTGAGCACGCGGATGAGGGCGGTCGCCGCCTTGCTCTTCTCCCAATCGTTCACGCGATCCTGCCGCAGGATCTTGAGATTATCATCCCAGATGCGGGTGATTTGATCGCGCTGGGCGAGTTCCGTCGCCTGTTCCCCCGCCAGGAAAGCCGCGACCTCGGCCCGCAGGCCTTCGTCGGCGATTTTCTCCAGATTCGCCTCGTCGGGGAGATATGTCCGCGCGAGCTCCTTAAACCCTCCCGAAAGAAGCACGCGACCAGCGGCGAGACGATGGGCCGGGTCCTTCCCACCCAGATGTTCGGTGCCGTGCTTCAAACGCTCCGCGACCCAGAAACTCTCGGAAGGCGGGACGACCTGACCCAGCATCTGGCCGAACTTGCGCAGTTCGAGGTCCGTCAATTCACCCGGGGCGGCGTCGGATAAGGCAAAGACATCCTCCAAGCGCAGGCCGCTCTTCGGACGTTCGGCGAGATCACTGACCATTTTATCGTAGATACCACGGCCGAGATCCGGCGGGAGCTTCGCGAGCTCTGCACGCACCGTCGCCCAGTCACCCAGACGAAAAGCATACAGGAAGCGGACGTCGGCCGACGCACTATCCTGCAGGCGGGCGGACTTCTCCATGGCCGCAAAGACTTCGGAGAGGTCGCGCGAATATTTATGGCGCAGCAGGCGCTCGTACTGCTGCTGGGTCTTGGCATCGAGCGCTTGCTGGGCCGAGAGCTCGGCGGCGAACACCGCAGCGGCGCAGAACAGGAGGGGGCGAATCAGTCTCATGATATTTTATTTTGTTTAGAAGGGGGATTACGAACCGTTGTCGGGGATCTTCTTGACCTCTTCGAAGGTCGTGCGGGCGTCATTCTTATCCGGGCCCTTGGGCTTCGGGGCCGGACCGCCGAGCAGCGCCGCGGCGGCGTGGGCTTTCTTCGGGTCGGGCTTCTCCGCGGGCTTCACCTGGAGCGCGGCCTCAAGATTGCGCTGCTTCGCGGCACCGATGCCGCTGACTCCCTCGACCGGCTTGATACCGCCGGCGGCAGGCTTAACCGCTTCGGGCGGATGGACGCCCCCGACTTTCTCGATACCCTTCGGGGCAGGCGGCGGCGGGGTGCCTTTGGTCACCGGAGGCGGCGGAGTCGCCTTGGTGCCGGCTCCCTTGACGGCCTCAGGGGGATGGACTCCGTCAACCTTCTCCACCCCCTTGGCGGCGGGAGGAGGAGGCGTGCCCTTGGCATGAGGCGGCTCGACGGCAGTAGCAGTCTGGGGTACTCCGGTCACGGCTTTCTGAACGGGCGGCGGCACCGCGGCGGGCGGGGGCGTTTCCTTGATCATCTTGGCCCCGTCCGGAGTTTTCACCCCGTCCACTTTCTCGACGCCCTGCACGGTGGTCGGTGCCACGTTCTTCGTAGCGGGCTCGACTTCACGCACCTTGCCGGAACCTTCCTGCCGGACACCTTGCACCCCTTCGACGCCGGCGGGCGCAGGATTATTCTGGGCTAAAGCAGTCAGACAGAGCACCAAGGGCCAGCATGGATGAAACAGGGGGTGATTTTTCATAAATTATTCAGGCGGGCCGAGCGATGAAACTCCGCCTCCACACGACGTTCATAATCGGCGAGCGCCGCCGGATCCTGGTGCTCCGCGAGGTAGCGGAAGACCTGGCGGGTGCGTTCGGCGTAGGGACGCCATTCATCCTCCGTGGCCCCGTTCGCTTTGAGCAGCGAAGTCGCGTAGAAGTAGGCCTTGCCGAGCGTCTCGCGGATGGCACGCGTCGTCGAGCCGTCCTCGCCGTCGATGGCGGCGGATTCACCCAGCAGCTGCACCAGCTCGGTGATGGCGCCGGACACATCGAGCATCTCAATGCGGGCCTTGGCTTTCGCGAGGCGGATCTGATGACGGACCGAGGACCGCTCATCCGTCGGTAATTCGGCCGCCAACTTGTCATACTCCTCGACGATGGTCACCCAGTCCGGCTCCTTGGCATGCTCCAGCAGGCGGATTTGCACCAGGTGATCATGCGCTTTCTCGCGCGCCAACTGGGACTGCCCGGCGTTGAAATGATAATACACCACGCCGACGGGGAAGAGCAGCCAAAGCAACGTCATGAATTTACGCATCAGAGCACGGCACCCTCCCCTGCGTCGGCGTCCGGATGGACGACCTTCCAGCGTGCGCCGAAGTACTGCAGTGCGACCGGCACGCCGGCCAGGAACACGGCGCTCGCCACCATCGCCAATAAGGCGAACTGTGCGAGATCGAGGCCGGTTTTCGGCAGCGCCGTGCGTACGACCAGATCCCCCAGGGCGGCGGTCGGCAGATGCTTCTCGTTCACATCATAATAGGAACCCTTCAAGGAACGCGCGACCGTGGAGAGCACCTCGGCGTCCTGACGGGACTGATGGCCGGCGATGAAGGTGCCCTTGCGCGGATTGCCGATGCCGAGCACCAGGACTTCCTTGACAGATTTTGGCCGAGGCAGGATTGGTTGCAGCGGAATCGTATCACCGTCGGTAAAGATGAGCAGCCGCACCGAGTCCTCGGGCATGTCCTGCACAATCTTGACCGCGGAGTTCACCGCGGTACCCAGATCCGTGTCGCCGCTCTTCATGATGTATTGGATTGGCAGGCCGTTGAAAACATTCCGGACGAGCTCCGGGTCGCGGGCGTCCATCACCACTGACTTGGCATCGGAATAAAACCCGATGACGCCGAAACGCACATCGCCACCCACCCGCATAAGGACCGCCTCCACCTCTTCGCGCATCCTTTCCTGGCGGGTCATCTTCCCCTCCGGACCAGCGTCCTTGAGATACATACTCGGGGAGAGATCGGAGACGAATATCAGGTGCACCGACTGCTTCGACTCCTGCGGCTTGCCCTCCTTGGCGGCCTGATGGAGCTCGAACATGACTGCGAGCCCCCAGGCGAAAGCCGCGAAAGCCAGACAGCGCAGATAAGGGACGAAGGCGACCCAAGCGCGGGGACGGTTGTCCGGGCCGAAAGCGAGACGGGCAACCTTCCTCACACGACGGCCATGGAGCCACTCTGCCATCGCAGAAAGCGTCAGCACCAGCAGTGCGGCTTCAAAGGGGGTCATGGGAGAAGTCGCCGGGGTAGCGACTGAGGTGAAATCTCTAGGGGGCTGCCCCAGCCAAGGCAAGGGGGATGCCTCAAGCAGCCCGGCAGAAGCACGTCCGGAAGAAATTCGCCCAAAGAAATGTCGTTTGGAGACAAAGCCCCGGGGGAGCCCCGCCGGGGCGGGCCCCTTCCCTGTTTGCCTCGCGTCACCTGACCCAGAGTCGGGCGATTTGCTTGGACTGCAATCCAGCCACGTCCTGCTCCAGCTCCACCGAAACCTTGCAGAGATTACCCTGAAACTTGGCGGACTTGACTTTGCCCATCAGCGCATCGCCGACGGCCTTGCGATCGGCCCCGGCACCCATCAGCCGAACCTTCGAGCCCTCGCGGAGGAGATGGCTGACCTCGCCCGCTTCTTGAAAGAGCGTCAGCTCCACCTGCTGGCCGGTCGCCAGGTCGACGTAGCCAGGCGCACCCTCTTCAATCATGCGCTTGGCATGGACGGCGCGTTGGGCGTTCTGAAATTTTGCCAGGCTGGCTTCATCGAGAAATACCTCCCAGCACATGCGCACCTTGCCCTTGCCGACGCCATGCGTCTGGGTGCGCAGCTTATCGCCTACCTTAATGTCTGCGAACCGCACCGGCTGGCCCTCTTTCCAATAGTGCGTGGCCGCCTCTGTCTCGATTACGATACCCTTCTCACGCACGAAACTCTTGTCGGCATTCGCCTGGGTGCACGTAATTTTACCGGCGGACGCGTCGATGGCGTCGACATAGAAGAACTCCTTGTGGCCGTTCATCATGTTCATTTCGTCCTGAATATAAGTGAGCCACGTCCAGGCACCCTGAGCATCCTCATGCAGACGGAAGATGGCGCGTTCGCCGGTGCGGAAATCCTGCAGATCGCCGAAGGCCGCATGGTGGAGCAACTCAGCATACGGCAGGACCTTGAATGACATCAACTCGTCGGTACCTTCCTTGCGAAAGACCCCAGTGCGGCTGGCCAAATCGATGCTCACCAACTCACCCCAGATACGACGCATCGCCTCCGTCGGCACGATGACCTCGCCAGGATTGATCTTGCGGATCGGCTTCACGGCATCGGCCGCGAAGGCGGCCAGCGGACAGAGCAGCAAAAGAAGGAGTTTTTTCATGGGGTGGGAATTAGGACAGCGGTGCTGACCTTAAGTTGCAAGGAGGCTTAAGCGCGGAGCCCGTCCGGCTTCAGCTCAGCCTGAACTCCCCCAGAGCCTTTTCAATCTGCTCCATAGATTCATTGATTGCCTGGGGCACCAGCTCCGAGTGCGGCAGGCAACGGCCGGCCGCCAGGACGGAGCTGCAACGGGCGATGATCCGCACCGGCTGCTGGCCGCTCGCGGTAAACTTCACCCCGATAAACCGACCATTCAACTCATTGAGTTTCCGTAAAAGACGCGGGGAATCCGCATACTCATCGGCCAACTCGCGCGTCTGGCTCACGGAGAGCATATTGGGATGCTGCAGGGCGTGGAAGGAAATCGACCAGGATGATCGGTCGACCGTGAAATCTAGGTGTGTCCAATCAAAATGCGGACTGCGGCGAATCTCCGGAGGCTGCCCGAACATCCGCTCGACGGCCCGACCATAAAGCACTTCCAACTCCTGCTGAGGGATAAGCATGACATGGGGTTTACCCATGTCTGGCTGATTGGCAAGCGACCGGGGATTGCTCTGCGTCGATTTTGCACCTAACCCTCTTCCATGCTTCCCCTGCTCTTCCTCGCGGCCGTAACCGCCGCTCCCACGGCGGCCTCAATCACGATTCATGCCGATCAACCCGGCCTCGAAATCCCGGCTGATTTTGTCGGCCTGAGCTGTGAGAAGAAAATCCTCTCCCACGACTGCTTCGCCCCCAAGAACACCTCCCTGCTCAATTTGTGCCGCAACCTCAGCCCGGCGGTGCTGCGCATCGGCGGCAACGAGGTCGAATCGACGTTCTGGTCTCTCTCCGAAGCGACGCCCCTGGAGAGCATGCAGAAGAATAAATATACCCTCGAAGCCAAGACCATCGGGCCGGCCTCCGTCGACGCGGTGTTTGCGTTCGCCAAGGCCAGCCAATGGCGCGTCATCTATGGCTTGAATCTCGGCACCTACAACCCCGCCATGGCGGCCGACGAAGCCGACTATGCGCTCAAAGTCGGTGGCCCGCAGTTGCTCGCCCTCGAGATCGGTAATGAACCGAATCTCTACCCCAAAGGGCCGAATCGTCCCGGCATCCGCCCGTCCAGCTACGGCTATCCACAATATAAAGAGCAGTTCGGCGGCACCCTGGACGCGATTCTCGCCAAGCACCCCCAAGCCCCCATCACCGGACCAGCCATCACCAAGAGCACCAAGTGGATGCCGCTGTTCATGGCCGACTTCCATGACCGGATCATGCTGGCTACTTCGCATGTCTACCCGCTTTCCGCGAAGGAAGCCGACCCCAAGGCCCCGCGCTTCACGTCGGTCGAAAAACTTCTTGGCGAAAAATACCCGGACGACTGGCAGATCAAGCTCGCTGACGCGAAAGCCCGCGGCGTGCCCTATCGGATCGGCGAATGCAACACCGCCTCCAGCGGCGGCAAGCACGGGGTCAGCGACTCCTTCGCATCGACGCTCTGGTCAATCGACTTCATGTTCGACGTCGCCGAACTCGGCGGGGCGGGCATCAATCTCCACGGCGGATTCAACCCCGGGAACTACTCGCCGATCATCTTTAATAAGAAAACCTCCGGCTTCGAACCTGCCGCGATCTACTACGGTCTTCTGTTCTTTCGACACGCCGGCCAAGGACGGCTCGTGCCGGTCGAATGCAAGAGCACGGCCAACCTCATCGCCCACGCCACCCGCGGCGCCGACCAGAAACTACGTGTGACCATCGTGAACAAAGACCTCACCCAGACCGTGAGTATCGACCTGAGCGCGGGCGTCACCTACGCCAAGGCCACCATCCAGCGCCTCACCGCCCCTTCCGCCACGGCCACCACCGATATCACCTTCGCCGGGGCCGCCGTAGGCGCGGACGGATCCTGGACGGCCAGGACCTCAGAGCTACTAACCGTCGCCGCTGGTAAAGCCACGCTGACCCTGCCCGCCGCCAGCGCCGCCCTCGTCATTCTCGAGTAAGCCATGCGAGAGGGCGGGCGGCTTAGCTGCGTTTCACGAATTCGACGAGATGCATCATTCCCCGGACGTCTTCGCGGTTATACTCAATCAGGTAAGCCCAATCCCGCTTAGCTTCGTTCGTGAGCTCCCGATGTGTTCCGTCGCGCTTCGCCAGCAACCTCCGCAGGCGGCTCAGGATTGACCCCGGCTCCACCTTGAGCAGATGTTTTTTATAAGGATAGCCTAGGGCCGGCTGCACCAGGAAGTTCTTGAGCCCCGGCCGGCGCCGATCACCCGCCAATCGGCAGGCCTCCGCATAGAGTTCCGGGTGGCGATTCTTAAACCACTTCGCCGCATTGGCGTTGAGATAGTTCTCCCTGATCCATTCGGCGTGCTCCGGACAGGCCGTCATGAGCAGATCTCGCTCTGGGATGCTGTAGCCAGCGAGGAGACTGTTCGTCGACTGCGCCTGGCCGACCAATTCGACCGCAAGTTCATGCCAAGGCTTGAACACCAACCGGCGCGCCGCCGCTGACTCCGCCAGAATCGAATCATGGGCATAGGTCAGCAATCCCTCCGCCCCCGCGACGGAAGTCAGGGCCGGGGTGATATCGGCCTTTCGACGTTCCACATCCAACCAGATGACCGGACGGGTGTTCTGTTTGAAGGCACGGGACTGGAGGGTGAATCGGGGCATGAGGGGGGCAGTATACACGAGGTTCCGGAAAACCACGGCCGTCGGCCGGCGGGGCGAGATTTCCCCTACGGGGAGAATATTTAAAATAAAACTCGACGGGTTTCGGGCGGCGGCGAGCAGACCTCCCGCTGTCTCCTTTATTGCCAATAAGACAAACCTGGCCCACCTTCTGGCCGCACCCCACCCCGCCATGACCCTTTATGGAACCGCCCTACTGGCCGTCTGTCATCTGCTCGGCATCCTGCTCGGCGAACTGCTTGGTCGCGCCCTGGGCGTACCGGCGAACGTCGGCGGCGTCGGCATCGCGATGCTGCTCCTGATCAGCGCCCGGCTCTACGGCCACCACCGCGGCTGGCTTGATGTGAAATCCGAGGAAGGCGTGAACTATTGGGGTGCGCTCTACATCCCCGTCGTCGTCGCCATGGCCATGACCCAGAATGTCGTCGCGGCGCTCCGGGGCGGACCGATGGCCGTCACCGCCGCCGTCCTGACCGTCGCCCTCTGCGCCTGCTGCATCGCCTTCATCAATCGCCTGGAACCCGCCGCGGGCGACGCGCCTAGCCCGGCCCAAGAATAACCACCCATGGGCAACGTTATCGAAAAACTGGCCAAAGACAATGGCCTGATCATCGCCTTCGCCGTCATCGGTCTGGTCGTGCTCGCCTCGGGTTTCATTTCCCGAAAACTCACGTTCGGCCGCATCCAAGGCTCAGCCATCGCCATCCTCATCGGCCTCGCCCTCGCCTATGTCGGCGGGCAGATGACGGGCGGCAGCAAGGGCCTCGCTGACCTGACATTCTTCAGCGGACTGGCGCTCATGGGCGGCAACATGCTACGGGACTTCGCGATTGTCGCCACGGCGTTCGAAGTACAACCCACGGAAGCCAGACGCGCGGGCTGGATCGGTGCTCTCGCGCTGTGCATCGGCACGGTGCTCCCCTTCTTCATCGGAGTAGTCGTGGCTTACGCCTTCGGTTACCGCGACGCCGTCAGCCTCACGACAATCGGCGCAGGCGCCGTGACTTACATCGTGGGACCCGTGACCGGGGCGGCCATCGGAGCCAGTTCCGATGTCATGGCGCTCAGCATCGCAATCGGGGTCATCAAGGCCATCCTGGTAATGGTGAGCACGCCGGCGCTCGCGGGCTTCATGCGACTCCGCACCCCGCGCTCGGCCATGGTCTTCGGCGGACTCGCCGGCACTGTTAGCGGCGTATCAGCTGGACTGGCGGCCACCGACCGCACCCTCGTGCCCTACGGCGCACTCGTCGCCACCTTCCACACCGGCCTCGGCTGCCTGCTCGGCCCATCCTTACTTTACTTCATCGTCCGCGCCATCGTCTAACAATATGCCCGACCTCCCCATCATCGCCCGGGCGCAGGCCCACGCCCATTCAGCGGCGTTCCGCTCGCCGCACAGCACGACCACCTATCAGGCGTTGCTGGACCGCTCGGCGGCCCTCGCCACCGTGCTCCTCGCCGGCCAGCCCGACCTGCAGGAAGCTCGCGTCGCGCTCCTTGCTCCGGCAGGCCCGTCCTATGTGGCGGCGCAATGGGGGCTATGGCGCGCCGGTGCGGTCAAAGTCCCGATTTGCCTGACCGCGACCGAGCCGGAATGGGAATACGCGCTGACGGATTCCGGCGCCAGCGTCGTCATGGCCGACGCCGCCAGCATCCCTAAGATCAGCCCGCTTTGCGCCCGACTCGGCCTGCGCCTGATCGACATCGACGCGGCGGCGGGTCCAGCGGGAGCGCTCCCCGCCCTCACCAGCTCCCGCCGAGCGATGATCCTCTACACTAGTGGAACGACCAGCAAACCCAAGGGCGTCGTCACGACCCATGCGCACATCACCGCGCAGCTCACCAGCCTCATTGAGGCCTGGCAATGGACCGCCGCGGACCGCATCCCGCTGTTCCTACCGATGCATCATATTCACGGCATTATCAACGTGACATGTTGCGCACTCTGGGCCGGAGCAACCATTGAGGCATTCACGAAATTCGATCAGCCCGCGATCCTGGAGCGAGTCAAGGCCGACGCCTATACGCTATTCATGGCCGTGCCCACGATTTACGTGAAACTCATCCAAGCCCTCGAAGTCGCCGAGCCCTCGGAGAGATCGCTCATTGTCGGAGGATTCGCGCGCATGCGCCTGATGGTATCCGGTTCCGCCGCCCTCCCCGCCAGCGTCCACGAAAAATGGACCGCCCTCACCGGTCAGAAACTGCTTGAACGCTACGGCATGACCGAAATCGGCATGGCCATCTCGAACCCCCTGCACGGCGAACGCCGTCCCGGTGCCGTCGGCCAGGCTCTGCCGGGCGTCGAGATTCGTCTCCGAAGTGAATCCGGCGACGTCATCACGGACGAAGACACCCCCGGGGAGATTCAAGTTCGCGGCCCCAACGTCTTCAGCGAATACTGGGGGAAACTGGCGGCCACCGCCGAATCCTTCGAGAGCGACGGCTGGTATCGCACCGGTGACATGGCCGTCAGGGAAACCGGCTACTACCGCATCATGGGACGCCTCTCGGTCGACATCATCAAGAGCGGCGGCTACAAACTTTCGGCGCTGGAGATCGAAGCCGCGCTTCTTGAGCACCCTCACATTGCCGAATGCGCCGTGATCGGCCTGCCAGACGATACGTGGGGCGAAGCCGTGAGCGCCGCCGTCGTCACGAAAGGCGGCCTCCCGCTGGCCCTTCCCGAATTACGCGACTGGTGCAAATCACGCCTATCGGTCTACAAGGTGCCGCAACGTCTCAGCGTCGTGAAGGATCTCCCTCGCAACGCCATGGGCAAGGTGATGAAACCCGCGGTCCGCGGGTTATTCTGAACCAGCGCACCCCGGCGACAGCTCCACTGGCCCCTTGCGGAAAGCGAGCCTTGCGGCATACCGAAAAAATGCCTGAAGAAAAGAACCCCCGGAAGAAGCGCGTCCGCAGTCCGCTGCAAAAGGCTTCGGAGGCCAACGAAGAACGTCTCGCCGAGCTCATCAAGAGCCTAATGGACTGGCATCTCGGGAAAATCAACGGCGACCCGGAAACGGAGAGCTTTGACATCTTACTGCAGACCAAGGGTACCCACGGCGGGGTCGGCTGCAAATACATGCTCGGCGACCACGATGCATCCAAGGCCCAGCTCAAGGCCCAGCTCGAAAGCCAGCTGGATGAGACGGATATGTACGCCTATTCATTCAACGGCCACTGGCAGAACCCGGCCGGAGATAATTTCGACGGCGTCATCGTCATCCTGGAGACCATGGCCGTGCCGCCGAACGTCATCGCATATGAGATTGCCCCCGACGCCGACGACCGTCTCGCCATCAAAGGTGAGATGCACCACCTCGGCCTCGCCGACTGGTCGCTCTTTCACCGCAGCCCGCAGTTCTAAGGGCAACCGCGCCGCGGCGCGGCGGTCACTTCGAAATCGGCTGGGAGATGCGAAGGTAGGCGAAGAGATTGCGAAGCTGCTGGTCGGAAAGATTATCCAGCAGGCCCTCGGGCATGAGGCTGCGGCCCATCGGCGTGAGCAGACGGACGTCGGCCTGACGCAAGGTGATATCCTCCCCTTCCAATCCGCGCAGGACGAGAATCTGGGCGTCGCGCTCAACCAGGAAGCCGCTCAGGGAACGGCCGTCGTTGGTGCTGACTGAATAATATTGAAAGCCCTCGCGGATTTCGGCGCTGGGGTTGACGATGCTGATGAGCATCGTGCCGAGATTGTCGCGCTGATAAGCGGTGAGTTCGGGGCCGATCTTGCCCCCCTTAAAGAAGAGCTTATGACAAGGGGCGCACTTCTCCATGAAGATAGGTTCGCCCTCATAAGGATTGCCCGTGCCGGCCTTGAGCTTGGCTTCGACATCAGCGATCTTGCCGATGAAATCCGTCACCCCGGCGACGGTCTGCTTAGGATAGAGCTCGGCGAGGAGTGCCTGGACCTGTTTAGGCTCATGTCCACGCATTCGGTCGACCATGTCGCGCGGCACGGTATTCGCCGCGACCTCCCCGGCCTTGATGGCCTTCAAGAGTTCGAGACTCCAATCCGACCGACTTGCCAGAAGCGCCAGCGCCGCGAGACGGACCTCGCCGGCTGACTTGGCAAGCAAGGCCACGGTGCGGGGACCCACCAACGGCTTTTCGTAAGACATCAAAGATATCAGGGCCGCTTTCCGCAGAGCGACCGGTTCAGACGAATCGGCGAGCTCGAGCAGGACGTCCAAGGCTTCTGCTTGGCGGACTTCACCGAAGACGCGCACGTAATTGAGCCGCTCGGTGAGATCAGCTTTCTTCTGAGCGATGACGGCAAGCGCTTCCTTGATGGCGACGGCATCGCCCTGGCGCACGCGCAGGATGACCGGGGCTTTCCCGGAAGCGGCCATCGCCTGGAGCAGTTCATCGGGCAGACCGGCGAGTTCCCGGCCACGATAGGCTTCCTCAAAGCCCTTCATCAGGAAGACCGTGTGGGCGGGCGTCGGGGCGAGACGCAGCAACTGAGCGCAGACGAGTAAATCCGTGCGCCGACCTTCGGTGGCGAAGCGACGCATCAGACGCGGCAACAGCTGCTGCTGGACGAGCGGGCGATCCCACAGTGCCGGCTCCTTGACGAAATTCACGACTGCCGTCCGATCGAGAGCCACATGGGATTCGAGCGCGAACCAGAGCAACAACGGGATATAAGCATCATGAGCATCCTCATCCCTCGAGGCCAGGGCGCCGACCAGGCTCAGCATCTGCGCCGTGGGCAGACGGCGGGCGGTGGAAGCGAGCTGTGCCCGCACCTCGGCATCGGGCTCGGTCCGGGCAAGTTGCATGACCGCAGCGAAGCTCGCGGACGGCAGTTCTCGGGCCGGCTTGGCATCGAGCCCAGGCACACCCAGGCCGCGGTTGACGCCATACTTATCCCCAAGGAAACGCGCAGCCCAGAGACGAACCGGAGCAAAGGAATGCCGGAGAGCATTGACGGCACGATCATCGGTCAGCGCATCCATCTGATAAAGCGCCCACAGAGCGCCGAGAGCCCCGCGGCCCTTATCGGCGGCCAGCAACGCGTCGAGACGAGGCAACGCCGCTGGGTCCTTGCGCTCCGAGAGGAGCTGCAGCGAAGCCGTACGATGGAATTTATTAGGATGGCCGAGCAGGGCGACCAGTTGCGCGGTGTTCTTCGGCTCAAGATTCGTATCCGTCTCCAGCTTGGCGTCTTTGCTGCGAAGTCGATAGAGTCGGCCGGTCGTGGGATCGATCTGGTTCTGGTAATGCTGGCCGTGGGCGATATAGAATTCGTACATGTCGGACACGAACAGCGAGCCATCGGGCGCGTTGGCGATATAGAGCGGCCGGAAACAGACGTCCTCGGACCACATCGGGATGCCCTTATCAGCCGTCACGTAGGTCGCGCCTTGCGGGATGCGTTCGGAATCCGTGACGGTATTATGGAGCGGATCGAGGGAGAACAGATGCTCCTGGTATTGCGGTGCCAGGGCCGTCGCCTCGACGAACGTCCCGAAGTGGGAGAAGCGCGGCACGGGATTCTTCGTGCCTAGGATCGGCAGCTGACCGAAAGAATAGGGACTGCGGGCTGGGCCGAACTTACCCGGGTCGACGCCCTGCTTCAGATAGATGCCGCCCTGGACGTAATGCCATCCGCGGGTGTTGCCGCCGTTGTGGCCGGAGTACATGCGGCCATCGCCGTCGAAATCCAGGCCAAAGGGATTCCCCGACCCCTCGCAGAAGATATCGTATTCGCGGGTCTTCGGGTGATAGCGCCAGACCATGCAGCCTTCGAAATGGACCGCCGGAGCGTCGGGTGCATCGAAGCCCGGACGCGTCACGCGAGAGGACGAAGTGCTGCCGTGCACGCCGTAGATCCAACCATCAGGACCGAGGACGATGCCGTTGCCGACGGAGTGCGTGTCCTCGAGACCAAACCCGGCGAGATGGACGACCGGAGGGCCATCGGGTTTATCGGCGCCATTGACGTCGGGATAGAACAGCAAGTAGGGCGGGTTCATCACCCAGACGCCGCCGTAGGCCCGCAACGCGGAATTCGCCATATTGAGGCCGTCCTGGAAGACCGTGTGCTTATCGTAGACCCCGTCGTGCTTGGTCGATTCGTGGATGGAGACGATGTCGGCGCCGCGATCGTGATTGGGCGGGGCCGGCGGGATGCGATCGTAATGGGAACGATAATATTTATCGCGGCTGATCATGCTCACGCCGGCCGGGTAAGGATACTGGCGATACTGCGTGACCCAGAGCCGACCCCGCGTGTCGAAGCTAAAATGCGTGGGCTGGGCGATTAAAGGCTCCGACAGCAACAGATCGATGGTCAGGTCATGCGTGGCGCGCATCTTCGCATAGGCGTCGGCCGGAGAGAGAGACTGTCCGTGGAACTGTTCGGCCCGGCCCAATACGCGATTGGATTCACGGAATTTCGAGAACGAGGAAGACGTCGGCTGAACCTTGAGCGACGGACCTGGCGTGAAAGGCGAGGTCGAAAACTCCCACGGACCTTCCAGCACGCATTCCATGAAGTAGTTCATAATGAACGGGGCCTCACCAAGGAAACCACCCTTCCCGGCTTCATGATGGACATGAAAGACCACCTCATTCCATTCGCCCTTCTTCAGCGTGCCGACGGGGACCTTGTGACGGAAGACCTCAGGCCGGGCGCTCTTATAGGGAGCGAAACTCCCGCCCGTGCCGATTTTCAGGCCGTTGATGAAAAGTTCGTGAGCGCCTTCGAGGTCACGGAAGTGCACCCCGACGGATTCCTCAAAAAGATTACGCTCATGTTTGATGAAAAAGGAGTCATCCACCCGCACCCAGGTGCGAAGCCAAGCGTCATGCGAGATCAAGGCGCCCGGGACGGCGGTCGCGGTGACAGCGGTGGACTGCGCTGGGGCAATGGACACAAGCATCAGCGTACCCATGAGGAGCGCCGCGACGGTGCGAAGTTTGCGAATGAAGAGGCAACGATACGGGCTCATGGGTAGAATGAAAATCAAAAGGCGGGGACAGGTGATAGGATGCACGTGTTTGAATAAGGGCGAGAGGTGTATTTGACCGATGTCGGTCGGGAGGAAAATGCCGCCAGCGGATGTAAATGACAGAATGAAAGATGGAACCTTCGGACCAGACAGGAATAGTGGTGGTCATGCTTGGCGCCATTACGGGAGATATCATCGGGTCGATTCACGAGTTTAGTGCGAACGAAGATTCCACGTTCCCACTGTTCGCGGAACGATCGTGCCCGACGGATGATTCGCTCCTGACCTGGGCGGTGGCCCAAGCTTTGCTCAAGGGCGACGCCGATTATAAGCCTTATCTCGTCGGTATGGTCGGCTATTATGAAATGAACAGCCACCGGGCGCCGCTATCGGCCGCTTTCGGTTCAGGCTTCAGCGGATGGGTTCACGACGGAGCCCCCGGCGAACGAGATTCCTACGGCAACGGCTCGGCGATGCGCGTATCCCCCATCGCCTGGGCTTTCACTGACCTAGCTGACGTGCTCGAACATGCCCGCTTGAGCGCGAAGCCCTCCCACGGACACCTGGAGGGCATCAAGGGAGCGCAATGTACCGCCGAGTGTATCTGGACGGCCCGGCAATCCCGGGATACCCAGTCCGTCCGGGCCGTGGCCGAAAGATATTACGGCCCCCTCCCCTCGCTCCCAGAAATCCGGGCCACCCATCGCTACAACGAAACCTGCCAAGGCTGCGTGCCGGAATGCATGGCCATCGCGGCGGGCACAACGAGCTTCGAGGAAGCGGTACGCTTTGCCTGCTCCATTCGGGGTGATGCGGATACCTTAGCTGCGATTACCGGTTCGGTCAGCGAAGCCCTCTGGGGTATCCCCGCGGATATCCGACAGCGATCGCTGGCGATCGCCGGGCAGTGCTATCCTGGATTGGAAGCCTGCGTGGGCACGTTTGAAAAGAAATGGAAATGACGGCACAAAAAAGCCGCCGAACTCAATCGGCGGCTTTGAGCATGACGAGCGGACCGCCCGTCATCGTCGATCTGACTTAGAACTTACGGCGAACGCCGAGGGCCCAGATGTCGGAATTGACATTGGCGACTTCGGAGCGGGTGAAGCTGAGATCGAGCGAGTAGTCATGGGTCAGCATCTTGCTGATCGTCAGACCATACTGGTCGTCGTTATGCTGACGCACGTAGGTGATCCAGGCGCCGAAACCAGCGCCGAGGGCGCGGTGGAGGCTGAGCGTGTAGCGTTCGTCGGAACCAATCGCGAGAGCGGCGTCGGCGATGCCGGCGACATTCTTGAAGCGATAGCCGAGCTGGACGAGGTCCTGACCGTTGGAGAGATCACCACCGACCGTGGTGGCACCCTCGATGAAGAGATCGGAAGAACCGAGATAGGCGGTAGCGCTGACTGACCATTTATTCTGGTGACCAGAAACGCCGGAGGTGCTCTCCTGCGAATAGGTCAGGGAGACATTGTTCGCGAACTGCGTCGACGGGGCGATGGCGAGCGGGGCAACGCTTGCAAAAGTCGAGGCGGCCAGGAGGGTCAGAAATCCAACGGAGTAGGTATGCTTCATATATTAGGGTAGGGTATTATAACGGACACCCGCCCCACCCCGGGGTTCCGAGAAATCTGCCGCAGCCACCGCCGCGGCCGGGTTCACCTCCTCCCGGCCATGGGCCTGGAAAAAACCTCATATATTAAGAATATAAGGGGTTTAAGGGCCAAGGCTTGACAGTGAACAAGTTTTCATAGAACATGCGTTCACTATGGAAGAACTCACCAAGAAGCAGGCCGCCATCCTTGAATATATGAAGGCCCACGTGGCCGAGCACTCCTACTGGCCCTCCATCCGGGACATTCAGGCCAAGTTCCGGTTCGCCTCGACCAACGCCGTCTTCGGTCACCTGCAGGCCCTGGAACGTAAAGGCGTCCTCCAACGCATCCCCGGCGCCGCCCGCGCCTACAAGGTCGCCCCCGCCGCCCTCGTCGAAGACCTCTCTGACGTCGTGATCCGCTACGAAGGGCCCGATGAAAACGTGCTCCAGCTCGAATCCCTCAACTACCTTGGAGCTATTCCAGCCGGCCTCCCCGATTACACCGAGTCCTCCGGAGTGCTGGATACCGTGCAGGCACCTATGTCAGCGAGTGCCCGGCGCCGCCCGCCGCAGTCATTCGCGCTCCGCGTCCGCGGTGACTCGATGATTGATGCCGGCATCGACAGCGGCGACACGGTTATCATCGAGCCCGGCCACCCAAAGAACGGCGACATCGTCGCCGCGCTGATCGACGGCGAAACCACCCTCAAGCGCTTGATCAAACAGGGCAACAAAGTCTTCCTAAAGGCCGAGAACAAGAATTACCCTGAGCTGCACCCGGTGAATGACCTCGTCATTCAGGGCATCGCCAAGTCGGTGATGAAATCAATTTAATCAATCGCACTTAATCCGTAGGCAGGCCAGAGAGGCTGCGTCTTCAAAGACCCCAGGACTTCAACTGGGCATCGATGGCAGCACCCATGATTTCGTAGCCCTTATCCGTAGGGTGCAGGAAATCCCCCATGATATCTTTCGTGATACGACCATCCGGGGCGAGGTACTTGACCGTCAGATCAATATAAGCGTCGGAAAACTTCGCGGCACGGTCCTTGAGGATCTTATTGGCATCTGCCACCTTATTACGGGTGGCGTCAGGACGCTCCTGGCGAGGCAGGATGCCGAGTAGTAAAATCTTGGCACCAGGGGCGCGCTTGCGAAGTTCGAGACACACCGCCTCGATGCCTTCAACCGTCTCCGGGACGGTCTGAATCTGACCGACACCCGATGAAAGGTTGTTCGTCCCGATGAGCACAACGAAGGCTTTGGGCTTGAGTCCGGCAATCTCCCCATGCTGCAGGCGCCAGAGCACGTTTTCAGTCCTATCCCAACCAAACCCGAGATTGAGCGGATGATGCGGGGCAATGTACTTAGCCCAGGATTCCCGGCCGTTGAGACGTGAGGCCTTCGGTTCCCCACCCCAGAAATGCGTGATGGAATCGCCGACCAGGATGACATCGGCCTGAATGGCACCGGGCTTATTCAACGCGAGGATTTCCTGATGGCGAGTCACCCAGTCGTAGGTCTTCCAATCGCGGTTCTGGGTCAGCGGAATTTCTGCGGTATTGACCGGAACATTCGAAGGTGCGGCAACGGTCTTAGTGACCACCGCCCCCACCACCTTGCGGTCGTCGAAGAGCGCGGCCTTCAGCGTGCCTCCCTGGGCTAGTGAGACCGGCGCTAGATAAACCCCTGAGCTGAAATCAGGATCCTTCCCGTTGAGCGTGTAGCGGATGACATCCGTCGGTTTGTCGGGATAAATCACGGCCGACTTCATAGCCGCATCATAAATCAGATCAAAGGCCGAGGCGGAAGCCGCGAGACAAGAGACCACAACGTAGGCCAACAGATGCTTAGAAGACATGAGCGGAGGGGGTTGCCCACAAGATGGGGCTTGTCCCCGAAGAGGCAAGCGGGCAAAAAACCCGCCGACGCCCGCCCCCCAGATTATCAGCGACGGCGCAGGACGAGAATCACATCCGTGTACTCGAGATCCAGCGCACGGGTCGACTTCAAGTCGTAGTGGAAATCATGGCACACCACCAACTCCAGCGACGGGACGCGACGCAAGAGCGCTCGGACCTCATTCGGCGAATAGGTCCGAAAATCCCAAAGAGTCTCTTCGAGGCGGGTCTCCCCCTTCTCGGTGATGCGCATGCGCGTACGCATGGCCTCCGTGCGGGACTTGCGATCGGCAGGAGCGGACCAAGTATCGCTGACCACCCGGATGCCCGGCTTGCGACCGATCCAGCGCTCATGGTCGGGCGGGCTGTTCTTATAATCGGTGAGGTGGAGCCCCAGGAGGAGCAGGCCACCCGGACGTAATGCCGCGGCCATGCGACGCAACGAACTGACCGCACCGGCTTCAGTGTCGATATACTTGAAAGTGCTGACGAAGCAGTGGGCGATGTCGTAACGGGCGGCCTTCGGCACGCTGAAATCCTGCAGGCGATCGCGCCACACCCTGCCCTGCAATCCTTTGACCTTGAGCCGATTCTTAGCGAAGGCGACCTGATGCTTGTTGAGGTCGAAGCCATGGACGGAATGCCCGCGGGCCGCGAGCGACTCGAGCAGACGACCCGAACCGCAAGCCGGCTCAAAGACGCGCATCGGGCCATCCAGCTTAGGCCCATGCTTCTTCATGATACCCTCGATGAAACGCGTCTCCTTCTTTGTGTAGTCCGCGTACACCATATCATAGTACAACGGTGAGTCGTACCAAGCGGTGGAGGAATTTATGGAAGAGGACACAGCGGCTGGCGGTTAGCGGTTGGCGGTTGGAAAAGACACTACCGAGGCGGGTTCAAACATGGGGCGAGGAGGCAGAGTCACGGCAAGGGGGCTGGGGTTGGGTTTTACCCTAACCGCAAACCGCTTACCGCTAACCGCGGACACCTATGAGTGGCTACTGATAAATCTCCCCGCCCTTTTCG
>SESF01015505.1_pt1 | contig 53324 bp, 103 predicted proteins | sample 3171521 | NCBI WGS metagenome assembly SESF01 (sample SAMN10866945, study PRJNA518727) | freshwater metagenome | biome: subpolar coniferous forest; feature: holomictic lake; material: water; isolation source: holomictic Lake 227, 6 m and 8 m depth | place: Canada: near Kenora, Ontario | collected...
ACTTCTTAACACAAGAAGGTCTAACCATCCCCACCTCTTATGTGGACTGGGATAAGTCATTCTAATCATATAACCAAATATACTTATCCCCATCACAAGTGGGGATAACTTTTTATAAGACACTATGTCATATGTGGATAACTTATACACATAGGGAGGTGGGGATAACTTGTTTATAACTATAGGGGTGGGCTCACCCCCCTTGGCATGGGGTATATACCCCCCCTCCCCCCGTATCCCCCCTTACTATATGTCAGAATGTCGGTTTAGGGGGGATAATAGCAGTTATTACGGAAATAAAATTTTGGGAAAAAAATGTCCCTTTTCTGACTATTTATAATAAAGATTTTTATGAATAGAAGTTATAGTAAGATTAGACACATACAAGAGTCTAATAATAATTTAGAGAAAAGAATGTTGTCTGAAACTAAAAAATCAACTTTGATATCCCATAATAAATCAGGAGAGAATGAAGTGATGACACATAACAATAAAATGATGACTATTAAAATGTCTGATAGTAAGATTGTTAGAAATTATTTAGAAAACATACCAAGAGAGGTTAGGTTTATTGTGATAGATGAGTGTGAGTTTGCGGATTTTAATGGAATTGAACTTTGTGGGTTACCTGATTTAATGTTTGTTAGAATAGTACATACTGATTCAAATTTTGAACAACAGTCCTATGAATGTGCTAAAGATTTGGGGAATGGGATGTATGACATGAGTTATAAAAATCGAAAAGAATTAGGATTTTCTGAACCAACAAGTTCAACGGATATTTACGGAAAATATAACTATAATTTTAAATAGTATTCTCACCTAACCATATAACCATATTAATAACCCCCTCTGTAATGAGTGGGGTTTTTTATTTAAGAGCACCACCTCCTGATTTAAGAACACTAGGTAACTTATTTAAGAACACGACCCCCATCTATAAAATAGTCCTCCAATGAGAAAAAAAATTTTTGGAAAATTTTGTGGAATATACTATATTTGTAAAAAAATATATTATATGAAGATAGTAAAGCGTGAGTTTGTTAGTCTGGCAAAGACAATGAATATTTGGTTTATACCGACAATGTGTTATTTATTACAAAAAATGGGTGGGGTTATTATTCCGAGTAGGGAATGGATTTGGTGGGTTGGTATTCCGTTTACGGTACTGGTATGGTTGGTGATTAATTTCAAAATAGTAAAAAATAAATAATATGAAATGTATTTGTTGTGATAGGGAACAAGAATTAAGAATTGGTGTTTGTTTTGATTGTATGAATGCTGAAAGTATTATTATTGAGGGTAAAGATGCGTGGGATAATGAAATCCCAAGACATGAACTTGAGGTTGGTTTTGAAACAATAAAAATGACATCAAGTTTAAGTAAATTGAGACATATACTTAAAATGTATGGTGTGGTAAAAAACAAATAATATGGATAAACGAATATTCAAGAAGTGTAAGACATTGGGGGAATATTATGGGCTTACTGTTCCATGTGCTAATTCTCAGTCAACTATATTTCATTTTAATAATAGGGAGGTAATTGAAGAGGAGTATATTTTGTATTGTCAGATATATCAGGGTAGGAAAGTATTGGGTGGGGATAAAAAAATACATAAAATAGATTAGTATATGAAAGAAAAGATTGAACCTACCATTGAATATCAGCGCAAATCGCATTTATATGGTCGTTACTTTGCAGATAATACCCCAACGGAAGATATTATGAAGGTATTTGAAGTATCCTTTCCACAAGAATATAAATTATGGAGTAGAGAGTTGGTTGGTGGTAATGATGGAATACATAAAATAATTAAAGATGAAAGAAGTTGTTTATAAAGAACAAGAATGTGTATATTTTGTTAAACCTGATGGTTCTTTTTGGTTTAATATAAAACACAGTGTTACATTACATGATAGACTCAAATTGGGTGGCAATGATGGGATACATAAAATAATTAAGAATGAAAATATCAGAACAGCCCGAATATCAAATATGGGCTCAAATGAAACAACGGTGTAATAACCCCAACCATAGTAATTATTCTAATTATGGTGGGAGGGGAATTGTTGTATGTGAACGGTGGTTAAATTCATATTCTAATTTTATTGGGGATATGGGTAATAGACCAAGTGATAACCATAGTATTGAGAGGAAGGATGTTAATGGACCATATAGTGCCGAGAATTGTATGTGGATTCCATTAAAGGAACAACAAAATAATAAGAGGGATAGTGCCGTCATTAATAGTGGGGATGTGTTTGGTAAACTTACTGTGTTATGTGAAGTTGAGGGAAAGGTTAGAAACACCAACCCTAATAGTTTAAGAAGATACTTTAAGGTTAGATGTGAGTGTGGGAATGAAAAAGATATTAGAATGGACAAATTAAGACAAAGAAAAAACCAATCTTGTGGTAATAGAAGTTGTAACAAGTATGCCCCGATTGAAAATTAATTGATTGGTGTAATAAATTATTTTCTTAATGTATTTGTGTTTATGAATATACAAAATTTGAAAATTCCTGAAATGTATAATAAGGTTTTATTAAAGATGAATCCTGAAATTTCTAAGTTGGAGATAATACGTGTTGATGCTATTGATACAACATCTTTTAGTAGTATGGCTTATTATAATGATAATGTTAATCGTTATAAGTATTTGGTTAATATTAATGTTTATTTTGTTAGAGAGTCCCCACCTGTTGGGGTCTTGGAAAAATATTCTGAGATATTGAATACTTGTTTTAAACATGTATATTCTGATATGCATTTTATTACATTTAAGGTTATTGGATTTGTTATCCCTCCGCCATTAACAAATGAGGAAAGATTTATATCATTATTTTCTTAATGTATTCGTGGACCGACGTCCGGCTCACTTCGTTCGGTTTAATCCCAGCCCTTTTTTTTGGATTCATTGTATTTATTGAATATGAAATATCTCATTACAGAAAATAGGTTGATTGGTTTGTTGGATAAGTTTATTAAACGAGTTAACCCTAAGTTTAATCGTGATGATATCATTATTGCCACTTATAGTAACGGAAACGGTACATTTTTAGAATATTATTCTACTGATAATGGTGGAAAAATGTTTGCCAAGTATTATGTTTGGACACGTGAATTGGTTCTTAATCGTGAATTATTTCATAAATTGGAAGATTATTTTGGTGAAGAAAATATGGGATTTATAATTGATTGGTTTAATAAAGAATTTGACCAAGAAGCTGAAACTATAACATCATTTTAATTATGAAATATCTTATAACAGAATCACGTCTTGATAAAATGATTGATAAGTATATCACCTCAATTAGTGGTGGTGAATTAATTCGTTATGGTAATGGGTGGTATAAACCAAATGGTGAATTTTTATTTTTGATGGAGGATACTAATGACGGATTAGTATTGGGTGTTAAAGGTGATTTATGGGTTGGTGTTTCCCATTTGTTTTCATTGAATGATGGGTATAAAACGGATAAAGCATTTAAGACTTGGATGGAGAATTATTCTGGTGATAAGTTTCCTGGTGGCGTGTATACATTTTAATTTATTATATTTATAGTATGAAAAAGATATTAGATTTTTTGTTTGGTTATCTTCCACCAAATGATTGTGAAAACATTTTGATGTAAAAATTAACCCCACCCATTGTTGTGGGGTTTTTATTTGTTTGCAATTATTTAATCATATAATGATAATGGATTATCTATTTATTTTGATGAAAATAATTTGTTTTTTATTCTTGTGTTTTATTCCTGTTATATTGTTTGGTCAGGTTAAGGATAGCACCTTTTGGAATCACGTTCATCATCAATCACGTCTTAAGGTAAGTTCATATGATTCATTGGTTACTGGTAAGGTAATAAAGATAAGTAGGGAATTTGATGGGGACTATCATTTGATTATTCAATCTGATTCAAGTCATATTATTGTTGGTGAGATTATATGTGCGTGTCGTGGGATTATGATTGCTTGTAAGGGATATAAGAATAAGATTATTATTCCGAAGGTTGATGATTATGTTAAAATAGTTGGGGATTCTGTTATTGATAAGATTCATGATGATTTGCCCGAGATACATCCAATTAAGATGTTAATGATTTTAAATAAATAACTTCACATTTTTTTGGAGAATTCATAATAAATGTTTATTATTGCGTAAATAAATAAGTTATGAATAAAGAATTTATCCCATACGAACAAGCATTAGAACTTAAAGAATTAGGTTTTAATGAATTATGTTTATTTTATTATACAGATAATGAAGCACTAAGAATATACCATCAATCAGAAATATATGATGATTTAGTCGGTGCTCCATTATACCAACAAGCATTTAGATGGTTTAGAGAGAAGTATGGGATTATGTATATAGTATATAATAATACAGAAAATTGGAAAAATACCTTTCATGGTGCTTATTCAAAAATAAACTCTGATTATGAATCTGATTACACAGATGATTATAATACCTACGAAGAAGCAGAACTTGCTTGTATAATTAAATTAATTGAAATAGTTAAAAACAAATAACCTTATGACACAAGAAGATTTAGTGTGGTATCCAACATCAGTAATTTATAATGGTAAGGAATGCACAGCACCATTAGTAATAAATTTATTTGAATGGAATGTAAGAAATATTATTTTAGAGAAGTTAAACAAGAAATAAATAACCTATGACACCAAAAGAAAAAGCAGAAAAATTAGTAGGTATGTTTGAGCATCAAATTACCAAAGGTGATGTTGATGGGGAATGGTTAACAGAACATTTAATAAAATACTTTCATTATACGGCTAAACAATGTGCATTAATAGCAGTAGATGAGATATTAGATGTTATAACTAGCATATACGATTATGACTTTGAAAAATTAAATCCCTTTTGGCAAGAAGTTAAACAAGAAATAAATAACCTATGAAAACAGCAATGCAAGAAGCAATAGAACTTGTAAAAAAGTATGACAGTAGGAAAATACCGTATAATGTCTTATTGGGAAATTTAGAACTATTACTTGAAAAAGAAAAAGAGCAGATAATAAAAGCCCATACTAACGCTTATTTAATTGGAGAAGATGATATAAGTGTTGAGGATGCAAATGAAGCAAGTATAAAATACTACAACCAAACCTATAACCAAAACAAATAACCTATGAAAAACTTTTGGATTAATTGGTATTGGTGGAGAACTAAAGGGTGCTATATTTTTAGAAGTTGCAATCGTTGTTTAAAACCTAGATTAACAAATTATGGTATCTGTAAAAAATGTACAATTAAAATCAAAACAGATTAAAAACCTCGTCTCACTTCGTTCGGTTTAATCCCAACCCTTTTTTTGGAGAATTTAATTTAATTCATTATATTTGCTAGTATGAACGCTAAACTAAAAAAATTAATTTTTAATAAATTATATAAGGACCTATGTGGTGTAGAAATTATTCCATATAAAGATTCTATATGGTTTATTGATAGAGATAAAAAGTATTGGTATTTACGATATGAAAAAGATGGGCAGTTATGGTGGAGGTATAGTTTTTTCACTGAATTTTTTCATTTGTTTTCTATGGAAGAACTTGAGTTTCAATGGGTTATATCGGAGTGGGTGGAAGAGGTATTAAATTGCAAGGTGGAAACACCCAGTAGTATTGGATTATTTGCACAAGAAAAGGTGGAAGAGGTATTAAATTGCAAGGTGGAAACACCTACTAGCGGTGATGGCATCCACTATTATAAGGTGGAAGAGGTATTAAATTGCAAGGTGGAAACACCCCATAAAATAAACTTAAGCCCTTGCTCGAAGGTGGAAGAGGTATTAGAACAAACTATATCATAAAATAACTGAAGATGAACATAGAACTATTAGATATTGAAATTGAAAGAAGGGGTAGAAGTTGGTTTTCATTATTGGAAATAAATAATAATGAATGTCTACTGTATGTGGAGTGGGGACAAAGAGGATTTGTCCAAATCAGTTTTTTATTTGGATTATTTAAAAACTATTAATATGAAAAAAATAATTAACGAACTTATAAATTCATCTTTAAGTAGGGTGGATGTTTATCGGTGGAAGACATCCACTTGGTTAATCTTTACGGACCAAACGAGATGGGCTGTTGAGTTGACCGATGAGGGGACATTATGGTATAACTATAAATTCTTTAATGAGATATTCAGATATGTTTCATTGGAAGGGTCAAATGAGTTTGACGGATATATTACACTTTGGGCAAATGATTATTTTTTTAAGGATTGTGCTCATCGTTCGGCAGCATATCCTATGGATAAAAATAGAAATGAAACCCACAAGGTTCTTAAGAATGGCATAAAAGAAACTAAGGAACATCATTTTGAGGAGTGGGACTTTGTTGGTGATATTGTTAAAGGTGGTGTTAAGGAGATAAATGATTCAAATAGCATTCGCATAGAAAATAGGGCTAATAATTTGGTACCTAAAATTATTGAAGGTGGAATAAAAGAAACTACTCCTGTAAAAGACCATTTTGATGAGTTTGATGTGAATAAGGTTATTGAAGGTGGTATTAAGAAGGTTAAAGCTGGGGGACTTAATTTTGAAAGTAACGGGGTTGTTAATACTGTGATAAATAAAGGTGTTAAAGAAGTTAAACCTAATGTTGTATTCCACGGCATTGATAAAAGTAGCATGTCCTTTGTGCCATGTAGTGGGAATGTAACTGAAATATGGAGAGTTATTGATGAGGGTATAAAAGAAATTATACCAAGTATGGCAACATCAAAAAGTGGTGTTCATTATGATGACGTTATGTGTAGTGGAAATACTACGGATATTTCTTTAATTGTTGAGGGAGGTGTAAAAAATACTTGGCCTGATATGATTCCACGAGATTATGATTGGTCTAAAGAGTTTGAAACTGATGTTAGTAAAGTTATTAAAGGTGGTGTGAAATACACCGAATATGGAGATTGGTTGGATAATGATGAGAGGATTAACGTTATCATTAATGATGGGATAAAGAATATCTAAACTAATCATATTTTCTTTACATAATGTTGAAAGGGGATTAAATTAAATGGTTATTAAAAAAAATAATCCTGAACGTAGAAAATCATTTAGAGCAAGAATGAATTGTGATAATCCTGGACCAAGATGGAAGCCACGTTATTGGGCATGTCGTACTTGGTAAATAAGATACCTCCGGTTTGAAGACCGGACTTAGGACCGGGACTGGTTACTCTTCCCGTTGGGATATGAATTCGCTACTCATATCCCTTTTTTATTTATGATGATATTTATATTAAAATACAATATGAAACATTTATTAAATAATTTATCGGATAACGAAAAAAATAATATCCGTGAACAACATACAGGAGGAATGAAAGTATCAACTGAAAATTTCTCAAAATTGATTAATTCAAAACTTGGAGATTCAAAAACATTTATTAAAGAACAAATGGACGTATCTTCAGATTCTGACCACTATCAAAGAAGAAAGAGAGAAGTTAAAATCCCTTTTGATGAATTATCAATGTTAGGTCAATTCGCTTCTGATTTTTGTAGTAGTAAGCAAGGATTACCAGATTGCCAATCAGTAAGAGAAATTATGCGTAAGTACAATCTTTTCATGTAAAATCATTTTAATAAAAAATTAACCCACCCCTTAAGGTGGGTTTTTTTATTTCATAATATATTTATCTGTATGTCAGTATTAGCAATCAAATCAGGAACAACCGCAATTGCAGGAGCAACTGTTAAAGGTAGTTTTAGTTATTTTTCAGGTTCTACAATAGATTTGGGACCAACAAGTTCAACAGGTTTTTATTCTGGTATTGATGCTCCTACAGGAGGATATACTGTATATCAAATTGGTGGGCCATCAGGATGTACCGCAAGGGTTGCAACAGACACACTTACTTTAAATGACATATTAATTGCTTATGGTGGAACTGGTTCTACCGTAGACCAAAATATAAATTGGGCAACAAATACAAACTCAGTTTATGTTAATAGTGGTGCAACACCTGTATATGTTACAGGACAAACGGCTGCGGGTGGTATTGTTGCATATATACTACAACCTGGTGACCCAGGGTATGACCCGAATATTCAACACGGATTAATTGTTACTAGTGCCAATACCTCAACTATAGTTAAATGGGCGGCAAGTGGTAGTTTTTGTGCAAGTAATTTAGTTGGTGCATCTGGATTAACTATTGGTACCGGAGCAGCAAACACCGCAATTATTGTGTCAGGTTGTACTGGTACTACAGCCGCAAGCCTTTGTGTTGCAGTTAGAGATGGCGGATACAGTGATTGGTACTTACCAAGTACGGATGAACTTAGTGCAATAAATGATACTTTATCATCAGGGTACGGGTTTACGAACAATAAATTCTATTGGGCCTCATCAGAAGGTGGCGCAGCCAGTGCTTATAATGCTGGGTGGGATGGACCTGGACATGGTGGTTTTACTAGTAACAAAAGTTTTACCCCTCCAACTAATTTTTATGTTAGAGCAGTTAGAAGTTATTAAAATTATTATATAATATGTTATCTTAATCCCACCCCTTAAAGGTGGGTTTTTTTATTTCATAAATTATTCTTATATTTGTAAAAATTAATAATATGACAAAGACTTTTTATCGTAACAATTACATTGATATCGATTTATATTGGAAAGGATGTTTAATTGGGTTTGGAATTGAAGATGATATAATCACCATCTGTATTCCTTTTATTATACTACATATTAAAATGTGGGCATTTAACCGAAAGCCCAAACCAAGTAAATTTTAATACAAATAAATAAGATGGACGCAACACAAATATTAATAGACAAAATTCAACACGTAATTGACATGGATATCCTCAGAGAAATCCAAGAAGAAATACGTGTTGACCTAACAAAGGAAATAGAACTTGCGGAAAAAAAATTTAATACCAAAATGGACCGTGTAATAAACGGCATAACAAATAAAAGTGCTCATGAAACAAATAATTTATAAATTCTTGGATAAATCAATTGGACCTGGTGTTAAATTAAGAAACCAACACGATTTTTATGCGGTTCATTCTGATAATAATACCCATATTTTTTCTTTCAAAATGAAAGATGATTGGGAATGGATTAAACTTTATAGATACGAACCATTATGTAGAACGGTTAGTGGGTTATTTTCCGTTACTGAAGATGAAGCCGCGAAGTTAATTAGCAATTGGTTTGCAGATAAATATGGTATTGTTAAAGTTATAGACCTTAAGAAATTTATACCGCAACTATCTGAATCATAATATTTATTATTATGGCAAATGTAATTAAATCCGCAACAACAATATCCAACGGAACGATTAAAAGAAATAACTTTCTTATTGGTATTGATAGCTCTACTGTGTTCGGTCCAACTTCTTCAACAAATTTTTGGGCTGGAGTCGTCCCTCCCTCTAGTGGTTACACTGTTTATGAACAAAAATCCCAGCAAGGGCCAAGTATTAGAGTTGCTCAAAATAACTCAGAGTTAATAACAATAGCCAAACAATATGGTGGAACAAATATCACAACAATTTATGATGCTTTAAATTATTTTAATGGTCAATCAAATTATTTAGTGACGAATATTGACTATCCAAACATCGTGACAAGTGGATTAACTTTATTATATGATGCTGGATATATTCCATCTTATCCAACAACTGGAACTACTTGTAATGATTTAAGTACAACTAGTGCCGCAGGAACTTTAGTAAGTGGAGTAACTTACAATACTTCAGGAGGAGGTAGTTTTGGGTTTAACGGTATTAATGGATATATTTCAACAACAACCAGTTTAGCGAATACTGCATTTACAATAATGTGCTGGATTTACCCTAACGTAACTCCTGCCAATAATACTTTCTTTAGTGTTGGGACTGCTCCACAAAATAGACAAGCGATTCATCTAAGAATGGTAAGTAATACTAGTTTTCTTTTTGGTATGTATAACGATGACTTATCTGCAACTGTTACAGGTGTTACAGGTACATGGAATTGTTTTGCGGTTACATTAACATCAGGGTTTGTTCAAAGTGTATATCAAAATGGTATTTTTAATACAAGTAGAACCGCGCTTGGTTATTATGTTGGGACTACAACATGTAATATTGGAAGATTTGGGTTGAGTACTGGAGAATATGTTAATGGTAACATTCCAATAGTTCAAGTATACAATAGAGCATTGTCCGCATCAGAAGTTTTACAAAACTATAACGCATTAAGAAGTAGATTTGGTATATAATATTTGATAATTTAAATTAATTGTTTATCATTAGAAAAAATATATTATGACAAGTTTATTAACGCTTACAAATCTTGGATGGTTATTATCCATTATAGTATCACTTATGTTAGGTAAAGGTGCTATCGAAAAAATAATCGGAACACAAGAAATGGTTGGGAATTTTGAATACATGAAATTAGCCAAATACAGAACAGTTATCGGTGTAACAGAATTACTATCAATTGCACTATTCTTAGTTCCAACAACATCATTATACGGTGCCATCCTTATTGGTAGTTTTATGAGTGGAGCAGTTGCATTACACCTATCTTTAATGGGAGGTAATAAAACAAGTGTTCCAGTGATGATTGGAGTGGTCGCCTTTCTTGGATATTTCTTAAGATAAGGATTAACATTATTATTAAAGCCCCACCTTGTAATGAGTGGGGTTTTTTGTTTATGAAGGTATTTATATTATGGATAGTGAAAAAATTATAAATTCAGTTAGGAAATATATTGATGCTATCATAGTTCCAAAATTTCCTGATATTAGTGAGTTTTCTGTTGAAGAAAAATCTTATCCTCATTCTGATTATTTTTTAATACATATTACATTTTTAATGGATGGCACGGAACAGGAAGTAGAAGAGGAAATTGAAGAAAGTATTTTGGATATGTTTAAAATGTTTTCATTTGATAAAAATATAAAACACATTTTAACATTTAAAACATCGTAGTAGTATGAAATTAAGGGATATTATATTAGAGGCGGTTGTTAATCTAAATGAAGATAAAAAATTAACACCAGATGAATTTATTAAAAGGGCTCAATCAATGCCTGTACATCAAAACCCTGATGGAACTCCGAAATATACATATGATAATGTAGATTATAAAGGAACAGATAAAAAGGTATTAATTACCTGCCCAATACACGGAGATTTTCCTCAATCACCAAATTCACATTTAGCGGGTAATGGTTGTAGAAAATGTTATGACGATAAAAAATCTAATGTAACTGATTTTATTAAAAAGGCTCAACAAGTTCATCAAAATCCTGATGGAACTCCGAAATATACCTATGATAATGTAGATTACATTGATAATAAAAAAACAAAAGTACAGATAACTTGTCCAATACACGGAGATTTTCCTCAATCACCAAGTTCTCATTTATCTGGCAGCGGATGCGATAAATGTTATAAGGATAGATTAAAATCTTTTGCCAATGATTTTATTAAAAAGGCTCAACAAGTTCATCAAAACCCTGACGGGTCTCCAAAATATACATATGACAATACAAACTATGTTAGTTCAAGGTTAGATGTGATGATAACCTGTCCAATACATGGGGATTTTCCTCAACCACCAAAACGTCATTTACAAGGTGCGGGATGTCCTGATTGTAATGAATCAAAAGGTGAAAAAGAAATAAAACGAATATTATATGAAAAGAATATTAAATATATTCCGTTTAAAAAATATGATGATTGTATTTCACATAGAAGCAAAACGGGAGTAAGTAAAAAATGTGCTAAATTGATATTTGATTTTTATCTACCGGATTTTAACACGTTGGTTGAATTTGATGGAAAATATCATTTTTCTGGAAAAGTATATAGTAATCAAGATTATATAGGTAGTGTTTTAAACGATAGGGAGAAAAATAAATACACTAAATTAAATGGTATAAAACTTATTCGTATTGGTTATCATGACATGAAAAAAATAGAAGATGAATTGATGAAAGGGCTTAATTTTAAGGGCCAGTTATATTTAAGTACAAATTACCCAACTAATAAAGGGTGGAGAGATTTAACAATTGGTCAGAATAAACAAAAAGTATCGGAATCCACAATAAATAAGTATGTCATAACTGAGTCCCAACTTAAAACTTTAATGAAAAAAAATTTTTAATGTTGATTTATCTAATAAAATTAGGATGGTTACTAACAAGTGGGAATACCGATGGAATTATTAATTAACGATTTAATATCAGAATATATCATATGAAATACATTATAACAGAAACACAAAGAGATAGGATTGAAAAAATAATTCTTGATTTTTTTGATAAAAATATTATTCCACCAAATGGTTGGAAAAGTAAAGAAGAATATGAAAACGAAATTATCGATAATGGTGGAGAAATTTTCATTAACTTAACAAATAAAGATGATGATGAAAACTTTTACGATGATAATCACATATATTATTCGGAATGTGAAAATGAAAATTTATCAAAACCGTTACCTGAAGATAAATGTCCTTTTGTGATATTGGTTGGGCCTATATTTGTTTCAGTTAGTGGTTATTTTGGTGATATGTGGATACCATTATTTAAAGAATGGTTTATAGATAAAACAGGGTTATTTGTTAAAAAAGTAGAAATAGACTAATAATTAAGCATATTTATATATAAATTAATATTATGGGAACTAAAGCAAAAAAACTTAAAGCATTCAGAAGTAGAAAATCAGGTTTAAAAACCGCTAAATTAATTAAAAAAAACCTTGAGGTTCTTAGAAATCTTAGATAAAATGTAAATTTTATTTTAATTGAAATGTTGATATTTATATTAAAACACCATGGCAAACATAGTTAAATTAACAGAATCAGATATCAATAGATTAGTTAAAAGGGTCCTTCAGGAAGAAACTGCTGAAGTTACAAAAAAAACTATAACAAAAAAAGAATCTATCAAAATTAATATTGATAAGTTAAGAAAAAAAATTAAAGAAATGCAAGTTAAGTTGGACGAGTATGAACAACTTTTAAAAACAATAAAATAAATTATAACCCTTCATTCGTGAGGGGTTTTTTATTTAAGACATTTCAATATAATTTGTTTATATTTGTCTATGAGAAAAATTATAAAATTGTCTGAGAAGTTTCTTGTTGAGATTAGTAAGTCATCTGAAAGTGGCATGGGATACCATAAAGTAAATGTCCTATTAAAAGATGGTAATACTCTTTTAAAAAGAACAGTACTTAATCGACAATTTTTAGTTATTGAGGAAAATGAAAATATTTCCTTATCTGAAATTAAATCTGTTAAAATAACAAAATAAACTATGGAACTAACATTTTTTTTAGGTCTTGCATATGTGATATTAATTGGATTAATTACATATAATTGGATAAACGATGAAAAAAGAAATAATCTTTAATTTTCATAAGCACATAATGTAGTATTTATTATTATGAAAATTCTTATAACCGAACATCAAAACGAAAAACTTAAAAGATATAAAAGAATTAAAGATATTGTTGATTCTTTTAGATTTGATGGTATTGATAAAGTTGAATTTGACGTTGATTATGATGATAAGTTTGGATTTTATAAATTATTTCCAACATTTTATGTTTCAGATAAACATTTCAATAGACGATTATTACAAACCGTTGCAGGAAATGAATTAGCTCAAAAGATTGAAGATTATTTAGGTATTCATATTGTTACAATTAACTCTAATATCGTTATGATATGATAACAACTATTAAACTATCAAAAAAGAATGAACGATATGTTCCATATATTTTGGAGATGATTGAACGTTATGAAATTCCAAATATATCGAGAATTGTACTTATAGAATCCCCCAAAGATAACGAAGATAAGGGAGAGGTAATAATTGTAATATTCACAAAAAATCATTTGAATTCATCTTTTTCAGAAGAAATTAGTAATACTCTTAAAAAAGAATTAATTAATTTCTTAGGTATTGATATATTTTTAGTATATATATCACAAGACCCAAATGAAAAAATATGAGATACATTATAACAGAACAACAATTGGAAAAACTCCAACAAATGGCACGAAATAGACATTTAAATCGTGAGTCAGAAATAACAAAAGGAGAATTAAATTATAATGGTGAGAATATTAAATATTTAATCACAAAAAGAGATAATAAATATGTCTCAGTTAGAGTTAAACACAATGATAATAACTACCTAATTTATATAATGCCTGATGAAGATTTTATAACATTAAGTAAAGAAGAGAAAGAAAACATTATAAAATACAAAGTTAAAAACTATTTGAATAATAAATTAACCTCTAAAGATTAATAAAACTTAAAATAACTTCCCTTATGATTGATTATAAGGGAATTTTTATGCTAACAATTGTATTTAATATATAGTATAAAATGAATGGTTAAATGAATCAACATATGATAGAAATATTTGGAAGCGTTTTTGCCGCTTTAATTACTGCAATAGGTGGTCCAGTTGCGGTGGAATGGATTAAAAATAAGATATCAAAACCCAAAGATGAATTAGTTATAGAGCTTAATCAAATTGAAAAAATAAATTCGGAAATTGAAGAAATATTAAGTTATTTAGAATGTGATAGAGTATGGGTTACCCAAATTCATAACGGAGGACATTTCTTACATTCAAATAAATCCATGCAGAAATTTTCTGTTGTTTATGAGGCGGATGCTCCAGGAGTTTCACCAGTATCAAATATATTCACTAATATTCCAATATCATTGTATTCAAGATTTTTTGTTGAAATAATGAAAATTAAATATATTGGAATTTGTAATTATGATGATGAAAATGTTGCAACTTATGGATTAAAATCAGGAGCGGAAGCAACTGGTGCTAAGGCATCATATATTTCGGGCTTATTTGATTTTGGGACAGGAAAACTTATGGGAACAATTGGTATTGATTTTATGGAACCAAAACATTTAAACGATTCAAAAACCGAATATTTTAGGGCAAAATCTGAAAGATTATCGGGATATCTATCAAACTATAATAAAAAAAATTAATTAGTGAAAGATATTATTAGAAAAATATTAAAAGAAATGAGGATTGACTCTGACGCTCCTAAATGGGTTGAAAAATTTCATGCACTTCCGAGAGAAGAAAGAATTGTTGAAATTGAAAAAAAGAAAGAATATATTGAAAAAATTACTCCAAAAATTGTAAAATTTTTTGAAGTAAAATATGGTAATTCTTTAGATAGAATTGATGTTGGAGAAACAAGAACTTATTACGGTAGTGAAAGTCATAGTATGAACCAAGTTGAATATAAGTTTTATTTTAATAATATAGATGATAAAACTTTTGGGTATCAAATAATATTAAAGAAACAAGTTAAAAAAGACTTAAGTGATTTTTTTAATATTGATGTAGAATATTATGGAGTCCCATTAGTTTTAGAGTTTTTCGTAAAAACTTGGCAAGCATTTTAATATGGAACAAGACATTAATGTATTGAAAAAATTATTAAATAATAAAATATTCTTGGATAAATTTCCGTTAATAAGATATGTTCATGTCAATAAATCCATTACTGGTGATAATAATATTGAGGTGGTATTTGCATTTAAAGATGGTTTCGAGTATAATGATTATAGAGCATTTAAAGAAGACGCAAGGTCGTTAGTTTATCAACTGGCAAAATATAGCGGAATTAGTGCCAGACGAATTTCAATTTATCCTTAATAAAATTTGATTTTTAATTTAAAAAGAACTATTATTAGTACTAATAAATTAAATAAATCATGCAAAAGAAAATTACAGTCGAAGGAGAACAATACTTATGTTCTGATGAAGAACAAATTCACACTGACGATGAATTAGTATTTGAAATTAAAAATTATAGAGACACTGAAACTACCTACGTAATAGGACTTTTTGACGACCTATTAGGTTCCCCAATTAAAAAAGTTTGGAAGATACTTGAGCACGTCCATGAAGATTATGAGATTGGAGGTAGTGAATAACAAATAAATAAAAAATAAAAAAATGAGTAGAGTAAAAATTTCAACAGACAAAGGTGATATGATTGCAGAATTATATGACAACGAGACACCAATTGCGGTGAATAATTTTCTAAAATTAATTGGAGATAAATTTTATGATGGATTAAATTTTCATAGAGTTATCCCTAATTTTATGGTTCAGGCAGGATGTCCTAATGGTAATGGTACAGGTGGTCCAGGATATACAATCCAATGTGAAGTTACCGCACCAAAGCAATATCACGATAAGGGTGTTTTGAGTATGGCACATGCTGGAAGAAATACAGGTGGTAGCCAATTCTTCATATGCCATAACAGACAAGGAACCCAACATCTTGATGGAAACCATACTTGTTTTGGACGGGTAGTAGAAGGACTTAATGTTATTGATGAAATAAGGGCGTTAGATAAGATAAATTCAATTACAATACTTTAAATAAAAGTTAGGTTTTTTGTGATATTTTATAAAAGTCATATATTTATTTCTTTTATAAAAAATGAAGATAAAATTTTATTCAAGAGCAATTAGTTTTACATCAGTTTTATTAAACGTCTGTATTAAGGCAGAATGGTGGAAAATGGCAAAATCCTTAACCGAATTTAGAAAAAATCATTTGGCTATGCCAATGAGGAAATTAATGAATTAAGAAAACCCCACGAATAGGTGGGGTTTTTTATTTATATTTGTATTTATTATTATGAAAATCATCATAACTGAGGGACAATTCACTAAACTTAATAAGAGTAGCCAAGGAATTACAAATGCCATCATCAAATATATGAATGAATATATTGATAAAGGTGAAAGAAAGATTACCAAGAAATCTCGTAATTATGGAAATCTTCGTGAGGATTGGTGTATTAATGGAAAAGAAACTATTTCCGCATATTATTATTTTGAAAAAGGTGAATTTAAATACGGGAGTTTGTCAATTTCAAAAAAAATAGTAGAAAGTCTTTCTAATTTATTAAGTATACGACGTTCTTATGTTTTTCATGTAATTGAAGAATGGTATGACCATACGATGGTTCCAAATTTTGAACAGATTACAGGTGAATCAGGGTTATCGATTGATGAGATATATTCTTCGGATAAAGATTATGATTGTATACCTGAACCTATTAAACCTGAAGGAATTACGGATGAAGAAATGATTGATTATATTACTAAACATACTCTTTACAAAAAAGATGAGGTTATTGATAGGATTGAATCTGGAAAAGAAGACCTTAATGACTTTTATTTACAAATTATGGACAGTCAAACAAGAAAACAAAATAGGGGATTTTAATATGAAAATTATAATAACAGAACAACAGTCAAATGAAATAGTTAATTCAATACTTGAAGATATGTTTAGTGGATTTAAACTAAAATATGTTGGAGACAAAAGAAACGTTTATGTTAATGGAAAATTGATGGCTGAATTAGGTCCAACAACTGGTATTGTTTCAGCTGATGCATATAATAAATTAAAAGATAATTTATTTTTCTCATCTGATAAAGATTTGAAGAAAGAGGTTACAGATTGGATATCAAATAAATTTGGAGGAAAAGGAGGAGTTTATCAGTATGGTGTTTCATTTAAGAAATTGCATGGAGATGAAAAAGACTTACCAAAAATACAAAGACCAAAAGACCCAAGGGGGGCTGAAAAAGGATATGATATTAAATCATTTAGAGAAAGAACTGGTAATATTGAAACAAGATTAAAAAATAAGGAAGATTTAATTCGTCTTGCAAAACAAAAATCAGGAGCAGATACTTTTGAAAAATGGCTGGGAAAAGAGACAAAGAAAGATATTGAGAGAGAAAAACAAAAAAGGGAAGAGATGAATTTAGCCAAAGCGATTGAATTAATAAAAAATGCAAAGAAGAAATGAAATATATTATCAAAGAAAGTAAGATAGATATGTTGATGACCGATTTTATGAATAGTTGGGTGAGTTCAAGAAAAGTCGTTAAATTTGATAGGTTTATCGTACTTGATGACCCTAACGGAGAAGAAGAAAATGAGGTTGATATGGAATATGATGGTGAAGATGGTAGATTATGGTTTAGAAAAGAAATTAGACAAACTTTAATGGATTTATTCGGTAAAAATCAGATTGATACGATGGTGTTTATTGGAAAATTCTTTGAAAATAAATTTGGAGTCGAGGTTAAAAAAGTTGAATAAATGAAATACATCATTACAGAATCAAGATTGGAAGAATATATTTTACACTACATCAATCAACTTTTTGATGTTAATGATATTAATTGGACAAACCCTATTGAAGATGATGATGAAACAGGTGAAGAGTGGGATGATGACAATAGAGTTGTATTTTACGTAGGAGATTACGAGGGAGAAGATGGAGGATGTTTTTATTGGTATGCATGTGATTACTTTAACCCAAACAGTCCTGCCAGTAAAAAGTGTCCAATGGTTAGCGTTGAACTTGAATATAAAAAACAATTAGATGGATATTTTGGTGATTTGTGGCATGAACCATTTAAAAAATGGTTTAAAGAACATTTTGAATTACCAGTTAAAACAATAGGTTAGTTATGGATAAACAATATACATGGACAGATAAAGACACGGTTGTTGACCACACCAAATTAGTAAAAAAAATTTGGGATTCGGTTATTCCTAAAAGGGAAGAATATATTGTAAAATTTACAACTAATGGTGTTAAATGGGTAGAACATAGAAAGGCTTTTGGGCCATATGGAATGACAGAAAGAGATTTAAAGTATGATGTTGATGTTGTTGTGGACATGGAACCACTTAGAGCTCATGGGTGGGATGGTAATGAAGAAATTACCCAAGAAATGTTTGATGAAGCATACGGTAAAGATTTTGATTATAAATTAAGAGAATCAATGAGAAAACTTTTAGGATATGTTGGCCTTGACCACGTAGGAAGTTTTGATTTTGAAGGAGATATAAATTATAAAGGAAATGATAGAGAAGTATCAAATTAAAGGATTAACGAAATTACTCAACACAAGTGCGATAAAAAAAATTTATCCTATGGTTGATAAAATTATTGTGCTTTATGAAGATATTGGTGCTTTAGGATTTGTAAAGGGTTTGGATATACTTGATTTTGATATTATCCTAAATGACCCATCAATAACTCAAAAAAATATGTATGATAAAGGACTTGACCCACATTATTTGGTAGACTATCATATTAAAAATTATCTACCTTATATGGGTATTGATAAAGAAAAAGTACACTTAGGTAGAGTTATTGTTTGGAATCCTGATTTAGATATTATTTTTAGTTGGGATGACTAATGAAACAGGATAAAAAGATATTATTATTTGTATTAATTATTAGTACATTGTCGTTACTATATCTTATTTATGCTTGGTATCTTATATTAATATCATAATGAAAATTTCCGAAAAATTAAAAACTTTTATTTTAAAAAAACTTATCTCTGATTTAAGAAATATTTCATTTCATCCTTATGGAAGAGAAATATGGTTAATTAATTCTGATGATAAAATTTGGTATTTTGTTATGGAATGTGATGGAAAGTTATGGTTCAATCAAAAGGTATTTAATAATTTCTTTCATTTATTTTCATTAAATTCTACCGAATATTCACCTATTTTAAAGGAGTGGTTTGAAAGTTTGATTGATGTCTCTATTAGAACAGTCTCAAGGAAAAATACTGACTATGACTACATTATAGAAGGTGTTTTGAGAAGAAGTAATAGTAAGTATGACTGGTCATTAGAAAATAGGTTTGGATTTGGGTACCAAGTTGTTAAAAAATATTTAGATATTAAAAAAGTATCTAAAGGTAAAGAAATTAGGGTTTTTGACTACTATTTATAGATATACTAAGAAAATGAGTAAAATTTTAATAAAAGAATCCGATTTAATTAAATTAATAGAAACTGCAATGGATTTAGATATCTATAATCAACCATCTACCGTTGATTCAGATAATGGAAATTTAGATATTGAAGATACAATTGAAGATATGGTTAGTAAGTTAGAAGAATTACTATATATGATTAAACAAGGTAAAAAAATTGAATGGGAAAATGAAGATTCGTTATTCAAACAATCTGACACATTAAATCAATTATACGAAAAAATAAAATACGAGAAGTAATTTACATTAAATTAAAAAAAACTACTTTTTAAAAAAATACATCATGCAAAGACCATTTACAAATGAAGAAAAAGCAAAACTTTATAACGATATGTTATTTAAGCATCAAAGAATACAAGAAGAAATTAGACAGATAAAGGCTCAAAATTTTGAGGTATCTGACCAAGACCAAAAGAAAATTACTTTTTTGGAAGGTAGAATGAAACAAATATTTAATGATACTCAAAGATTATATCAATAAAATAATTAACCCCTTTTGAAAAGAAGGGGTTTTTTTTAATATAAAACTATGATTATGATTTATAAAAAAATTTTAATGAAGATTAGACGCCATTTTATAAAAAGGCCAACAAAAAAATTAACATATAATATCGAAGATTATAATAAAGGGAAAAAATGGTCTGAATCCCAACCTCACCCATTTAAAAGGGGTAAATCATTATGGGACTTATGTTATGATAAAACTGAAACAATTTATACGATAGATAATTTGAATAAGTTTTTATTTAATGAAATTTAAATCCTGTTAATTTTTCAATTTCTATTAAATCAACCTGATTGTTATGAATTCCGTCAGGACTTGATGTATTATTATCAAATATAAATGACATCCATTCTTTAGTTTTTACAATATATATAACTTTCCAACACTTAGTTGGGACAGAAACTTTACCTATTTTCTTTGCAACACCGACATTTCCGGCCCAAACGTGAATACTATCTTCTTTTATTGATAAGTCCCTTGTAAGCGTCTCTAATGACTTCCAATCACCAGCATTTAAACTATGGTATTGAGGTGCCATATTTGAAAAATAAAAACATTCCGTTAATATTTTATCACCTAAACATTCATTATCTGCTGCCGGACACATATGTCCTCTATCAGTTCCTGAATGAATATAATCTTCCATTAAATCCGTTTCTTTCATTAATAATGGGTCAGGTCCAAATTGGTCTTTCCTCGGCAACGGAGATTTACAACTAACTTTTTTTTTGGTTTCCCACCACTCAACTAAAACAGGATAATGATTTGATTTACTGAAAATTGTTGTATAATTTGTATGTTTAATACGAATTGTGTCTTGAGCCTTTGCGGCTACAAAAGATAAAATAAAAAGGATAAACCCAATTAATACAGGTATCCAAAAATTTTTAAATGACTTTTTCATATATATTTTTATAATAAATACTATAGTTGATATATTTATTATTATGGCAAAAAGATTTGAAATAACAGAATCAGATAAAGAATCTATAAAAAAACTTTATCTAACAGAACAACCTGAAAAAAATGGAGATAGAAAATTCTGTCATAGCGGAAACGTTAAATCTCTTGAAGAAATTATGGGTGATAATAATGCTGAAGATTATATCGACGGTGTTCAAATTAGAAAAAATGGTGTTAATGGACTTGTTGATAAGTTAGAATTATTAAAGACGTTAAGATTACATCCAAAAGTATCCGATGGTGGAGAACATTTGGCACATAACATTATGACACATTTGAAAGGATTTAAACCTTATAACTACTTTGATGAAACAAGGAAAGAATGTGGAACTGCTATGGATAAGATTATTGAACTTTATAAAGAAAACGAACACGGAGAAGAGTTGGTAAAAGATATTGAAAAAGTATATGGTATGCAACACGTATCTCCGAGAGCAAAAGAATTCTTGAAACACGGAATATCAATGATTAGAGGAAAAGAATAATTTGAATTTTTAATAAAAATATATTATAATTAAAGCCCCATCTTATTGGGGTTTTTTTATGTCCAAAGAATTTAAAGAAGATAGATTAAAAAAATTATGTGAATTGGCATTAGAGTCAAAAAATGTTATTATATCTGAATTCACTTTGATACCAACTCAAAAATTTGATGAAGAAAATAATAAATGGGTTCCTAATTCATATTCATTATTTTTAATGTTAAAAAGAAAAGTGGAACCTAATTTAGAAAAGTTTGATGGTGATAATACATATTTAAGTATTGCTTCAGAGTTTTCGGGTATTGAGTATCTATTGGAGTCATTATTGGGATTTGAATGTTGTGTGGATTTTATATAAATGACTAATTTGAGATATGATTCACCCAACCACACAGGGAACCTACCACCTGTATATTTTGGCAATTTTTTCGTTTTAATTAACTATAATTATAATAAACAAATTATTATGAAAAAAGTATTATTAACATTAGCGGTAATTTTTGGAACATTATCTTTAATGGCACAAGTATCAGTTCCAACTGAAAGATTTGAAAATCAAAATGTAAGAGGAAGAGTATTACATAATCAATTTAGTGATTATTCTCAATTTAAACAAGAACAATTTAAATTTGAAAAACCTCAAATTGAGAAAAAAGATGGTAAGGTTATCATTACAATGTCTGAAGAACAATTTAACAGAATGAATCAAATGAGAATGGGTCAATCATTTGGAAGACCAGGATTTGGAAGACCAGGATTTGGAAGACCAGGATTTGGAAGACCAGGATTTGGAAGACCAGGATTTGGAAGACCAGGATTTCAACACGTTAATTTTAGACGACCACAAATTTGTGAAAAGTGTAAAAGAAAATTGAAATCTCATAAATCTAAAAACTTTAGAAAAGATTAAAAAAAAACCCTCGATAATGTCGGGGGTTTTTTATACATCAAACCTAATATACGTTTTTATACTATAATCATTAAAGAAATAGACAAGAGCGTCTTGAATTAATACATCCGCAAGTTCTCTATCCATAGTTTGTTCGTTAATTGTCTCTCCTAAAATGATTACTGCTTCGATTAAAACAGATTTTGAAGTAACACCAAAGTTCATATCATGGATTTTGATTTTAGTTCCAACACCATACATTTCCTGAACGGCATATCCCTTGTAATCATTAATATAATATTCGATTAGGCGATATAATCTCCGTTTCTTATCCAGCATGATAAAAATATAAGATAATTTATGTAAAATTACAGATTAACGTCCCTGTCCTTGATACGCCTTTGGTCTTGGACTATTTTTGTTATATGATTTTTTTGCTGAACCTTTTTTTCTTTTACCAAAAGAAAGTTTTTGTGCCGATGATACTGATTTTGCCATGTTTTTAATTTACAAATAAATAGAGGTATATTTATTAAAATGATACTCACAGAACAAGAAAAGAAAGATATTTTATCAAAGTATTCTAACGATACTTCAGATGAACTATTGACCCATTTGAAGAGAGCATATCCCATTGAAGAATATAAGACAATTTGGATGGAAAAACCTCTAAAATCAATCTCAATTGATGGAAAATCAAATTTTGTATCAAACAATAAGAAATATATTGTTAGCAAGATATCAAATGAACTGGAAGATAATTGGGGTCATTTAGGTACTCAATTATTAAGACGAACAGTTAAGAAATTTATTGACGGAATTAGGTTATAGTAGAAGAAACTTATCAAAAACCTCGTTATAATGGAAAATATTTGTCAGTATCAAAAATACCCTCTATATTTGTATTCTGATTCAATAATACTCAAAGCCGAGGGTGGAATCTTAAAAGATTTCACCCTTATTTAAAAAAAGTTTGTTGGTTTCAGAAATAGTTCTTATCTTTGTAAAGAGTTTGAAACTTATAGGTAATGAAAGATACTCGGTATTCAAATTCAAAAAAGTTCTTTAAAAAAGATTTGGAAGTTTAAAATAAACTTATTATCTTTGTGAAACAAAACAGGAAATCTGTAAAAATGTACCTGAAGTGAGGGTGAATAATTTATCACACCACATGGTTTGAAATCCTGTTTTTAGTTCTTTAAATATTATGGTTGTGGTAGCTCAGTTGTTTGGGTAACTTAACATAGGTAGAGCAGCTGTATGAAAGCAGTGTGCCATCGGTTCGAAACCGGTCCCAACCACGAAAGTCCCCAAAATTTATTTTGGTATTTTCATCAATAAAGTTTGATAGTTTGAAAAAACTATCTTATCTTTGTAAAAGAAACGGACAGAGGTTAATTTTTAAGTGGTGTTATTACAATCATCCTTAATTCTTTCTTCCTCTTTAAACCAAGAAAAGAAACAAACAAAATGTAAAAAGGTATATAGGATTGGAATATCCTGAATTCACCTCAAGTAATTAAAATCATATCAAGTTCTTTTTACGGTGTTTTTATCTTTGATGTAAAACAAAAGAATGTCCTTCTTTACGAGTTACCGACTCAAATGAAGTTCTAAGAGATGAACGATTTTCTTAGAATATTCGCCAATAAAGTTTGATTGTTTGAAAGAACTTTCTTATCTTTATGAAAGAAACGGACAGAGGGTTTATTTTCAGTGGTGGTTTCCCATACTCACCCATGAGATTTATAATTTCCCTCTTTAAGCTAAAAAAACAAATCTTAAATAAAACACGGGAGGGTTATAAGAATGGTATTCTTTGTCTACCCTTAATATGATAAAATTCACCAAGTCTTTTTTAGTTGTTTTTGACTTTAAATAAAAACAGAAAGATGTCCTCTTTCAGGGTAAACGGAAAATCAACCCATCTACAAATGATTCCAAAACATTTCCTGACGGGGAATTACGAGGAGACACGACGGTGTCTCCTTTTTTATTTACTATTGATATTTATAATAAACAACCATTATGAGTATTATTGACATTATCATGGAAAGATGGAACGCAGAACTTCCAAATTTCTTCAAAAAAATCAGAACATTATCATTATCGTTAGGTGGACCGGCAACCGCTGTATGGGTTGCAAACCAATCAATGTCTTTAGGTTTACCTGAATTAGTATTAAGTTTATGTAAGTATGTAATTGCTGCATGTGCCGCAATGGGACTAACCGCACAATTAACAAAAACAGATACACCTAAATAATAAAATAATCAGAAACTCATCCCCATCTAATCGGTGGGGATTTTTGTTTCCATTAAACAAATAGTTTGGTATATTTATTGTATTATGAAAAATCTGATTAGGATTATACTGAAAGAATATATAAGTAATGAAAAACTTATTGATGTTTATATTTCTGAATTTATCAAAGACTTGAAAAATATTGTCCCAAATGTAAGAGTAGATGTTGACTATGGGAGGGAAAGAAAAAATTCTTCAATTATTCAAATTTTAAATTATGATGAACAAAAATATAGTCCCATAATTGCAAAGATTATAAAAAAATGGAAGGAAAAACTTTTGAATTATGGTATTGTGGTTGGGTCGGAGGAATCCCATTCAACCAGGGTGGGATATAAAGGCAAAATGTTTTTTGTTTCATTCAAAAATATAACAACAAAAAGGATTAAACCAAACAGATTTGTCTTTCATGGTTCAAAAGTTGACCCATCCATAATTTTTAGTGATGGGTTGAAACCCAAATCATCAAATGAAGGTAACTGGACCCATCATAATTTAGCTTATCCATCCGCAGTGTTTGCATCAAATTCATATGATGATGTTTGGGGAGGTAAAAACATTTATATTATTGACACCACAAAAGTTTCTAATTCATGGTGGTATGACTTAAATGAATTCGGGGAAGAAAAATTGGATTATAGTAAAAAGTTAATTATGACTTTTGACCCCGTGTCCCCTAATGCAATAGTTGGGAAAATGACTTCGGGAGAATTCTTTAGTATTATTAAAAAAAGTGCTAATCAAGGAGATTCAAAAAAAGAGATTGAATCCAAAATTCAAGACTTTTTGGAATCATCTTAAACAATCGGTGGGGATTTTTGTTTATTAAAGATATTTATATTAAAATAATAATATGTCAAAAAAAATAGTAAGATTAACTGAATCTGATTTAGTAAGATTGGTTAAAAGAGTAATTAAAGAACAAAGTGAAGAAAGTCCTAAGTTTAAACATAGACTTGGTTGGAAATTTGATACGGATAATGGTGATGAAGAACATTGGTATGATGAAGATGACCGCCGTATAAAGAATCCTGATGACTTTGATGATTATGATGAAGAAACGGAATTTGGACCTGATGATTATGAAGAATTTATTAATAATTTAAAAGATGTGAAGAATAGATGGAATCCATCATTTAATAAACATTATTATGATAAATACACACAACATCACCCATTAAAATTAAGAAAGAAAAGTTATTAAAATAACATAACTTAAATCCCCATCTTCACGGTGGGGATTTTTATTTATGATAGGTATTTATAATAAAAATAATAATATGGTAATGAAAATAGTAAGATTAACTGAATCTGATTTAGTAAGATTGGTTAAAAATATTATAAAAGAACAAGAAAATAAACCAACATTATGGGATTTGTTACAGATGGAGGAGGATGCTGTGGTAGATTTTACTAAACAACCAGGTTTTGTAACCGTTAAAAATGCTAGTTTAAAAATTGTAAATGAAGTTTTAGAAAAATTGGAAGTCATTAATGATGATATTGCAAAAGTAGAATACATTAGAATTGCAAATTGTGAAGGAGCCGATTTCAGTAATGTTAATTTATGTCAATATCCTAAATTAAAATTTGTAAATCTTAAAGAAACTCCAAATAATTTGGAAGAAACCCAAAGTGAATGTTTTAAAAACTTGGGAAATGGTTTGTATAGTTTTCAAGATGAATAAAAAATTAATGAAGTCCCCATCTTCACGGTGGGGATTTTTGTTTATTATATATATTTATAGATGATGAGAGATTTAATAAGAAAAGTTTTGTCGGAACAAAAATTTCCTGAGGTGTGGGAAACCCGTAAAGTATACGGTTGTTATTTACTTAAAGGTGAGGAAAAAAAGTTTTGTACACAAGCAATGAAAAAAATTGAAAATAGCAAAACTTCTCTAAAGGCACAATTCAAACAAATATTAGGATTAGGACTTAATGATGATGAAATAAATAAGAAATTGTTGAAATACGAAAAGAATAATAAATTTTTTTATCAGTCTAGACACGACTTGCAGGATTTTGCACTCAAAATAACAGGAAGTTGTAGTAATGCTGAAACAGCCATAAAGAATGAAATCAATGATTTGAATAATAAAATTGTTGTGTTATTTAAAGAAAATCAAGAAGAAACATATCATTTAATTAATAGATTGGATACAAACACCGTTGGGTTAGCATATTTGTTAACAATTTTTCGTAGGAATCACCCCGACAAAAAAAACGACTCAAGTTTAATGAATAACACAGATTATTTAAAAAATGAAGTTGACACATTTTATAATTTATATTTTAAAGTAAATCCTCGTGTAGCGGAAAAAGGTGGAGAAAGTATTTTTTTTGAACAGGTTTTTAAATATTTAGGGGACGACAAAACAATTGATGAATCTTTAAAAAATACTATGTTGGAGGCTCTTTATAGTATTAAAAAAACAAGACAAAGTGGTTTAGAAAGTGAAGAAGAAGGATTTGCCTACATTAAAAAGAAATATCCCTCACACAAAGTTGTTTCTTATGCTGGTGATTTTAACTTTGTTGATATGATTGGTGTTGATGGTGCAATTTTATCAAAAAAGAAAAATCAATGGATACCACTTCAAATTAAATCTGACATTACTAAATGCAGTGGAAATTATAGATTTTGTGAAAACATGTGTATCGGAAAAAATGATAAAGGAAGTTGGGTTGAATTATATTATACTGGGTCTACCTCAGTAAATCCAATAAAATTAACTCCGAACGTATCCCCATTACAAGATTATGTTGGATATATGGGATGGGATAAAGATTCTGAAAAATAATTTTTTTGTATATTTGTATTATGGCAAAACCAACAACATCAAAAGAGGTTATTAAACCCACCAAATGGGAGGTTGTATATGAAGATGAGGATAGTATATCAATTTGGAGATACAACTCAAAAATAACTACCGCAGGACCCGTAGAGGTGGAATACAAATGGAAGAGGAACTTTAACCCTTGGAATCAAAAAAAGAAGACATTAGGGGAACTTGCAAAAGAGGAAAAAAAGAGAAAGAAATTAGAGAAGTCTCAACTTGGAATCAATTATTCTTCTTAATTCTAATAAAGTTTTCTTATCAAGAGAGCCAACAACTTCTGAGGTATTTTCAATAACTAATCTATCTAACATAGATTCATTTTTTGATTTTTTTGGTTCAACTTCATAAACTTTATCAAAATTATAATCGTATTCTTGATAATTATCATATTCCGTTTCTCTTATTACACGTCCACTATAAGTGTCAAAATTACCCTCTCCTCTTTGTATTTTGGCAGAGTCTTCAACCCAATTCATATCATAACAATCAAAATATTGTGCCATATATTCCGTATAACTACAACTACCATTTACAGTATAATGTAAATCGTAACGTTTAGCAACAGGAATTTGTAATTGTTCAATTAATTGTTTATTTTTCATTTGTTCACCATTATTTGAAAAAAGTTCTGCAATTAAATCTTCATTTACTTCCAGTAATTTTGCAAAAAATTGAACGTCTTCATCATTTACATTAATATTGAAATATTTTGCAACATTACTTAATGTTTTATAATGACCTTCATAGTCACTATACACATATGGATTGCCAACAGGAAACTCATTATCGATTAATTTTTCAATAATAAAAATTAATTGTTTTTTTGGTAATTTTGAAAATTCACTTTGTTCTGCCATATTAATAAATATTAAAAAAGGTGAGATTTCTCTCACCTTCATTAATTAAGTTTTTCTTTAAAACTATTTAAGATTGCTAATATATTTTCTCGTCCTACAGGGTTTGCGGAATGAACATTATATTCAGGAATTGGTAACCCATTATCCCAACAATATTCACACATCCATTTTGCAGCATCGTAACCAGTATATTCTCTATCTTGGGTTTCATAATATTCCTTCCAAGTAAGATAATCAGTTTTGGTTTGTAATGAATAATGTTCATCTGCCAAATCGTGGTCAAATGAAACTTCATTAGGTATTCCGTTTTTTTTAATCCATTCTACAAATTCAGGATAACTTCTAACGATATTCCACCCTTCAGTTTTAGGGGTTCTTATGTCGTCCAAGTATAACTTTTGCAATTGGGTTCTTTCTTTCATCATTTTTATAAGATTTATGACCAACAATTTGGTATGCATCCATTAAGGAATTGTTAGCAATATTAATCAGTTTTTTAACTTTTTTTATTCTTTTTGTTAATGGATGATTTACTAAATGGTCTTCTATTGTGCTTGATTGGACATGTAATCTATCCATTAACTCCAAATAATGGCCATCATTTATTTCATTTTTCATGGGTAATCAATTTCTTTGGTTTCAGTATCAAAATTTATAACAATTGGTTTATTTGCGTGTTCATATCGTTCATCAAGAACAGAAGCATTTAAAAACTCAACACCATGAAAACTTTTTTGTCCGTATGCACAATGGATGTGTCCACAAACATGGATTTTTGGTTGAACTTCCATGATTCTGTGAAATAAATCTTCACAACCAACTCGTTGACCAGTCATAGTCCAATCTAACATTCCGTGAGCAGGACCGTGAGTGATTAAGATATCGGTATCACCAGGGATTTTGCCCCACTTTTCAGCAAGTTTTTCTCCTCGTGGTAAGTTGAATGCCCAATCATAAAATTCAGGTTGCCAAGGGCTACCATAAAACTTTATTCCATCGATTTCAACACCACTATCAAAAAGATAATGTACTCCCTTTTCTTTATATTCATCTGCAATGTCATGATTTAATTCAAATCCAAAATCATGATTCCCTGCGATAAATATTTTGTGAGTAAAATCAGTATTAGAAAACCAATCTAAGAAATTTTTGATTTCATGACTTTTTCCCATACTGGTACAATCTCCGGAATGAACAAGGATATCACCACCACCCAATATGTTGCCCATCCCCTTACTGGTAAGGTAGTTGTGTTTATTGTGAGTATCTGATATAAAAACTATTTTCTTGTTCATTTTATTTATTTTTTAACTTAAAAAATCTTCACCTTCATAATCAGGGTGATTTTCTGACCTATGGATAATTCCTCGAACCCAAAAGTACGAAATTATCGCGACAACTACAAACATTAATAAATAAACTTTCCACATATTAATTTAATTTTAACTAATCCCACCATCCTTTCATACCTGAACCATCAAACCATTTATCCCATAATTCGCTTGTATGTTGTTCTTCTTCGGTTTGAGAGTCATACAATGTACGATATTCTTCCTTATTTTGACCTTGAAGTATTTTAAATAATTCTTTCCATTCATCCTCTTCAATCTTATGTGATAAATCAAAAACTTTTTTATTATGTTCTTTTTCATCAGTAGTTTCGTTGTCAACGATAATCATAAACTCAGGATTATCAGGCGATTCTTCAAACTCCCAATCACGAAGAATAAGTTTACCGAGTTTTTCTTCTGCCATTTCAATGTACGAATCACTTCTAATGTGACCAATTAACTCAATTGCTCTTTTAATTTTCTCAACTTTTTTTAATCTTGGACCATCAACTTCATTACCATAAAATTCAATCGTGTTTGATAATTTCTCTAAAGAACGGCTCATCATTGATAAACTATATCCATAATCCCAAGACCTATGTTTCCAAAGTTGTTTTCTAAAATACCAAACATTCTCAATAAAATATGGTATATCCCTACGAAAAAGTTCATATGTTTTATACCACCACGATTCATGTCTTGATAGTCGTTTAAGACTTTTCCAAAAACTATCGGCAAATGTTACATTCATAATTAATATTTTTACAAATATAAGAAAAAAATAAGACCCGACAAAATAAATTTCGCGGGTCTTTTGGAAAAGTGATATATGAGAACACTCATAAGAGTGATATGTAAATAAATATAGTAAAATACTAAAAAATCTGAACTCTCGACATCAAGAGAAGGATTTTTTTACTCTTTCTAATAATTTTTCATCAAACTTAATTCCGTGTCTTTTCTTAAAATGTTTAACTAATTCTTTTATTGCACCAACTTTATCATTTTGTTTTAAAAGTAAATAAGCCCCAAGGTCAGCGTCCAATTCTTCATCTTCGTTTCTTGGACCATCGTGACCAAGTATAATATGAGCAATTTCATGAGCCTCAATAAACTTTAACACATCAGAATTAAAGTTGTTTATAAATTGCTCACCATCAATCACTACAAGGTTTTTTCCTGGTACAAGAAATCCATAACCATATTCTTTAAAGAATGGTTTAAGATGTTCGTATTGAGGATTATCTGAAAGAACTACCGCAATGGTAACTTCAGGTAAAAATTCACTATTAAATGAGAGAGGTTGCGACAAATTTTGAATTTTTGTTTTTAAATGATGCCCAAAAAATACTTCTTAAGCGATTTATAATAGTTAATTCAGTATTGGATACTATTTCTTTCGTATATTTTTTTTCCCACGACAAAAAGCAATTATAAACAACATCCATTTGATTTTTGGTTTGTGCAGATTTTAAAACACGGATTACCCATTCAAAATCCTTAAGTGCTAATTTTACATTTAATGCTGTCATGGTTTATTAATTTTTTCAAAGATATCGAAAATTATGACAACAAACTATAATATTTTTTAAAATGTTTGATTCTGTCATCAAGACCTATATACCCACCATTAACTCTTTTTGTAATTTTTTTGATGATTTCTTCATCACTTCCTTGGTCAGCAACTGTATTTAATTTCATATTAAGACAATATTCCCATAATGCGGCATCCAATGAATAATGGTTATCAGTTCTTATTAAATCCGCAGTTTCCTCAACCGTTTTTTTAATGTACGTTGCATAACCTTTATATGCATCTTTGCCTGTAAGCTGTAGAAATCCACCACCTCTGAATCTAAATCCGTCACCTGGATTATTGTTGCCCATACGACCTCCATATACCGATTCCGATAATTTTTGTTCATTTTTAACATATTCGTTTGCATTTTTTTTACCATCTTCACCTGTAAGATTAAATCTACTTGGCCAAATGTCTGCAATTCTTTTTGGTGTTGTATAATTTAAACTTTCTGTTTTAATTGTAAAGTCGCCACTTTCATGAGCAATCTGACCCAAAAAATGTGCGGCTCTAAGAGCGGTATTAATTTCATACTTTGAAAAAGATTCTGGTAACAAATCTAAGATAGATTTAGGAATTACTCCTGTTAATTTTTCTAAATTCATAATATTGTTTTTATTATAAATACTTTTATATTTAAACTATGAAAATACTATTCTCTATTTTTTTAATTATTGGAAGGCTTTGGATTGGATTTACCATATTATCGTGGGTGATTAAGAAGATGATAACACCCACACTACATAATATCTCTGAAATAGAAGTATATTTGGTTTTGATGATATTTGATACTTGGATATCTATTTCTCAAAATAACATTGATATATCAATAGTTAAAAAAGAAAGTTAGGATATAGAATATTTATCAATAAAGTATTACCTTATGAATAATTTACGAAACTTAATTAAAGAAGTTCTTGAAGAAAAATTAGACAAATCTTTATTATTAAAGGAAGATGTTAAAATATCTGAGTCATTAAAATATCATATTGATAATCATACAAATTTAACTGATAATGTTTATAGAGTGTATTCTGAGGCATATTTTGATTTAGTAAATGAGGTTAGAAATTTGTGGAAAGAAGGTAAAATTGAATTAAATGAAGAAGATACTTTAATGGTAGAATCTGATTTAGGACAAAAAGTTAAAATCGGTAAGAAATACGTTTATCTTGATGCACCATACATTTACGAGACTGAAACAGAAGAAGACATTATTAATGAAGCAAAATTGCACGGCAAAAACGTTCAATTAAATAAACCTCATAGAACTCCAGGTGGCCCAAAGAAATTTGCCGTTTATGTGAAAAGCAAAACAGGTGGAGTTAAAAAAGTTACATTTGGAGACCCTAACTTAAAAGTTAGAAACGCAAATAAAAAAGCGGCAAAATCATTTAGAGCACGTCATAAGTGTTCCCAAAAAACTGATAGAACAACACCAGGATATTGGAGTTGTTCAATTGGAAGATATGCTAAACAGTTAGGACTATCTTCCTCAAATTCTTGGTAACATGGATAACCCATTTCAACAATATATTAAAAAAGGAAAATTAGTTAGGGTATTTACTCCTGACGTTCCTGCAGATGAATTAAAATGGCATCAAGACATTAGAGACCGAAAAGTTACGGTTGTGGAAGATGGTGGATGGTCATTTCAAATGGAGAATTTCTTGCCAATCAATTTGTCGGAATCCAAAGAATTTTCAATTCCAAAATTTGTTTGGCATAGAGTTATTAAGGGAGAAGGAAATTTAATTATTGAGATTGAAGAATTTTAACTATAAAGATATTGGATATTTTAAATATAAATCATCCATACCCACAATTGTAGATTGTATAAAAGAATATCCTATCACGGAGTTCATTTTAGAAAAAATTAAGAAAAAAGAATTGGTTTGGGAGTTTGAAATGGAAGAGCAAAAACCAAAGTTATATAACGGAAAACTAATTGTTTTAATATAGATTTTTTATATCAAATTTTTTCACAAATGTAGGAAATGCTTCCTCATATGATTTTTCAGATTCATCTGTAATCTTGTTTGTGAATTGCCAATTCCAGTAAAAAGCATCATTTGGTTTGAAACCATAAAAGGTATGAACTCTTTTTTGAGTATCCACAACATCAATACCTTTCCAGTTTTGTCCTGTACAAATAAATCCACTTTGAATATTCTCAACAATATTTGACTCACCCAAAGTTTCATGTCTGTTCTCAATCCATGTTAATCTTTCAATTAATTTTTGGTAAAACATATTTGCCTGACCCCACCTTACAGAAGTAAAAAATATAACAGCATTTGATTCAAATAATTCTTTGGATATTTTCCAAAGTTCATCATCTTTATCATTTAAGCTTGCCCAACATCTATGATGTCCTGTCGGATTTTTATCTTTGTCTTTTAATTTTGCTTTCATCAATCCACAAGAATTACCATCTTTTCTTGATACATTACCTTCACAAGGAACAATATTTAATTCAGGAACATCAATTAAAACAGATTTATCATTTAGATATTCATTGATAACCATTGCAAGGATTGTTGATTTTGGAATATCAACATCATTCGGGTCCCAATTATATCTGTTTGAGCATGTTAATAGTAATACCTTATCCAACTTTTGCAATTCAGATATTGTCTTTTCAAGTTTTTTTAAACTACCTATAGAATTGTTCTTTTCGGTAACATTGTACTTGTTAAATATTTCTTGTAATCTATTATCCATTCAATATAAATACTTCGTAAATCATAATAAAAAACCCACCATAAAGGTGGGTTTATATTTTATGCTCTCATAGTTGCAATTGGGTGGGGTTGTAACTCTCTAACTTGTGATTCAACTTGAACTTCTTCCATCCGAAGTGTAACAACAGCATCTACTAATCTACCTATAGTATCCATAGGTACAGCATTATCTATTTCTTCAGGTTCAGTAACTGAATGTAATTTACTTTCATATCGTTCTACACATTCATCATAAACTTGTTTTTGTATTTCATCAGAACATAAATTTTTATTACTTTGTTCGGATTTAAATATTTTTTTAACAATTGGAAATAAATAATCATCAGCATCAACATAAAGATAATCTACTCTTGAATCTTCAGCGTTCCAAAAACTCATTTCATTATCATCATATATTCCTTTATAACCTGCAAATTTATAACCAGTTTGTTTATTGATAAAATAAACCAAAATACCTTTTCTCCAATACTTTTCAAAATATTGTTTTTCTCTTTGGTAAGTTGTGCACCACCTTGTATTTGCACCATATTTTATTGATGCAGAAAAAGTTAATGGTCTAACTATAACCCATTTATCATCTTCAAATTCTTTAATAACTTGACCCTCAAGTTCTTTAGTTAACTCTTTCATTACCGCTAAAGTCACCGCTGCTCTAACATCATCAATATCTTTATAACTTGTTACATCGGCATTTTCAACTTGACCCTTATCCATATATTCCATAAACTCAGTTAAAGTAGTGAATGTATCACTATTATAGTGGTCTAAAAAAGTATTAATCACATATACTTGATTATCAGTAAGTCCATCAGTTGAGATACCTCGGCTCATTAGATTTGATTGATTTGATAAAATGACTTCTAAATGGTCTTCTTTTGACCATGATTGTTTTGTATTAAACCTTTTACCAAAAATCTTACACATTAAAGGAAGATATTTGTAAGATTTGGAAGTATCCATTCTAGTCATCATATCAAATATTGATATATTCAATTCAGGGTATTGTTTCTTTAGTTCATTTAATCTCGACATAAATTTCTTTTTTTAAAATATAAGTAAAATAAAAGTTTGAGTCAAAAAAAATCCCTCATTTCTGAAAGATTTTAATGCTGTAAGAGAAGGAGTCGAACCATTCAAAAGGAGATTCGGAAAGTAACACTAAACGCTTGCAAGCTTGGTGGTCAACCCCAATATTACTTTTCTATTTCTTAATCCTCGCCCACGAGACGAGTGGGTGTGTTTGCCAAGGTCATAACTGAGATGACCTAATTTCACCACCTTACAATATAAAAATTAATAGGGACAGTTCCCGCACTTCTGTCTTGTGTCTCCGCCGCGTGCGGCACTATTAATTTAAAAAATAGTCGTCATATCCACATTTAATATGACGAAAGTAAATTGCTCGAAAGTTGTGAATCTTTTTAACGGCTTTGCCCGCCCTTTACTTACTTCTATTTTTTGGCGGAGAGAGTAGGATTTGAACCCACGGGCCCCTCACGAGGCCTCCTGATTTCAAGTCAGGTGCAATAGACCAACTCTACCATCTCTCCATTTCTTATACAAAGATACAAATAACCCTCGTATAAACAAGGATTATTTGTAATAAAGTAATAATATTTTATTGGGAAATAATAGTTCCACCTAAAGCTTTAACAGCTTGTTTAAGAACTGATAAACTTATTCTTGGGACTTTAAAACATATTTGAACTAAATCAGTAGTTGCTGGTGGTATTGGAGGAGCGTTTTTAACAACAGGTCCAAGACTTCTTATGAAATTTGCGGTATTATCGATTGGTGTTCCCTGACCTTTTTCAATTCTATTAGATAAGAAAGTTAATTTAACATATTGTTCAGCATTTGCTTCAGGTGAATTTTTTACTGTTGCGGTTCCAACTTTAGTAGATGGGTTAAATGTTACATTAGGGAATTGTGGTTTAACTGCGTTAATAAAATTATTTGCTCTTGCTGCTGCCAATGCGTTATTATCGTATCCTTGTGATTGACCAACTGCAGATGCACCACCTTCAACACTTATAGTTGTTGTTCCTTGTGATACAGCCTGTTGAATTGCATCGACACCTTTTTTAAATTGGTCACTATTAGTATCGATTTTAGATATACCATTTAAAAATAATGCTCCTGTTAAAAGAATTGGCATTGGTAAATTAAAACTTGTATCCATTCCAGGACCAGGCCCTTTTGTTGCAAATCTTCCTGCTGTGACTCCACCTAAATCGGGAGGCATAGGTTTATTTTTTAAACTATCTTGTTCATTAATTAATCTATTCTCCAATTTTTGGTTGGCTTCTTGCATTTGCCTTATCTTGGTATAACTCTTATTCATAATATTTTCTTTATAAATATCATATAAATAAAAAACAACCAAATGATTAGTATTTATAGGTAATGAATATGATAGATTTCCCTATAGAAAGGATTAACAAGTTTTTTAGCAGTCACATCTTTGAGGTTAAAACACAACCAACACATGATGATAATTTTACAATATCGACAAATATTAAAGTAACATTAACTGGTGTTAAAGATTATATTAGTATGGGTGAAAAAAAATCACATGTTGAATATACAATTACTATCTTACCAACAAGTGAAACTTCTGATATATGGAATAAGATGTGGGCAGGTGTTTATGGTGAAAAAGTAGACATTAATACCAGTAGTCGTGAATATCCTGAATTAAGATTTGTAATGAATCATAAATTAGAAAATTTCTTAAAATATTTTGGTGTTGAGAAACAAGTTATTTGTACCAAAGTAGTAAATGAATTAGAAGATAATCAATTGAAAGAATCTTTAATTATAGAATCCCGTTATGATAACGTTGTTAGAACATTAGTTAAAGATATTATATCTCTTTATAAATCTCAGAGGGAAGGAGAATTTTCATTACCTGAAGATATAAGAGGTGAAGAACATATGACATATAGTTTTCCTCAAATTAAAAATGAATTTTCAATAGATTTAAATCTTGCGAAAGATGATGATGTTGATACCGTAGAAGTTGATGCGGATTACTATAAGGATGAGGATACGATAGAAATTACTATCATTTCAAACCCTGAGTTAGGGTACCAAAACATTCAAGAATTAATTGGAGAACTTAATGAAGTAATCAGACATGAGTTAGAACATATATCACAATATCAAAAAGGATATAAGTTTCCAAAAGAACCAAAAGGTCCATTAAAATATTATACACAACAACATGAACTTGAAGCTCAATTGGCAGGATTTAAAAGAAGAGCAAGAAAAGAAAATAGGAGTGTCGAAGAAGTTATTAGAGGATGGTTTCGTAGAAATGAGAAAAAACACAGATTAAAACCAAAACAAGTTGAAACCGTTATAAATAAATTACTTGAAATGTTATAATGTCAAATTTAGAAAAAATTATACAAAAATTTTTATTGGGTAAACCGTTTTTTAAAGATGGTTTTGAATATCAATTCATTCAGGTTAATCTTGATAAGAAAGGTGAATCATACAATATTATTGTAAATGTTGTTTTGCCTAAAAAAAATCAATCATACTTTTGTGAAATTTTTAGTGAAGAAATTGAAAATATTCTTAATAATATTTGGAAATATATCGGCACTTCTTTTGCGTATTCTGCAGAAATATTAGTTGATGGCAAAATACCTGAAAAAAGTGGATTATTCATTAGCGATGAAAAACAAATAGAAGTTTTAAACGCAATGAGAGAACAAGTTAAAAAAATAACTTTAAACACCGCAATAGGTGAATTAAATTATAGTGTATATTGGAGACCTTCTGTTGGTAAATTCTATAGACTTGATGATTCGTATATTGATTTTTATTTCTTTATTAAAATATCCAACTTTACTTTGAATGAAAAATCAGTAAATCCTAATTTAAATATGATTGATGAAATCGCTGGAGTCATTAGTGATATGATGTATGAATCAGTTTCTGTTAAAAATAAAATTGATGATATACTTTATATAGTGATGGAAAATGAAATGAAAATCAATAATCTTGATAGTTTCTATCTCCAAGGAATGTGGCATATATCACATATAGACGGTATGGAAGTACATCCAACAATGAGTCATTTTGATTTGGAACCTGAAATGTTTACTTAAACTTAGTTATAATTTTTTTAATTACTTTTGATAACATTTCTGAACTTAATAAGATAACTCCAGACGCAATTAATCTTTCAGCAATAAGTAGGGATATTTCTTTTAAATTTGAAGTATTCGTCACAAGTGAATGAATATCGGTAATTATTGGGATTAAAAAACTATATGAGATAACATCCATAAGAGTCCCCACCTTTACATTTGCGGATGATAAAAATCCTACAAACGAACTTTTTAAATCTAATGCCCTTTTAAGAATTATTTTAAAAGTATCTTCAAGTCCTTCTTCTTTAATTTTCTTTAATACAACACCGGCACCTCTTTTATTTTCAAAAAAGATAATAAAGGCAATTCCTGTTAATATTAACATTCTTTGATTATCGTCAAGATTAAATTCTCCTGTTTTAATCAAATGGTCTAATGGTAGTAAGAATCCACCAACAGAAGTTCCCCACGTTAATAACATTTTTGCGTTAATACCGTATTTCTTGAATACTCTGCCGACAAGATTATTAGTGAAAGAGTGTAACTGTCTCATATACTCAGTCATCTTTGACTCATCTTGTTCTCTTAAAATTGTTCTCAGTTGAGATTCGCTAATTAAAAACTCCATATAGAATATAAATATATGCGATATATTTATTATTATGAAAGGCACATTAAATCCAGAATTAAAAGTTGGTGATAGAATAATTTGTTATCACATGGAAGGTGAAACAGGAGTACCTGCGGGAACTACAGGAACTGTAAGTAATATTAGTAAGGACCCATTTGAGGATAATGGAAATATAATTTCAGTTATATGGGATAATGGTAGTAGATTATCATTACTTTCAGTAACAGATGCTTGGAAAATGGCTAAACCAAAAAAAATTGAGGAGGCTAAGGCATCATCCTTATCTAAGGAATATAACTTTGTTGCCAACAATCCTGACATTTTTCAAAATTTTGATTGGAGATTTTTAAGAAAATATTTATTTGTGTTGAGAGAAACTGGTATTGTCAATATGTTTGGAGCGTCTCCTTTATTGTATAGTGGTAGAGATTTTATTGATAGACATTATGGTGATATCTTCGCTGACGATGATAATGATGAAGATGATAATTTTAATACCCGTCAAGAAAAATTTAACGAACTTTTAGAAATGGCGGATAAAGCAAAAGATAAAATGATTCAAGGAACTTTAAAATACCTCGAATCAAAAGGTGAAGAAATAGAGATTGATAGGGTTAATAATGTTATTAGAAGATTATCGCAAAAAATATTAGAACTTTACTGGTCTCTTTAGGATTTTTTTGATATCTCATCAATTTCTTTTAATGCAACATGAATATCTTTTTCAATATCCATAGTTAACATATGGTCTTTTTTTCTTAATTCTTCCATATGTTTTGTTTGAATGTTTTGACCAATTAATATTAATGGCATCAAAAATATTTGAATCATATTTGAAATAAATAACCACATTACAAAACCTGGAGAAGGGTCAAATTGAAATTGTTTTGGTGTTAAAAGATTCCATCCTAACCAAAATATTGTCCAAGTGACTATAATTAAAAAAAAGCCGATAGTTCCGACTTTATCTGTGACCATTAATGCGAATTTGTCTAACTTACTTGATTTCTTTTTTACCATAATAATAAATAGTAAACCAATAACGTTTTAAATTATTGGTTTACTAATTTTTTCAATAGTTCCATCTTTCCAGTGTTTAACAATCCACCCATCACTATCCATATACACCATAGGTAAATCATTGCCCCACGTATCTGCTTCTATTCTTTTTCTGAAGGATTCTTTGAACTCTTCTGAATTGAAGATATCTGATACTTTGTTTGAATCTTCAATGTCGTCCCATGATTCTTTTTTCATAATTATTGTTTTAATATCCTTTTTGTATTGTTAATCCATATGCCCAACATAACCAACTAATTTGTAATCCAAATGATGGTGATGTAACACCTGTTTCAAAAAAATAATTTTTATCATACCATAAACTAATACAAGGTAATATCCAAATTTTATTTCTAACTCTTACAAATTTATTTGTTTCTATAAACCATTTTTTCATAATAATCCTCCTTCTTTTTTCCAATCTTCTTCCATCTGGTTTCTTCCTGAATTATACTTTCCGAAATCACCCCACATTTCTAATAAAGATTCGAATGCTTTTTTTAATTTATTATATTTTTCTTCTGATTCTTGTTGTCCTAATTGGTGAGATTGATACATACACTTAATTATTGATTTCTTACACAAAAATGTATAATGCGGAATTGTGTTCTCGTATATTTCTTCTAATTTTTCTTCTAATTTTTCGTTCATGGTTCAATCTCCTTTTGCCAAAATGGTTTTGTGTATTTTGGTCTAACTAACTTCCAAATGTAATCAGAATAATCTTTATTATCAAACATTCTGAATAATATTGGTCTTAAAAATTCTTCTTGCATCATAACCCATTCAGCAATTTCTTTTTTTGGTGGTAATTCTCCATAATGAGGATGACCTGACAAGTTTTCAATAAAATTATCGTACAATTTGCCTGCATTCTCTTGAATACTCATTTTAGAATACCTAAGGTCTCTGATAGTTGATTTAACCCACTTATCAAATTCGTCAGGAACTCTATCTAATAATTCATTAATATCTTTACCATCTTTCAAATACTCCCAAATATCAACATTTGAGAACCCAGTTAAGATTCTATGGAGACGAACATATTCTTCCCCTTTTATCTTCATTCTGAACCCATTTCTAAACCGAATTACATAACCCTCACGTTCCTTATCAATCATTGATTTAAGGGTGTTATAATCTTTAATGCCGTCATATTTCTTAACAAGTGGCATCTTGGTTTCTTCCCCAATCAACTTTAGAGAATCGTGGTCTAATTCTTTTCCTGAAGTATTACTAATCATTGATAATACAACTAATGATTCATCATCACCGTAATCACACACTATCCGATTCTGCGGAAATAATATTTCTACTAATGTGGTATATCCTTTTGGTATTGGATGAACATTATATTTTGAATCTAATATCTCTCTTCCTTTAATCGCTTGTTCTGAAGTGAAAGACCCTTTGCTTGATAAAATCCATTTTCCTTCATACCAGAATAAAATCCCTAATGAACCATCCAATTTTTCAAATACTTCAAATGTTTCATCAGGAATATCTCCTAATGTTAATTCTTCCATATTGAAGAACTTATCAAATGTTTTGGCAACAACATATCCTTCGTTGTCTAATATAAGACCACGACATTTCTTGGTGACTTCATCCCACTTATTTTCATACTGACAAGTACGAGAATAATTCCAAATAGAAATAGGAAGGGTTGGGTGGTCATTTTTAACCACCAAACCCTTCTCCAAATAATCATTTAATATGTTTAAATCAATTTTCATTATTTGCTAATAACCATATTTGTGTTTGAAATTGGAAGACGTAATACAGGAGTTGATTTATCAAATTCATCTTTTTGCATTACTTCATAAAAAAATGCTAACACTTTTACTGTTGGAACATTTTCATATTTGAATAATACTGTTGAAGTTTGTAAAGAACCTTCGGTTACTTTAACTGATTTTGTTGTTGTGTTGAATTGTAATGTTTGCATATTTGTTTTTATTTTAATTTAATTTGAAACCGTTCTTTCATCTGTTCTAATTTTTCTTCAGGAACTCCATGAGTATTAACTCCTCCATGTCTATTTTCCACAATAATTGTATGGATTCTATATCCATATTTTTTTGCAATTATTTGATAAAATCTCATCTCCCATTCCTGAGTAAATGTGTTAGATATTACAATATTACGAAAAAAAAGTGGTCTAAACAAGCTTGGGTGCATCCAATACTGAACTTTTCTTTTGCACCAGTTATGAGCATCCTTAAGTTTTGAACCATCAAATTCATACTTACCATTTTTCATAAAGAATTGGTCAGTTTCAAATATTTGCCATGGTTTCCCTAAGGATTTGGCAATTGTGGATTTACCTGCGCCAGGTAATCCTCTAATGATATATAAATTTTTCATTATAAATCTAAATTATTGTTTATATTCCAAATATTAAAAAAATCGAATTCTTTCTCTGTTTCCCACCCGTGTAATCTCATACTAATAGCATTTCTGGTCTCCAAAGATAGTGATTTTGCAATAACTTCATGCGAGACAGGATGAATCATTTGAACCATACTAATAAAATTACTTCCAGTATTTGGTAAATCCATTATCCTACCAATTTTTTCATCACGATAATCTTCATCATCACTAAAAAAAGTATTCCAAAATTTAATACAAACCTCCCTGAGTTCGTTAAACGATTCATCTTTGGGAGGTTTGTAAAATAATTCTACGGTATTCATTATTTATCTGAATTTTGTAATCTTTCTAAATGGTGGTCTGCGGGCATTTCAGACAATTTTTCCCTGTGTCTCAATAATGGAACGATTTCGGTCATAATATTATAAGGCCTAAATTCAGGATGTCCATCCATTCCAACATCCATTCTTTGACCTTTCCCAAATCTCATATGAGTTGGAAGGTGGCAGTGTCCGTGTAAGTGCATTACACCCTTATTAAGACCATCCCAAGAACTTATGGGATAATGCATCAAACGGAACTTAAATTGTCCTATTTCAAGGGTATTGTAGTGTGATACACTTTTAAATAACCCCTGACATCCATCTCTATTGTTTTCTATGTGGTGGTCGTGGTTCCCAAGAACCAAGTGAATATTTTTACAAACGATTCTATCCCAAAATTCACGAATACTTTCATAACCACCAAATGACCAATCACCAAGACATATTGCAATATCATCTTGCATAATGTTCTCATTGATATTATTAACAATAGCGGCATTCATTTTATCTAAGTTAGGATAATCTCTCGTTTGAGATATAGGAACCTCACCACTTTCAGTTCTCCACGCTGTAATACCACGACAAATATTTTTGTGGTTAAAGTGTGGGTCAGAGAATATCCATACATTAGGCATTCTCAACTTGCTATCAGGTTGTATTTTTATCATAACAAAACTTTTAATATACTATCCCAATCAGGATACTTGTTTAATACTTTTTTTTCATAATTCCATCCAAAGTGTAATAACTCACCTTTGAATTCTCCAGCTCCATTTGCGGTTCTATCATCAATCAAATAATCGCCAATCAATAAATCTTTTCTGTGGGTAACAAACATTTTTTTATGGAAAAGTTTTCCAAAATGTTTTTCAATCCAAAATCTTTTATCTGTTGAAGAATATGGATTACCCCAAGGAGCCGCAGTGGCAATAAATAACTCATATTTACCACTTTCAGCCAATTTTTTAACAGCATCAATTGCTCCATCAATAGGTCTTGGGTCTCTAAAGATACCAGGAATATGGTCAGGACAATGTTTATATTTATGAACTAAGTTTGGGTTTTGGTTGAACCATTTTTCAAATTCGTGTCCCAAATCAACCAAAACCCCGTCCATATCCAAGTGAATTATTTTCATATTGTAAAGATAAGGGATTATTCTGAAATTAAAAAAACTGGATTTTGTTCTCCAGCATAAAGACCTACAATGTTATAACCATAGAAATCTTCAGCATCTTCAATAGACATTTCATCTCGATTACATAAAATTGTTAATATTTTCTCTTTAGAATAGAGAAGACGAGGGCCATTACCAAATTCTTCCACAATTCCAATAATTGCGTCATCAAGACCATCAAGGATTACCGCCCCTTCAGCATATTCGTTTATATCATCTTTTTCTATCGTCATATCTTAATTATAAAAAATTATGTGTTATGTATCAAATAAAAAAACCAAACTATTTATAATAAAATAATTTTATGAGAGGAATCCCATTTGGATTAGGTCAATTATCTGCATCAGAAAAATCTGACATATTAAACCAACACAAAGATGTATACAATGGTTATCAAACAATGCAACCACAAGTATCTAATACTCAACCATTATATACTTATGATGACTTAGGTGATAAGCACGGAATGACCGTTAATAATAAAGGAGAAGTTAAAAGATACACCAATGTAGGTATTAACGAGCAACATTCATATAATGACGATTCTGATGACAGAGAAGTTGACGATTCTGATATGGGACCATTTGGTGTTCCTGAAAAGAAAGAATTCAGACCTGGAGTTGATTTAGGTAGTGCGTTCGAAAGAATGAAACATTTCGCGAAATTAAAAAAAGACGATGAAGAGTTGAGAGAAGATGCTCCACAAATGTGTGAATGTGGAGGATATATGGAAGAAGGTGTTTGTAGTGAATGTAATTACGGACATATGGACGAAGAAACAGGACACTTAGATGATATCTATAATGAAAAAGATTTGAATCTTAAGCATGGTGATTTTGATTATGTTGAAGGTGGCGGAAATGATTATGGAACTTTTGAGAAAAGTCATAAGAAATTATACAAAGAAGATGATAACTATGAAGACCCTGATAATGAAGATGACGGATATGAAGATTTAAATGCATCTGAAGTAACTGATGGTGAAATAGAAGAATTAGGTACACATGAGTTGGTTAGAGGTAAAAAATACAAATATAAAACACCAAGTTTTGATGATGAAGTAGAATTTGATGACGAATTTGAAGATAAAAGTGGTGGTGGCAAAATGTTTAAATTTAAAGGAAAGGATAAGACATCACATCTTATGCCAGGAAAACATATTGAAGATTATATGGATAAATTAGAGATGGAAGAACAAAGTGGACTTTCAGATTATTTGGATACAGATGATATGGATAGTTACACATTTACATCAAAAGGACCAAAAGATTCAGGTGATAGTTATTCAATACCTGCAAATGATATGGATTTAGATGATGAAGACGTTAGAGAACCATTCAATTTTAAGTCAGGAGGAGCAGGAATCGGAGCAGCATATCCTGTTAACGAATTTGAACAAATGGAATCAGCTTGGGCTGATGAAGAATTGGATGAAATTGATGTTTCAGGAGCACAAGGTGTTTATGGTGATATGGACCCAGCATATGATTTTGATAGTGAAGGACCTGGTAAAGCCGGACCTTATCAAGAATTTTCATATGAAAGTAAAAATGATGACTCAGGATATGAAGGTGAAGATGAAGATTCTTATTGGGATAAAGATTTAGACCCAGATGAATTAGATTTAGATTTAACTAAATTCAATCCTGAAGATAAATCTTGGGAAGACATTAAATCACATACCGGAGATTGGGATGAAATAGATGAAGATTTACAAGAATCGTTCGTACAACAAAAAAATAAAATAATGGAAATGATGAATCGAATGAAAGTTATAAAATAAATTAAACCCCCTAACCAAAAATTAGGGGTTTTTAATTTCGTATTCTTACAATTATTTATTGAAATAATTTAAGTATTATACTATTATTAGTTTAGTAAAAACATATAATGTCATTATCATCAAAAAAATTTATTAGTTTACATAACACAAGTGTTAATCATTTTAATTATTATTATTATGAAACACCATTTACTCCTGACGAAATTATTAAAATTAAACAGATTGGTGATGGAATTCAAAAACAAAAAGCAGTTATTGGAGGCGGAAATGACGCAAAAGTATCTGATTATCGAAAAAGTGAGATTTCTTGGATAACCGAAAATGAAGAAACAGAATGGTTGTATTCTAAATTATGTGACTACGCAATTACCGCAAATAAAGAAATGTGGAATTTCGATATTTGGGGTTATCAGGATGATTTACAATATACCGTGTATCACGGTAATGGCGGACATTATGATTGGCATGCGGATTTAGGTCCAAATATATCAAATAGAAAATTATCTTGTGTGTTACAACTTTCTGACTCTAATGAGTATGAAGGAGGGGAGTTACAAATTAATACAGGTATATCAATATTAACAATTCCAAAAAAATTAGGTGTTCTTTGTTTTTTTCCCTCATTTTTATTACATAGAGTTACTCCCTTAACATCAGGTATAAGAACATCATTAGTAACTTGGTTATCAGGCGCAAATTTAAGATAATTATTAAAATAATTTCATATTTTATTTAAATAAAATAACTTTTGCTTCATTTTAAACTATTTCATTATAAATTGCACAGTATGGAAATTAAAGAAATTATATCATATTTTTTGAATAGTGATTCAAATATTTTGGAAGTATCGTTCAGAACTATTGACGATAATGACGAACTTTTAAGAACAGATAGTATTAATTATAATTTAGTTGAAGAATATGGTTTTGAATTAGAGACCGAATCCTTTGACTTTTTTAGTGATGATATAGATAATGACTTAGAGAATCCAGATAAAATAGAATTAGATGAAGATGAACTTATTTCATTTTTGAATGAATACTACGAAATGAATTCAAAATCATTACCTAAAGCAGAGTTTTATTAATCGGTGTAAAAAATAAAAAGTTTTTACAAAATCTAAAATATTTATAAGAATGAATTTAGATGTAGATTACTTAATTGATTTTTTTAAAAAATATACCGATAACGCTAAAGGAGAAATTGGAGAACAAGACGCTCCTTCCGCACCTGCATCATCTACTGCTCCATCTACAGGTGGCTCAGGAAAGGCTCCACCAAAATGGGCCGATAGTTATCCGTTAAAACGTGGTAAATCAAATCCATTAATGAAATCAGGTGAAAAGTGGGAGACTGGATTAACCAGAGGAGCCGCAAATCAAATTTGGTAATAATCGTATATTTATAAAGAAAATCGTATGGTACAACCAAAATATAGCCCACAAGAGGCAATGGATAGAATTAAATTGATGATGAAATATGATTCATCAAAAACATTAACGGAAAATGTTAATGAAATATCTGATAAGAATAAAATAACTGAAGCCTTTGAAGGACCTGGATATTATCTTAATGGTATTTTACAAGCGGCAGGAAAGTCAGGACAAGCCGTAGCTAAAGGAGGTCATTGGGCGATGGATGCGGCCAAATATTCTTCATTGTTTCCTGAAGCTGAAGTTGCTGTAGGAGGTATTGGAGCTGCAGGTGAAGCTGTAGGAGCGGCATTAGCTGCTTCCGCTCCATGGATTTTACCTGGTATTGCCGCGGCTGGATTAGGATATTGGTTATATGATAGTATAAGTAATGGTATGCCAACCGCAAGTAAGGTTGAATCATTTTTTAATTCTTGTTCAACTCAATCTAAAAATTTAAAACAAACAGTTTCTGACTCTATAATTATTTCTGCGGCAGAAAAAATAAATAAAGCAATTGAAGGTCTTGGTACCGATGAACCCGCAATTAAATCTGCGATTGAAAGTATGCCAACTGTTGCTGATTTATGTGCGTTAAAAACAAAATATGACGCAAGATATGGTAGTTTATATGAAGATATTGATGGTGATATAGATGGTACAGATTGGAAAACTTATATATGGGCACCTATGCAAACAATTATTGAAAAGGCGGTTCAGGAAGTTAAACCAACAAAAACAGGTACAACAACAACATCAGAATATAAGGTATGTACAGGAACTTACACACAAGGTTGTCAATCTCCTGTAGTTGCTAAAGTTCAGGGATGTCTTGGATTAGTTTCTGATGGTAAATTTGGGCCAAAAACAGCAGCAAAACTTAAAGAGAAATCAATTACATCATTTGTTGATGCAGATGTTGATAAGATTTGTGCAACACAAGAAGAACCAAAATTAACTGATAGTGTTGAAATTGAAGATTTAACACAAAATGATGGTAATCAACAAAATGTTGATAAATTAAAAAATAATAATACTCAAGACGGTATTGAATAAAAATATATTATGAAAAGAACTATAATAAGCGAATCAGAAAAAAAAGAAATATTAGAACAACATAATATTTTTAAAAAAGTATTAGAAGAAAAATTAAAATCTTCAGGAAAAGTTATATCAGAACAAACGAATCCTATTTTTGCAGGTAATTTGACAATAAATGACGTTATTCGTAAATGCGTTACAAAACCAAATATTCAAGCAATAGCAATTCGTTTTAGAAAAACACAACCGGCAATTAAAGTAATTGGTGGTCCTGATAATGTTAAAATATATACAAATGAAGTTAATACTACATTTGGAGGATATAATTGGTATGTTTTAAATACCGCAGAAAATAAAATTTTAAAAGGACCTTTTAGTTGGAATTGTAAAGCATTAACTGCCGCTTCTCCTGAACAAACACAAGATATTCAAAGATTAAAATCAGAATATGGTTGGAAAGAAAAATCAGAAATTAATGCAACAAGTGATGACTTGGCAACTTTATATGAAAAACATCCAAAATATGATTTATATAGATTGAAAACTGATTCTCAAATTTCAGGTGGATTAACACCAGAACAAAATGCATTTATTAAACAATATACAGATAAAGGTGGTATTTTAACATTAACACCAGAACAAAGAGCATCAGGAAATTATATACCACAAATAGTTAGTAAGGCAGGTCAAAATGGATTTAGCCAAGATATGATTATTTATTTCCCTCCTAACGATTTAAAGAATGTTCAAAATACAACTGCAACAACAGACCAATTAATACCTGTTGATGATTGTAAAAAAATAATTGAAACATACTATAGTGCATATATTAATCAAACTAGAGTTCCAAGAGGTGAATTTGAAGGAAATAAATTAAAAGCTCAGGCTTGTGTTAATCAACACTACGGACAATGGGGAATATTAGGTGGAGGACGTAAATTAGATAATTATATTGATAAATTAACAGGACAAATTGCTGGAGGACCGGGGTCATATGGTGAGGGTAGTGAATATAGATTGACACCAGCACGTAATAAAAGAAGAAACGTAAGATAATAATAAATTATATGTTAAAAAATCAAATAAGAAAAACAATCATAGAGACCAAAGAAAAGAAAGAAATTGTATTGATTGAGCAAAAAATGGTTAAAAATAGAATAATGATGATTGTCGAATCAAAAGATAACATCAATAATTTTAAATCTCTTTCAAAAGAAAAACAACTTAAGATTAGTTTTAAACTAATGCAAGAGTTTCATTTTTTAAATGAAAATCAATTATTAAACGAAGGTTTAGGTGATATATTAAGTTCTTTATTTGGGAATAGTTTAAGTAGTTTAACACAAACATTAGCAGAACCATTAGTTGATTCAATATTAAAAGGAATTGGTTTAGGTGGATATTTTGAAAAGTTTTTACTTTCATTTATTACAACAAATCCATCAAGGATTTTTGCAGCATTTAAAGATTGTAAATCATTAACAGGACTTGTTGCTGAAGCACTTTCAGAAGCAATGGTTATGAAAATACAACAAGATAAGGGTGCTGGTGGACATGGATACGATTTTTTAAGAAACCTTTTAGGAGGAGCAATTAAAGATATATCGTTTGTTAAGAAAATTGAAGAAGGTATTGAAAATACTGTTTGTGGTTTATTTGGGAAATATTCAAATAATGCGGAAAATGCTTTGGATAAATTAAAACCAGCAGTTGCTAACGGTTTAAGTAGTGCGAAAGCTGCAGTTGCTAATGGTTTAAGTAGTGCTAAAGGAGCAGTTGCCGCGGCTGTTTCGTAATTAGGTCATTCGAGTTAATACTCATTGATAATAAATGGATTAAAAAACAAAAGGGGGTGTTTCAAATCTAAAAAAAAGAAGGGTTATTTACCCTTCTTTTTTGTTTTAACAATCTCGTCTATAATACCATACTTTAAAGCCTCTTCAGCATCTAACCATAAATCACGAGATGCGTCTAATTTAACTATCTCAGCGTCTTTACCACAATATTCTCCTAATAATTCGAATAGAGTGTTATTAATTTTTTCCCACTCTATGAAAGAGATTCTTGCATCTTGGATATTACCACCAGCTCCACCTGAAGATTGATGTAACATTGTTCTTGAGAAACGGAGAGAACTTCTTTTACCTTTGGTTCCTGCTCCCAATAATACTGACCCCATCGACGCTGCCATACCTGTATTTACCGTTCTAATATCACAAGCGATATAGTTCATCACATCGACCATAGATAGTCCTGATTTAACACTTCCACCAGGAGAATCGATATGCATTGTAATATCTGATTTATCTGAAGAGTCTAAATACATTAATTGTGCTTGAACAACTGTAGACATTCTATCATCAACACCACCTGCAACCCACAATAAACGGTCTCTCATTAATCTTGAGAAGATATCCATTTGAGTAACTCTCATTTCTCTTTCCTCCAAAATATAAGGAGTCATTGAGGATTCGATATGGTTTCCAATGTTGTGTAAGTCTAACGAATTTTTTCCTAAATGCTTTACGTAATAATTTTGAAAATCTTGTCCTACTGTCATAAATTTTATGTTTTTACAAAAATAATGAAAAAAATGATTTAAACCAAATTAAATTATAATTCAGTTGATTCGGAGGTTGAATCTAAATTCATATTAACAGCGGTACCTTCTTCCAAATCTTCTTCACATTTATAAATGTGTACTTGGTCTTGATATTCAAAAACAATAACTTTTTTAACATCGTTACCTAATTTGATATCACCTTTAATATCAACCACGATTCCTTCACCTTCTTTAAAGATTAATGAAAGGGCTTTCGCAAAAATTAATGACGCGTTTAATAAATCTTGAGGATTTTGTTCTTGTCCTGATTGTTCTGGGTTTGTATAATTATCCATAATTATTTTTTGTATTTTAAAGTTAATATTTTTTGTTTAATAAACAAATGATTTTTGATATTCATTCCAAACCTTTTGTAATCCATCTGTTTCATTTATTAGTGATGGAGTAAAAGGTTTATGTTTCATTACCAATTTAGCTTCTTCAGGAGTTTTACTTCCTTTCTTAAGATTACACTTAAAACAAGAGGTAACTAAATTTGTCCAATCATTTCCACCACCTTTAGATTTGGGAATTACGTGGTCTAATGTTAATTCTCTTTTTGAACCACAATAAACACATTCGTGTCCATCTCTTTTATAGATTCTTGCTCTATTGGCCCTTAAGTTTTTGGCTTGATGTTTAATATATTTTAATAATCGAATGATTAGTGGGCGTACATATGTATTATATCCGCTAACAATAGGATTATCATCTGATTTAATTAATTCAGCCTTACCTTTATCAACCAACACAAATCCCCTCCTAATAGTTGTTATATTAAGAGGAGTGTAGTCATAATTTAATACTAAAACACTGCTCATTACAATAATTTTTACAATAATAGTTTATTTTATGATAAAAACAAAAAAAGGGGTCAAAGACCCCTTATTAATATACTACAGAATTATCAATAGTTTATGGTTCGAGGGTTTTTAATTCTCAATACATCCGAGTTCTCATACTTAATATTTCCCAAAAGACTTTCTCTATTTCTGTCTATCATAATAATAAATATCTAAAAAAATTTTGTGAAATCAATTATTTTATTATCTTTGTAAAAATTATTGAGATATGATTCATTTACCAACAGCAACAACTATGGGAACAAGTTTCCATAATACAACATTTAAATCAACTCCAAATCAATTAATTAAAGCGTTAGGAGAAATCACCTATAAAGGTAGTGGTGATGGAAAAACTACTATGGAATGGGTTAGAGAATTGGATAGTGCAGATGTTTTCACCATATATGATTGGAAATATTATAGAGAAATTGAATTGGATGAAGAAATTGAATGGCACATTGGTGGAAAAAGTAAATCTATTACCGAACAAGCAAAAAAAGAAATTCTTAACCTTTTAAATAAATAAACTATGCCAGATTTTTATATTGATGAACTTACAATAGACGCTTACGAGTATGTAACGAGTTGTACCAAGAGTGAAATTAAAGAATTAATTTCAGAATTAGTTGATGGTGACTACCTACCAAAAAATGTATTAGGTCCAAACAATGATAAATTGAGTAAAGCTCAATTTGATTTTTCGGAAAAATTAAATAAATTAGTAAATGTTTATTATTCTTTATCTAAAGAAGATGAAGAAATTTTGGAGTCAATTATTAAAAAATATGTTTAATTGACTTTTAGTTATATTTATAATATTATTACACTATGAAACATTTGAATTTAAATACAGATTTAGGGTTCACTCCCACAACACCGAATAATGGTGACGGGGGCACTTTATGCTTAAGTTCAGATTTTGAAGGTTTATAATAATAAAATTAGCCATAACAAAAACCCTGAACCTAAAAAATTCAGGGTTTTTTTATTTTCGGATATAGAGTAGTTGACCAATAGGTAGGTCCCTTGCTTTGGGAGCAAGTGCGTGCAGGTTCGACCCCTGTCTACTCTACATATAATCCCCTTTAGCTCAGAGGCAGAGCAAAACTTTGTTAAAGTTGAGGTCGAGATATCGTAATTCTCAGGGGGAGCAAAAAAGATTTGAAAATTAAGTTAGTTTTCTTATCTTTGATAAATGGTTTGTTAGTTAAATGGTATAACGCTAGCTTGTCACGCTAGTATCACGAGTCCGATTCTCGTACGAACCGCAAAGTGGGTTAAATGTGTAGTAACCACAGGAATGATATCTTCCACTACACTCACGCAGATGTCGTATAATGGTCATTACTCCTTCCTTCCAAGTAGGAGACGGAGGTTCGATTCCTCTCATCTGCTCCACGGGTTGTGGGAACCCATGAATATGTGATGAGCATATACCCACAAATTGCCTCCTTAGCTCAGATGGTAGAGCGAGTCATTTGTAATGATTAGGTCGTTGGTTCGATTCCGACAGGAGGCTCAAAATTATTTATTATGTTTTGGATTATTTATTTATTGTGTGCGTTTTATTGTATAGTTAAA